>Ga0315285_10005950_pt1 | contig 12548 bp, 15 predicted proteins | sample YL17G09_36_MG_FD_203698 | JGI IMG/M metagenome (GOLD analysis project Ga0315285, IMG submission 203698) | Sediment microbial communities from Yellowstone Lake, YNP, Wyoming, USA - YL17G09_36 | ecosystem: Environmental > Aquatic > Freshwater > Lake > Sediment | place: USA: Wyoming | collected... | reverse complement strand
TTTCTCCTCTTTCTGGTGTTTACTCTCATAAGTGGCTCCTTTCTTTAAGGGTTTATATTTAATCCCGTGGATTATCCCACGGGGGGAGCCACTTTTCAACTTTCAACTAAATATAGTATATCCTCTATATTCATAAGCAATGCAACATAACTTTTAATAAAATAAAATCAAGAAATTTTTGCATCAAAAAATATTCTGTTACATATAACCACCTTGGAAGAGGTATGGTGAAAAAGGGAGATCTCTCAGATTTAAAAAATTATTGATGGCAGAGAAGGAGAAACTAATAGAAAAATCGAAAAAAGTCATATCAGAAGAAATAATGAAACAAAGTGGTGAACCTGCTGATGAAGCTGATATCAGTTCGTCCACCATTGGTCAGTCGTTAACCATAAGGTTATTGAGCCGTGAGGCTGCCCTTTTGAATAAAATAGAGTGTGGAAGTTTTGGAATCTGCGAAAGTTGCGATGATGCTATAGACCTCAAACGATTAAAGGCACGGCCAGTAGCAGAGTTGTGCATTAAGTGCAAGGAGGTGAGAAGAGAGAAGTAAACGCCTATTCTCATGGTGAAAATGAAATTATTTGGTCCTATAGTTGGTTCAATGGAGATGAGGATTAATGGTGTGTGAAATTAATTAACAAGAAATTGATTTGAATGCTCCACCGTTCTCCTGTAGGGGATATGATAAAAGGAATTTTAACAGAAATATCATTTCATGAATGTTTACCAAAATGGATACCTTAAGATTTGCATAAGATAACTTGAACGTAAAAGGTTTTAGAACAAAGGTGATTAGATAAAAAGATAAAGGGCTAGAAACTCATCAGCTTTCCCTATACCCATGAATGCGTCTGATGTCTTAAACAAGGTAAAAAGACTTATAATAGGTGTAATTGGCATCACAATCCTTCTGATTGGTATTGCATTAATCGTGCTGCCTGGGCCTGCTTTTATTGTAATCCCCTTTGGTCTATGGATCCTTGCTACTGAATTTGTCTGGGCAAGAAGGTTGTTAAAAAAAGTAAAAGATAAATTGCAAAAAAATGGGGTAGTTGCTTCACGCGGGTCGATTGAAAAAGAATAACGGGATAGTGAAGGAATAATAATTCCATAATTTTTTATAATTATTACTCTCGCTTTCTCTGAGCATTTTTTTTGGTTGCAATATATTAAGCAAAGCGTTGTTCATTCTCATGTAACCTTCATAGGGAAATAGGGGTTAGCTTTTCAAACTTAAGCAGAAATTTTAAATTATCGCTGTTGGTTTTATATACCAGATAGTAAATGTACATAAAGGAGTACATTTAATGCCGGCGGCAGAAATAATTATAGCAAATTATAAAAGTTTGGAAGAAAGATATGAGGTTCTGTGATCCCGCTATGAAGCAATTCTAAAAATGCCCGCAAAAAGGTTTCGAGAGTTAGTGAAATATTATCTTCACTTTTAGGGGAATGGACTCCTCTATACGGCGTATACAGGCATTGGAATATTTTGATTGAAATTCTATATTGCCGATAAAGAATTCATTTATCGGCAATATGCTGATAATAGGAGAACATCATAGCCTGCTTATCTCCTATCTTTACTTCTCAGACTGTTTGGAAATAAATTCCAAAGATAGTGTCAAATATTTCTGGTAAATGCGTGGAGCAAGCATTTGCCACTGCAGTTGTCTCTATTGGTTTATTCCCACATTTAAACCCCTGTTAACATGCAAGGGTTGCACCTGAGCAGAAGTTAAAGATAGTCAAGGCGCTTCAAGATAAAGGCCAGTTTGTGGCCATGACCGGAGACGGGGTGAATTGATGCACCTGCATTAAAGAGGGCTGATATAGGCGTTGCTATGGGCATGACAGGGACCGATGTCTCAAAGGAAGCTGCTCATATGATACTCCTCGACGACAATTTTGCAACCATAGTGAAGGCAGTAAAAGAAGGTAGAAAGATATTTGATAACATCAGGAAGTTCATAAAATATCTTCTTACAACAAACTCAGGCGAAATATGGACTCTCTTCCTTGCACCTCTGGTCGGCCTACCGATACCTCTTCTGCCGATCCATATACTCTGGATAAATCTGGTCACGGACGGACTCCCTGCCCTTGCGCTTTCTGTTGAACCTGCGGAGGGGGATGTTATGAGCGGACCACCGAGACATCCAAAAGAGAGCATATTTGCACACGGACTGGGATTTCATGCAATATGGGTTGGCCTTTTAATGGCGGGCATTGTTCTTTTTGTTCAGTCATTGTCGATTAAGACCGGGCATGCTCATTGGCAGACCATGGTATTCACGGTTCTTTGTTTGACCCAGCTTGGCCATGTCCTTGCCATAAGGTCTGAAAAAGAGTCATTGTTCAAGATAGGATTATTCTCTAACAATTACCTTGTCGGCTCAGTCCTATTGACCTTTATCCTTCAAATGGCAACAATCTATGTCCCGTTTTTGAATCCAATATTCAAAACAGAACCTCTGACTTTGAATGAACTTGCATTTGCACTCGCATTATCATCGGTAGTATTTTTTGCAGTAGAGGTTGAGAAGTTAATTAAACGGGAGAGATCTAAGAAACCAGCTTAAAGGTGGGAAGGTATCAATAAACAACCATTTTAAACAACTCTATGGAGGATTACAAGATCATCTCCCTGACTGTAAAAGTCAGGAATTCTTCCGACCTCGGTGAACCCTGCACTCCTGTAAAAATTCCTTGTATGCGCATAGCCTTCTTTTCCGGCTGTCTCTACTCTTATAGTAGCTCTTCGGTCGGTGTGAGTAATGAACTCATACACCTTCCTGAGCAGGGTTTTCCCAATCCCTCTACCCTGAGAGGGTTTATTCACTACCAGCCAGTAGATATCCCAACTGAACTCAGTCATGGGAGATCTTCCAAAGATTACAAAACCTGCGATGGTGTGATCTACCTTTTCATCGAGGAGCATGTAGGTAGTGTCAGTGTTATGATACCAGTCATCGAGCACTTCCCTTAATACCTCTATTTCTGCAGGTGTAAATGCTCCCGTACATTCAGCGATAGAGATGTAGGTCTCTGCGGTAGCCTCTTCCATGGTTTTTAATTCGCAGGAGTGATTGCGGATTTTAAAATTTTCTCTATAACGTCTTCGTAGGTGTATCCCTTAGCATACGCTTGCCTCATGAATCCACTGTCCCTATTGATATCAGGATTGGGGTTTACATCCAGCACGAAAAGCTCACCATCCTTTTCCCTCATATCTACTCTAAAATAGTTCCTGCAACCCAATGCCTTTCCTGCCTCTCTCGCCGTTGTGATAATCTTCCTTTTGAGCTGCTCATCTATTGCCTCGTCAGGAGAAGGTGTGAGCACTTTATATTCTTCCGTTTCTGCTTTCCACTTAGCGTTGTAACTTAGAAAAGGCAGAAGCGTTTTGTGATAAGAGTAATTGAGCACAGAAACACCCAGTGGCTCAAAAGGGTATTCTCCCAGAAACCCAACATTGTATTCATTGCCAGGTATGAATGTTTCTACTATGATTCCTTTTGAGTGCTCTTTTAATTTCTTCTCCAGTACACTGTAGAGGGCTTCTCGTGTAGTCACTAGGGAATCTTCATCTATTCCTAGGCTCGCATCTTCGCAACACGGTTTTATGAAGGAGGGAAAGGTGACATGGTCAGGGTTGAGATCGCTGATGTGTGTGATAACTGTTCCCTTGGGAACTGGTATGTGGTGCTCCCGCAAGACCTTTTTGGACATCTCTTTATTGAGGCAGAGACTCAAGGTGCGAGAGGGATTGCCGGTATAGGGAATGTTGAGTGATTCTAAAATGCTCACAAATTCTGCCTCCTTGTAGGAATCGTTGATAAGTCCTTCAAAGAGATTGAACACACATGAGGGATTACTGTTTACTATTCTTTGCTTGAGTGCTTCCGCATTGTCAAAATCACTCGCTTCTAAGTAGAGAGCTTCACTGGCTAAGCCCTTCTTTGAAAAGGTATCCTCTAGAAACTCCTTGCTGTGTAGCACATCATGGGCATCGTAACGTTCCTTGATTTCTCTGCACACTGAAATGACTATCTTCACCGTACCCTCAGGTTAGTGTTTCCAGGTGAAACCGTGCCTTTTAAAAGATTCCCGTAACAAGGCCTCAATGAGGTCAGAGTAACCTTTTCCTTTCAGCCGGTAGAGAATGGGGAGATCACTGTAGTGGGGTGAGAGCCCGGGAAGGGGATTGATATCTATTATTTTGGGGATGTTGTTTTTATCGACTCTGAAATCTATGCGCGCAAGGTCGCGCAGCTCCAACGTACGGAATGCCTTCAGTGCATACTGGGTAATCTGTTTCTGGATACTGCGGGGAATAGAACGCTGTGGCTCATATTTAATTTTTGTGTGCCACTCTCTCTTATTTTCTAGAGAATAGATAAAAGGTGTTGCTGAGGAATTGCGATAGGCAATTTTCATCATTCCCAGGATACGGGGAGAGCTATTGCCGCACACCCCTGTAGTGATTTCATCCCGCTCTAAAAACTCCTCAACCACCGCGGGCTGGTGGTAGTGTAAAAGTACGTTCTTCACCCTCTTTCTCAATTCAGTGAAGTTGTGCACTATAGAATTTGAAAATATTCCTTTAGAGGAACCTTCCCACCGAGGCTTCACAATAAAACTTTTTTTTCTTTTAAAGATGCCTTTGAGTGAATCAACTTCCTTTGCAGTTTTTACCATGAACATTAAGGGAACAAGAATACCTGCAGAGGAGAGAAGGAGATTGGTAAGGTATTTGTCGAGCGTTATGCCTAACGCAACAGGATCTGACCCCGAGTAAGGTAATCCCAAATTTTCCAGAATGCAGGGAACCTGAGATTCTCTTCCTCGTGTTTTCCCTACGCCCTCAGCAATGTTCAGCACAAACTCAACGTGCTCGCTGAGAATGTTTTTTAAAAAGTGTTCATTATGCTCAAGGAGGACTACCTTAAAACCATATCGTTCAAGCTCTCCTTGCAGTGCCTCTATGGTCTCTATCTCATCGTATTCTTCGTAGGTGTCATCCTGCGATGGTTTTTTGAGGTTGAAGGCGATACCGATGATGGTGGGGACGTTACCCCCCATACGAAAATCATCCTGTGGGATTCTCATAGAAGAAGGTTTGATTGTTGTAGTTTCTTAGTAGTACGCCCTCACTGGTAACAGACATTAAATAGTTGGGCGCAAGCGGGACCTTTCCTTTTCCATCAATGCCATCAACCACAAAGGTGGGAACACACATGCCACTGGTGTGACCTCTCATCTTTTCAATTACCTCAACCCCCTTGAACAGGGACGTCCTGAAGTGGGAAGCACCGACTACGGGGTCGCACTGGAAGAGGTAGTATGGTCTCACCCTGATACTTTGCAGCTTATGACACAATTCGGTCATTACCTGAGTGTCGTCATTTATTCCCTTGAGTAGTACGGATTGGTTACTAAGGGGAATTCCGCATCGCTGCAGTTTCCTGCACGCACTGATTGCCTCAGGGGTAACCTCCCAGGGATGATTGAACTGCACATTGATCCAGAGGTGCTCATACTTTTCCAGTGCGCGGCACAAGCCTTCGTCGATTCTCTGAGGTAGCACTACGGGAGCCCTTGTCCCGATGCGGATTACTTCAACGTGAGGTATGCTGGCAATGGTGGAGAGAATGCGATCAAGCCTTCCCGTGGGCAAGGTGAGTGGGTCGCCGCCAGAGACAATCACTTCCCGTATCTGCTCGTTTCTTCTCACATAGCCCATGGCCTGCTCAATATCACTCAGGGTGGGTACAAAGTTCTCCGTCTTCCATAATCTCTTTCGGGTGCAGTGGCGGCAGTACATAAAGCAGTGGTTGGTGACGAGGAGCAGTACGCGATCAGGGTAACGATGCACCATACAAGCAGTGGGAGAGGTCCTCTCTTCGCCCAGCGGATCAATGCTTTCATGATCTCCTTCATACAATTCTTCTATGGCGGGAATGCATTGCCTTCTTATAGGATCGAGGGGATTGGAGGGCTCTTGCATGAGAGAGAGATAGTAGAGGGGAATTCTCATATGGTAGGTTTTTATAATCTGCCTGAGGAGAAGCTTTTCTCTCGCTTTGAGGAGAATGTAGTGGGAGAGTGCCTCAATATTTTTGAGGGAATGTTTATAGTCGCTGTGCCATTCGTGTGCAATGTGGAAGGCATGGCTTATACCTTCTGGTTCTTCATCATGTGGGAAGGCTATTTCTTCAGCCCTATTCATTGTGGCTCCTCCCTAGGGTGTTTAAAAAAATACCCCTCTCAATGATACTACGTGAGAGGGGTTGCTTCACCTTCGTTTTCCTTGTCCAGCTTCTAGTCATTAGTGAAAGAATCAAATGAAATACCCTTAGTTTTTCTTATACTAAAATAATGAGGTGCTGCCTGTGGTTTTTTTCAATTTGTCTCTCTACTGCCACGTAATCCCTTGTTCTTTAAGGTCTGCAGTAGATTTGAAACAATCTCTAACGTAAAGGCCTCATTTCTATATTTTTCTTTCTTACTATCAAAGAACCACATTATATTTTTTTATCTGAAATATCCCTTTTCGAAAGCACTCCATTAATTTAATAATACTATATAAATAAATTTTTTGTGTCAAGAAAAAAAATCAATATGTTGTATTTTCTTATAATATGAATACACTATGTTGTGCCTCATTAATGTAACGCATGTTATATTTTAATAGGTAATTATAGGATATTATTTAAAAGTGTTGGATGAATGCCTGCGTATTGATGAGTGTAGTGAATAGTTAAGGGAGAAAAGGTAATAATTCATTAAGAAAGATAGTGGTTGAAGGAAGAGGCGGTTAGGTAACTGACCTGAGGGAAGAAGAGCAGGAAGGAATCAAAGGTAAGGGGTTGATCGGCGATTAAAAAGTTAAAGCGGTTATTTAAAAAATTTTCCGTAGCAGAAATTTTCAGCAGCAGTAGGTTACCATCTTTACAACTTCTCATGGGGGGAATAGATCTGATAGTGTTTACTCTCTATCGCGTAGAGAGCAGGTAGAAAAAAACCCGGTACGCGTATGCGTACCGGGTTTAGGTTGGCTCTAAAAGAAGGGTGTTACTTAGAAGGGAGAATGGCGTCTTTGCAGGCTTTGGCAACTCTGAATTTCACAACGGTTTTGGCCTTTATCTGGATCTCTTCTCCTGTGGCAGGGTTTCTCCCGATTCGCGCCTTACGTTTTACTAAGACCATTTTGCCTAAACCTGGAAGCACAAAAGAACCAGCACTCTTAGTTTCCTTGTAGGCAATGTCATTGAGTGAATCTAAAAAGCTGCTCACGTCCTTTTTGGTGATGCTAAGTTTATCAGAGAGTTTTGCTACGAGTTGTGCTTTGGTCATGGGTTTTGCCATAGGCGTTCACCTCCATAGTTAGTGGTTAATATGTTAGATGATACATCCTTACCATATCCGTACACCAAGGTACTTAAGGCATTATAGTGGAAGAAAATATTTTATCAAGTAAAATCTACAAGGAAGAGCGTTAAGGAACAAAACTTTATAACTACTTGGTGTGCTTTTTGAGGAAGCTGTGGAGGGTTTCGAGGATATCCTTCGAAACCGCTGACATGGCCTCACTCATTGCTTCTGCGAGCGCCCGTGGATGTTTTCTCGCGCAGGGGTGGCGTGCGTGAAAACTTTTTTGGAAGAGAATTTTCCTGCTACTTTCTGGTTCATGTTCTGCCATGAGCGTAATACCCACGGAGAGCACCGCTTCCCACCGTTCCTCAGTATCGAACTCAAAGAACTCATCGACCGTTCCTTCTACCAGGAAAGAGGAAGGAAGTCTACTGTCATAGGAGAGCACCGCTTTAAATAGTCCAGAGTGCTTCATATCCCTTACGAGGAAAGAGGTAATGAGATCGCCGGGATTTGCACGCCACCGGTAGTACACATACGCATCTCTCTTGAAAGATTTATCCCGGTAGGTAATTCGGTCTGAATTGTATTCAGGAGCTACGCTAAAACGCTCTACTCGTATCACGTGGGCAAGAGGTGTGCGGTCGGCTAACTGAGGAGCATCATACTCTAGGGTGAAGTGTTCAATTTTGCTACTGGGCTGGCTGAGCTTGATGCATGACCCTATCAGTATAGTTATTCCAATAAGAGAGAGACACACTCTTTTTTGCAGACCCATGGGTACACTCCTTCACCGAAACGAAGTAATCAGATGAGGGTAACTACTACTTACCTTGTGAGAAGTTTACGAGTACTATTTTTCATCGTCAGGCTCCACCCTGCGGGGGGGAGGTGGTTCACCAAAGAGTAATTGAGACGGCTGATCAGCAATGAGCTCAAGTAACCTGTTTAGGTTTACACTTGCCTTTTCAAGGTTCTGCGCGGTAATAGCGAGGTGGTGTTCGAGAAGAGAGGTAGTTGATTCTACCCTTCCCAGGATCTGAGTGTCAAACCTCTCGATAGATGATTCCAGGTTGGTTGAGATGGCTTTCACATTGGCATCAATAATGGCGTGGTTGAAGCTGCCCATGGTGGATTTCAGTGCGTCGGAGATTCCTTCAAGGTCAAGGGTGCTGAACTGAGTGAGGACTTTATCAATGCCGTGAAATAGTTCACTGATAGTGGATGGTTTTGAAGCGACCACCGGGTACTTAGTGGGGAAATTAAGAGGGGGTGAGCGATCAGGTTCACCCTCCTTCTTTTGATCAAGTTCGATGAACATACTGCCCGTAATCCCCACTGATTTCAGCTGGGCTTCCATATCACTTCCTAGCTTTTGCTCCGATTCTACTTTCAACACTACCTCAATCAGTTTTTCATCTGGCGCCACTCCTATCTTTGCCACCCTCCCGATAGAGACCCCCCTGTATTTAACCGGTGAGTCTTTATCAAGGCCTTGCACAGATTCGTTAAAATAGGTTGCATAGTAGTGACCCTTTTCGAAGTAGCGGGTTACCCCTAACCAAATGATACCCAGCAGGGCAATGCTCACACCTCCTAGGACGAATAGTCCCACCGCGAATTTGGTTTTTGTAGAAGCCATTAGTGAATGCCCTCCGGAATTGCTAGTGGTGAGTGAGCTGTCGATTAAAGAATTGCCTGACAAAAGGGTTAGTGCTTTTGTCCCGCAGCTCGTGGGGATTTCCCTCTGCAATTATTCCTTTGGCGCGTGCATCGAGCATAATAACCCTGTGGGCAACTGCGAAAATGCTGTGGAGCTCATGGGTAACAATCACCATGGTGGTACCCAGGTTTCTGTTGATGGTGATAATGAGGTTATCCAACTCAGCTGAACTGAGAGGGTCGAGTCCGGCGGAGGGTTCATCGAAAAAGAGGATGGTAGGATTAAGTGCCATTGCCCTTGCCAGCGCAGCCCTCTTTTTCATCCCTCCACTGATTTCTGAGGGCAGATAGTGTTCATAGCCGCCCAAGTTAACCAGGGTGAGCTTCATTTTCACCATGGTATCTATGGAATCGTGGGGGAGGTCGGTGTATTCCTGAATAGGGAGCGCTACATTTTCAGAGAGGGTCATGGAACTGAGCAATGCGCTTCCCTGGTAGAGTACACCGATTTTTCTCAGTACCTTTTGAAACTCTACCTCATCGCAGGTGGTAATATCTTCACCCTCAATGAGCACCTGTCCTGAAGGGGGATGGTAGAGGCCGATCAGGTGTTTTAAGAGGGTACTCTTTCCACACCCGCTCTCACCCACAATCACCAGTATTTCTCCTTGGTACACCTCGAAGCTGATGCGGTCAAGGATGATATGCTCATGGAAGCGGGCAATGAGGTTTTTTACTTGGATAATGACGTGTTGCTTCATTTCCTTCTATCCCCAGTATTGGAGAATGACTGCAAAAATTGCATCGGAAAGAATAATGAGAAAGATTCCACTCACCACTGCCGAGGTAGTGGCGTGACCTACGGACGATGCTCCGCCCCTCACCTGAAATCCTCTCAGGCACCCTATCCAGGCGATGAGAAAGGCAAACACGCCACTTTTAAAGAATCCCCAGAGTAGGTCAGAGAGCGTTAAGGTGTGAAGCGTCTGAGCGAGGTAGGCGTTGGCGGTAAGATCAAGCATGAGTACTCCCACGATGAGGCCCCCAGAGATGGCGAACATATTGGAAAAGAGCGTGAGCAGGGGAACTACTATCATCGTCGCAATGATTTTCGGAACGACGAGAAACCGAGTGGGGTCGAATCCCATGGTGAACAGTGCATCGACTTCTTCGGAAATCTTCATTGTCCCTATTTCAGCAGCAAAGGCTGAACCGGATCTTCCTGCCACGATAATAGCTGTCATGATGGGTCCCAGTTCACGCACCATGGCCAGTGCGACCAGGGAAGCGACGAGAATGTTGGTGCCAAATTGTTTGAGTTGGACAGAAGACATAAAGGCCATAATGAGGCCTAAAAGGAAACTGATCAACCCCACAATGGGGAGGGCATCAACCCCTGTCCTTTGCATAGCGGAGAGCGTGTCCTCTCCTCGTAGCGATTTGGGGTGAAAAAGTATAAAGAATAGTGCGAGGCACACTGCTCCCAGAAAGGAGATCAGGTATTTCATATCTGAAATGACACCGATGGTTCCCTCTCCAAGGCGAACAAAGATAGTGGAGGGCACCTTCCTGATGGTAGCAACCGATTCAGGCAGGGTAGGAAATTTGAGGAGGTCGAGGATTTCACGAACTTTGCCTTGTGCATTGGTGAGGTAAAAATTACCGTTACCACGAGAGAGTATCTGTTTTAGTTCCACCAGCACCAGCACACCGAAATCATCAAGATAGGTTACCCTCTCAAGATCCACGGTCAGGCTGAGAGGAGGGGAGTTCTTGAGCAAGAGGCGTAGCTCACTGATCATGGGTGCCGCGGTGGTAACATCCATGCGTCCTTCGACGTGGAGGGTAATACGTTCCCCCTCTCCTTTAGAAACCACACAGTGATAAGATGGTACCGTTTTGCTGGTTCTCATACACGCTCGTGGTCAATGATGGTGGTGATACTATACGTGCGCCGCTCTCGCGGGGTATCTGGGTAATGAAATGTACTATAAAAGGTTTAGAAGCAGAATTTTTCCAGCTCTTTCTCTTCAATGCCAAATTTCTGCTTGAGTAGCTCTACGTTCATTTGAAAGATCAACCAGCCTAAGGATCGATTCTCCTTTTCTATCGCAAAGGCGATTTCTATCCCCTTTCGACCCATGGGATGGTTATGGTCAACCCTAAAAAGGTTCAGTACCTTGTGCTTTGATTGTTCACTGTCGTGGAATTCAATACCCGCGTAGCTACTCCCCACCATGGTTTGAGCATCGATCTCAGGTGTGATTGAGTATGCGAGAAATACCTTCTTATCCCTGTCGAGCACCACCACACCGGTATAGGGTACTGAGGCCTTATCCTGAATGGCAAAAAAATCTTCCAGTAGGTGAGCTGCGTTTTTCCTATCCTCTGCCTCGAAGAGATTAGTTAATAGTGAGGTGAGCATAAGGTAGTCCTTGGCTATCTGGTTTCTCAACTCGCGCTTTCTCTCATCCGTGAGCTGATAGCTTTTAGTAAAGTGGGGATAGGTAAAGAAGAGTGCAGTAGAGAGAAGGACCAGGAGGATTACACAAGGAGTGAGCCAGTAGCGAGCTCGCCGGTACTTTTCCTCCATTTTCCTCATTGAGGTGACATCACGCGCGAGGGAGAGCATTCCCTGAAAGTGGTGGTGGCCATCAAAGAGTACGGTGGTACTGGTTGAAACAAAACGCGTACCTTTAATTGGGTGTCGTATCTTAAATATTTTTTCACTCACCGGATAGCTGGTGCGAACCTCCTCGATGAATGCACGGTAGGCGTCAGGTTCTTCGTACATTTCCTCAACTGCCTTATAGCGCATCTGATTCCAGGAGCGCCCGTAGAGTTTTCCCGCGGCAATATTCCAGGAAATGATTTTTCCGTTTTTGTCAGTCAGTACCACCGCATCGGGAAGCTGATCGCAAAATTCTTTGAGTCCGTAGATCACCTGATTGGCTTCATCAAGTCGGTGAGCGAGCATGGTGGATATTTCACCTGCGACGGCAGGGAATTCATGGAGGAACACCGCCACTTCTTCTTTGGGGATGCGAAGCGCGTGAGCCGCATCGCGTGCTTTTACCGTCGCAGTTCTCTTGGTTCCCAGAAGGAAGGAGGTTTCTCCAAAAAGAGATCCTTCCTCTACAAGAGAGGAAATTATTTTAATTCCTTTATAGATGTCTAGTTGTCCAGATACGAGGATATAGAGATCTTGAGATGCATCACCCTCGAGAAAGATAGTGGTGCCTTTCTCAAAGGTAACAAGATAGCGGTGGAGTGAAGGATTGTGAATAATTTCTTCTAACATGGAACGAGAAACTATGGCATTAGTGAAATCCAGTATAGACAAATGTTCTCTGTGAGTCAAGGACTAAGAGTTGATGGTATTTGCAATTCAGACACTATATTTACCCAAGCCCTCGTTAGGGCAGGATTTAGTTGGGATATAAGGCATGTTTCTGTAGATAGTGGCTATGCGGCTTGGCCGAGCGCGACCAGGGTGTATTCTTCTA
>Ga0315285_10005948_pt1 | contig 12549 bp, 14 predicted proteins | sample YL17G09_36_MG_FD_203698 | JGI IMG/M metagenome (GOLD analysis project Ga0315285, IMG submission 203698) | Sediment microbial communities from Yellowstone Lake, YNP, Wyoming, USA - YL17G09_36 | ecosystem: Environmental > Aquatic > Freshwater > Lake > Sediment | place: USA: Wyoming | collected... | reverse complement strand
CTCAAAAACGTCAAGCCCAGCTCCTGCGATTTGTCCCTTTCTAAGAGCTTCATACAAGGCTTTTTCGTCAACTACTGGCCCGCGCGAGTTATTAATCAAGTAAGCTGTCTTCTTCATCAAGCTCAGTCTCTGGGCGTTTACTAGATGATGAGTTTCTTTCATCAAAGGAACGTGGACGCTTACGAAGTCAGATTCCTTCAGCAGAGTATCCAAATCAACTTTCTTTGCTCTAAAATCCTTCTCCATCTCTGGCCGAGGAATAACGTCATAAAACAGAACTCTCATGTCAAAACCTTTGGCCCTTTTTGCAACGGCATAGCCGATTCTTCCGGCGCCGATGATGCCGATCGTTGCTCCGTAAATGTCCCTGCCCGACAACATCGCGGGGTGCCAACCGACCTTCCATTTTCCGGTGCGAACGTACTTGTCCGCCTCGGCAACTCTTCGTGCAATAGCCATCAGCAAGGCCCAAGCAAAATCAGCCGTCGTATCAGTCAGCACTTCTGGCGTATTAGTTACGTAAATGCCTCGTCTTGTCGCTTCCGCAATATCGATGTTATCGAATCCAACAGCCAACTGCGAAACGATCTTCAACTTTGGAGCTGCATTGAAAACTTCTGGGTCTATCTTGTCGGATAAGAGTGAAACAAGAGCGTCAACGGTCGCCACTTTGTCGACAATCACTTTCTTTGGAGGGGGAGCGTATTCAGGCCAAACTTCTGCATCAAAATGTTCCTTTATTTTTTTCAGGCCTCTTTCAGGAAGATCACGCGTAATGTAGACTTTGGGCTTGGGCATATTTTTCACCGAACACTAATTCGCGAAATTCTTTATTAACATATGCTTATTACACTTACGCATTCGCCCAAGCAAAATTGCACAAGGCTTGTCATAATGGTCACAATAAAGAATAAGGAGCAGCTTGTTGAAAACGGAGAGACGACTCTAGATAGAAAAGCCCGAAGGTTAGCATTGGCAAGCCTTGAAATGGCAGTTCAATCGGTAGATCCCAAGCGAATAATATGTTCCAAGCTTTCGCTCAAGAATTCAATTCTAGAAGTGGATAAGCACAGCTTTGACTTGAAAAAGATTAAACACGTTTACGTTGTCGGAGGAGGCAAGGCAAGCGGCTCTATGGCTGAAGGCTTGGAGGCAATATTGGGTCGGCAAATATCATGCGGACTTGTCAACGTTCCACGAGGAAGCAAGAACAAAACTAAGATCGTAAAATTGCATCCAGCGAGCCACCCGTTCCCAGACGAAAAAGGCGTCGAAGGAGCACGCGCCATGTTAGACATAGCTGAACAAGCTGGCAAAGATGATTTAGTCATATGCTTGATTTCAGGTGGTGGCTCAAGTCTCATGCCCTTACCACGGGACTGTGTGTCAATAAGCGATAAGAGATCACTGACCGATGCCTTGCTCAAAAGCGGCGCCAACATAAATGAGATCAACACCGTTAGAAAACACATTTCAGATTTTAAGGGTGGTTGGCTGGCGAAAAAGGCCTATCCAGCCACAATTTTGAATCTAATCCTTTCAGACGTTGTGGGCGATCCATTGGATTTTATCGCCTCAGGACCGACAGTCCCGGATTCAACGACTTTTTCTGACGCTGTCAAGGTCCTGAACAAGTACGGTTTGTGGAATGAAACCCCAGCTTCCATCAGGCAAGTTTTAACGGATGGTGAGAGAGGCAAGATCCCGGAGACGCCAAAAGCTAATGACAAAGCATTCAAGAACGTCTACAGCGTAGTAGTCGGAAATAACAGGTCTGCAAGCACAGCAGCATGTGAGTACCTCAAGTCAGCAGGCGTAAATGCGCTCCTATTAACTGCATCGCTCGAAGGAGAAGCTAGAACCGTGGGAACCGTGCTTGCATCTATAGCTAACGAGATCGCTGTTTTCTGCAATCCTGTTCCGAAACCTGCTGGAATAGTTATCGGTGGAGAAACAACGGTGGTCGTAACTGGGACAGGTTTAGGTGGAAGGAATCAAGAAATCCCTTTGGGAGCTGCTATGAGACTGCGGCACATTGATGGAATAGCTGTGGCTTCTCTGAGCACTGACGGCGTGGACGGCCCCACGAATGCTGCAGGCGCAATAGTTGATGGAAAAACTTTGGCCAAAGCGCGAAAAATTGAACTGCCACCAGAGAAATACTTGGCAAACAATGATTCATATCATTTCTTTTCAAGGCTTAACGACCTGATATTTACTGGACCCACAGGCACCAACGTCAACGACATATCTGTGATAGTAGCCGTATAGCGCGTGTGAGGTGGCTTCTGCAGTGTTCATCACCGTTAGGTTTTTGGGGTCTCTGCGTGCCGCATCAAAGAAAAACATAATCACGCTAAACTTTGAAAGGACTATATCATTGAGAGATGTCATAAATACCATTGTTAAGCATCGACCCACGCTTTCAAGAGCATTGATTGGTCCAGAAAACGATGATCCAAGAACGAATGTTCTCATGCTTGTGAATGGAAAAGATACTAGCATTCTAGATGGTTTGGAAACTGTACTTCAAGATGGAGACGAACTGGTAATCGTTCCCGTTGTTCATGGTGGATGAGAAAACATGAAACTGTATGCGGTCAAGACAAAAAAGGTAGGTATTTGTGATGATTTGGTGGAAACAGTCATTGAAGCATTAAAGAAGCAGAATTTGCATTTAGAAGACAATGATGTCCTGGCATTTGCCTCAAAAATCGTGGCTTACGCAGAAGGACGAGTAGCGAGACTGAGCGATGTGGAGCCTTCTGAGAAAGCAGAAGAACTGGCGAGGGAGTTTTGTTTGCAGCCTGAATTTGCTGAACTTGTCCTGCGTGAAGCTGACAGGATCTATGGCGGCGTCGAGAAAGCAATACTAACGCTTAAAGACAGTATTCTGGCACCCAATGCAGGGATAGATAACAAGAATGCTCCCCGAGGCTTTGTTGTCTTGTGGCCGAGTGATCCTAAGAAATGGGCTGAGAAGATCAAAACTGAAATGGAGCGCAAGACAGGCAAGAGAGTTGCAGTGCTGATTGTTGACAGTGGCCTAGTCCCACTGAGGACAGGCGCGTCTGGCCTCGCTTTGGCAGTAGCTGGATTCAAACCCATAAGAGACACCAGAGGAAAGAAAGATCTCTATGGAAAGCTATTGATTATTACAAGGCATGCAGTTGCTGACGACCTTGCTTCGGCAGCACATCTGTTAATGGGTGAAGCCGATGAGAAAACTCCTGTCGTATTGATCAGAGGAGCCCCTGTGGATTTTGACGATGGAGTCTACGGTGGTTCAAGTATGATGATGCCTTTTCGTGAATGCCTTTTCATGGCAACTTTTGCTTGCGGCTCTCTTGATTCAGATGGTACTTGAGGTTCGAGGACGCCAGAGCTTTATGTAAAGCTACTCCGATCAAGGTTGCCCCCAACGCAATGACTGTTCTTTCGATCGGATAAACGAATGCGGTAGTCACCCACGTTCCAAGAAAGTAGTTCGCGTCAGGAACCTGAATAAGTTCAAGAGTCAGAGTTCCAGCTATCTGGCCTGCCAATGTTGAAACCAGCGCAGTCACGAAGTATGCATAGAAAACGCCTGAGTCGTTGCTGGTATGAAATTTCTGGGTTGCAACAGTCAGCAATGGGGAGAGTAGGACCAGAAGCCCGATTGCCTGAAACCACACATATGTAGGAAAGAGCCAAACAGGTCCGATGCTTGGATACAGTGCGAGAAGGAGGAAAAGAGCAAGATAAACCAAGAGGGCAGGTATCCGCTTTCCGTTATGGATCAAGCCACTACATGCAGCTGTAGCAACGCCCGAAGTCAGGCTTAGCGGTGAGAAAGAGCCAAAGAAGAAACCAACCGCGCCTCCAAGAAAAGCAGACAACATTCCTAAGTAAGGTCCTAGGATTATTCCGATAAGTGGAGCAACGATTGCCGCTGCTGTTATGGCTTGACCAGGCAACCCTATTATGGGGGAGATTTTGAGAAAACCGAAGACTACGTAGAGGGATGTGAAAATAGCGGCCAGAGCTATGTTTTTTGTTGTAAATTCGCTCTTGCTGGACATCATAAGCTGTCGCTCTACATGCCATTTGTGAAAAAGTAGTTATTCTATGTGGCTTATAAAATAGGGTCATGTTGCGTCCAGTTATCACTTTGACCACGGATTTTGGTTTGAAAGATCCCTACGTAGCAGAAATGAAGGGGGTTATTTTGAACATCAGTCCGAAAGCAACGATTGTTGACATAACGCACGATGTTGAAAAGTTCAACATAAGGATGGGGACGTTTGTGCTTGCTTCGATTGTACCATATTTTCCAAGCGGCACGATCCACGTTGCAGTTGTAGATCCAAGCGTAGGCACGGAAAGGCATCCTTTGCTCATACAGACAAAAGGCGGTTTTCTAATTGGACCAGACAATGGCGTTCTAGCATTAGCTACAACGAATCAAGGAGTAGAGCATGTTTTTCGAATAACAAACCAGAAACTCATGCTCTCCAAACCATCAAACACGTTTCACGGCAGGGACATTTTCGCCCCAGCCGCCGCTCACTTGGCAAATGGAGTCAAAGTAGAAGAGTTCGGGCTGGAGATTCACAAAATCGAAAAGCCGCGATTTGTTGGAATTATCAAAAGAGATAATGTGCTCATTGGTGAAGCCCTCTACATAGACAGTTTTGGGAATATCATCACAAATTTCGCCCTGGAAGAACTTGGGCCATTGGTCATAGGGACAGAGATCAAAGCGAAGATCAAGAGAAACAAGCTAAAACTGAAGCTATGCAGAGCCTATGCAGAGGAAAGAAAGACAAAACCACTCGCCATTATTGGCAGTCATGGCTTTCTAGAAATATCCATGAATCAAGGCAATGCGGCGGAGTTCTTCAAAATCAAGGAAGGCGACAGAATCACAATATGTCATGTCTGAGTTGACAGTAGTAGCTTCTTTGCTTGTCTTGCCGCCATGAGGTCGCATATTATGCCTCCCGAGGTTCAATCAAAGATTCTCCATAATCCATAAAAACAACAAGAACAGAAATGATGACTTGCTTGCTAGATCAACGAGTTGAACATGGATGGTTGACGAAAGAATAGAGAAACTTGCCAAACTCAGCGTCCACTACAGTGTTCATGTAAACCCAAAAGATAAAATCATCATCAGAGGAAGTGCACAAGCGGCGCCGCTACTGACCGAGATATACAAACAATGCTTACTTAGCGACGCATACCCATGGGTGATACCAAGCCTCTATTCCGACTACATTTTCTTTAAACACGCAAAAGAACACCAACTGAAATTCGTGTCTCCCTTCGACGTTTTCATCTATGAGAACATGGATGTAAGCATAAGTGTGCTGAGCGAACCAAACCCAAGAAGACTATCCAACGTAGAACCAGAATTCATAAGGACATTTCAAGCTTCCAGAAGTGGACTGACAGAGATCTTCCACAGACGCGTTGCTGAAGGAAAACTCAGGTGGACCCTCCTACCATTCCCAATCACGGATCAGGCACAAGAAGCAGCCATGTCACTTACAGAATACGAAGACTTCGTGTATGCGAGTTGCCTCATCAACAAGAAAGACCCCATTGCAGAATGGAAGAAAACCCGTAAAGAACAAGAAAGGATCTGCAACTTCTTGAACAAGGCAAGCAAGATCCGAATAGTAGGAGAGGACACTGACCTAACCTTCAATACCAAAGGGCGAAAATGGATGAACTGCAGCGGAGACAAAAACATGCCCGACGGCGAAGTCTTCACAGGGCCTGTTGAAAACTCCGTGAACGGTCGGATAAGGTTCACCTATCCTGGGATTTACATGGGAAGAGAAGTGGAAGACATATCGCTTGTATTCAAGAAAGGAAAAGTTACCAGAGCTTCAGCTGCAAAAGGCGAAAACCTACTCAAAGAACTGATCAAGATCAAAGGCGCAGACCGCCTCGGAGAAGCTGCAATCGGTACAAACTATGGGATTACAAGATTCACTAAAAACATGCTTTTCGACGAGAAAATGGGCGGAACGATCCACATGGCGCTTGGAAACGCTTACCCACAGACAGGAGCCCTAAACAAGTCAGCTATACACTGGGACATTTTGAAAGACATGAAGAAAAATGCAGAAATCTACGCAGACAATGAACTCTTCTACAAGAATGGCAAATTCCTAGTATAATCCCCTAACCATTCATCAAGCCTTCACTAGTGCCTATTCTAGTTCTCTTGCTGCTTGAATCGTTTTTTCAGCTATAGAGACGCAGAAAAGCAAATCGTCAATTGTCGCAATGAATGTCGCGAATTTTCTTCGAGCGTCTATTGTTGTGGCTACTTTCCCTCCGTTGGAGACGGTCCTAACAGAGAGACCTTTCGGTGTCTTGGTATTATCAGGTGAGACTGCTTTTGCAATCGCTTGAGCGATAATGCTGTTATCGTAGTCGAGCAGTATCTCGGCTTTCAACATTTTCACCTTTCAGCTTTTGCCCGATGAGTTCGTTGACGATTCCTATGAAATCACCTATTTTTTCTAATGGGACCTGTGCGCCTGCTGCCACGTTATGTCCTCCGCCTTTTCCATCGCATCTTTCAGCTGCTGCCTGCATAATATCCCCCAGATTGACGCCTTTGGCCACGATCATGTCGATTGTGCGAGCGCTGATCTTTGCCAGTCCTTGCTCTTCGACATTGGCAAAAGCGATGAGTGGTTTCTCGGGATTTGGCAGAGTACTCGCAAGGATACTGCTGATCGCGCCGACAATCTTGTCACTGATAAAGCTCTCACCATAGACCACGTATATGTTTTCGAGTTCTCGCATCCGTTCTGGTTTTTCCAGAACCCAGCCCAGATACTTGTTTATGCTTCTCCGATAATCATCCAGTACTTTGGTTGCTGCCTCAAACGCGTCAGCTCTGTCTCCCATGCAAACTGCAACGCCCAAGCCTGACTTATCCATTCTGCCGGTTGCATTTAATAAAGTTGCAAACTCCCGTCCATCTCGAAGCGGCGTCCAAGGTTCTTCTCGGTTTAGAATGTAAACGTGGCCGATGAGGTTGGTCACTTCCAACCGTAAACCCTTTGAAAGCAGGTGATCCGCCAAAGCCGAGCATAATCGCTTCTTCTCTTCATCTGAAAGATCCCGTAGTGCCCTCCATTTGTCGTCCTGTGTTTTAGGCTTGATGCCTAGGCTATCCAAAAAGGCTAGACTCTTGTCTTCTTCACCGCTTATGCCTGGAACAAATGGGCTAGTTGTTGAAGCTAGCATGCGGTGGATCGGCCGCGTCTCTCTGCCGAAAAAGATCAAGTCTTCATCAACTTTCAAGCTTCCTGATTGGACAGCATCTTCCACGATCTTCTCATTTAGACCGCCCAGCATCCTTTGGTCATACTTATCTTGCATATCTCCCAATGCGCCGACTATGGCAACGGGTGCCGAATCCATGTTTGCTTTGTCAATGGCTTTTGCAACGAAATATGCTACGCCCGCTCCACTTATGTCTCGTGCGCCATCGATTCCATGCAAATGGGGATTCACATGAACGAAATCTTCTGTGCCCTCACCGACAATCTGATGGTGGTCTAGAATAGCAATCTTGAAGCCGCCGAGTTTCTCTTTCAAAAGATCAACGTATCCGCTTCCCAAATCGCTGAAAACTATCAGCTGCGGCTTGTCTGAGAGAACCTCGATGATCTTTTCCTCAATCCATTGTGTTATCCTGATCCGAAACCTGGCGTTAAGTCTTGCAAGAGCCTTACCCATGATGCCAGCGGCTGCCACTCCGTCAGCATCCAAATGGGAAAAGACGTGAATCAAGCCATCTTCTTCCACAGTTTCACGTATTGTCTTCGCTGCTTTGGTTGCTGAGTCTGAAAATGCCGTGACTTGACTCTCGTTTATCACCATGATAATCCCTGTTAGGCTAAATCACCAAATTAAGATTTAAACGAGATGCTGAAGAGCCAAAGACTCCTAAAAAACATGAAATGCTATGCCAACGAAGCTATCTTTGCTTCGTACTTCCAGTTCTTCGGCAAAACACCCTCACGTTTGTAGTATCGTGAAAGCTTGTGAATCTTTGCCTCTATGAGCTGCAATGCCCTTTTGTTGTGCAAGTCAGATTTATTCTTCCCATAGTGTGCGCTTAGACTTTCGGCCTTCTTCATTAAGTTAGCCAGATCCTCCGGAATCTTGGGCGCAAGCTGTGCTTCCTTAAGGATTTTGGTGATGGTTTTACCCGTTATGGGTTTAACCAATGGAATTGCATATTGATCTCGCAAAACCGTGCCAATGCGGCTTGTGGAGTTGCCTTCCTTGGCCAGTTTAATCACTAGTGCCTCAACTTCTTCAGGCTGGTATTTGCACCAGCTTGGAGGACGTTTGCTTATTGGCCTTATCTGATGCGACTTACCGCTTTCTTGTTTAGGCATGCTCGAATCACTTAAACTCTGTATGAGCGAAGGTGGACAAATATTTAAGACTACTGATTCGCTTCTAGAATTATGTCTCCGTTTCATTTATCTCGTTTCCTGAGCAGTTTCTCGCCTTCCATATCGCGGCTCATTCAAATTCTACTTCTAGCACCTTGCACGCCTTGTCCAATGCTCGTGCCACTTTGACATGAAATTCGTCAGTGGTCTCGTTGAATATCGCATATTCAATGTTGATGCGTGTGCCTGTGTTTAGAGGTGAGAATTAATATGTCGGAAAGCATTGGAGGATTTTTCTCGTTCTGCTTTGATGATGACTATGACCCTTGCGAGTGTGAGTTTTGTTTTTCGATCTATTCCCAGACTTGCCAGCAGTTTTTGCACGATTGCCGTTTCAAGCACGTTGGCCGCCTGCTCTCCAAAGACCAATGTTAGTCCCTTGGAAAATTGTTCCGGCTTGCGAGGAATCTCTTTCTTCTTTAGACCGAGGTTTCTTGCAAGATAGGAAATAAAGAGTTTTGCTTCGCTTTTCCCGAGCGCTTCTAGTACCTCGTCGACGCATTGCAGTATTCTGCGCTGGATCTCAGGGTCAAGGGACATAGAGCTTAGTTCTAGAGTAGAACGCATATAAGCTTTATTTTTGTCGACCAGAAAGCTTTATTGTCGACAAATCTAAAAGGAGGTGGTATGCTTGAACTTGAGAATGTTTGTCACCCGACACTGGAAAACAATCATGATTGCGCTTGCAATTGGCTTGTTTGCCTTATCACTTGTTGCTGCGAACGCACATGCAGAACCAATCGATTCGCCGGTCGGACCAAAATAAATATGACAACAGTAAGAACACAATAAAGGCAGGGAAAGGCATGCCCCCAAAGCTTGACAGCCTTGACATAAGAATCTTGGAAGGCCTTGCAGAGTGCGGACCGAGAAACATCACAAAGGTCGCTAGGGAACTCAACGTACCAAGGGGAACTATCATATCAAGGATCCAGCGCATGTCCTCCTCTTTTTACCTGAGACTACTCACGACCGTTTATCATACGAACCTAGGAATGAAAAAGGCGGTAGTCTTCGCGAAAGCGATTCCTGGGCAAGAGGATACGCTTTTCAACTGTTTGAAAGTCAACAAGTTTTACATATACTTGAGCCGATGCTTCGGCATGTTTGAGGGATGCGTAGGAATCTATGTTATTCCTGTGGAACACACGGGCGAATTCGAAGATTTCCTGAGGGAAGTGGAGAAACTGGGGCTGACACGGGACATAGAGTTGTTCTGGTCGACTTGCTTTCACACGGTTAATCTCACGAGAAACTGGTTTGACGATGAAAAAGAAGCTTGGATGTTTCCTTGGGAAAAGTGGCTGCATGAGGTTTCTTCGTCAGAGAGCGAACTGCCTTATACTCTGAGAGACCCTGAGAGTTTTCCCTTGAAAGCTGATAAAACCGACTTGTTCATAATAAAAGAATTGGAGAAAAACGCGACTGTGACCTTGGCATGTATCGCCAAGAAATTCGGAACGACGCTGCAGAACATTCGTTATCACTATGAAGGACATGTCGTCACGCATGGACTAATCGAGACTTTCCAGACAGCCATATTGCCATTCGATAGAGCAACGTCCGACATGCTCTTCTTCGTCTTCAGATTCAGTGACGGCGAAAGAATGGGAAAGTTCGCCCGGTCCCTGTTGGACAAGCCTTTCGTGTTTATCCTAGGCAAGATACTGAACGAAAACTCGTTGGTTTCCCAGATTTATCTTCCTAGACACGAATTCCGTAACTTCATCGATGCTTTGTCGAAACTTGCGAGATTGAAGCTCTTGGAGAATTACGAATACGTGCTTCAGGACCTGCGCCCGGGGAAGTGGTCCAGAGAGACTATCCCGTACGAGCTTTTCAAGAATGGGGCTTGGACGTATGATCACTCGCAGCATTTGGAAGCCATTCACGATCTAACGTCAGGCACAAAACACGAATGCGAGGCGGTCGGCGCAAAACAGATGAAATGGGCAGAATAACACGTCGAGCGCGCATACGTGTTCATAACTTCGTTTTTCCAAGCATGAAGGAGTCAGGTTGCGCAACCAACAATCAGCGAAACACAACCTAGCACGACTAGAAAAGCATTGAAGCAAAAGACTGATTAATCAGTGGATAAAAAAAGGGGAGTGTGGCATCTATTGGTCAAGGTATCAGTCAATAGATTCGTCTCAACCCGTGTCGAGGCTATCAGAAACGATGTTGAGGCAGACATTCGGAGACTTCGAAAGAGGACCATTAGCAGGCTTGATGAAGTCTTCAACGTGGCAGCCAGAGTGGCCAGAAGCAGAAATGGACACCAGAGAGTCAACGGAAAGATGACCGCGATCGGGCTAGTCCAGAGGAAGAGGTGGTTCCGCGTCGCGGAGCACGCCGCGCTAACCATACAATGCATAGCGTCCAACGTAGACGAAAAGGAAATCCGAGTCAGACTCAACGAGTTGAAGAGAGCAGTCGACGAGGCAAAGTTCATCGAACAATCGCGGAGCAAGAACAACAGACAGCCTTCAAACTGACCCTCTACATCAGAAGACAGAACGCGCCAAAAATGAGGTCTGCTCACCTACGCTGGTGACTCAGCTTGCGCGCATGCAGTACACAGTTGGCAAACGAGCTGCAAAGCGATTATGAGTAGGGCGAACGATAGTCGTATCGATTTTTGTCGGGCGGGCGTATGTGTGTGCTCTTCGATTCCTCATTCCAGCCTCAATTGCCTGTTCCGAAAAGAACGTTGTTTGATGTTGGGTTCTAGAACTAACCTGTCCATTGTGGCGTTATGCTCCAGCTAGTCAGAGCACTACCACTGTAGTAGACATTTGAATCTACACTTGTCCAAGATTCGCCACCCACACTACCAAAGTTTATGTAAGTGTCTATAGCCACAACTCCACCACTCTGGTAAGCAACTACATGAAGTTTGCAATTGTATGCTGTGTGGCTTCCAACATTGCATATGTACCCATACACATGAAGGTAAGGCGTTTGGAACCAAGGTCTATTGTCGCCCCCTACTAAGTTGACTTTGACGAGTTTCGGCGATTCAAGAGTGCTTATTTGGCTTTGGAGACTAGCTATTTGGGCATTCAACGAGTTGATTTGCGAATTGAGCGAGTCTACTTGATTCTGAAGATCTGCCACTTGAGAAGTCAGCGAGGTTATTGTGTTCTGAGAGTTTGCCAATTGAGCATTTAATGAATTGATTTGTAGATTCAGTGAGTCTACTTGGTCTTGAAGGCTTGCTTTTTGGGCATTTAGTGAAGATACTTGGGAGTTCAGAGTGTTGTATTCAGAATTTGTGTGAGAATGGCTTGATACGTAACTATCGTATGTTGCGTTCTTGTCATTTATCGCCATCGTGTAATAAGCCATTGTCCCGACCATGCCAACCACCAAGATGATGCAGACTATTCCCAGTCCGATGGCTAACCCTCTGCCGACAACTCTTTTTGCACTCATTCTTAAATCCCTAGTTTATTTATGGCTGTTGTGCAGATTTAAGATTTCTCTAGTCTTTTCTCTTGCGCAAGAAGGTAATTTTCTTTCTTTTTCGCTCAACCACGTCAGCCATGAAGGTGACTCGTTCTCTTCTTTTCTTAGGCATCTTGACTCAACTCACATTATAATTTAGCCATACCAAGTATTTAGTTATAGCGTTTTGTTATATCTCGGTCTTTTTCCATGACTACGTTTGTAAGTGTGAACGCCTTCTTTTTCAGCCCCATAGGCACTTTTTCGACTGACTGGGATAGTGTCAAAACAATAAGTGGTGAACCGTTTCCCATCTCTTGCGTGTTCTCTTACTCGTCTTTCTACGTCTGTAGTGATGCCACGATAGACAACTTTACCTTTATCCTTTAACTCGTAGCAATAAGTGTCACGTTTTGCACGTCTTTTCGGCATTTTTTTAGCCCTAAGATTGCTTTGTATTTTACACCCTATAAAAATCTTTCATATAACATGATAGCGCGCATGCGTGTTCCTAAATTCGCTGAATTGTAATAAGTTGAGTCCCGTACCTCTTTTTTAGGGTGATAAATGAGGAGATACGAGACTCTTGAGACCTTGTTTGGCAAGGTCGACTTATCCTTTG
>Ga0315285_10005947_pt1 | contig 12550 bp, 8 predicted proteins | sample YL17G09_36_MG_FD_203698 | JGI IMG/M metagenome (GOLD analysis project Ga0315285, IMG submission 203698) | Sediment microbial communities from Yellowstone Lake, YNP, Wyoming, USA - YL17G09_36 | ecosystem: Environmental > Aquatic > Freshwater > Lake > Sediment | place: USA: Wyoming | collected... | reverse complement strand
TGAAGACGATACGCGTGGTCATCGCAGGCGTCGGCGGGCAGGGTACGTTGCTGGCGACGCGCCTCATCGCTGAGACCGCCATAAAGCAGGGGCTCAACGTCCGAATAGGCGAGACCTATGGTATGGCTCAACGCGGAGGCCCGGTCATGGGGCACATCCAGATAGGTGAAGCCTACTCCCCCCAGATCAGGCCGGGGGAGGCGGACGCCCTCCTCGGATTCGAGATCGCGGAGGCCACCCGGAGGGGGGTGACCTATCTCAAGCAGGGGGGACTCGCCATAGTCAACAGCAAGAAGATCCCCCCGGTCGAGGTGATCAGCGGGATGCGCAAGTACCCCGAGGAGGGGGAGCTAATAAGGCTCCTGAAGGGTGTGTCGAGTAAAGTCGTCGTCTTCGACGCGACGAGCCTCGCCGAGAAGGCGGGGGACCCCATCGCCACGAACGTGGTGATGCTCGGAGCCCTCGCCGCCTCGGATGTTCTCCCCTTCGGCGAGAAGGAGATAACCGCCATGATGAAGGAGTCGATACCTGCCAGGTTCCTTGAGCTGAACACGAAGGCGTTCAGACTCGGCAACGAGGCATTCAGGGAGTCTAAGTGACTCCCTACTTTTCCTCCCAGAGCTTGAAGCTTAGGGGGGAGACCTCGTCGGCGGTCTTCTTCAGGTAGTGGTGCTCGGGTATCCGGGCCCAGATGCCCTCCCCAGCCTTCTGGACGTCCCTGAGCAGTTTCTTCTCGTCAATCGTTGTGAGTTTGCCGTCCTCGACCACTATCTTGCCGTCCACGATCACCCATTTGACGTCGCCGCGCTGGCTGCTGTTTATGAGGTTCTTTACGGGGTCGCGGTAGGGGACGCCGTTGAAGGTCTCCATGTCGATGACGGCGATGTCGGCGAGGGCGCCGGGGGCGAGGCGGCCCAGGTCGCTTCTCCCAGTCCTGTTATCCATGGCTCTCCCGCTGTAGGCCTTCAGGTGGGTGCTGTCGACGGCGATGACCTTGCCGATTATGGTCCCCGGATTCGATGAGTATTCTCGTGAGCCCGTTGAAGACCTTGTGGTACGTCTCTTCGCCTAGTCGGTGTCTATAGTGGGTGAAGAGGCCGTGGCTCGGGGTTCTGCTTCGGAAGCCGCATGCTCTGGCTACTCTGTGGTCGCTTCTGAGTCGTAGTGCGAGTCTTCGGTCGCTTATGATGTTCAGTAGGTGTTTGGCTAGTTGGGCTTTGAGCATGGCTAGTGGGTTGATTGGGGCTCTTCCTGGGCCGTCGGTGTGGTAGTGGTCTGTTAAGTCGGTTCGGATCTGGTCTAGGTTGAGTGAGTCAAGCACGCGCTTAACATTCAACCTACACTCGATGGATATTTGGCGTAGGTTCTATTTAATTTCTAAACAGCCTAGCGCCGTACCTAGGTCTGAAGTTGTGCAACGTCGTTCGCCTCAGTGGTCGTGTAGTATTTTGCGATCATATTAGGTACTTCCCACTCCGGTAGCCTACCCTCAACTATGTAACGTAGATATCTTTCAGTCACTTGTGCGAAGTTATCCTCGTGGTTTGTCTCATCTTCCTTAGGTACAATAATTTCCCAAGTAGTGCCCATAGGCTTTACATCTAGACCCGGCCATAGTTCACAAAGCGAGGAGATCAAGGTACGTAGCTTTTTCTCAAATTCATCGTATGGTATAGGGGTTTTTTTCTCAACGTAGAGTACTGGCTTCCACTTTTGCTCGATGCCCTGTATTATTGTGAGGTTGGCGTTGCTACCTCTCAGCATTGACTGCTGAGTGTCGCTAGCACCCGGTTCGGCTTCGAAGTTCCAGAGCATCCTTACTAGTATGTGAACTCCCCGGAGTGTATAGATGACTTCACCGTTTTTATTTGCCTCTAAATAATTATCTGAGGTGATGTATTCCTTGAGTAGACCCGGATACTCGCTGAGGCCCGTTATGGCGGTGAATTGATCGTGAGACAGTTTGGCAGGCCAGCACTTACTGGAGATAATCTTGACGTCACTTCGCCAATCTATGATTTGATCGGGGAAACACATCCATTGAACTAGGTCTACGAGGTGTGTCCCTACATCAGCTATTGGCCCACCTTGATGGCGTGTGTCGAAGAACCACTCTGGACGTTTTAGGGGTTTACCGTCGACTTTTTTATGGAACTGGTGAATGCTCTCCATGACTACTGCTGGTTTTTCAGGTGAGCCCTTCTCAAGGGTGCCGAAGACCCCGGGGTTCTGGGCTAGTTCTCTTTGAAGGAGGTTGGTTATTGAGTAGCGCTCAGTCATTATGTCATAGAGCAGGACTTTTTTTTCTTGTGCGAGTTCGAAGGCTCGGTGGAGGAGCTTAAAGTCATTAGGTGTGATTGCCATCGGCTTGTCGGCGAACACGTTGAATCCGGCTTCTACGGAGCTTATGATGTAATTCATCTTTTGAGTGTTGTTGCCTGATATGATGACGACGTTGCCCGCTTTATCATGTAACATTTTTTGTAAGTAGTCGGAGCCTCTGTAGACTCGTTCATCCCAATTCGTCGGGTTCTTTGAACGTTTGTTGAAGCTCTTAATTAGATTGAGGTGAGCCTCAAGATCTGGGCCTTTTGGTGCATAGACGTTTACTATGGAGTTGATTTCTGGATACATGTGCTTCTGTAATAACGCTGCGTGAAAATGACTAGGATCTAGAACTAGTAGACGTATTGATGATTTTTCATGTTCGTTGGGTTTCATGAGTCACTGTATAGTAAGTGCGTATAGGTGAAAGATTAGTTTGCCTGTTCGCGCGCGCGATGCTGGCCGTCGCTTTATCCGCGGTGAGGTTGGGTAGGCATGGTCCGGTTAGGTGTATCAAGGGCTTCGTTGAGTGAGTGCGTCGTTGCCTCGGGGAGGCTTGCTCAGGGTTTTCCATCGTTTTTTGTGGGGGCGTCTAGTCTTCACAGGATTATTGGTGCTGGATTTGGGGTTGGAGGGTTCAACTTGTTCTCGATGAGGATGCGGTGATGGGTGTGGGGCATCTAAAATGGTGATTTTCTAAACAGGCTAGCGCGCGATGCCTGATATGTATTCCAATTATGGATGATGTATCGGGTTTGGCCCCCATCGTGGAGAACGGTGCCAACCCGTAGTCCCTGAGGAGGTCCCGGTGATTAAACCAAGACGGTTTTTATTGGTTAGTCTTCCTCTCGGCGGCGATACCGCCCAGTGGCGCCGGCCCCCCGCGCCTTGGGTTTTCTCGATAACTTGGCCAGGAGATCCTTAACGGGTTTTGGCATCCTCGACGACAAGCCACCTACCCTCCACCTCACGACGAGGACAACGCCGACCACAGCGGCCAACACCACCACGTAAAGGTATGGTGGAGTCGCGGCCTGGTCGAGGATCCCGAGCGGGTGGACCATCGCCTTAACGATACCGCTGCTCGAGGAGGCGTACCTCCAGTTCCCCCTCACCTGGGCGACGACGTCCCACTCCCCCTCGAGCAGTGACGTCGCGTAGCTGAACGAGCCGTCGGGTCCGGTGGTTAGGGTCTCGGTCTTCGCATCTGCAGTCGAGGAGAGGATGATGTCGACCGCTATCCCCTGAACAGCGGGCGTAGTCTTCCCAGTTAACAGGAGCACCTGGTTCACCTTGATCTCCTGCGAGTCCAAGGCGACCCTGATGGTCGTTGGAACGGGCGTCATCGTGAAAGAGGCTGGGAGGCTCTTTGACGGGTAGGTCGAGTCGTCTCCGTCGAACTTCGCGGATACGGACCAGGAGCCGGGCTGCTTCGGCAGATAGGTGTACTTGTATCCTCCGAGTTGGTCTGCCTTTACGGGTATGATTTCCTTGAAACTCCCGCTCGTGAAGTTGAGATTGAGCTTCGCGCCGGCGAGGGTTGTCTGTCCTGTCACCTCCAAGGTGTCGCCGCCCGCGACGTTGCCCTTCGAGACGTAGAGGGAGGTCTCCGTCCTCGCCTTCACCCTGAAGGAGGAGTCGATGCGCCCCAAGTTCCCTATCTCGTCCTCTGCGCAGATGCTCCACGCCACGGTGTCTCTGGCGGCGAAGGGGGGCATCGCCCCCTCGTAGAGCCCACCGACCTTGCTGAGGTAGACGGTGTCGAACCGGGGGATGCCATTGACGGTGAAGTTCATCCAGACGCTCTCCAAGGCATGGGGCGAGGAGACGATCGCCGAGACCTTCGTGGGCTCCCCAGCGAACACGTCCCCGATGGTGCCGTTGAGGGCGACCTTGGGTTTGAGGCAGCTCGTCTTGATGTAGAAGGGCACGACGCTCGGTGTACTCGTCTTGGAGTACTCGGCGATGAGGATGAGGAAGTAGGAGGTGGGCGATGTCGAGTTGCCGGATCTGTTCACGTCTATCTTCATCTTCTGGCCCATGCCGACGCAGGTGGCTGTGTAAGCAAGGTTCCGGTAACCTTCAACCGTGGTGTTGAATCCACCGAAGTCACCGCTCACCGTCCCATTCAGTGCGTCACCACTCGGCGTCGGGATACCGTTCAAGAGGTGACCGTCGGCCACGCCGTCGGCCATCGGGTAGACCCTCGCCTCAAACATGTCTATGTCATCAGGCGTGTCCACATACACCGTGAAGGACGCTGCGGATGTAGTGAATTCGTAGACCTGGGTGCTCTCCAGAGGGGTCGTACTGGTCATGATCTCCCTCCCCCTCATCGAGCTCGTGTAGCGCTTGTCGGTCTTTATATGCTCTATAACCATGAAGACGGCGGGGAGGGCGTTGTTCGATGGGAACCGGGCGCTGTTACCGATGTCGTTCTCTATCATGAATCTGTAAATACCCGACTTGGGGGCGACGAAGTATTGACCCTTACCATCGTTAGAGACCTGCTCTGGGTATCCCGTCGCCTCCGTGTAGGTCTCCGAGACGGACGGCCCCTGCACGATTATGTCGTAATCGGTGCCGTTGTTCGCGGGGTTAACCCAGTCCCCGACGAGGAATATGTGATACGTCTTACCCTCCTCCAACACGGCTGAGACCTCCATGATCTCCCCCGGCTGGATTGTGTTGTTAGCGATCTTCAACGGGTTCCAGGGCTTGGAAAGGCTCCACACGTAGAGGGAGGTCTCCGTCCTCGCCTTCACCCTGAAGGAGGAGTCGAGCCGCCCCAAGTTCCCTATCTCGTCCTCGGCGTAGATGGTGTAGCTCACCTTGTCCCCGGGCATGAAGGAGGGAACATCAACGGCATAGTAGTCTCCCTCCCGTTGGAGTTCGAAGGCATATTCCCTCGCCAAATCGTTGATGGTGAAGTTCAGCCAGACCTTTTTTACCTGGTGTGGTGATGTGACGCCGCATTTGAATTGGACAAAGTTGTCTGAGGAGACCCTGTCTGTAGGCGATGCGACCAGGATTTGCGGAGCCGTCGTGTTCGTCCTTATGTAGAAGGGGACGTCGCTCGGCGAGGCGGACCGGGAATACTCTGCTATCAGCACCAGAAAGTATGTGGTCATGTCTTGGCTCCCTGTACTATTCGTGCCCCCTCCTACCCGTATCTCCATCTTCTCGCCCATGCGCTCGCAGCTGGCCATGAGGCTGGCTGGCCTGTATCCTTTGATCGTGGTGTTATAGCCGCCGTATATGCCCTGAATTGTTCCATTCAGGAGGCCCCCGGATGGTGTGGGGAGGCCTCGGATGTCGTACCCTACCTCAGGTGGGCTAGCCATGGGATACAGCCTAGCCTCGAACATGTCGATGTCTTCGGGTGTATCAACGACTACGGTGAAATTTGTGGCCGACGTGGTGAACTCGTAGGCTACTGTGCTGAGGAGGCTCTGTGGGTCGCTCGGCAGAAGCCTGCCCATCAGCGACGCGCTATACCTTTTGTCCGTCTCTATGTGCTCAATTATCATGAAGATAGCGGGGTCAGCGGTACTGTTCTTCGTGTCCTCTAGGTCGTTGTGGATGTCGAACCTGTAGGTCCCAGACACCTTAGGCACATAGAACTGTTTAGCGGCGTCGTTAGCCACCTGCTCGGGTAGGCCAGTGGCCTCGGTATGGGTAGTGATCAGGCCGGTAGGTGGGTAGACGAAGATGTCGTAGTCGGTCCGGGGGTTACTTGGGTTAACCCAGTCCCCTACAAGGAAGATATGGTATCTCTTACCCTCCTGGAGGTTGCAGTATATGCTCTTGATGTCTCCGACCCGGATTGTATTATTCCCTATTAGGACAGGTTTCCAAGGTCTATCTATTGTGACGGAGGGGGCCGCGTGCACATGTTGGACTGCCAAATGTACCGGTTGTGCCGTCATCCACACCAGGATTAAGAGGAGAAGGGATATCCCTCGAACTGCTATGGATTTCCTATTGAGCATAGTCAATTGGTTCAACCTGGGCTAAGTGAAAAGAGTATAGAGTAAATAAATGATTTATGAAACAGTAATATATGATATAAAAATGAATTATTCAAAGCATAAAAGAAGAAAAAAAAGAATATTAATGATTCAATAGATCATTGAAAAAAAATATGATGCCTTATTTAACATAAAGAAGAGGCGTTCGAGATCTTCGTCTAGGTGCCTCGTCCATCCGCTACCACATTTATAACCGGCGACACACCCGGCCAGACTATTTCTACGTCGATCGGCGTGTTTGGGAGATCAACCCAACTCCCGCCCACCTTCTTCTTCACCTCAACTTCGTAGTTCCCCTGCGTTGGAACGAGCTCTGTCCATGCGATATCTTGATTATCCGTGCCCTGAGTCTCGTAAGGCTTCGTGCTATTCCAGGTTTTGTCTTCGTTGTAGACACAGATCTTGTACTTAGCCGCCGCCTGGTTAAGGACTATAACATGGATACCAAGGGATGGCGTAAACCAGTAGTTGTTTATGTAAAAGAGGGTGGGCGAGGTAGAAGCGAAGGAGTTCCCCCTCTCCGTCGTCACTGTCGTTACGTACGCTTTCCCGTTCTGAAGGGTGACCGTGAACGGCCCAAGCACCGCATTACCCTGTGATGCAATTGATGTTGATACGGAGTAGCTGACATCATTGATCCATACCCTCACGATCTTCACAGGTACAACACCTGTGTTTGTAACTTTAACATTGAGTTGATTCGATGTTGAAGTGAGAGGATATGTATGGGCTTCGATGGCTTCACGGGCTCTTTCTTGATCGCTAATCTCCATCTTATGCACGTTCTGCGTGTAGATGTTATCCGCCTGTTTCATTACGAGATACATAGGAATAACGGAGGTGAACAATATACCTACAAAGATGAGTGTCCCCATTATAGTGGAGATACCTTTACGCCGCTCATGGTACATAATACGTATAATACGCAATATTCTGCCTCCTAGTGTAGACTTTTATCCCAATCTTATCACCGCTTTGAAGAGAGTTACTCTGAAAATCGATCGTGACCTGTGGATAACTTCCTGAGACAATCGGCGTTGTTCCCATGGTCAATTTGCATGTGTATGTGTAAGAATGCGTGGTAGGGTTATAGTGCGTGGCGTTAGCGTAGACATCAGACACGATATCCACAGTGCCGTAGTTGTATACCCATACATATAGTTGAGTGCCATCCGTATTTTTGCTGACGTGTTCGACTATGAACCGTTCGGTTATATCCTTCATTGTTGTGAAAGTTCCATTGATGTAATCATTAGTAGCTGCAAGGGTTGCTGACTGGGCGAAGGACCAGATGGCGCCTCCTACCGTGAGCACGACGGCGGTCAGGATTATGGATGCGATAACTTCAGAGATGCCTCGTCTAACCTTTAGCCTTCTCATAGGTTCATACCCCCATTTCCCATGTACGCCACCGCCCAGATGCCGCCGATCGAGACCAGGACGAGCACTATCGAGTGCTTGAAGCCCGCCGAGACGCGCCCCGAGGTCATCTTCCCGGTGACCAGACCCAGAGTGAAGGCGTGCAAACACAGCGGCGTGAGGAGGGTCTTGTACAACATCGCAGAGGCAATGGAGACCCCCATGTTTGCCCCCGCGAAGAAGGAGAGGAACATCACGGTCGAGCCGACGAGCAGCGCGATCCCGATGTAGGGCACTATGGTTAACGGCATCAGCAACGCCCCCTTCTCGTCCTCCAGCCTCTTCGACGTCTCGGCGAAGCTCGCGAGCGACTCGAGGCTCTCGACGCTTCCTCCCCCCACGTCGAGTGTGTCGATGAAGAGGTACACGTTCATCAGGGCGAGCCAGTTACGTACCTTCCCCTGGAACTCTCCGTAAATCTGCCGAATCGGGTAGCCCCAGTTCAGCTTCATGTTGATCATCTTGAGGAAGGGTGTGAAGCCCTTGTAGTTCCTCCCCGCCAAGGCGTCTATGCACCTCTCGGGGCTGAGGCCGCTTTTCCTCGTCTCCACGAGGTCGCGGAGGAACTGCACCACCCCACTCTGAATGCTCTTATCACGCTCAACGAGCAGGTAATCCACGGCGGCCCCCGGTAGACACGTCAAGATCAAGGCGATCCCAAGCCCAATCGGCGCCTCGGTCCCCTCAGCGAAGCCGAACGTGGTTCGAATCCACACCATCATCTCGGGCATCTGTGGAACGATTATGAAGCTCTCATCGAAGAATGGTAGGACGAACTGCGTCGCGGCGAAGGCCCCTATAGGCAGGAAGCATAGGAACACCAGATAGGTCTTGAAATTCGATATGGGGTAGCTTATCTGGCCAGCGTCCGACGCGTAGATGAACAGGAAAGCCAGGAAGGGCATACCGACGAAGGAGAATAAGAAGAACTGCGAGGGTGAGATATTCACACCGGCCATCGGTAGACTCAACCCGATGACGAACATCAGGAAGATGCCGAGGACGCCGAGTATTCCGATGATCGTGTAGGTCTCCATGAGTGTCCCCATGTTCTCCCCCATCGCCTTCATCCGCGAGCTGAGGCCGAGGAACATGTTCTTCGTCTGGTTGTGCAGGTAGTGGAGGGTGTCCCCGCCGGTCCTCAGGCTAGATGCGTAGCCTAGGAGCAGCTCGTTGTACTCGGGGATGTTCACCTGCTTTGTGGCTCTCTCTATAGCCGTTACGGGGTCCACTCCGGTCGATAGGGCGATGGTCTCTATCCTAGCCACCTCCTGCTGCATCTGCGGGAGGAGGGTGAAGCCCCTCAGCCTGAGGAGGCTCTCGTAGGGGGAGAGCCCGCCGCTGGCCATGACGCTGATGTACATGGACGCGTAGGGTATCTCCGTCTTCAGCCCCGCTATGCGGTTTGAAGCACCCGTCTTCGGGCCGATGATCCCGAGGATGATCACTACAAGCGGCAGCAGGAGGGAGGCGGGTATCATCACGAGGCCGTTCATGGGGAGCGTCGGCACGTCGGGCCAAAGACCCAGTAGCCAGATGAGTGCCAGCAGGATCGGCACGATCAGCGTCGCCATGGCGCCCGCGCCGACGACGCTGAGGTAGACGTCGGGATGCACCTTCATGGCTGCGGCGTCGAGATCGTTCTCCAGCCCCTTGAACACGCGGCTCAGCCTCTCACCCAGCCACGAGAAGTTCTGGTAGCAGAAGTCGCGAGTGTTCATCCTATTCACCCTTCACGGCATCGATGCTCGGTGCCTCGGCCTTCATTTGGGGCGTCTCGCCTGCCCCAATCGAGGCGGCATCCTTGAGGGTCTTAACCTCCCTATTGGCATCGTCTTTCACCCTCTGCCCAAGGCGGTAACCTAGAATCTTTGACGTGACCTCGCGTTGGTTCCTCACGCCGCTCTTCACGACCTCGTGGAGGTATAGCTCCCTCATGTGGAGGTCCTGCAGAACATCACCCATGGTGAGGCCTCTGCCCGTGGCTATCCGCTTCAGCAAGATGCTGTTCTCGAACCTCGTCACGAACGTGTCCGTCGTGGGCTCCCACGACGTGACCTCGTGGTAATTTTCGAAGTCTTCGATCTCCCATATCGAGCGGACGCGGCGGCCGAAGCTTAGGCCTTGCTTCTTCTGCGGGAGCTCGACCTTCTGTATGTGGACGGCGCTGTTCATCAGGGGGATGTAGACGGGGGCGACGTTCATGGGCTCGGATGTGAGCCTCTTCACGGCCCTGTCCAGGCTGTCGGCGTGCATCGTGCACAGCCCGCCGTGGCCGGTGGCCAGCGCCTGGAAGAGGGTATACGCCTCATCGCCGCGGACCTCGCCGACTATGATGTAGTCGGGCCTGTACCTGAGGCAGACCTTTACGAGGTCGAAGAGGGTGATGCCCTTGGGGCCCTCGGCGCTGCTGAACTGGAAGCTCTGGCGAGTGTTGAACTGGGTCCAGTTCTGGACCGGTGGGCTGAGCTCAGGGACCTCCTCGACGGTGATTATCTTGTCGTTTCCCGACATCAGGCTCAGCGTCGAGTTGAGGAGGCTCGTCTTCCCCGAGCCGGTTCCGCCTAGGATCATGAAGCTCTGCTTGTACTCTAGGAGCATCCAGAAGTATGCCGCGATCTTCTCGCTTAGGCTGCCCATCTGTATTAGGTCGACGATGCTGTAGGGGTCCGCCCTGAACTTTCTTATGCAGAAGGTGCTCCCCCTCGTCGAGACCTCGTTCATGAAGGTGGCGGCGAGCCTGTGCTTCTCGGGTAGCATCCCGTCCAGTAGTGGCTGGGCGGAGCTGATGTGTTTCCTAGACTTGTGGGCGAGCTTTATTATGAAGTCGTTGAGGACGTCCTCGCTGGTGAAGCGGATGTTGGTGGGGATGCTCTCGAACTTCCTGTGCCAGATGAATATGGGGGCGTCGACGCCGTTGCAGCTTATGTCCTCGATGTTGGGGTCGCTCATCAGGGTGTGTAGGGCGCCGTATCCGGCGAGGTCCCTGACGACGCTGTGGAATATCTTCCCCCAGGACTCGCCGGTGAACTGCCCGAGGGAACGGGAGTACCTCTCGGCGATCCGCTCCGCCTCCTGGAAGACGTATGCCTTGGGGTCGACGCCCTCCTCGACCGGGGGCTCAAGCTCCTTGCTTAGGATCTTCACCATCCGTCGATAGGTCTCGTCCTCGTCCTCGTCGAGGGTGATGTCTACGGTGAAATAGTATAGCCCCTCGCCGAGGTCGCTTGATTTGACGACCTTGACCATCGAGTAGGGTTCTTCGACGAAGTATTCCTCGACTACGAGGTAGGTGGGTTCAGTTTGGTCTACTCGGATTCCCGTATCGACTTCATCGACGGGTTCCTTTTTTCCGAGGAGACCCAAACCTGATTATCACCTGCTGAAAATTGAAAAAAGGAGGTGTAAAGTAAGGATTACACTAGCTCTACTAGCTTGATGTAGTCCATGCCACCAGCGCTGTGGATTTTGATATTTACTGCAGTACCCGAAGACAGAGTTAGGTAGCTCGTTCCTATGTAGACTATTAGTGTTGTGGAAGTTTCACCACTGGTGATTGTCAACTCTCCTGTTAGTCCTCCAGTGTCATAATTGATTGTATTATTTCCAGATGGTAGTCCGTCGAAGAAAGTTGCGGCAATATCATTGATGTATACATTGTTTAATGTCGCCGTTGCGCTGCCTGAATTTTTCAGGTTGAAAGTGACCTTCCAATAAGTAGTATTTTTAACAACTTGTGCAGATTTGATCTCGACCTTCTCGAACTTCGTGTACTGACTTGTGATGCCGCCCATCCAATAGGAGACGGCGACCGCGACCGTTATGGCCACGGCCACGAGGATCACTGTGGCGATTACTGGGCTAATGGCTTTCCTATTCTTGAGCATACTCATTTTCCTTCATTTCCTCCAATATTCACGTGATAAATACGCCTCCTTCCCGTTAATAAATAGATTATGAAGCAATGGCATCATATTACAGATACATATTTCAACTCATTATAAACTCTAAAATCATGATATATGTCAGTAATACATTAAGAGGATTCCGAATAACGCCTGTTTTTTCTAACAAAGACCTCTTAAGCATCAAAACCACCCATCCCAGACACAAAAACAGCAAAACACCAAAAACACCCCAAATAAGCCCCAGAAACACCCCTACACGCCTCCTCCCCACAGAGACCCAGGGCTACCGCTATCAGGCCACACCCAACGTCCACAGCTGAAGCAGATCAAAGCAGAAGCAACTGAAAACCATCTTCACCCTGACCCGAGGCACCGACGACACCACCACCCGCTCCGACCAGAAGACCCGCTTCAACACCGCGAACACCCGCTCAACGAGGCGCCTCTTAGAGCCGATTCGGCTGTTCCTGAGCCGGTCACGGAGACCCAGCGGGTGACCACGAACCCCACGCCTCATCGATGCGTCCCAGCCCCTAGGCTGGACCCCGAAGTAGCCCTCATCACGGATCACCACCTCACCAGGCAGGCTCAGATCCACCCTGCTGTCGTGCACCGAGGCGGAGGTGGCGTCAACCGCCCGAATGAGACCCAGGTCGAGATCCGTCTTCACGTGCACCTTGTACCCGAACACCGACTCCCGGAGCCTCTTCGCCCAGCAGCCATCCCTGCTCCTCCGAGTCAAGGCGTCACCCCCGCGGGGCTTGCCGCTGCTCGACTGGCCAGGGTCCGCCGTGATGAATGAGGCGTCCTGCGCGACCCCCTTCCTGACTCGGAGCCCCGCCTCGTCGAGCTGCCTCTGCAGCTCAG
>Ga0315285_10005945_pt1 | contig 12553 bp, 15 predicted proteins | sample YL17G09_36_MG_FD_203698 | JGI IMG/M metagenome (GOLD analysis project Ga0315285, IMG submission 203698) | Sediment microbial communities from Yellowstone Lake, YNP, Wyoming, USA - YL17G09_36 | ecosystem: Environmental > Aquatic > Freshwater > Lake > Sediment | place: USA: Wyoming | collected... | reverse complement strand
GAAGACAAACGGAACTTCTGAAGGCCTCAAGAACCGGTCCTCGTGTTCTGGATTGGAAGGTTCCGAACATGCCATCCATGGCGGCCTTGGCGTCATGGCGGTTCAAGGTTTTTCTCGGATCAGGATGAGTTCTGGGAGTATCTTGGGACGCATCGTTTCCAAGTCTTTTGAATGAATAATGGGGGACGTTGGTGCTGAAAGCAACTTAATGCTCGTCCTTCTACGTTTTCTTGTCCGTCTGCCTCGCGCCTTGCGGGACGTCGTGAATGGGTTGGACGAGGCAATCACCCGCAAGCAACAGGCAACTTGCGTCCGAATCCCTGCCGCCGTCCCTGCCTAAGTGCTGCCGAACGCAAATACGGTGACACTCATTTCTGCTCCCTCTCCCTGGATGGGAGAGGGCCGGGGTGAGGGTGCAAGAAGGGATGCCGTACCCAAGGTCCCCCCTCACCCCAACCCTCTCCCGCGGGGGGGAGAGGGAGTCGGTAGGATGGGTCGGGAAAATACGTCACCGTAATTATGGCCAGAAGCACTAAGGCACAGAAAAGAAAGCCCTCCGATACGGAGGCGCGATAGGATGTCTTCCCTGGCGCCCGCATCCGTGGTAGCATTCGTAAGATCGGAGGGATAGAGCAATGCGAAAGATCTCCAAGGTGAAGGCATTGCAGGGATATCGCCTGGAGCTGGAATTCGATGACGGGGTGTCCGGGACTGTGGACCTCTCTTACCTAGTCGGCAAAGGCGTTTTCGCCCTGTGGTGCGATCGTCCTGCCTTCGAGCGAGTTCGGATCGGATCATCCGGCGAACTCGTCTGGGGCGACCAGATTGATCTATGCCCGGATGCTCTCTACCTCAAGGCAACGGGTAAGAAGCCGGAAGACGTCTTCCCCGCGCTGCGCCACGAGCCCACCCGTGCCTGAGATCAGCCGGTTCTTCGGCATCGTCATCAAGATGTTCTTTGACGATCACAACCCGCCGCACTTCCATGCCGAGTACGGCGGCGACCTTGCGCTGATCGATATCCGCAACCTGTCCGTCTTCTCCGGTCGGTTGCCGCCTCGCGCGATGGGACTCGTGATCGAGTGGGCGACGCTCCATCAGCAGGAACTTCTCACCGACTGGGAGAGGGCACGGGCACAGCAGGAACTGCAAAGGATCGCGCCCCTGGAATAGGAGCATCCAGCCAGCGCGCTGTAGGGGACGTCTCGAATTACGGAACCAACACGCAATCGGCGTCCGAATCCCCGCCGCCGTCCCTGCCTAACACCCGAAAGAGAAGGCCCCCGATACCTTGTCAGTCCAGACGTTAGTGTGCTACAGTCCGCGACGTTCCGGTGCCGCGGCTGAGCCGTGCGGACTCACAAGTCCTGGAGGAACGGGTTCGTCCGGCGCTCCCGGCCGATGGTGGTCTTGGGTCCGTGGCCGGGCCAGACCTGGGTGTCGTCGTCGAGGGTGAGCAGCCTCTCCTTGATGGACTTCAGGATCTGCTGGAAGTCGCCCCCGGGCAGGTCGGTCCGGCCGATGCTTCCGTTGAACAGGGTGTCGCCGGCGAAGAGGATGTCCCTGGCGCTGCCCGGGACATGGATGCTCAGGCTCCCGGGCGTGTGCCCCGGCGTGTGAATGACCTGGGCCCCGAGCTTCCCGACCGTGACACCGTCGGCGTCCCGGATGAACTGGTCCACGGCGGTCATGCGGATCGGCCGGACCCCGTACATGGCAAAGAGTTCTGCCTGCCGCGGGGCGGATTCGTAGATGGGCAGGTCAGCCTTGTGCAGCCAGATCTCGGCCCCCGTCGCCTCCTTCAGCTCGCGGCAGTTGCCCACATGATCGAAGTGGGCGTGGGTGTTGAGGATGTACTTGGCCTTGAGCTTGTGCCGCGTCAGGACGCCCAGGATGCGCTCGACCTCGTCCCCGGGATCGATGACGATGGCCTCTTGCGTCTCCTCGTCGCCCAATATGGAACAGTTGCACTGCAAGGCCCCGACCACCAGTACCTCGTGGATCATGCTGCCTCCGGCAGATTGCGGATTGCGGATTTCGGATTGCGGATTGTCCGGAACGCGAGCGCGCGGACAATTCGAGCCTAACATATCAACCCACGGAAAGGAACACTCACGTCCATGGCTATCCTGAAGGTCGCGGTCCTCGGCAACCCGGTCCTGCGGGTTCCCGCCGAGCCGGTGAAGAACATCCAGGCGCCTGATATCCAGCGCCTGATCGACGACATGATCGAGACCATGCGGGAGTCCCGGGGCGTCGGCCTGGCGGCGCCGCAGGTGCACCGCTCGCTCCAGATCCTCGTGATCGAGGCGGAGGAGAACCCCGACGCCTCCAAGGGATCGGCGCAGCCGCTCACTGTCCTGATCAATCCGCGGATCATCCCGATGACCGACCAGATGGAGGAGGACTGGGAGGGCTGCCTCAGCCTCCCGGATCTCCGCGGGAAGGTGCCCCGCTTCAAAGAGATCGAGGTCCAGGCGCACGACCGGCGGGGGAAGCCGCTCCAGCTCAAGGCGAGCGAATTCTTCGCCCGGGTGATCCAGCACGAAGTCGATCACTTGACGGGCACCGTGTTCCTGGACCGGATGAAGAGTTTCGAGACGCTGAGCTACCCGGCGGAATACGCGCGCTACTGGGCCCGCCACGAGGACGAGGGGTGAGTCAGCCCACCGACTACCGGTTCTGTCCGCGGTGCGGGGGGCCCCTCGACTCCCGCATCCTCAGAGCCGGCGAGCCGCCGCGCCTGGTCTGCGGGGCGTGCGGGTTTGTCTTTTTCCTCAACCCCAAGGTGGCCACTGGCGCCATCTTCTCCCTGGACGGGGGCATCCTCCTGGTCCAGCGCGCCATCGAGCCCAGCTATGGCAAGTGGGTCTTTCCCGGGGGCTACGTGGACCGCGGCGAGTCCCTGGAGGCGGCTGCGATCCGCGAGGTCAAGGAGGAGTGCGGGCTGGACGTCCGCCTGGCGCGGCTCCTCGGCGTGTACTCCTCCCCCGGGAATCCCGTAATCCTGATCGCGTACGTGGGCGAGGTCACGGGCGGCTCCCTCACGGTTGACGAGGAGGGATTGGCCGCCCGCGCCTTTCCCCCGGAAAAGATCCCTTGGGATCAGCTCGCCTTTCCCAGCACCTCCAAGGTCATTCGCGACTACCTGACGCTCATGCCCCACGCCTGAGGACTGTCACAGCATGGGCAAACCGTTCCGGGACGTCCTCACCTCTGCTCTACTCGCGGCGCTTCTCACGGCCTGCGCCTCCACCGAGACCGCCCGCCCGAAAGAAGGCCAGGTCGTCCTCCACGCAGGGGCCGCCGTGCCCGGTCCACCCAGCGCGGAAGTGGTGCCCGGCCCGACGATCCGGCGTCCGGCAGTGCTCGAGCCTGGCGTCGATCCCATCTGGCAAGCTGGCTGGCTGCAAGCGGACCGGAGGAGACCGGGGGCCGAGGGCGCCTACGCCGGCCTCCTCACCGGATTGATGATCGTGCAGTCGGTTCCCTTCTTCATAGGGTTCTGGCCCGCCGCTGTGGGAGTCGTGGCGGGAACCACGGCCATGGGCGCATTGGGAGCCCAGTTCGACACCACGACCTTCGGCAAGATGGCGGCGAACGATCGTGAAACGATCCTCCAGGCCGCTGCCGACCTCAGGCCCGATCGCCTGCTGCGCGAGTCGACGGCGGCGGCCCTGGCGGCTCGCACGGGCCGACCGCCCTTGTTGCTTCTCTGGTATCCCACATGGGGTCCGGACACGCCCGGGACGGATCCCCTGGCCGATGCCCGCGGGCAGGGGGCAGACGGGGTGCTGAACATCTCGCTGGAGGCCTTCGGCCTGGCGATGGGAGAAGAGGCGGATACGTTCGGGGTCTACGTCCGGGTCCGGGCACAACTGGTCGAGTCCGCCGGGGGCCGACTCCGCTACGAACGGATCCTGGAGCACGGACCTGGCCGCGAGCTTCGCGGGCTGCCGAGGCCGGCCACCTACACGCTGGAATTCCTGGGGGTGGATCAGGCGCGCGTCTTCCGGCACGAGATGCAGGAGGTGATCGCGCGAATGGCCAGGATCGTGGCCGAGGACCCCGCCCTGCCCCTCCCGGCGCGCTGATCAGGTCCCGGGTTGGCGCTGGCGCAGGTGAACGACGGTGGCCCCCCAGCCGCCACGATCCGGCGGAGCGTCGCCGAAATCCAGGGCGAGAGGGTGGGTGCCGAGGAGCGATCGGATGATGGCCCGCTGGGTCCCCGTGCCCCGACCGTGGATCAGGCGCACCTCGCGAAACCCACGCCGGGCGCACTCCTCCAGGTACTCGTTCACCACCGCGGGGATGTCCTGGGGCGCGAAGGCGTGCAGATCCAGCGAGTCCTCGATGGGCACGACGACCTCGCGTTCATCATCTAGCCCATCAATGGGATCTTCGGCCATTGCGCTCTGGCCCCCGTCAGCGTGTTGGCTGCCGTCCAACACGCTCGGCCAATGAAAAATTTCAAACGGACAATGCAAAACCGACAACGAAATAGCGCCGGAGATCGACAAGCGCTCGGCGTCGGTCGGGTCACCCTTCATTGTCAGTTGTCGGTTGTCGGTTTTCCATTTTCAATTGGACCGGAGCCGATTATGCGAGAGGCGGGCGCCGGTCCCGCGTCGGGCTCACCGCCTCGAAGGCGTGACCGATGCGAAGCAGCGTGGCCTCGTCGAAGTACCGCCCCACGAGCTGGAGGCCGATGGGCAGGCCGCCCGAGGTGAAGCCGCACGGCACGGACAGGGCTGGATGCCCCGTGACGTTGATCGGCCGCGTGCACCGGATGAGCCACCCCCGCACATCCTCGGTCAGCCCGTCCACCGTCACCCCGCGCGCCTCCAGCGGCGGGGCGGGGATGGGCGTCGTCGGGAACAGGAGGGCGTGCACCTGCCGGAGGGTCGCATCCACCTCGGCGCGGATCACCTGGCGGGCGCGTTGCGCCTTGAGGTACTGGGTGGCCAGGACGAACTGGCCGGTGGTGAGGCGGGCGCGGACGTCCGCGCCGTACTCGGCGGCGCGGATCTTTAGGTAGGGTTCGTGATACGCCGTGGCCTCCGCCGCGATGATGGCGAAGGAGGCGGGGCCGGCATGCGTGATCCTCGGCAATGGAACCTCCTCCACGGAGGCGCCCAGGCCCTCGAGCGAGCGCGCCGCGGCCAGGACAGCCGCACGGACCTCGGGATCCAGGCGCTCGAAGAAGAGATCCTTGGGCAGGCCCAGGCGGAGGCCGCGAATCTCTCCCTCCAGGGCGCGGCGGTACTCGGGAACCGGGACGGCAGCCGTGGATGGGTCCGCGGGATCGTGTCCGGCCAGGACCTGGAGCAGGAGGGCCGCGTCGGCCACCGTGCGGGTCATCGGACCGACGTGATCCAGCGACCACGCCAGGGGGATCACCCCGGCGCGGCTGACCCGCCCGTAGGTGGGCTTCAACCCCACGATGCCGCACAGGGCCGCCGGGATCCGCACCGAGCCTCCGGTGTCCGTCCCCAGCGCCCCGGCGCAAAGGTCGGCCGCCACGGCAACCCCGGAACCGCTGCTGCTGCCTCCCGGCATCCGGGTGCGGTCCCAGGGATTCCGGGGCGTGCCGTAGTGCGGGTTCACCCCCGTGGGGCCGTAGGCGAACTCGTGCATGTTGAGCTTGCCCAGCAGGATGGCGCCCGCCTCGCTGAGGCGCCTCGCGACGGTGGCGTCGGCCTCGGGGACCCACGCCCCCAGGATGCGCGAGCCGCAGGTCGTCCGGATGCCGCGGGTCATGACCAGATCCTTCAGGGCGATGGGAATCCCGTGGAGCGGCCCCCGGTAGCCTCCCTGGGCGATCTCCTGCTCCGCCGCCCTCGCCGTGGCCATGGCCTCCGCCGGCAGGACCGTGATGTAGGCCAGGAGGTCGCCGTCCTGCCGCTGGATCCGCTCCAGGTAGGCGCGCGTCAGTTCCACGGGGGAGAGGGCGCGGCAGCGAAGCTGATCGCCGGCCTCGGCGATGCTGAGTCGCGTCAGCTCATCGGGCGCCACGGTTCTCCTCCGCTGGCGGCAGGAGCACGGTCGCCGGCTCCACCGCGAGAAGATCCAGGTCGTCCAGGCGGGTCAGGCCGTCGAGCTGCGCACCGATCTGGGACGCGGCGATGGCCAGGTCGCCCGGATCGGCCGGGATCCGCGAGAGTTCCTGACTGAGGGCCTGCAACAACTGGGTCGAGATGTTGGTCATGATCTCCTCCCGGAACGCGATGGTTACGGCGAGCTACTCTAGCAGGGGCCCGGCCGGCCTGTCCAGCCGAAAGGCCGGGCCGCGGCCTTCCCGCCCCCTGGTAGGCGAGGACGTCTGATGGCCGAACAACGGGGCGGAGCGCGGCGGACGGCCGCCTGGCAGGCCCTGTTCCTGGTCCTGGGCCTGCTCGTGTTTGTGGGCCTGATCTATGGGGTGGGCCCGCGCGCAGTCCTCGATGTGCTGGAGCATTTGGGCTGGCTGACGCCCCTGATCGTGCTCCCCTACTTCACCGCTTACCTGGTGGACAGCATCGGGTGGTGGTGGATCCTGCGACACCAGCTCGAGGTGTCCCCGCGAAACTCCAGGCCGGCCCCTCACCTGCTGCAGCTCTTTGCCGTGCGCGCCGCCGGGGAGGTGGTCAACGCCATCACCCCTACGGCCTATCTGGGCGGCGAACCGGTCAAGGCCTGGCTCCTGCAACGACACGGCATTCCCCTCGCTCCGGCCCTGACATCAGTCCTGGTGTCCAAGACGGCCCTGATGCTCACCCAGGGCGTCTACGTCTTCCTGGCTCTGCTGGTGGCGTTGCATCACTGGCGGCCCGCCATCCCGCTTCCCCTGGCGGCGACGGTCGGCCTGCTCCTCGGTGTCCTTACCTTCGGCCTCATGATCGGCGCACAGCGCCGCGGCCTCTTCGCGTTCCTCCTTGGGCTGTCACGGCGTTGGAGCGGCCGGGAGGCGCTCCTGGCCTCGTGGGAGGCGGACCTCCATGCCGTGGATGACCGCCTGCGGGAATTCTACGGCAGCCGGATCCGGGACTTTTCGATCTGCTGCGCGTTTCATTTCCTCGGCTGGGTGGTGGGAACCTTCGAGGTGTACCTGGCCCTGTGGCTGCTGGGCAACCCGGTGGAGTTCGCGAGCGCCTTCGTTATCGAGGCCTTATCCGGCGTGGCGCGGATGGCCGCGATCATCGTGCCCGGCAGCCTGGGCGTGCAGGAGGGCGGCCAGGTGCTGATCTTCGTGGCCTTCGGTCTCACGGCCCCGCTGGCCGTGACCTTCGGCCTCCTGCGGCGGGGGCGCGAGTTGCTCTGGATCGGCTTTGGTTTTGCCGTGCTGCTTCATCATCAGGCGCTGGGATGGCTGCGCGAACGGCGGATGCCCGGACTGGAGCGATGAGCAGGAAAAGAAAAAGGCCTCGAAGGTTTCACGGCAAGCTGGCCGCCCCGGTGGACAAGGCCGGGGACTTCGAGGCCCGGCGATTGCTGGGATTCCGCAGACGAAACCCCGGGCGTTCGCCTGAGCGGGGAGACGCCTACGTTACAATCACCTCACCTGTCCAGTGTAATATGCCCACTGGATCACCTCCTTTCTTGTGTAGGCTGAAGGTACCTGCAACTTTTTCGGGACGCAAGCAAAAAGTGCACGTCGGGCAGAAAAATTTGGACGCCCGGCAAGAGGAGGCATCTCATGAGCGGCTGGTCGGAGCGGGTGCAGCGGAAGAAGCGGCTCAACGGACAGATCCTGCAGAGCCGGATGCGGGTGTTCCCCAGCTTCCAGGAGCTGGGCACGCAGGTCTTCACCGACGGGGCTATCAGCCGGAAGCACAAGGAACTCATAGCGCTGGCCGTGGCGGTCTCGCAGAACTGCTTCGACTGAATTGACCATCGCGTCGAGGAGGTCCTCGACCTGGGTGGGACCGACGCCGAGCTGGCGGAGGCCCTGGACGTGGGTCTGCTGATGGGTGGCACCCTGGCGGCCAAGTCGGTGCGGCACGCCTTCGAAGTGCTGGCGGAGATTCGGGAAGCGAAGGGAAAGACGCGCGATGCGTGAAACGTGAATCGTGAGGCGTCAGGCGTGAGGGGGAAGAACAACCCCTCCGCATCCCGTTGGGAGAAAGGAGGAATCGCATGGCCAGACTGGTGAAGCACGAGATGAACGCGCCGATCAAGATCGACGAGGGGCAGGCCAAGTTCCCGATCTGGATCTGTGCCTGCGGGCTGTCCAAGAACAAGCCGTTCTGCGATGGCTCGCACAAGAAGACCCGCGACGAGGCGGCAGGTGATGTGTACGTGTACGATGATCAGGGACGAGTGAAGGTTCCGACGGAGTACTAAAGGCCGACAATGAAAAACGGGCAACTGACAACCATACTCCGAAAAAACCCTTGAACCGCCATGACGCCAAGGTCGCCAAGGATATGATGTTACGATCTCTACATCGAAGAACGCGAGACCCGGTTCATGGGGGCTTCAGCAGTTTCGTTCGTTTCCCCCAAAGGGCCACTCCGGTCTTGGCGTTCTTGGCGCCTTGGCGGTTGATAATTTCGGATTAGGGACAACCGGCCATTGTCCTGCTCGCCGGTCTGACCGGTTGTCAGTTGTCGGTTGTCGGTTGGGAAATCCCGCCGCCTCCGGCCCGGTCAGGCCTGCTCCGCCGACGGTTTGGGCAAGGGCTCGCGGGACGGGGCGGCGGATGGCCGGCTGGCCAGCGCGATGCCGCCCACCACGAGGACGGCCGAGGCCATCAGGCGAATCGTGATGGCCTCGCCCAGGACCAACCAGCTCAGCAGCACCCCGAAGAGCGGCGTCGCCAGAAAGTAGGTGGCCAGGCCGCTGGGCTTGTACGTCTTGAGGAGGTGCAGGTTCAGAATGAAGTTGAACCCGGCCACGATGAATCCCTGGAAGGAGAGGGCCAGGCCGAGACTCCAGGTCCATCGGTATGGGTGCGCGGCCTCGAACAGGAAGCTGACCAACAGGTAGCAGGGCACGCTGAACGCCACCTGGGCCAGGAGCAGCTTCACCGGGTTGATTCGCTGCACGGCACGGTTGAGATAGATCGTCCGCACTCCGAGCAGGAAGGCGCTGCCCGAGGTGATGAGATCGCCGAGGAGGAGGTCCGACTCCACGCTGAACTCGTGGGAGAACAGGAGCACGATGCCGGCGTAGGCGATGACCACGCCCACGGCGCGCCTCCCGGACAGGCGATCCCCCGGGACGAAGAAGTGCGCCAGCAGGACGGTGTAGATCGGGTAGGCGTTGAGCAGGATCGAGACGTGTCCGGCTGAGGTGTAATTCACCCCCAGATTCAAGAGAGCGATCTGCACCGTGAAGATCACCCCCAAGATCAGGAGCGGGCGGACCTCGTGGCGGTAAATGCGCAGGGGCGTCCGGGTGGCCCAAGCCCAGAGCAGCACGGTCACGCCGCCCAGGACGAAGCGCATCCACGCCTGTCGGATGGGCGGGGCGTCGTGGAGGCCGATCTTGATGGCGATGGGGTTCCCCGCCCAGAGGAATGCCAGGAGGGTGACCAGCGTCGCGGCCTTGAGGTCAACGTTCCGGGGTTCAGCGGGCATTCCTATCTCCGCCGGAGACGGGGTGGGCTGTCGTTGGCATGACGCGAGAGGCGGCCGAGGACGGCCGGAGGCCGACCGGATTGCCCGGCACAACGAGGGCGGCAGGCGCTCGGAAAGGAGCATGGCCGCTGGAACGGCTGGGGATCAACCGCCCTCGGGGCCCGCACCGGCTTCCTGCGGTACTCAGGGGCCGAAATGCGGGGGCCATGATAGGCCCCTGGCCGGAGAAGCGTCAATCGAAAGTTTTCCGGAACAGCCGTGATGGGAGCGCCCTTGCGATCGCGCGGCGCTCTTTGTAGACTATGCGGGAGTGCGTTGAATCCTGTGCCTCCTCTGCCATCGGATCTGAAAGTGAAGTGGTTGGCAATGGGTCCCACAATTCAGGGGTTTCAGGAATGGTGACAGAAGTCCTCGCCGACATCTACCGGATGGAAATCCCGCTCCCCCGGAACCCTCTCCGGGCCATCAACTCCTATGTGGTCCGGGGCCGCGACCGGTGGCTCGTGATCGACACCGGCATGAACCGGTCCGAATGCATCGAGGTCATGCGGGCGTCTCTGAAGGCGCTGGCGATTGACCTCAACCGCACCGATTTCTTCATCACCCACTGCCATTCGGATCACATCGGGCTTGTGTCAGCGCTCAAGACCGGGGCGTCACAGGTCTTCCTCAACCCGCTGGATGCTGCTGTCATCCGCAATCCGAACCTCTGGGGCGAGCTGGCGGGGGCGGCGCGCGCCCACGGCTTTCCGGATCCCGACACCGCCGTGGAGAAGCACCCAGGGCGGAAATACCTGTTCAGTGGACACCCCGAGTTCGCCTCTCTCCGGGAGGGGGACACCCTTCCCATCGGGAAGTATGCCTTTCGGTGCGTCGAGACGCCGGGACACACCCCCGGCCACATGTGCCTCTATGAGCCGGAGGCCAGGATCCTCTTTGCGGGAGATCACATCCTCGACACCATTACCCCCAACATCTCCGGATGGGACTGTGGAGCCGACCCGCTGGGAGCGTTTCTCGAGAGCCTGGACAAGATCGCAACTCACGACGTCCGGATGATCCTGCCGGGACATCGGAATCTCATCCCGGATCCTCTGCGGAGGATCGGGGAGCTCAAGGAGCACCATCGGGTCCGGATGCAGGAAGTCATCACTATCCTCGCCAGAGAAGAACAAACCGCCTATCAGGTCGCGTCGCGGATGACCTGGAACATTAACTATGCCCGCTGGGAGGATTTCCCTGTTCCCCAGAAATGGTTTGCCACCGGTGAGGCCCTCTCGCATCTCCTGCATCTGGAGCATGCAGGAAGAATCAAAAAGAACTGGGAAGAGGGGAAGGCATTGTTCTCGTTGTAGGGGCAGACCCAACACTCGTGTCATGAAGTGCAAGGAGCGGGTCAGACTCCTCCTCCCTCCATCAGAGTGATTCGTCGTCGAAGCTACCGCGTCACCGCACTGCCCCGGCACCGCAGGATCCCAGCTCCCCTGGGACATCCACCCACCACACACGCGGCGTCACGCCGATGGGCGTGCCACGCGTGAGGAGGGCGGAACCGAAGGCGCGGGGAGGACCATCACTGAATGACCCTTGGCGGCCGGTCTTCCATATCGGTTCGAGTACCGGTTGGTTCCCCGTGAAGGCCGAATCTGGGCACTGGAAAGAGCGGGTTTCAATACGGTGAAGAGAGTGGGACAACGCGCGGCAATGTGTCGGCACGACTCGAACCCGAGGCGTTGTCGGCAAGCCCGAACAGTGCGAGTGGTCCGTGAGTGAGCACTGGGAGGAAAGGGGTGATTATCTGAGACCCGTAGACCCGCCCTGCCTATTGGTTAGATTTGGTTAGATAATCCTATGGCTTCGAACAGATCGGCGATAACCTTCAGGAGTCCTGCTGGATCGTATTGCCTCCCAAGTTTGGGGACCCAGTATCTTCCGTGCGCCAACCAGTGTCGGTAGTTGAGGGCGCCTCGCAATTCAGCAATCGAGGGTTTCGCGCCTGGAACCCTTTTTGCCCATGTGGCAAGAATGTCCTCGTCTAAGCGAAGTCTCCGCCTAGTCTTGGTGTTCTTGTATATTTCGCGAAATTCTCGACTGACTGGGTCCTTCTTGCGTGTCTTGACACGTCGCAGGAAGTCGACACTAAGCACTGCCTCAGCTGACGCCACGAGGAAGAGGGATGCCTGTCTGTCTGTCTCCTCCAGTGTCTGATAAAAAACCGCCTCGACTTCATCGGCAGTCATGCCGCGGAACCTTGGGTCAGAAACTCCGCCATCCCGAGAGATGCTTCGCTTCGTGTCTCCTGCTGTACGAACAATGCTATCACGGATAGTCTGATAGTGACCCCAGGCGTCTTCCAAGGTGACCTGGTCACGGTTGATGGAAATTGTCTCGTTCACTCCATGACCTCGCTAAGAGCGTCCCGGAATGAACTTTCATTGAAGGGCAGAAACTTCAGTTTTGGAGTGCGTTCTATAAGAGACCATTTCCCGTCATTGAAGATAATGGTCCTTGCAGCCGTCGTACTCCTGATATCAATTCGCCCTTGGGCTCCGACGATAAAGGTGCCCATGGGGACAAGAGCAACCTCATGCTTGCCAACGAAAATCCATAAGGCATCAGCCTCATAGGAGCCTACTTGCTCCTCCTGCAACTTTATTCTCTTGGTCTGTAAGCTTAGAACACCTTCCCTCTGCAAGGGAGCCAACCATTTCCTGATTAGAGCATGCAAATCCGCAATGTTCTTGAGCCATTGCTTCTTCCTGCCTTCCCAGTCAATCTCGGGCTGGACTTGGGGTCGTGCGTGGGGCTCTGCCTTTGATCGCAGGAATTCCTCAAGGTCGGATGTTTTCTTCATAGGTATCATCCTCGTTAGGAGTTGTCAGTAAATAACATTTACACTTTATCGCTGTGAGGTCGATTCTGGATTGTGTAGTTCCAATCACCGTGAAAAGTATGGGGTTTCAGCCGCACTTGGGCCAGTTCTTCGTCTGTGA
>Ga0315285_10005944_pt1 | contig 12554 bp, 13 predicted proteins | sample YL17G09_36_MG_FD_203698 | JGI IMG/M metagenome (GOLD analysis project Ga0315285, IMG submission 203698) | Sediment microbial communities from Yellowstone Lake, YNP, Wyoming, USA - YL17G09_36 | ecosystem: Environmental > Aquatic > Freshwater > Lake > Sediment | place: USA: Wyoming | collected... | reverse complement strand
AACGGTTGTAGATGACGATGCAAGTGCAGTTTTAATGGTTTCCCGTTTGTAGGTGGTGACGGTTTCCGTAGTACCGGAATATCCTCTTCCGGTAGTGGCGTTGTCGTTCGTTTCGGTATCCAGATTGACCGTAACGCCATCAATATTCTTTATTCCATACCATCCTTCAGTTCCGCCTTGTTCTGCGGAATTTTTGCTGATAAGAGATTGAAGGTTTAATCCGCTTGTCGTGCAGGCAATGAAATCATCAAAGAATATTGTGAGGGCGGATACCGGAGCAACTGTGTTAGTATAAACGGCTATGGATTGAATTGAACTGCCAAGATTGCCACCCCCTTCTTTAGTGAGGGTTAGGGGTAGAAATTGACCCGTTGATGGAACGGCGGGGATAAGGAATGTATCAACGGGTGTCGCACCTGCGGTATCGCTGCATAAACAGATTTTCAGGTTGTTTGTGGATACAACACCGGGACCGTTTCTGAACCAGAATGATATTTTTTGATACCCCGATAAGTTAAGCGCCCCCGTCGCTTTATACGCCTGCATGATACTCGTTTGTGGGGAAGCATCAAAGATGAAATTTACACCGCCCGACCCCTGTTTGACATATGATGATGATGATTGGTAAGCAGTAACATCCCCGCTTCCATTGGCAGTCCACGCACTTTCACAAAGTTCAATCGTTGCGGTCTGTGCAGTGGTAAGCGTAACGGTTTTTGATAGGTTTGTCCATACTGCCGTGCAGCCCAGAGAAGTCGGTGCCGGGCTTTTAGCAATCCTGATGGTATCTCCCGGAGCTATACGTGCTAAGGTTGCACCTAAGGTAATAGTTTTCCACGCAAGAGCCCACGTTGAGCCATTGTTACTATCGTTCCCGTTCTCGTAATCGAGATAGAAGATTGTCATAACTCACCACCACTGAAAAAAGGGTTATGAGTTGGTTGCCCTTACGGTGAACGTGTCGTCAGTGTAGCCGTCAGCAGAGGAGTTGCAGACATACTTGACCCAGACACCGATTGAGGCGTTCTGGACGAGGTTGCCGAGGTTGAGAACGTCGGCGTGAACTTCGGTGTCAGGGGATACGAAGGTGTTGGCGTCAGCCCGTCCGACGGTTCCCTGTTTTGCTGCCCCTGTGGTTCCCGCGTATGCGGATGTCAGCGTAATGGTCAGACCGTCTGATGAAATGGACGCGATGATTCTCGCTGCCGCCGCGGTGTCGTTAGTGGAGTTCCATATCCGTTCCCCTTCTGCTACCTGTAAGTGACAGTCCGCGGATGCCGTTACGGTAACGGATGCTGCGAACGTGAAGGTCGTTGTCGGGATTACGGTGTCGCTCCCCTGCACCGATACCGAGCCTGCTCCTGTAATTGAAACAGCCGTCTGTGTGTCGGGGGTGTTCGCCTGAATCCATGCCTTGACGTTGTTGTAGGCGTCGGCGTTCTCGTTTCGGAAGAATATCTTACGATACATCGTAATGCCTGACTGCCGTTCTGCGTCAGTGACGTTATCGAAGATGTTTTGCGATACGCCTGTCGTAATCTGCACCGAGGTATTTACAGCGCCACCGTGCGTAGCGCCTTCTGTCCATGTGGTGCATTGAAACCATTTTAGGGATGCTGCAAGAATTGCCATCTGTTCTACTCTCCTTTGTATGTGATTTAAGGGAGTTGATGAATATATGACTTCCCTATGACAGACGTTTCAAAAAGCGTTTGACACAATATGCAGAACGACTGCCTCCGTTGTGCTGCGGATACTTGTTTTCGAGTTCGGTGGCGATGACAGAGGGGAACTTTCTCTTGTGATGCGCCTTGATGTATTTCTGTTCGTCTTCATGTAAGGGATGCCCTTGCATTATACCCCCAACAGGTGATTGAAGATTGCTTCGACGGCGAACAGCGCCAATGCGACCATCAGGGCTGCAAGGATGCCCCATAACCATTTGAACATCCCCGCATGACTGTCCTGCGTCGTCTTTATCTCTTTAATTACGACGTCCTGACCATCTATGCGAGTGTCCTGCCTATCGAGCCGAACGTCGAGAGCGGTGTGTTTCGTCATACAGGTCGCGCAGAAGGTCGCCATACCCGCCGCACTTTTCTCCTGCAACTCCTCAATCTTCCCGTAAAACTGTTCCCTTGTCACCTGATTCGACTGCATACGGATGCTCGCCTCCGATAACGCCTTGATACACGTTGACATCTCCTTCGTTGCATCCTTTAAGTCAACCGTATGCCCCTGCACGATGGCGACTTTAAACCCTATGGCGTCAATCTTCTTCGACAGGTCTTGGAATGCCTCGTCTTTCTCGCAGACGTGGTTATTTTCCGTCATTCCTCCTCCTCCTCCTCATCGTTCCAGTCGTCGTCGTCTATAAGGTGAGCCGACTTCTCTGTGCGGATACGCATTTCTTCTTTCGTCGGTTCTCTCGTCGCTTCCTCAAACTCTTCCTCCGTCGGCATCTTAAAAAACACCAACGGTAACATATCCTTCGGGTCAACCGTCATAATCCCTTCTCCCATTCACTAAAAACACGAGGGTCAATATACGATTTCAACGCCTCTGCGGGTTTGTTCCCCAACTTCTTCGATACCGCCTTGCCGATGACTGACCGTGCCGCCTTATATGCCGTCTTTGTCTTTGGCTTCGGCATCGACTTGACCATCAGTTTCGCCGTAGAGGTTGCGAGATGCGTCCTGAAATCCTTCGTCTTGAACGCCGCTTTGCTTCCCAACGAGTGCGTATAGGCGCTCAACTTCGAGGCTGTTGTTTTAAACAGGCTACCTTTATCGCCAGATGCCTCCTTGCGAGTCAACAGCATCTTGGCAACCGAGGGGTCGGGAACTTCAAGGTCAATCGCTACTCCCTTCTTACCAGTGAACTTTAAATGGACGCTGTCGCCTTCTATCACGACATGCTCTCCTTTCAGGGTAGTGGCTCCGTATGCCTGAACCTTTGCCTGCGTATCCTTCGTGCTACCCGGACGCACGCCGTTCTCCATGATGAGTTGCAGACACTCTGCCTCCTCTTTTAATGCAGGGTTCTTGATGTTCTCGATGTTCTCTCCGTGAATCTCGTCGTATTGTCGGATGAGGTCGTCTACCCTGTCGAACTTCACTGCATCGGACTCCGCTTTCGCCACAGGGTTGCGAACCTGAACGGGTCTTCCCTTGTCATCAAATCCCTTAACGAGAACGTCTGCGTCGGGGTCTTCGGAGAATGTGGCGTTGCGCCAACCGGGAGGGATGGACTTGATGTGTGGAGGGAGTGGAGAACCGTCTGCCTGAACCGTCTGTTGCGCCTCGTATTTGTCGCCTTTCTTATAACTCCCGTCCTTTGCATCCCGAACCCGTTCCTTCGTTACGGTGACAACCTTCGTCTTTCTCATGGTTTCTTTCAGTTGCGTCTTAATGTCAGACGTTCCCGCCGCGCTGCCACCCCGATGACCCTCAACGCTTTCGTGTCCGTGGTTCCCACTCTCAGACGTGCCGTAATTCTTCTCCTCTCTGCGGTAAAGGTTGCGAAGTGCGTTCTTTAAGAACCGTATTGCCTTCTTGATAGATGCCAACGACTCTTTAGGTAGAGGGGTGTGTAGGCGTAGAGCGTTCTCCTCGAACATGCTCTCGTCAATCGGGTTGCCATCTTCATCGAACGCGCTCTCGATGACAGGCTCCCAATAGCATTTGCAGTTCGGGTGGAGAGGTAAGTCGGGTTGTTCGCCGAAGTTGTATTCCTGTCCGTCTATCTCCTCGGCGCACAAGTCACAACAGTCGAATGACCGTCCGATGACTGACCGTATCCCCATCTCCCTGAACGCCAACGACCTGCCCTGATTCTGCGCTCGTTTGCCTTCTGTCCTCGCTACCATTGAGGCGTGAGATTTAACGGATGTGAAGTAATCTTCGAGGTCGGACGCGACTGACCCTTTGGGATAGTTCCCTCGGCTGTTCTCCTTAACGCCAAACGGTTTGCCCTCCTTTATCCCTTGAAGGATGATGTCGGCTACGTCTTTACGGGTATCCTCGGCAAGTGTCTTGATTGACCATTCGACCTTCTGACCGTTAATGATGGTCGCTCCCTCCTTGACAAGGAGTTCCTTATACTTAACTCCCCATTCGAGTGCGTCCTTCTGGATGAGCGTCCAGTCTATCGGGTATCCTGCATTGTCGTAGGCTATGACCTGACCACCGACGTTCTCCTTGATACCCATGTCGTTGAGATACCCCTCGAACTCCGCAGCCCATTCGACGCTCGCCCGTGAGATTTCTGGGGAGTGGTCGAGGGTGTAGGTTATGACATTATACTTGGCTTCCTCAACTGACATCTCATGCAGGGCTTTGATTGTATCGAGAGAATAACGGAAGTGGTTACTCCCCAACACTGGTTCCATCCCGTTCGCCAGATAGAAGGTTTCTGCCGAGGGGACGGGTGAGAGTTCGAGAGCCTGTCCCACTTTCAACGCTCTGTCTGTTACCTCGTAGAGCAACTCAGTCCCCGTTCCAAACTTCTCTCCCGTCGTGCCAAGAAGGTTGACGTAATAATAATCACCCGGTATGCTCGACGTTCGATAGAGCATTGAGCCCAAGAGTTTACCTGACGCATCCCTCGCAATAAGAACTTCCTGCCTCGAAAGGAGGAAAGGGGAGTTTGACATATCCTCGGCGAACCTCTGTGCCGATGACTTCCTCCACGACGCAGCCTTAACTTCATTATAGAGTTGCGCCAGACGAGAGGCTTCATCCACCTGTCCTGCCCTGATAGTTTCAAACACTATCCTGTCATTATAGGCGTTGGTCAGGAGGCGTTTAGCCAATCGGGCGATTATTCCCTTACGAAAGTTCAAAAAGGAGTCCGTTACGGACGTATATTTGCGCGAGTGGTCGCATGTAGGGCAGGTGCAGTCAGGCATGACAACACCTACGGTTCCATGTCGACCAGTTTATCTATGACGGCGTTGCTGACCTTTGTTATCATCATTGCCAGAGGGTCTTTCTCCACTGGTTCGGCGTCAGCGTTCTTTCTCCTGATGCTCTGTGTTGCCGCTACCTTCTCGGCATCAGCCGCAGCCTTATCCTTTGCCGCTTGTGCTGCGTCGGGAGTCCCTTTATTCGGGTCGCCAGCTCCTTTTGCGGGTGGGTTAGGGTTGTTGGGGTCATTGGGTTGATTCCCTGTGCCAAAGCCTCCAAACGGACTCTGTTGAGGTTTGCGAATGATGTCCCATGCCGCTTTAATTTCCGCCAGTTCTTCGTCGCTCTTATCGGGTAAGTCGAGCATCTCCCTGACTTCGTTCGGGTGGGCTATCTCGAAGTTCCCGCCTACTTGCGCCTGATTCAACCGAACTTCTGACTTGTCTATCGAAGGGGACGGGATGGTTACGACAACTTTCCAGACGAGCGGGTCGTAGCCGTTAGGGATGAGATACTTCTCCGTTAAGAAGTTCTCCCAGACGTTCGCTATCCATGCGAGTTGACCCGCAATGAACTGGTTAATCATCTCCTGTTGTGCGCCGTCGCTTCCACCAAGACGAGTGCCTCCCTGTGCCTGTTGAGGGTTGAGCAGGCTCGCAGGGCTGATGTATTCGATTATCATGGCAGCCAGCATCCTAATGGCTTCCTCGACTGTCGTGTTGTCACGGATGTCAATGACCGTAATCTTGACGCCTTCGGGTGGGATGAACGTCGTGTCCTTCGACCAGTTACGGAGCATCTTCTTCATTGCCGTAAGGTCGTTCTCGTCTGACCCTGCTGGCATCTCGGCTATCATTAAGGGAGCGCCTGTTCGGTTGACCTGCTGCATCCTCGTATTCCATGAGAATTTCAGCATCTCGAAGATAGGCGTAAGGGGGAATACTACGGGGTCGCCAGCAACCAACTCGCAGTCGGGTTCTTTAACGGAGAATACGTCGAGGATTTGGACTTGTTTCGACCCGCTTGCCTCTGTCTGAAAGAACTGTAACTCCTGCTTGTTGCCGCCAACGTCTACCAACCCTATGCCTTTAAGGAAGTGACCCGCAGCAAGGAGTTTACCCACCCAACTGCCCTCTGATTTAAAGGTGTGTGGAGGGAGATGGCGGAGTTCAAGGAGGGTATAGGCGTTACCGAGCCAGACCATTACGGGGTTGAAGGGAGCAATACCGAACCAGAACACGTCGTCAAACGTCTGCTGCATTCGTAACCAGAGGTTGACAGCAGGTGCATCACACATCCCTTGAAGTATCTTAGACTGTTCCTCGTCAGTTACGCCGTTGTTCACCATCTCGACGGTATATTTCTCCTTGGCGTTGAACAACATCGTGCGCATCTTGCGCTGTATCCCTCGACCATAGATGTTCTTGGTCTTGTAGTTGAACAGGTGGTCGGCAGTGATGCTCTCGTCGTTAAACACGAATCCCGTATTGGTAACATACGTCGTGCCTTGCAGTTTCACATCCTTTGCCTTCGCCGCAGGCTTCCCCGCAGCCTTCCCCGCAGCAGCACCCGCTCCCGCGCCCGACGTCTGACCACTGCCTGCCGCAGCGTTACGGACATCGACGTGTAAATCTCCAAACTGAATTGCCATCGTAATTGCCCTCGATTGATATAATTCTCACTGAATACCCTTATAAGACTTTCATCCGAATTGAGGGACGTAGGGACGGTCATCGTTATCCGTAACAAAGTCCTCAACCTTCGGGTCATACCGTCGTTGTAACTGTTGAGGCTGACCGAACTGCGGGATTGGTTCCCTCACACTCCTGTCGAGTTTCTCCTTATCGGGGAGTGCCTTCGGAGTCATCCTGATGAGCGTAGCGGCGTAGCGCAAGGCGTCGATAAAGTGATACTTGCTTTTCTCGTCGATTTCAGGAGTCGGTTCCCCATACGCATCCACCTTACGTGCATACTCACGCACTTGCGCGAGCGTGTTCCTGCAATTACTGGTAATGCGTAACGTATCCGTGCGCATGAGCGCGATGATGCGGTTCAGCCCTGCCTCTACGTCTACTATCGGTGGTTCGATTATCCGCACCTTGTTCTCCTGCATATCCATCCTGAACTGCTTCTCGCTCCTTGACCCACCCACACACCTGACCTTCGCGTATCCCGCTGACCTGTGCTTAAACAGGGATGCGTGTTCTGCCATTGAGATGTTGCCATCTAAGAACTCGTTGAACAGGATGATGCGGTTATGCTCTTTATTCAAGGCGAGCCATACGGATGCTGTGTTGACCGCTCCGGGGTCGTATCCGACAATGATGGGCGTGGTGTCGATGATAGCCGTCGGGGGTATGATACCTACCGACTCGTCGAAGTCAGAGAATATCATCCCTGCGGGTTTATCGAACTGCCCTTGGTATCGCATCTTGAACTTCCATTCGGGCATCGTCGCCTTGGCTTCGAGATACTCATCCATCGGGAAGGCAGGGTTGAGGATGGAGTCGAACTGGATGACTGCTATGTTACTCGCTCCTGCCTTCCACCTGTCATATATCTGCGTCTTTAACCATCCGTGATTGTAAAGCGTCGTCGTCCCCAACACCCTGCCACGATGAATTGCCAGACGTGCCTTGATTGAGTCCCATGTGTCAATCGTAAACGCATCCTGTCCGCATTCATCAATCCATGCGCCCTTGGCTGTCGCGGATTCCCACGAACCGACCCCTACGGAGTTGGCTGACTTTGCCGCTTTACCCGCCTGTGCTGACCGTAAGATGATGCGTCCCCACATCGGGTCTTTATCCGTCTTTGCCCAGAATACCTGTTCCCTTGGGTCACGGAGTTCTATCACTCTGCTGCCAGCCCAATACCTCCCTACTTTCATCGTGTCAACAAACAGTTTCAGGAGTTCGGGTAGCATCTTCATCTTAAACAGCCCGTAGTCAGACGTTCCAGCAATAAAGTCCCCTCCTTCTTTCATCCATGCTTCGGGTGGTGGCGTCATCCCTGTTTGCAGCATGTGATAGTATTGAGGCAGGATGGTGCGTCTGCATACTTCCTGATACAGCCAGCATGAACCCACTGTCGTCTTACCTCCCTGACTTCCTGCCAGCATGAAGATGAACCTCGCATCACATTCCATTACCTCCTGCTGCCCTTCGTGGAAATGAAACGCTAACGTCCCGTCGGGTGACATCTCGTAGATTGGCGGAACGATGAGAACATCTTCGAGGTCTTTCATTCGTTAAACACCCTGCATACCGCACCAAAGCACTCCATGAACTCCGTGTTAATGGGATAGACTAACCCTATCGGCATGTCGCCGAGGTAGACCTCGTTCCCTTTCACCGTGCAAAAGGGTGGTATTTTGATTACGGTTATTTCGGTGTCTGAAACAAACGACATTTCAGCCTCCGTTCTGAACTTTCCCCGCGTGATAATCGTCAGATTGACCGTTTATCGTCGTAGTGCCGTCAGGGTTTCTGCGAACTACGTTCACGACTACCATCTTCGGTGCCATATCGAGCGGCACTCCCTCGGCTCCCGTTATCTCTACCCTCTGACGACCCCACTTGTCAGGATGTTTCCTCTCCTGTCGCCACGCGGGAACCTGCCATACTCCCTTCTGTCCTGCCCTCGCTAATAACGTCAGGTCACGGATGTCCGCCGAGGCTATCGCCCTTTCCATAGCGTCCGAAAACTTGACGTAGATTGCTTCCCTCGAAGCGTAGTCTTTATCCACGCCGTCGGGGACGGGCTTGCCTTCGAGCAGACGCATCCTCTCTCGTTCGCCACGACGGAGCCAGTCGTAATAAGTGTTCTTGCTTATCCCTGCGTAAGCGCAAGCGGTTTCGACGTAACTGCCTATATAGAGTGCATCAAACAGTCTGTCCTCGACCTCTTTAGCCATGAGTCCTTCAAGGATACGGGGTCGTTCGGGTCGCTTCTTTTTCTCACCGTCTTCATCTACGGGTGCATAGGTAAACTCCGTTGCATCAGTGAGAACCTTCACTATCGCCTTTGCTTCCTTCTGACCCTTGATGGGTTTCGCGGCTGCCTGCTTCTTTACGTCTGACTTCTTTGATTCTACGGGGGTGGGCGCTTTCTTCTCCTTCGCTTTCAACTCCCTTACTGCCCTCGCTCTCCGTGCCTTTTTACTTTCTGCCATGATTCCCTACTCCGTAAGCATAGATGACATTGCCGTTCTTATCTCTGCCGTTGGCTTTCAGGATGCCTCCGTATGCGTTTTGCGGTGAGTTGAGTTTCTCTGGTGAGTTCCAGAGGTATTTTATCCACTCAGCCATGGTCGTCGAATCGAATATTGCACGGTTGCGGTTCGTCCCTGTATTGAACTGTTCAGCCGCTATCCATCTGAACCCGCCGAACAGTCGGGTAATCTCTGGCTCAACGTCGTCCCATGTGACCTTCCCTTTCTCCTTCGCTATCAGGATTGCTCCCTGAAAGTTCGCTTCTTGTGAGTTCCATTCCTTCGGCACGCCGCAGCAGTTACATTGTTCGTTTAAGTCCCGACAGTGTGCATCCGATAAACTCAGCCCAAGTCCGAGCGCCTTGCAGAACTGTTTCATCTGTGTATAGATGGGTAACTTAATCTTACGGGTGAGTCGTCGGTATCCACTCCCTTGACTGTTGGCGCGGTAGAACGCATGGATGTCATACCCGAGTGCATTACTCATACCCGCATACCTATCCAATAACGCCTGTTGCGCTCTTGCTTCGAGGCAGAAGAATTCGCTGCTGACGGATACGATACCGGCTGCTTTACAGAGAGTGATGAGTTCCATCCAGTCGCCTGACATGCCGATAATGAACGGACGTAAGCGCAGAGTGGTTTTAATCCCGCAGTCCGATATGAGTTTTAAGGCTGCTACGCGCTCTAATGGAGAAGGCACTCCCTTCTCTATTGCCCTTGCTTTCTTCTCGTCCAGCGTGATGATGCTGACCTTGACGTGCCAGTTGTGCGGGTGTTTGCGCATCAGTGACATATAGCGTTCGTCCGTCGTCCACCAGACCGACTTCGTGCTGAATGACAGAGGGTAATCTATCTCGTCAAAGAATTTCATCAGTTCAAGAGTGACGCCGTATTTCTTCTCGTAGAGGTCGAACTGGTCGGCTAACCCTCCCCATTGCATGACCTTCCTTGCCTTGATGTAGGGATAGAACTGTAATTCACTCCTTGTCTTTGGCTTATCTGCGAGGCAGTTGGTGAATATGCTCTTGACTCTATCGACGTTGACGCTCTTGACCACGCCTTCCAGATACCCCCCACACGAATGAGCCTTCTGGTAATAGGAGAAGCAGTAGAGGCAGTTGAATGAACACCTGCTATACGTGTCAAACGTCATCGGCATCGAACAGTCGAGTATCTCCATCGACCATCGAGGTGAGGGGTAGGTGTTCGCTATGACATCCTGCATTATGCCCCCGTAAGGTCGACGAGTTTTACCTCGGCGTGTTTCTTGTTTGGGTTCTCCTTGCAGTAGAGGGGATAGGTTTTGAGCAGGTAGTCTGCTCCCGCTCGGATGGTTGCTTCCGTGCGGTGGTCTTGCATCCCTCCTTTCTCCTTATAGTAAGCGGAGTCGATACAGACTGTGTTGAACCGCAGCAGTTTCTTGTCCCGTCGGTAGAACAGGATGGAGCGCTCAAAGTCCTCTTTATCATCGACGTGGACTTTCATCGCAGGGTCGTGCGTGTTGATGACACCCATGAAGGCAGCGATGATGTAACAGAGTTTTGTCGTATATCCTGACGACATGAAAAAAGGGTTGGCTATCGGATACACTCCCCATAGCCCTATGCCGTTGGCGAGGCAGAGTTTGAAGCCTGCATCGATGACCTGTTCGAGTTTGTCACCGACGGGAACAAGCGTCTTGTCATCCTTACGGAAGAACAGTCCTTTGATGTCGTCGTCTATCTCGATAATGCATTTCTTTTCAGGATAGTGGTCATGGATGGCGTTGCGGGTCTTCCCTATACCCCTGACGTTCAGGTTGACGATTTGTGTGTAGAGGTTCGACGGAACTATCTCCTGATACTTCTCGGCGTCCTCCTCCGTTGATACGAAGATGGTTATCTTCTTTGCAGGGATGCCAGCGTCAAAGAGTAACGAGAGCGTCTTATCCCTGATACATTCGGGTCGGTGATAGGATGGGATGGCAATTGCATAATCTATCATTCGACGACCACGACCTTCGTCTTTTTGCCAGCCTTAATCCCCTCCTCATCATTGATGTTTTCTTTCAGCCACCTGTTCGCCCGTTCGAGCGTCTTGAACGACAGGTAGACAACGTATGATACTCCGTCCTGTTGGTTCGGCATCGGGGGGATTATCATCCCTTCTCCCTGTGCCTGCCCACCTTCTGGCATCTCTCCCGCTCCTGTCAACATCTCGTGGAATGCTGCGTCGGGTATCTTTACCTCGTCCAATAGGGCAGAGATTTCTCCTTCATCAAACCCTGACATTTCCCTGTCCTCGACATCTATCGAGGCGATGACTGCTTTCAGGGATGTGTAGTCCCACTCACCAGAGATTTTGTTCAGGCGTAAGTTCAGGGATTTCTCCTTTGATAATGGCATGTCGACAATACAGACGGGGACGACTTGCAGGTTCAGTTCCAAGGCTACTTTCAGCCGTTGGTTCCCACCTACCACATGCCCTGTCTGTTTGTTCCATACGAGGTTCTCTACCATGCCATCCGTCTGTACTGACTTCTTTAACTTCTCGTATTCTTCATCCCTGATTACCCTCGGATTATAGGGTGCAAACTTCATCTCTTTTGGGTTCATCTCGGTAAACACCGGAACGGGTGCAGCCACCGATGGGTTAGACTCCTTTTTCTTGGATGCCATACGCCTTATTGGGTGGGGTTGTGTAAAAAAGGTTCTGCTGTTTTTGCCAGAATCCTCACTGCGAGCCAACATAGCGATTTGGAGGGACTTTGCGCAAAATCGCGGGGAATTGCCCGTTCCCGCCTCAAAGTGGCTTGGAATGCGTTGGTGAGCCTAATATGAGGACTCTATCCTGATAAAGTAAAAGTCGGCGTTAGAAACTTCACGCCTGAAAAAAAGTAATCTCATCCCTGTTTCTTCTGCTGTTCGAGAATAGCCTTCTGCTTTCTTCTCTCTGCATCAACGGCTCTCTGCCTCTGCTTCCAGAAGTTCTGCGCTCTGTGTTCCTGCTTCTCGTTTCGAGGAGTTCCGTCCTCGTTTAAGTAAATACAGGGGAGCGTCTTGACCAGTCCATACGTCTTGCATATAGGTGGTCGGTCTGCATACACCGTGCATCGCGCATCCTGACCCAAGAAAGGACAGACTGCGTTATCGGCACACACAATTATCATGCCGTCGAGTTCGGGGGATTTCATAACAACCTCCCTGACTATACGGTGTTTGTTCGCATTCCACCACGTCACGGAGAGGGGGGGGAAGTGGCAGCAGTCAAAACATCCCTTGATGCACTCGAATGTTCCTGCGTCCGCGGAGAAGGACTCCATCGCCTTGACCAGTGGGGTTTCATCGGTCATGGTTCACCTGCCTGCCGGAGTTCTTTGCATTTTGTATATGAATTAAGACAATTACAAATCCTCCGTCGTTTTTCGTCTATTGCTTCCATCCTCCATTTAC
>Ga0315285_10005942_pt1 | contig 12555 bp, 9 predicted proteins | sample YL17G09_36_MG_FD_203698 | JGI IMG/M metagenome (GOLD analysis project Ga0315285, IMG submission 203698) | Sediment microbial communities from Yellowstone Lake, YNP, Wyoming, USA - YL17G09_36 | ecosystem: Environmental > Aquatic > Freshwater > Lake > Sediment | place: USA: Wyoming | collected... | reverse complement strand
TGACGAGCGAATACGCGGCAGAGACGCGCTTTTCGGCGGCGAGAAAATGATCGCGGCGTTCTTCGGGTTCGACGTAATAGCCGTACAGTTTCGCGCACAGGTCTTCGAGCGCGATATTGGAGAGAGCGCGCCAATTCGCTACCGAAACATCGGCGGGCAAGAGTTGGCGTTGCGCGGCGAGCGCATCGAGGAATTGCGCTTTAGCCGCGTCGTCCAAATCCTCAGTTGGCTCGCCGAACCCATCGGCGGTGAATTTCTTCGCGGCTTCTTTCAGCGAGTGACCGACGCCGATGTAATCCACGACGAGTCCGCCTGGCTTGTCGCGAAAGACGCGGTTGACGCGCGCAATCGCTTGCATCAGGTTGTGTCCCTTCATCGGCTTGTCCACGTAGAGCGTGTGCAGACACGGAATGTCGGTGCCTGTGAGCCACATATCGCGGACAATGGCAATCTTGAGCGGATCGTTCGGGTCTTTGAGCCGCGCCTTGATTTGCTCGCGTTTGTCTTTCGTCGTGATGTGTCCCGCGTGATTCCACTCGACGGGGTCTTTGTCGGGGCGATGTGTCATGATGATTTTGATTTGCCCCTTGTCCATGGCTGGGTCTCGCCACTCGGGTCGCAGTTTCACGATTTCGTCGTACAGCCCCACGCAGATGCGGCGGCTCATGCACACGATCATCGCTTTGCCGAACAGCGTCGCGGTGCGCGATTCAAAATGCGTGAGAATGTCTTGCGCGATTTCGGCGAGGCGTTCTCGCGTCCCTGCCGCCGCTTCGATTTGCGCCCACCTGGGTTTGAGTCGTTCCGCTTCTTCTTCGCTCTCGGTGATCTCTTCGAGATCGCGGTCCACTTGTTCGTTGATGAGATGCAATCGCACGAGGCGCGGCTCGTAGTAAATCGGGACAATCGCGTTATCGGCTTGCGCTTGCGGGATGTCGTACGTGTGGATGATGTTGCCAAAGACCGCTTGCGTGTCGCGGTCGGTCAGGTCAATCGGCGTGCCTGTGAATCCGATGAACGATGCGTGCGGGAGCGCATCGCGCAGATAGCGCGCGAAACCGTAGACGGTGCGAATCTCGCCGTTCTCTTGATCGCGAATGAGATGCGCGTCGAAGCCGTACTGCGTGCGGTGCGCTTCATCGGCAATCACGATGATGTTGCGCCGATTCGAAAGGACAGGATGTTCGCGCTCGCCTTCACGCAAGCGAAATTTTTCAATCGTCGTGAAGATGACTTCGCCGCCTTCGGTCTGGAGCAAGTCGCGCAGTTCTTCGACCGATTCGGCGTGCTTGACCTCGCCGACGAGCGAACGCGCCGCGACAAAGAAATCGTACAACTGTTCGTCCAAATCGTTGCGATCAACCTGGATGATGAACGTCGGATTGTTCAACTGTCGCCGCAGGATACCGACGAAGAAGATCATTTCGAGCGATTTGCCCGATCCCTGGGTGTGCCACACGACGCCGATTTTGCGGTTGCCCTGGGGCTGGGTCGCGCGTAACGCTTGCTCGACCGCGAAACGGACGCCGAAGAACTGATGGTACTTGGCGCCTTTCTTGGTGATGACGTCGTTGACCAATTCAAAGACGATGAAATGGCGGATGTAATCGAGCAGGCGGTCAGGCGGGAACAGTCCTTTGATCAGCGTCTTCATACTGCCCGTCGCGGTTGTCTCGACGTTGCACCCATCCATAGATTTCCACGGCGCGAACCATTCGAGCGTTGCCGAGTGCATTCCGTGCAGAGTCGTCACGCCATCGGAGACCACACAGAACGCGTTGAAATCGAATAGTTGCGGAATGTCAACGGCGTAATGTTGAATCTGATTGTGCGCGCCTTCGGCGGTGGGATTTTCGTCCCAAGGATTTTTGAGTTCAAAGACGACGAGCGGCAAGCCGTTGACGTAGACGATGAGGTCGGGGCGGCGGTCGTTTGCGCCACGAATGGGGAGTTGGCTCACGACACGGAAATCATTTTTGGTGGGTTCGTCCCAGTTGATGAGGTAGATGTGTTCGTGGCGTTCGACCTCTCCCCCAGCCCCTCTCCTACCAGGAGAGGGGAGCGCGTACTTTAGATCGAATCCGCGCGTCAGTAGTTCGTGGAAATTCTTGTTGCGTTGGAGAAGTGAAACGCCTTCGGGATTTGCGGCGATGCGAATCGCGGTTTCGATGGCGTCGTTGGGGAGATGCGGATAACGCGCGCGGAGATGGCGGTGGAGCAAGTCGGTTTGGACGACGAGTTCGAGTAGAAAGTCGGGATGCTCGCGCAGTTCTCTGCCGTTGGCGTACTCATAGCCAAGCAGTTTCAGACGATCAATCGTCGCGGCTTCAAACCGCGATTCGTTGGGGAAGGGAAGAATCATTTAGCCGTTGCGGAGGCGGACGCGTCCTGGTTCGACAATCGCTAACTTGCCAGGCAACTGCGTCAGAATCGTTTCTTGTTCCAGAAAACTATCGAGCAGTTTATTGACGTACGCACTCGTCGCATCGCGGGGCAAACTCAGCACCACAATGCCCGAGTATCGCGAGGGCGGATAATTGCGAATGTCTGTAAAATCCTGATCGGCGGTCAGGAGACAGAGTTCTTCTTTCTGCGCGTGGCGCGCGATTTGTGCGTCTTTGGCATCGCGCAAACCAATGTCACGCACGTCAATCGCTTCGTGTCCGCGTTGTCGAACGGTGTCGCTCGCGGAACGCGGCAAATCGGCATCGAGTAAGAAACGCATCGTCAGGCGGCAGGTACGGGCAACGGATGAAAGACTTCCGTTTCCACCAACTGCGCCGCGTAGGCAAGCGCGGCACGAATGTCTTCGGCGGTGATGTCGTACTCGCGCATGATTTCTACTTCCGTCATTCCGCCCGCCAGTCCGCCGACGATACGCGCCACAGGCACGCGCGTTCCGCGAATCACGGGCTTGCCGTGTTGAATCTCTGGGTCAATCACAATTCGGTCATTCATCGTCAACACCTCTCTGGGTCAATCCTACCACAATCAAGATGTTTCCGCAATTTGCTTTTCTGCGGCTTTCACTTCAACCTCACCCGACAGCAACTTGGGGAGTAAATAGTCGCGCGTGCGGATAACGCGCGCGGAGATAGCGGCGGAGCGCGTCGGTTGCGACGACCAGTTCGAGCGGAAAGTCGGGATGCTCGCGCAGTTCCCTGCCGTTGGCGTACTCATAGCCGAGCAGTTCTAGACGGTCAATCGTCGCTGCTTCAAAGCGCGATTCGTTGGGGAAGGGAATGATCATACTCGCCTTTGAGTTATCAGACGCGTTCAGTCTTTTGTCGTTGATAAACAAGCAAACCCATCACGAATGACCTGCGCCATCAATTTCCGTCGCTCGGTCAGGAACATTGGATAATTCATCTTTTCCCAACCTGAAGGTAGGGCATGCCAGTAGCACATCTCCTCCAAGTTTTTCTTGGAGAAGCGCACGGCATACTGAGGAAAGTATTGTGCGGGCGAAACATCAGAGATGTCGATGTTGTCAGCCCATTCCACCAGCGCAAAGTTTGCGATTTGGTTTAATTCCTTGGTGTCTGTAATGCTTATGCTCTTCAGGTAGCCTGCAGGGAACAGATGGTGACGCTCCAGTGCGGACTTTTTAGTCCTGAGCGATGGGTCAAGAAGTTCTGAAACTTTCATTTCCGAGAACAGAACTCGCGCGCCGAGCAGGTTGAGAGCCGCATAATACGCAAACAAGGATGGACTGCGTGCTGCCGAAGTCGCAAGTTCATTCGGCAACGTGATGTTCCAGAAGTCGTCCGTCAACGTGTCTTGAACGATGCGATTCAAGGTCTCAACAAATCCTGCCGCGTCCTTGACAATACGCAAACGCGCCAAGTCTTCTTCCATCACGCTTTCGGGAGACCCTGTGTAGCGTCCCGTCAATGTCGTCATGAAAAACCAACGCGCGGTGGCATTGCGCAGTTCAAATGGATTGACACCATAGTCGCGCTTGCCAATCAGGTACATCACATAGCAGTACAGCAGTGCTATTTGCGAAGTAATCATCGCGTTGCTACGAAAACCTGCGCGGACTAGCACCTTCAGGAACTCATGCCAATTCTGAAGGTCAAGGGTGTATGCTTGGCTCTGTTTCAGTACTTCGAACTGTTGCACGCGGCGCTCATCGGAGAACAATCCCGTCTCCAGGTCTTTGCCGCGCAAAATCGAATAGACGTGCTGCAATCGGGCGCGGCGAAAACCCAGCCCCACCGACACGCGCAGCAATTGGTCAGGATCTGGTTCGATAAAGTGATTGAACGGCGATGCGGGAATTGTTGAGGGCTGCCGTGCGGCGCGACAGAATTTTTCTAGGTCGCTTCGTCCTTCGTCCCAGAAGACCGACATCAGAGTCAGAATAAAGTCGGCTTGGTTGAGTGTGACTCCATTGCTGTTAACGCGCACAAAGACTTCAGCAACTTGTTTCTCCGTGACAGTGGGGGATAGTTCGAGTGCTGTAAATGGATAATTCTGGATGTCATACAGGCGGTCAATGGATTCCCACAGTTGATTCTCCTCGTCGTCGCTGATGTTGTGGCTTTCCCGCAAGCGCGCAATAAAGCCCTTGACGAAGGGATGGCGCGTGATCTCGCCCGCCCGGAGTTGGGAAATGTCATGAATGAATTCGGGGTCGCGGCGAATCGCCGCATCGGTAACTTCGAACAAGGCGTCACGCGGTCGAAATGCGATGTGAATTGGGGTTGGCTGGTAGTCTTCGTTAATCACGCATTTGCCTTTCAACACCGCATAAAGCGAAGTCAAACGTTGCTGGCCATCCACAATGAGCAAGCGAGGCACCTTTTGCTTGATGTTCACTCCAATCTGCCGACCACCATCTCCCTGACTATTTATCCAGAAGAGGAGGTAACCCACGGGGAAACCCTTGTACATCGAGTCAAAGAGATCGCGGACTTTTGCGGGCGTCCACACGAATGGGCGCTGAATATCGGGCAATCCGATTTCGCCCATCTCGATGTTTTGAATCAAGAGTTGCAAAGGATAACCAACTTCGGTGAACAAGGTTGCTTTCATAGTGTTTTCTCCAATTGTTCTTCCTGCTCTTTCACTTCAACCTCACCCGACAGCAACTTGGGGAGCAAATAGTCGCGCGTGCGGGCGAGCGTTTGATTTTCATTTTCGTTGGAATCTATCTGCAAGAAAAGTGGTGCGACCTTTGCATTGAAGTCTTCAAGTACCGCTTTAGGCGGTCTGAGCGCGGGCAACGTGTAAACATCGTTGCGGTTCAAACCTGGGACGGCAGAATCGTTATTGCGATGTTCCAAACCGAGCCGCCCAAGCATCAAGAACAGAAAATCAAAACTGTACTCTGGTGCTTTGGGAATGATGTAAAAGGTGGTGTCAATCGGGAAAAACGGCACACGCGCTCGCTGGACTTGACCGATTGTACCTTTGCGACCAACGACGATTCCAGGCGCGCGAACAAGATACTCGTTATGTGTGCCCACAGTGCCTGCGGAGCCGTAAACTGGATATTGCCCTTGCACACGCTCGATTTCTTTCAAGCCTTTGCCGTAGGCAAATTCGCACAAATCGCCAACCGTTGTAATTTCCCATCCATCTGGCAATCGTTCCGCTTGCACATCCACAAACCAATGCTTGTAGAGAGCCTGCGCCATCGCTTCCAACGTTTGGTTGATGCGGCGGTTGCACTCGATCTTGTCGCCCAGCGCGCCGAGGATGTCCGCGATGCGGCGTTGGATGGGGAGAGGTGGAAAAGAAATCGGAATAGATCGAATGATCTCGCTATTCAGATTTGGCATCGTTGAGCCAACCGCTTTTGTGAGTATCAATTCCTTGACTCGACTCTGCCCCAAATAGAATGAAACGAATCGTGGTTCGACCTCTGCTTCGCCAAATCGAATCCGAATGCACCCAGACCCGCACATCCAACCATCTTCGCGTTTGGTCACAAGCGCGCGTCGCCCAATGTCACCACGTCTTCCGTAGATGATGTCGCCTGTTCGCAAACGATACCGCGACAATCGTTCTGTGTCGGCAACCGAAATGCGAGCGATCTCGTTCTCCACAATGCGATTCTCTCCAAGATTCGTCGGCATAACAAAAGGAACGCCATCTGCAACGTAATCTTCGGCGTGCAGTTGACTACCGAACGGTCCCGTTTGAACCGAACCGCCACCTTCATCGCAGAGTTCACCGATGGTGAGCGTTTGCCAAAAATCTTTCACCACACAAACTCCAAACAAATTTTCTCACTGCCACTTGTCAGGACGCTTGAGAACAAAGCCATCAGGCTTGCGAACTTCGGGGGGAAACTGGCTCTTGGCAATTTGCCGACGCCCAATCACAAACGAATAAGCAGCGACGTTTGTTAGATCTTTCGATACTCGTTTGGGTGGAAATGCTATCACGATCCTCTTGCTGGGAAAAAGTTTTTGCACGCGCGCGACAGGTGTCGTCAAATCACCATCTCCAGAAATCAGTAGAGCCACGTCAAATCTGTCTTGAAAGGCGTCAGACAAGAGTTCTACCGCGATATTCACGTCACTCATTTTCTCGTTGTGAACCTGTGCAACGAATCCGCAGTTTCGGCATTTCTGCGGATTGAGTTGGTACTTGCCGTAGAAAATGTCAAAATCCGAAAGCGTTTGCAATGCTTCGATGAATGTCTCTTGGCGTTCTCGCTTGTCAGGTGGATCGGTCACGCGAGCGGTAAAATACTTTGTCCGAACCAATTGCTGATTCGGTTTGAGCAAATGCCGTGCTAGCTTTTGGATGTTGAGCCAATAGTAACGCTTCCATCCATGCGACTTCAATCCAAAATATAGGTTGAATCCATCTACGTAGGTGATGACACGCTCCATTTTGCTCTTCTCTCCTCAAAAAGGAACTAATGTTCAACTAATGTTCAACTATTGACAACGTATATAATTGTGGTATAATGTGGGTAGTAACAGCCCCAGCGATAGCATCGCTGGCCCGACGCTCTCTCCAGCAATGGAGGGGGCGTTTCTTTTTGTTACTTGCTCAAGCCATCCAACTCGCGCACAATCTTTTCCTGCAACGCGTTCGACTCGGCAAACTGCGCTTTCAACTGCGTGGTCAGTTTCGCCATCTTGACCTCAAACGGCGTGTCGTCCGTCTCGGTCACCTCCGTCCCAACGTAAATCCCAGGCGTCAGTTTGTAATCGTTCGCGCGCACTTCGTCCAGCGTCGCGGTTTTGCAAAAGCCCGCGATGTTTTGGCGTTCGCCTTCCACTTCACGGTAGTGATGATACGCGGCGGCAATCTGCGCGATGTCGTCGTCGGTCAGCACGCGCTGACGGCGCGTGACCATCGTTCCTTTTTTGCGCGCATCAATGAACAACATTTCGTTCTTGCGTCCGCGGTACACGCCGCGTCCATTGCGATTGCGGCTGAGAAACCAGAGACACGCGGGAATGCCCGTGCCAAAGAAGAGTTTGTCGGGCAGTTGCACGATGCAATCCACAAACCCTTCGTCCACGAGCGCGGCGCGCGTTTCCTTTTCCTCTTTCAGGTTCGTCGTCATCGCGCCGTTCGCCATCACATAGCCCGCCGTGCCGCCCTCTTTCAAATGATAGAAAAAGTGCATCATCCAAAAATAATTCGCGTTACTGTCGGTCGGCAAACATTTGCGATTGCCGATTTGCAAACGCTTGTCGTTCGGCGCGATGCGGTTCGCGCCCCAGCCATCCAGGTTGAACGGCGGATTCGCGATGACGAAATCCGCGCGCAGGTTCGCAAACTTGTCATCGAGCAGCGAATTGCCGAGTTGATTATCGCCGTTGAGACCGTGCAAAAGCAAATTCATTTTGCACAAACGCAGAGTCGTGTCCACGCTCTCCTGTCCAGAGAAAGCCAGGTTGCCGCTGTGCCTGGCGAAAATATCGGACTGGACAAACATTCCACCCGAACCGCACGCGGGATCAAAGACGCGTCCCTCGCGCGGCTCCATCATCGCGACGAGCAGTTTGACGACCGAGCGCGGTGTAAAGAATTCGCCGCCGCGCGTGCCTTCGGTGTTCGCAAAGTTGGTGATGAAATATTCGTAGACGCGCCCGAGCAAATCGCTCTCTTTGCCCGCGTCTGCTTTGAACGAATCGCGCGAAAACAAATTGACGAGTCCCGACACATTCTCGCGGCTGAGATTGCTCCCCGCGTATTTCCGCGGCAGCACGCCGCGCAGTTCGGGATACGTGCGCTCCAACAACTCCATCGCATCGTCAAGTTTGATCGCAATGTCGTCATCCTGCGCGTGCTTGACGAGAAAACTCCAGCGCGCCTTGGTCGGCACGATGAACGCGCCGACGCGCTGGTACTCGTCGGGATCGTTCAACACTTCCTTCACGATGTCGGGATCATCGGTGTAATAATCCGATTGCCGATCTTTGAGCGCGAGTTCAAGTTGTTCGTGGCGTCGTTCGTACTTCAACGACAGATAGCGCAAGAACAACAGCGGCAAAACGAAATGTTTGTAATCGGCAGGCGCGATGTTGCCGCGCAACTGCACCGCCGCTTCCCACAAGTCTTTCTCAAACGAAATATCGGGGGCTGCGCCGTTGGTGATTGCAGGCAGCGCGGGTTGCGCGGCAAGAGACTTGGCACGTCTCTTGCGGATGGTGTAGTGCGCTTTCGCTTTAGGTTCGAATTTCGGCACGATTATGCTCCGCGTGCTGAATTACCAGGGGAATACGTTCACTTGCATTCTATCACAAAAATCCAGGATTACAACAACGGAAAAGACCTTCCAAGTTTTGGAAACCTGGAAGGTCTCTTGTAGGGGTGGGGTGCCCCCACCCACTGCGGGCGGCATGACGCCATCCAAGAGGGCGGCACGACGCCGCCCCTACGAATTTCACACCACATTCACTTCTTGAACCAAACGTCCTTCCGCGAACCGTTCGAGGTCGAGCATCGAGATGTCAATCGTCGTCGCTTTGCCGTCGAGAATCAGTTCGCTCATCACTTTGCCTGTTGCAGGCGAATGTTGAAAGCCGTGCCCTGAAAATCCTGCCGCGATGTAAAAGCCAGGCAGCGCGCGCGCCTGCGCGAGAATCGGGTGCGCGTCAGGTGTGACTTCGTACAGCCCCGCGATTTGACTCGCGACGCACGCGTTTTCCAAAAGCGGCAGACGGTATATCGCGCGTTCGAGCGTCTTGCAGTGAAATTCCTCGTCAATCGCGTACGTGTCCCCGGGCTTTTCGTCAGGATTCGACATTCCGACGAGCAAGCCCGCGCCTTCGGGATGGAAATACAGCGAGGTTGCAAACTCGATGACGAACGTGTGCTCGCGCGGAATTTGCGGCAGCGCGTCCGTCGTGAAAAACTGGCGACGCAGTGGTACAATCGGAATGTCCAACCCGACCATCGCACCGATTTGCGCCGCCCAGGGTCCCGCGCAATTCACAATCGTGCGCGTCGCGATTTCGCCGCGAGCAGTGACAACGGATGCCACCCGCCCGCGTTCGGTCTGGATGCCCGTCACCGTCGTTTCCATTTCGATTTGCGCGCCATGCTTGCGCGCGCCTTTCGCGAATCCTTGCGTTACGCTGTTCGGATCGGCAAGTCCATCGCGCGGACAGAACGTGCCGCCAAGCACGCCGTCAAGATTCACCAGCGGGACGAGTGCCGCGATCTCTTTCGGTTCGAGATAGTGCACCCAGGGCGCGCCGACGCGCTGCTGCAATTCGACGTTCGCCTTGAACACCGCGACCTCTTGCGGCGTCGTCAGCAAAAACAGATAGCCAATCGGGTGATAGCCCGCCGAAATGCCGAAGAGTTCTTCAAAGTGCGCGATCACGTCAAGCGAGAACAGCGAAAGGCGGATGTTGACTTCAGTTGAAAATTGATAGCGCACGCCGCCCGCGTTGCGTCCTGTCGAACCCATTCCCAAAAATTTTTCGCGTTCGAGCAAAACCACTTTGCCCGCGCCGCGTGCGGCGAGATAGTACGCGGTGCTCACGCCCATACATCCGCCGCCGATGACAACAATATCGGCCGTGGTTGGCAGCATTGGAATCATTCCCTTTTATGTTTGGACGGCATGCCACCGCTCGAACGTCAAGTGCGCCTCCCGGACGCGGCTCAACAATCCCACGATCAACGGCGGCGCGAAAATGACGGCGACGAACATCACGTTCACCTGCAAAGTCTGCCACGCTCGGTAGTTCCAAATCCACACGAAATTCGCCGCGTACGACAAGAGCGCGGACGCGGTAAAGACGACGAGCACGCGCCGCGCGAGCGGATGACTGACCCAGATGCCAAGCGCGATGGGCCAAATCGCGAACCAGGGTTGAAAGTGCATACACGCGATTCCAAGATACGCGACGATCAACCAGGTGCAGACTGCGATAAAGCGATGCGGTTGTTGTTCGCGCGTTAACGCTCGCACGCTGAGCGCGTAGAGGACGAAATAGGAAATGGCGCACACGGTAATCGTCAAAACTTTGGCGACGTTATCGCCGTGAATGCCGCGCAACAAGTTGTACGCCAGAGAAGGCACTGCCAGTGCACTATAGAAGTTCCCTTCCTCGAGCAAACCCTGCGGCACTTGGAGAAAAGGCGGAATGAGCACCCCGACGAAGAACGCGGTGATCGCCGTCGTCTTGACGAGATAACTCATTCGCGCCGCGCGATTGGGTTGCGCGTGCCAGCAATAAATCAGGAAGGGCAATAGCAAAATCGCCGTGATGTACTTGATCAGCACGGACGCAACGAGCGCGGGAATGACCCACATCCACTGACGGCGAATAAGAAAATAAATCGAGAGCAACGCGAAGAACATCATAATGATTCCGTTGTGACCGTTGCCCGGCGCTTCGAACAAAACGAGCGGATTCCACGCAAAGAGGAGCGTGCCAATGACTTGTTGCCCTGGATTTTTGTGGCGCAGGATCGCGGCAATTACCAGCGCACAGCCCAGGAAGAAGATTACCGCCAACGCCTTCATCAAAACGAGATTGAGAACCAGATCGTCGCCCGCGATCAGACTGCCTGGGACGGTCAACAACACCCACAACGGTCCGTACGGCGAGGGATGGCGCTGCCAATTCACCGTTGCCAAAAACGGATCGCCCTTGAACGCCATTGGCGGAACGGCAAGCGGATTCTGTCCATAGTGAACCAGAATGCGACTGTGGAAGACGTATTCGAAAATATCGGTTGAAGAAATGGGATACATCGCCAGCAACGTCACGCCAAAGAGAAGCGCGAACGCGATTGCCAACCAGAGCAAGCGACGCTCTTGGGAATTTCGGCTGACGATTCGCCACGCGATCAGATAGAGGAAGAACGCGCCCATGATCGAAAGAAGAAAATCGGCGAGCGTCCACTGACTCCAGTTATTCGCTCTGCCAAAATCAGTGAGAGGATATTTGTCTACGAATGGCTTGAGTGGATAAGCGAGTGTGAGATCGAGATACGCCAGCCACGTCAGCAAACCGACCAGGGCTAGTTGGATGATCGGGTTGTGAAACCAACACGGTACATGGAGAGGCAGTCGTTTCATCGGTACCTACGACGATGTTCAAGATTCTGATTCTATTGTATCGCGAGGTATCGCGATAGTCAATTTCGCGTGTCCGGTGGAAACCCGGTTGCCCTCGCGTCGTTTGACACGCGCTGAACGTAATGGTATTCTTACGCGCGCCGATGAATCAATCTGCCCTGCGCGGTTATCTCTTTGTCGTCATTGCGGCGATGCTGTGGAGTACGATCGGCTTGTTGGTGCGCGTGCTCCACGACGAGTACGGTCTGCCTGCGCTCACGCTCGCATTTTTGCGCGCGGGCGTCGCCGCGATCATCGCGCTGGGCGTGCTGGTCCTCGCGCGGCGCGATCAATTGCGCGTCACGCGGCGCGGGCTGGGGCTTTTCGTCGTCTATGGAGTGATCGGCATCGGTGCGTTTTACTGGCTGTACGCGAACGCGATCATTCAAACGAGTGTGACGATGGCAGTCGTCTTGTTGTATACCGCGCCCGCGTTCGTCACCTTGATCGCGTGGCGTGTCTGGGGCGATGCGTTGGACGCACGCAAACTCGGCGCGCTCGCGCTCGCGTTCGGCGGGTGCGCGCTGGTCGCGCGCGCGTACGATCCCGCGCAACTGAGTCTGAATTTGATCGGCATCCTGTTCGGATTGGGCGCGGGGTTCACCTACGCGCTCTTCACCATCTTCAGCAAAATGATCGTCGAACGATACTCGCCGTGGACGGCGCTGACGTACGAATTGCTTTTCGGCGCGCTCTTTCTTGCGCCGCTTCAAACGCGGGATGCGTTCGCGCCGCTGCTCACTCATCCACAAACCTGGCTCTTTCTGCTCGGCTTGGTATTCGGACCCACGCTCGGCGCGATTTGGTTTTTCACCGCCGGACTACGCAGTGTGCCAGCGAGCAACGCGAGCATCGTCGCGACGATTGAACCCGTGATGGCGAGTGTTCTCGCGTTCGTCATCCTGGGCGAGCGATTGGAGGTGCTACAAATGATCGGCGGGGGAATGGTGATTGGGGGCGCGGTGTGGCTGAGTGCAGCAGGAAGTAGACAACTAGAC
>Ga0315285_10005941_pt1 | contig 12557 bp, 9 predicted proteins | sample YL17G09_36_MG_FD_203698 | JGI IMG/M metagenome (GOLD analysis project Ga0315285, IMG submission 203698) | Sediment microbial communities from Yellowstone Lake, YNP, Wyoming, USA - YL17G09_36 | ecosystem: Environmental > Aquatic > Freshwater > Lake > Sediment | place: USA: Wyoming | collected... | reverse complement strand
TGACAAATCCCCTGATAAATTCCTCGTATTCAGCGATTTGATCCTGAAGAAGGGGCGAGGGTTCCTGGCTTCGCCGCTCCTCCAGCATCCCAAGGTATTTTTCTATATTGATTTTTCTCGAGTGGACAATAATTTGGATCTGGAAATCCAAACTATTTAAGAAATTCTGGTAGGTTTGGGTAATAATGTTCTGTTCCTCCTCTGATTTTAACGAGAAGTTGATGCCGCCCGCAATTAAAACCTGTCTGAGACTGCCGTCTTTCAATATTAAAGTATTTTGGCGGATGTCTTTTATCTCCACCAGAGCTTGAGCGTTAGCAAGGTTTTTAGCCATAGTATTATAATACAATTTTCAATTTCTAATTTACAATTTACAAATAATTTTCAATGGATAATTGTTTAAAAACTTATCACCGATAGTCCACTCGTCTAACTGCCCGCCTTGCCCCAGAGAGTTGTCTTACTATTTCATAGCGCTCCCTGGCTTCATGGAACAGTCGCCTGCCTTTGTCAGTTGAGGCTTTTGTCCCGGTCAAAACCCGTTCATGGGCTTTTTTAAGAGACAGGCCGGCAATAATATTTTCTAACGATAGTCCTTCTCCAAAAAACGGTTTAAGCGTTGATTCGTTTTTGGGAAGAGAAGGGTGTTCCGGCTGCCAAACGAATATTTTCGGCTGCCATTCAAAGTTCGCGGCGGCAATAATGATTTTAGCCATCGGCTGACCGTTCACCTTTACAAAAGCCAATGCCACTCCGATTGCGGCAAGAAACAAGGAAAAAAAGAACCATAGCCAAAGCTGGACAGTAAAATACAAAATAACGCTTAGTCCAGCGGCGGCGCCAAGATAGAGAAATTGACGAAGCGTTAAAGGCCCCACAATTTTGTCCTCAGTTTCAATAAATTGCGGTACTTGAAACTGCATTTATTTGAAAAATTTCCAATTTCTAATTTTCAATTTTCAATAAAGATTCAGTTGGCGAGCCGACCTTTGTATTTTTTAACCGTGATTTCCTAACAATCGTGATTAAAATTAGTTGGAGTTCGTCTGCTTCTTTCTAGAGTTTGCGCGCTTCATTTCGTAATTCCGGAACTGCCCCCGCAAGCATTCTGAGCCAATGCTTGGTTTCTTTTGCCTCCTTTTTTGATATGCCCAATTTATGTTCAAAATCTTTTTTTGATTCTGCGCAGTCTGCTTCGCAGTAATTAGCTCCAATACTAGTCCCAGCTCTTATAAGTTGGCTTATGAGCTGCAAAGTAATGACGTTCTTCGGGATTTTTTTAGCAAATGTTATGATTTCTTCTCCAAATCTGGCAGTTCGTTCCTCTAAGTCATAATTTTTTTTCTTTTGAGTAATAAGCATTTCATTTTATTAGGAATTGGAAATTAGATATTGGAAATTGGTCAGCCAATTACGGGTTTGCTGTTGGTGGTGTTGGCGGTTTTGGCATGGGCGGTTCGACCCGACTTGCCCCGAGCTGCGTCGAAGGGCTCACCACAGGCGGAAAAGATAGATTAACTGGCTTATACGGCTCAGTTGGTCTAGATGGCGGAGTTACCGGTATTAGCGGTTTTATTTCAGCTAAGCCGGGATAGCTGGCTGGGGCTGGCGGTTTTTGTTGTTGCGGAGAAAGCGGTGTTCCGCCGATAGGCGGCATTGGTTCAACTCGCGGAGTTAAAGAAGATTCAACCCTGCTTGCCCTGAGCTGCGTCGAAGGGCTTACTGCGGGCGGTTCGACCCTGTGCGTTGCAGGAGGAGGTTTGGGGATGGAAATAGCGGAAAGTTGAGATAAAGGAACCGGCTCTGGTTTCCCCGAGGGCTTTTCCAAGGAAGTTTTCCACTGGCTGTAATGGATTACTCTTGGTATGGAAACTTCGGTTCTCCCAATCGGCGGCTTGATTGGCTGAGCCGCGCCTGGCAGTTTTCCCGACAATGAGGGACCGACTTCTATTTTAGCTGGTTCGAGCACAGCGGGTTTTGGGGCTGCCGGAGGTTTAGGAATTGGAATTTCAAGATGAAAACCGGGCTTGGGCGTAATTGGTTTAAACTCTGCTTCTTTATGGATAAAAACTGGTTCGACGCGGCTCACCACAGGTGGTTCGACGCGGCTCGCCCCGAGCTGCGTCGAAGGGCTCTTCACTGGCGGCGGCGCAGGAGGCGCAGGTGTTGGCGCTGATGGCGGAGCAGTCGGCTTTGGAGCGGTTAGCCCAGCTAGGCTGGTTGGTTTTTTAACTTCCTCAATTATTCTTGGCGGTTCAGCTGGAGTAATTGGAGTTGGCTCAGGTTTTTTAGTTATTTCAACTAGTTGCGTAGCTGCCGGCGTTATATCTGGTAATGGTTCATAATTTTTTTCCAATTCGCTTTTAAGCTGAATAAAAATTTTCACCTCTAATTCTTTTGCGATAGATTGAGCGAGTTTTGGATTGTTAAGTTCTAAAAATCCATTGATTTCGTCTGCAATGTCGTAATAGTGGATAAATCCAAACATCACAAAACCACAAATCTGTTGAACTATAAGCATTTTTTCTTCGTCAACCAAATGATGATTTTTGCATATTTGGTTTGCAATATTAAGATTGGAAGCCGAGTCCAACGCATTCTTCAACGCATCGGGAAGGGAATTGAATCTTTTTTGTAGCTCTTGTTCGGTTATTTTTTCAATTGGAATCATTGAAGTATTTTAGGTAGATAGTTAAACCTATGCCCAGTTTTGATAAGTTGGATTTCCGAGCGCGGCTCGTCTACCGTTGGTAGACTGACCACATTGCGTGCAAGTAAAGTCGTTTGTGGGCCTGTTTGGTTGGGTTATAACCGTTGGGCTTGGATATCCTAGCGGAATGCAGCTTTGACACGTCCACTGTGCTTTTCTCTTCGGTCCATACGTTCCATGACCAGTGCGCATGCCATTCCAAATTGATGCCGCCCACCCCGGAGATGTGGCAGCCCATGTGCCCCAATTTTGTATAGCAGCACGGCCAGTGGGCGGCAAAACCCTTGCGCCCCATCGCAGAGGACTTTTGAGCGCATATTTTGTTTTAGACCAGGTGCTTGCGCCGGCTGGTGGAGGCGGTTGAGTCGCTGCGCGGGCAAACACCCCACCACCCTTTCTTGCCACATATCCAGAAAAACCTTTTCCAACGCCTTGCGCCGCGCCGTAAGCGGTTTTAGCAAACGCGATGCCCAAGGCATTAGCCGCGAAAAGCCCGCCAACCATAATTCCTACGAGTATGGTCATCTGCATTAAATTTTCAACAACCGGGCTGAAAATATTTGTAAAAAGATTGGAAACACTCGCCCACACTACATTGCTTGTGCTTTTGTAGACCGAGAAGTCATAAGTACCAGTCGCTCCCTTATTCATTTCATATGATGTCTGGATGCCCAGCCAAAGGAAAAAAACAACTACTGGCGCGAAAAAAGTCCAGCGTAAAAAACTATGCCACCACTTGTCCCAATTTGATTTAAGAGCCGGGAAAACCCAGCACATCCAGGCAACAGGCGCCAAAATTAAAAGAATCCCAAGCGTTACATAGCGGATTATAAGCATTACAACAAGCGCGCCCAGAGTTATGATAATCATAATAAGAGCAAAAACGACAAAAAGGAGCGAAGTAATCGGGGCAAGCAACTTGCCAAGATCTGAGCCAGTTGCCGCAAAAGCGCCTTCAAAACCCTTAATGTCTTCTTCGCTTTTAACATCACTCAATTTATTGAAGCCCAGGAATCCCTTTTGGGGATTAAAGGCGCCAGCCAAAGCGCTTGAGAAATTATTGATACTGCTTATACCATTATTTGCCCCAGCAACACTCCCTGCGGGATTCACTCCTTCCAAAAAATACATTGTTAAGTTGTCGGCAAAACTTAAAATCGCACTCGCGATAACTAAGCTAAAATTAACGAGAATCGCCATCACGATCAGTTTCCAGAGAATCTGTTTAATTCCATAGGTTTCCCTGCGCAAGATTGTTGCAATCGCAATAACAATAATTCCAAGCACAAATCCCAAATTGGCAATAGACAGGACTACTGGGAAGCCGAATTTAACCGGCGTGGAGTTAGTAATATTGGTATTAATATTCAGAATAATCTGGATAAGCCAAGCTTCTACGGCAACAACAACCCCAAGTACAAAAGAGATGATGTAAGATATGCCGAAAATAATTTTGCCGATAACGGTATAAGCAAGGTCTGCGAAACTAAACAAACTAAGGGCATAGGCTGGTTTAGGTATTATGAGCAACAATAACGTAGCTACAACCAAAAGCGACACTAATGTTTTAATATTTTTCTTTGCGGCGTTCATTGGTTTTTACAGCGGCGTTGCGCAATCCGGCGGTTCATTAGCTAAGTTTGCTGACGCTTTTGTTTCCAGATTTTGCAGGTCTCCCAGCCTGCCGGAAGCAGTATTGGCTGCTTCGTTTATGGCAGTAAAATCATACCTGTCCATTTGTCTGGTAAGGCCCAAAAGCATTTCTGCGTCGTTCGGGTCAGCGTTAGTGATTTGATCTAATAGCGTAAGAAGATCCCCGATTTTCCCAAGCGCGTCAATTGTCTCGGCCGTTACAGTGGAAGACGCGCTTGTTAATTCCTGAATGCGGCTTTGCGCTTCGCTTGCGCGGTTAGGGCAGGCGGCCGCCACATCATTCAATAAGCTAATCACCGTAGGTTGGCGGTTAACCCATTTATTGTTACTTGAAACAGTCTGGTTCAGCAAACTAAGAATTGTTTCTGCTTGTTCGCGAATTGTTTTCGCGTCGCCGAGGTCTGTTTTTCCGCCCCCAGGAGTTTCTTCTGAGCCGCTTACAGTGCTAGTCGCGGAGTAAGCGGTTTCTAAGTCGCTGTAAACTTGTCCGCCAGAAGAAGGCGCGCCGCCAGCCATAGCTTGGGTGGCGAATTTAAGGCCCAGACCAATAACCCGATTCACGGACGCGTCAATAATTGCCGCAAAAAGTTCTTCCAGCCGCTGGGCGCTAACGATTTGACTCGCTTTCCAGCCCAAAGAAATATGTAGAGCGCCAGCCACGGTGGAGCCAGGAGTAATAGTTTCATCTTGCACGCACTCCACAAGAGCAGATATTTTTCCATTTCCACCCCCTCTTTCTATAATATCGCCTACTTTATTTAAACCAGCTGCTCCTTCAAATCCTGATGGATCGGTTTTAGTACAACGTTTTACGCCAGTAAATCCTTGGCTTGATTGCGCTTCATTTCGGGCGGCCTCCTGAGCCCTCGCGCCTTCTCGCAGCGCGATATCGCTTCCCTCAATTAAACTGCCGAAGAAATTGTTTCTTGGCTGGAGCGTTGCGCCATACGCCACCCAGCCGCCGTTTTTGAAATCATTGTAAAAATTAGTAATATTTCTTTCTATGTCGCCCAAGGTGCAGCTCGTGTAGTCGTAAATATCTGGAATAGGCCGGAGAGCAATTTGGAGAAGCGGCCCGAACGAACTGCACATCCCCGGCATCATTCGTTGAATAGCGGTTCCAGCTGCTTGGCTAAAAGCGTCTGACAAGAGGTTCTTCCAATTGGTAACAAACTTCGGCTTGCCGCCGCCGGCAATCCAGTTCACCACCTGCTTTTGTATCTGATTAATTAGTTTGTTCACCAGAGTCCGGAGTATTGTGATGTATAAAGACTTCGCGATGTCTTTTATTGAGTCTTTAATCCATTCCGCAACACGCGTCCACATGGTTACCGGATCGTGAACAACCCACTGCGCGTGGGCTTCACGGATACTCACTATGCCGCGGACAAAAGAGATTAAACCGCCTCTTTCTTTTTGCCCGGAGATTATTTTCTGAATATCGGTTTTCTGGAATTCATTTTGAAGAGCATTAAGATCGCGGTCAATTATTTTATCGGCATCTTGGAGAACAATAAGAGTTTTCAGGGGATCGCGTTCGTAGTCGGCCGCGGTTTCAAATATTGTTTTTTGGTTCGCAAAGAACCCGAGCAGCGTTTTATGGAACTTAACAAAGGGTTGAGGAACCGAAATAGCGGCAAGGCCGCGCACTGTCTCGCTTAAGACAAGCTGGCTGGCATTGATTGCTTCCGTGCTCGGCTCTTTGCCCAGTAATTGTTCAAACTCCGGGCTGGCCGCGTTTTTGGAAATAACCGCGTCTATGGAATCAAGATAGTTCACGAGATCGTCTTTGGTGTAGGTTGTCGCAGTTTTTATATCCTTATCCGAGATACTTTCTTCTAATTTAAATTTAGCAGCGCCGAGCGATTCAACAATCATCCGCGCCGCATAGTCCTCTGTTGGGAGGTTTAATAATTGGTTGCCATTCTCGTCGGTTCGCGGACCCTCCGGATTGTTTTCTAAAATCTGGTTTGCGGCAATATTTATAAAGTTTTCAGTAAGATTGTCTGATGCTGACGGAGTAATTATTGAAGAGGTTGGGGCGTTTTCGGCAGCAAACCCTTCTTGTTGGGGAGGGAACGGCAAATCATTCGGCAGCGGCTCCACAAAAGCGTTTTTACTTATCTGCGCCACGCGGTTTTGAACTTCCTCGTCTGCTTGTCCGACTACCCCAGCTATCCCAGCCGACCCAGTTGCCCCAGATTGTCCTATCCCGGAGAAAATAAAAGCAACCGAGCTTGTAATTACAGCTAAAATCAAAAAGCCCGTAATCAATGTTTTTAGATCCGGTTGGGTCATCTCTGTATAGAATCCTTCACTTTTTTAATTATATCCCCAAGAAGTCCAAAAGTTATCAACACCCCTTCGTCAAAGCGAGGAATTAACTAATTAATTGATTAGCGAGTTAGCGAGTTAACGGGTTAATCAATGAAACTCGTTAACTCTTTAACTCGTTAATAAAACAATTCGCAATCTTTACAATATCTCCTACCGACAGATTTTGCGGCCGATCTTGCGGATTTATGCCAATTTCGGCTAATTTTTTAAAAATTTCGTTTTTAGAGATTTGCGATTTCTTGCCCGCCGGCTTGTCCGCCAACTCGGCCTTCGTAGCCGAAACTCCCTTGGTGAAGGAGGCAGTTTTAGCGCCGGCGGGGCCATCTGCCATTCGCAGGTTGTTGAGAATGGTTTTCCTCGGCTGCCGGAACAGAATGTTTATTGTCCTGTAATAGCTGTTTTGTAAATTCTCAATCATGTCTACGTTGCCGATGCCCTTTTTACTATGATTAAGACACAATTGTGATATAACTGTAGTGATTTTGTTTTTGGGGATGAATTTTATAATAGCGGAATCAACCTTGGGAGCCGGCTGGAAATCTTTTTTAGAAACAATGCCGATAATCATTGGTTCAGCCCAAAACTGAACGCTTGCCGCTATCTTATTCATCCGTGGCGGCTGGGCCGCGATGCGCTCGGCTACTTCTTTTTGAACAGTGAAAACGCATAGTTCTGGTTTTTGTTTTAATTCGCTGACTAATCGCAGTAGATAGCCCGTGAGGTAGTAAGGAATGTTGCCCACAATCTTGAAACATGAAGCATGAAACCTGGAACATAAATCCTGAAGGATTTTTAAAATATCGCCCTCAATAATTTTAATGTTTTTGCCCGCCGCGAATTTCCTTTGAAGTTGCGAAATAAGTTTTTTATCTTTTTCAATCGCGATAATCTTAACCGCACGATTCATAATTTGTGATTCATTATTCAAGTACGCGGTCAGTTCGCCGTGGCCCGCGCCGATTTCAATAACGACATCGTTGGATTTAATTTCCAAAGCGGCAACGATTTTTTTCGCAACAGAGTTGTTAATAAGGAAATGTTGTCCCAGTTTCATGGTTAATTAAAAAATTAAAAATCAAAAACAAAACTTTTTCATTCTTATTTTTTTAATCTATTGTGATATATCGCTCTTCGTTATCTCTTAGAAATTTTTCATCAGAAACCGAACTTTGAAATTGAATCAAGTCCTGCGGCAGTTCGAACAGGAATCTTGAGGGCTGGTCGTAAAAACTCGCGTATAACCTCTTTTTCGCGCGCGTCATTGCCACATACATCAATCGCCGCTCTTCTTCAAGCCCCGCGTCGCTGTCTAATGAGAGATTATGCGGCAAAATCCCCTCGCCGCAGCCGGCAATGAAAACATTATCAAACTCCAATCCTTTTGCGAGATGAATGGTCATGAGGTTGACGGCAAATAGCGAATCGCTAACAGCAAATCGTCCCTTCGCGCTATTTGCCGGTATGTCTGTTGTTTGAATAAGGCTTATTTGCTCTAAAAACAAAGACAAATCTCTAAATTGTGCCGCGAAATATATGAGTTCGCCGATATTTTCGCGTCTTTCCTCCGGATTCGGAAAATTTTTCTCTAGATATTCAAAATAATTAGTTGCCCCAAGAAAAAGATTGATAAGGCCCGGCGGCGATAACCCCTTTTCGTTTAAAAGTTTTTCGTTAAGCGCCTCAAATATGTTTTTAGAAAAAGTTTTTTGAAGCCGCTCGCGGCTCACTTCGTCTTTGGGATTCTGCGCTAGGCGCAGGGCGGCAACAATATCTTTTATCTCGCGCCGTTCATAGAATTTAATACCTCCAAAAATGCGATATGGAATTTCGCGTTCAATCAACGCTTGTTCCATGGCTCGCGACTGCGCGTTCGTCCGGTAGAGAATCGCCACAGTCTCATTTCTCGTTTCTGATTTCTCATTTCTAATTTTCTCCGCTATCCATCCCGCTTCCTCTTCTTCGTCCGCGGCTTCAAAAATTTTTATAAGCGGTCCGGCTTCGTTTTTCGTCCAAAGAGTTTTCGGCTTCTGCCGTTTGTTGTTCGCTATAAGGGTTCGGGCCGCGGAGATGATATTCTTTGTTGAACGGTAATTTTCTTCCAGAAGCATTACTTGGGCTTCTGGCCAATCATTTTCAAAATTCAGGAAAATCTCAAAATTGGAACCTCGCCAGCTGTATATTGTTTGCTGATCGTCCCCGACCACGCTTATTGTTTTTGTTTTATGGGCCAAAAGGCGGATAAGTTCGTATTGAGGGTTATTTAAATCCTGATATTCGTCAATTAAAAGATGCGGAAATCGTCTCTGATATTTTTTAAGCACTGCCGGCTGGGTTTTAAAAACCTTTATCACTTTTAGAATGAGGTCATCAAAATCAAAGGCATTGTTCCTTTCCAGCGCCTCTTCGTAGCGGCGGGATATTTTAAGCAGGAGTTTGCCGTGCGGACAAGCCGAATCTTCAAAATCCGCGCGGCTAAGCATGCCGCTTTTCAGTTGGGAAATTTTTTCAAGAAAGAAAGCCGGTCCTTTATTAATTTCCTTCGTCTCCATGCCTTTTATAATTTTTTTAACCAACTGGAAAGAATCATGGTCGTCAAATATGACGAAATTCGCGGTTCTTTTAAGAAATCGCGCTTCGGCTCTTAGTATTCTTGCTCCGAGCGAATGAAAAGTGCCGATAAACGGCTTAAAATTGCAATCCCAATCCACGAATGCATCCGAATGATCCGAATTGGCTATGGATTGTTTTAAATTTTTTCGGGGTATTCGGATGGAATTCGGATTTTTCGGATCGCCCACGCGATCCGCCATCTCTTTTGCCGCCTTATTTGTGAAAGTAAGAGCGCAGATTTTATTTGCCGGTACGCCGCTCTCTATTAAATAAACAATACGACTGGTTAGAGTTCTGGTTTTTCCGGTGCCGGCGCCAGCTACAATCAAAAGCGGGGAGAAAGGAGCCTTAACCGCAAGTTCTTGTTGGGGATTGAGGTTCATGGTTGGGTGTGCTATATTATTTGTATTCGTACTATTTTAGTCCAATTTAATAAATTAAGTAAGCCAGTTACAGTGGCTGTTTTTTTCATTTTAATATTGGTTTTCTTGGGGCCGCGATCTTTTGGCGAGCCAAAAACAGGGGTCAGAGTTGGTATTTTGGGCGGACCTGCCGTCGGCAGCCCCGCAAATAATTTCGCTCCGTCGGGTTATCCACAGGCGTTACTAACGGGACAAGCCGCGGTTCTAAACCCTGTTTTTAATAATAACAACCTCAGGCAAGAACAGAGTTATTCTTACGGAAGCCTTTACAGCGGCGCCGGCCCGCGCGGTCATTTAAACGGCAATACTCCTGTCACTTATTCTGTTAAAAATGGAGATACCCTTTCTAAGATCGCGCTGGATTTTGGCATTTCTATTCAAACCATCATTGGCGCGAATCCAGAAGTCAAAACACGTTCGCTTCAAATCGGGCAAGAACTGATAATTTTGCCGATTTCCGGGATTCTTTATTACGTGAAAGACGGCGAAACCCCGGAATCAATTGCCTCAACATTCCATCTTGCTTTAACCCAGCTTCAAGAAGTCAACCGCTCTCTAAATTTACGGGATTTCGGACCAGGCACGGCGATTGTAATTCCTGTCGCGAGTCCGCTTGACAGCGTAAGCGCATCAGCAGGACTTACAGGATCCTTAAACAACAAAGACTACTTCATAAAACCGGCTGACGGTTTTAACTGGGGCAAGCTGCACCCCAGGAACGCGGTTGACATCGCAAATGCCTGCGGCACGCCGATTCTGGCTGCTGCCGAGGGGCTTGTTGTTGATGTCTCTGAAGATAATAGTTGGAGTTCGGGCTATGGAAATTATATTACTATTGAGCATCCAAACAACACAAAAACTCGTTATGCCCACCTAAAAGACATAGCGGTTTCTCTTGGCGATTATGTGCGGCAAGGCGCGACAATAGGCGCAATGGGCGAGACCGGAGAAGCCACCGGCTGCCACCTCCATTTTGAAGTGGCGGGCGCAGTAAATCCATTTGCGAGATAGTATGCCATCAACGAATTACGAATATGTTGCGAATTTACGAATTCGTTTATTCGTAATATATTCGTTATTCGTTGATGATTATATTTCTTCTTTGAGCCGATAGCTGAACGCTTCTGCGAGGTGTTCAGCTTTCACCCTTTCTGCGGCTTCAAGATCGGCGATGGTCTGTGCAGTTTTTAAAAGTCGATAATATCCCCGCGGCGATAGCCGGGTTTTATCCAAAGTTTTCAAAAATTGTTCCGCGGCCGGCTCCAAATTTATAAATTCTTCGGTCTGGCGCGAGCTCATTTCGGCATTGGTCATAATCTTTTTTCCGCCTTTGGCGGAAAATCGTCCAGCCTGAATTTTGCGCGCCGCCTCGACTTGTTTTTTGATTTTAGGGCTTGAGGGCTCAAATTTTTTCTTTTCACGCAGTTCTTTTATATTTACCCGCGGCACTTTTATCTGAAGATCAATTCTGTCCAGAAGCGGGCCAGAGATTTTCTTCTGGTACCGGATGACCTCATAGGCGCCGCAGCGGCATTCTTTTTCCGGATCGCCGTAAAAGCCGCAAGGGCAGGGATTCATCGCCGCAATTAAAGAAAATTTCGCCGGGAAAGCCAGCGTGCCTTTTGCCCGGGCAATGCGCACCACTCCGGCTTCCATTGGCTGGCGCAGGGCTTCCAGGATGTTTTTGGGAAATTCCGGAAGTTCATCCAGAAATAACACTCCGCGGTGGGCCAGGCTTATCTCTCCTGGTCTGGGATTTGATCCGCCGCCCACAACAGAAACAATTGAAGCAGTTTGGTGCGGCGAGCGCAGCGGCCGTTCTTGCAGCAGCCCGCCGGGACTTAGGCCCGCAGCGCTGTATATTTTTGTGATCTCTACTGCTTCGCTTTTAGTAAGTTCTGGCAGGATTCCTGTCAATGCTTGGGCCAATAAGCTTTTTCCCACTCCGGGCGGCCCTATCATCAGGAGGTTGTGGCCGCCCGCGGCGGCGATTATAAGAGCGCGTTTGGCGTGTTCCTGGCCTTTGATTTCCGAGAAATCAGGCGCAGACATTTCACGGCCTTTATGTTCCTTAAAAATTGCCGGCAGTATCGTTTTTCGTCCTTCAAGTTCTAATATGGCATCTTCCAAAGTTTCAATCGGAATGACTTTTATGTCCTCAATCACCGCCGCTTCATTTGCGTTTGGTGACGGCAAGTATAGGTATTTGAAACCGCATTCGCTTGCGAGCTGGGCAATATTTAAAACGCCATGAATTGGCCGCAGCCGGCCGTCCAGTGCCAGCTCGCCTATAAAAATTTTGTCGCTTGGATCAAACAACTCCATTTGTTTTGTCGCCGAAAGATAGCCGAGTGCGATTGCCAAATCGTACTGCGAGCCGGTCTTTTTAATATCAGCCGGAGCCAAGTTCACGGTTATTTTCCGATTCTCTCGGTTGGGCGGTTTTACTCCGGAATTTTTTAGCGCAGAATTCACCCGCTCTTTCGCTTCATTCAGCGCCTTATCCGCAAGGCCAACGATATTAAAAGCATGGAGGCCTACATTTAAATCAACCTCCACTTCAATGAGTTTTGCCTTTATGCCTTCTAATTCTGCCGAATAAATCTTGGCCAGGTTTTTTAGCATTAAAGAAATGATACCGCCAATCAATAAATGCCGCCACACCCGAAGCAAATCTTGCATTAGCGCAAAAATTTGGTATAATATTTATAGCAACACAACCCCAAATTCACCCCCGAAGTGCAATTTCTTCAAACGGCATTTTTGTGAATAAGTTTTGTTCGACCATTACTTCGTAAGGGGTTTTGTATCCCAAAGATTTTCTC
>Ga0315285_10005940_pt1 | contig 12557 bp, 15 predicted proteins | sample YL17G09_36_MG_FD_203698 | JGI IMG/M metagenome (GOLD analysis project Ga0315285, IMG submission 203698) | Sediment microbial communities from Yellowstone Lake, YNP, Wyoming, USA - YL17G09_36 | ecosystem: Environmental > Aquatic > Freshwater > Lake > Sediment | place: USA: Wyoming | collected... | reverse complement strand
TCTCATCGGCCATCAAGATTCCGGGGGCCTGCTGAAGAATCACCCAGGGATCGCGCGCCGAAGGGACCTCCTGCAGCGCGACCTGCGTAACGTTGACGCCGACCGACGTCTTCTTGGTGTCTACGATCGGCGATTCGGCCTTGACCGTCACTTCCTCCTGGAGAACGGCCAGTTCCATGACGATCTTGAGGTCGAAGTTCGAGCCTACGCGGAGGTTCAGGTTCTGTTGGATATAGGTCTTGAAGCCCTGGAGCTCGCATTTCAGGGTGTAAACGCCGGGGGTGACATTGATGAACCGGAAGATGCCGCTGGGAAAGGTCGCCTCTGAGCGGGGCGCAAAAAGCGGGGATTGGAGCGTAACCGTGACTCCGGGAAGCGGCTGATCATCGGTATCAACGACCTGGCCGCGGACGTTGGCGTACTGCTCTTGGGCCATGGAAGGGCCAACAAACAAGATAGAGAGACAAAACGCCAGAGCCAAATTTACAGATCGGAATCTGCCCATCTTTGCCTCCTTTGGCGATATATTTAAATAAAAAAATGGGGCATGTCAGCCGAGCTTCTCCAGGATCCGGTAGTGCGAAACCGTTTTGCCGATCATAAAGATAAGAATTTGCTTTTTCCGAGCGAGCTGAATTCCCGCCCTTGGCGCTGAATTCACCCTCCTATCCATAGCGGAACTATATCGCCGGCCGGGCGGCAATGTCAATAACCGCGAAAACCGCTCCCGCAGATCATATCCGGATAAGAAACCCCGCCGCACCGGCTAAAAAACAATAGACTCCCGCTCCTCCCTGATCACAAAATACTCAACAATATTCCCCGCTCTCCTCGGCCGCCGGCAGGGCGGCCTCGGTAAAAACATGGGACGGCGGAGGCTTCGCCGCCACAAACCGAAGCTTCAGGTGATCGATGAATGACCTGCCCCTTGTCGGGAATGTGCGAGGTCACCCGGGCGATACCCACCACCGCCATGCCCACGGCCGGCCCGAGGCGAAGCGGCGGCAGGAGCCGGCGGACCCATTTCTACGGATATCCGGAGTCGCATCGCCAAGAAAGAATTTTTATCAACATCGGGAGCTACCGGATGTCGGCAGCCAAGAAGAAGGCCGCGGAGGCCGTGGTTTAAATTTAGTCAAGCTCGGTAATTATATTTTTCGTGTAATGTCTTTACCGCTTATCCACATGATTTTAATAAGGCTTTCCACATTTTTAAATTCCTTGTCCCCGGTAACGAGTTCGGCTTTATTGGCTTTTGCAAGCGCAGCGGCAAAGCAGTCGGCATAAGAGAGTTTGTATCCTGATTTAAGTAATGCCGCCTCGCGGACAAGGGGCCAATCGGCGGCCATTATTTCGATTGGCAGGGTGCGCATAAGATCCTCGATCTCTACAGCTTTCGCAGCTCCGCATTCCCGATGCACGATGTAAAAAACCTCACCAAGGTTCACGGTGCACATGAGCAGTGGTTCGTCATCTTCCACGGCCGCAATAAACAGGGCTTCCATCTTCTCGAATCCCGGTTCTTTCTCCAGGAAAACCATCAAGGCATGGGCGTCTAGAACCCGGCGCACGGCTCAACCCTCGCGCTCTTTTGCCAGTTTCCGTTCCTCGAGGAGCAACCTGGATAGTTTCCCCTTGGTCGGCAGGGCTCCGGAAACCCTTTTGAAATAGTCGGCATTCAGGGGCTTAAGCACAATCTCATGATCGCGCTCCTCCACGTTAAATTTTGTTCCCTTCTTGATGTTCAGCCGGCGGCGAATCTTGGCGGGAATAACCACCTGGCCTTTCGAAGTGATGACAGTGGTTTTCATGCTTACTCCTAATATAATATATAACATAAACTATTTTGCATGTCTATTAAACCAATTACTTACTAATTTAACAATGTACTCGAGCGTCAACCCGCGTTGACGCCGGCTTAGGGGCCGCGATTTGACATGGACGGGTTCGAGATCGTGGCTCCTGAGGCTTCTAGCGAAGCCGTTTTTTTGGGGGTCACGCTAAAATGGCTTTCGGCCTTCATAATGGATAAAATGGTCACAAGAGGCAGGCTTTCGATCTACCTTCAGGAAGCCCCTAAACTGTCCAAAGAAAGGGGAGAGGGTCAGCCCTTCATAACGCCGATCGGGACGACCTTGGCCACGAGGCGGCCGATCCCCAGTTCGTGGGAGACCCGGACCACCTCGTCGACGTCCTTATAAGCGGCGGCGGCTTCCTCCGCGACGCCCTTCCAGTTCGTGGACCGGAGCTCGATCCCCTTCGCGGCCAGTTCGTCGCGGATCTGTTCGCCGCGGAAGCGCCTGAGGGCTTCGTGGCGGCTCATGACCCGGCCCGCACCATGGGCCGTTGAGCTGAAGCTCTTTTCCTCGGCATCGGCGGTCCCGACCAGGATATAGGATGCCGTGCCCATGCTCCCGGGGATGATAACGGGCTGACCTACGGAGCGGTACGCGGGCGGGACCTCCGGGCGGCCCGGGCCGAAGCTCCGGGTCGCGCCTTTGCGATGGACGCAGAGCTGTTTTTCGACGCCTCCCACCGAGTGCCTTTCGAGCTTGGCCACGTTGTGACAGACGTCATAGACCTGGTCCATCCCTTCGGCGCTTCCCAGGACCCGGGCGAAAACGCCCCTCACCCGATGGGCGATCATCTGGCGGTTGGCAAAGGCATAGTTCACGGCGGCGCACATCGACCGGTAATATCTCTGTCCGAGGTCCGAGCGGAAGGGAGCGTTGACCAATTCCCTATCCGGCAGGCCCGCGGTCCCGAACCTGTTCGCCATGAGTTCGATGTGGTCCGAGGCCACCTGGTGACCGAGCCCGCGACTGCCGCAGTGGATCATGACCGTGATCTGTCCCTCGGAATGGATCCCGAAGGTCCGGGCCACACCCTCGTCGAAGATCTCAACGACCTTCTGGAACTCGAGGAAATGGTTTCCGGCGCCGAGGGTCCCGAGCTGGGGGATCCCCCGCTCGAGGGCGCGGTCGGACAGGGACTCCGGGTCCGCGTCCATCATCCTCCCCCGCTCTTCCGTCCGCTCGAGGTCCCCGGGAGTGCCGTAGCCGTTCTCGACGGCCCATTCCGCGCCCTTGGCTAGAATCTCCTTGAGCACGTTCCTGTTGAGCTTCGTAACGCCTCCCCTGCCGACGCCCGCAGGGACATCCTTGAAGATCTCCGCCAGGAGCTCTTTGCGCCTGGACGAAATCTCAGCGTCCATGAACTCGGTGCGAAGGAGCCGGACGCCGCAGTTGATGTCGTAGCCGACCCCTCCGGGAGAAATGATCCCTTCGTCCGGATCGAAGGCGGCCACGCCGCCGATCGGGAAACCGTATCCCTGATGCGCGTCGGGCATGGTATAGGACATGCGTCGGATCCCGGGCAGGCAGGCCACGTTGCGGGCCTGTTCGAGAGTCAGATCATGCTTAATGTCTTGAAGGAGCCGGGCCGAGGCATAGATGACGGCCGAGACCCTCATCTCACCCTGTTTGGGGATCTCCCAAGTGTTCTCGTCGATCTTTACAAGCTCCATGCGCCCCATCTTTTCCCCGTCCCGCCTTTACGGCTACATATCCACGACGACCTGGACCGTGCAGACGCCGCAGTCGCAGTCTTCGATCCTCATGTCGTTATACGTGACGGCCTTGACGTCGCCGAAGATCTCATAGCGCCCGGAGATCTCGTCCCCTAGGAAAGCCGCTTCGATCCTATAGCTCTCCTCTTCCTGTTCGATCTTCAAGCCGGAGACCCCGGCCAGCAGGAACCGACGTGTTTCCATCAAGTAGATGACCTCGCCCAGGAATTTCACCAGGAGCTGTTCCAGATCCCTCCCCCGGACGCGGACCGCGAAACGGACTTTCGGCTCGACCTTGGTCCAGTCCCACATCAACGACGCTGTCGCCAGGGCGGCATTCGCAAAGGCCTCGTCGAGCGTTTCTCCATAGGCTTGGAATTTTCCATCGGCGGTATGCGGCAGAATCCGGTAGCGCTCCATGCGGCTATTTTATCATAAGGGGTGGGCCATAGGCATCAAGCCATCTTTTGGAGCGTCTGATGAGGAGGCCTCCTAAAATTGCCGATAAGGTTCTTTCTTCTCAAGATCAGAAAACGCCGGGAATACGGGCGCCGCAGAAGGGGCAGTTTGCGCCGTTCATCAGGTTTTCGCCGACCTCAAAGCCGCGCCGGCGGATGAGGACCTTGCCGCACGACGGGCAAGGTGTGTCCTCAAAAAATCCCCCAACGTTCCCGACGTAGATGAAGCGCAGGCCTTCCCTTTTTCCGAGATCGAAGGCCCTCTCGAGCGTCCGGACGGGGGTCGCGGGCGCCTCCATGTATTCATAGTCCGGATGAAAACGGCTGATATGCCACGGGATGTCCGGATCGACGCCGGCAAGGAAACCGGCGATCGCCACGAGCTCCGCATCGCCGTCATTAAGACCCGGGACGATCAGGGTCGTCACCTCGACCCAGATCCCGAGCCGCTTTATGGTGCGGATGGAATCCAGCACGGGTCCCAGCCGCGCCTTGCAGACTTTCTTGTAGGTCTCGTCCTTGAATGCCTTGAGGTCGACGTTGGCGGCGTCGAGAAAAGGATAAATGGTATCTAGGGCTTCGGCCGTCATGTAGCCGTTGGTTACGAAGTTGTTGCGAAGACCCTTCTCCCGGGCCAGCCTGGCTGTTTCATAAGCATATTCGAAAAAGATGGTCGGCTCGGTATAGGTGTAGGAAACGCTCCGGCAGCCCCGGGCGACGGCCTCCCGGACGACGTCTTCCGGCATGAGCTTGAGTCCCTTGCGGCCGGCCCCGTTCTTTTTCGAGGCTTGGGAGATTTCCCAGTTCTGACAGAATCCGCAGCGGAAGTTGCAGCCCACGGTGGCGATGGAGAACGACGTCGTGCCCGGCAGGAAGTGATGGAAAGGCTTCTTCTCGATGGGATCGACATGAGCGGCGATGACCTCTCCGTAAACGAGCGTGACGAGCTTGCCCCCGTCGTTCCGCCTCACGCCGCAGATGCCGAACTTCCCGGGAGAGATCGCGCACCGGTGGGCGCAGAGGCAACAGGATACTCCGCTTTCGGCTTGGGCCTTCCAGAGCATCGCGTCTTTAATCATCAATCAAACGCACGAGGGGTCAGGCGTTGACATCGGACAAGATTGTCCAATGTCAAGACCTGACCCCATCTGTTTTGTCGGCTGAAGGGCAGAGATGCCGAATGGGGCAAGCCGGACAGCCGGGCTTTCGGGCCCGGCATGTTTTCCTGCCGTGGTCGACGAGCATGGAATTAAGGTCCAGCCAGTCCTCCCGGGGCACGATCCTCATCAGGTCCCGCTCGATCTTCTCCGGGTCGGACTCCCTGCTCAGGCCGAGCCGCCCCGCCAACCTCCGGACATGGGTGTCCACAGCGATACCCTCAGCTTTGCCGTACCCGGAGGACAGCACGATATTGGCCGTCTTCCGGGCGACGCCCGGAAGGGTCAGAAGCTCCGCCATCGAGTCGGGGACGCGGCCCCCGAAATCCTCGACGACCTTTTTTGCGGCCCCGAGAATACTCTTCGTCTTGTTACGGAAAAAGCCGGTCGACCGGATCTCGTTCTCAAGTTCTTCCCTGTCCGCGGAAGCGAACGCCGCCGCCGCAGGATATTTCCTGAACAGTCCCGGGGTGACTTTGTTCACCCGTTCGTCCGTGCACTGGGCGGCCAAGATGGTCGCCACGAGGATCTGGAAGGGCGTCTCGAACTCGAGGGAAGTCCGGCTTTCCTGGAATTCCCGGCGCAGAACCTCGATGATCTCTGGGACGCGTTCCTTGGCGCTTTTCATCCGCTCATCTCCGCCTTCCCGCCGGCCCCGTAACGTCGCGCCTAGAACGTGACGAACTTCTCTTTCGGGGCGCCGCAGATCGGGCATTTTTCCGGGGCGACTCCCTCCATCGTGAACCCGCAGACCGTGCAGACATGGATGGGTTTCGCATCCAGGTCCCCGCCCTTGTCCACGGCCTCCTTGGCCTTCTTGTAGATGGAGGCATGGACTTTTTCGGCCGCCATGGCCGCGTTAAAAAAAAAGCCGGCCGTCTTCTCCCCTTGGAGTCCGGCCACATTGATGTAGGCCGGATACATCTCTTCGACCTCAAAGTTTTCGCCCCCGACCGCCGAAGCCAGGTTCTCGGCCGTCGTCCCGATCCCGGCCAGGGTTTTCAGATGGTTGGTGGCGTGGACCTGCTCGGCAAATGCGTTGGCCTTGAACGCCCGGACGACGTTGGGCAGGTTCTCGGCGGCCGCTTTTTCCGAAAAGGCCAGGTACTTGATGTGGGCTTGGCTTTCGCCGGCAAGGGCATCCTTGACGTTCTGTTCGGTCATTTTCCTCATGTTTGTCCTCCTCACTTAAATTTTGAGCATTTTTTCGATGGCCCCTCTGGCCCTGTCGGCGACTTCAGAGGGGACGGTGACCCTGTAGGTCGCTTCCTTGAGGGATCTCATCACCTTGTCCAGCGTGATCTTCTTCATGTTGAAGCAGAAGGCCAGTTCCCGGGCAGGATAGAACTCCGTGACCGGGCCCTCCTTTTTCAGGCGGTGAATGATCGAAGCCTCCGTGGCCACGACGATCTCCTTCCGGTCGGTTTCCCGGGCCTCCCGGACCATCTTTCCCGTGGAGATGACCTTGTCCGCCAAGTCGAGGACCTCCAAAGGGCACTCCGGGTGCGCCCAGACCTCAGCCGCGGGATGGAGAGCTTTCGCGGCCCGGATGTCCGCGGCCGTGAAACGGTTATGGACGTAACAATATCCATCCCAGGCGATGATCCTCTTGCCTGTCTGCCGCGCCGTCCAGGCGGCGAGGTTCTTATCCGGAACGAAGAGGACTTCTTCATCGGGGATCGAGTTCACGACGGGCACCGCATTGGAGGATGTGCAGCAGATATCGGATTCGGCCTTGACCTCGGCCGATGTGTTGACGTAACAGACGACCTTCCGTCCCGGATAACGGGCTTTCCATGACCTCAGTTCCCCGGCAGTGATCATGTCGGCCATCGGACAGCCGGCGTCCGGATCAGGGATGAGGACCGTCTTTCCGGGGGCCAGGATGGCCGCCGTTTCGGCCATGAAGCGGACGCCGCAAAAGACGATGACCCCGGCGTCCCAGCCCGCAGCCTTTTGGCTCAGCTCCAGGGAATCGCCGACGAAATCCGCCGCGTCCTGAACCTCCGGACGCTGGTAATTGTGGGCGACGATGACGGCGTTCCTCTCCCTCTTGAGTCTGCCGATCTCGCTGACGATCTCTTTCAGTTCCACGAACACTCCCTGGGCCTCGACCTCCGACTTTGGGGCCGGGCCGTCACGCGCCGAGGCCCGCGCCGCAGTGGACGCAGGTCTCTCCGCCCTTTTTATTGAGCTCTCCACAGCCGGGGCACTCTACGAACTCGACCTGGCATTTCCGGCAGTATTCCTCGTTCCCATCATCCACGAGCGGCTCGTCACAATACGGGCAGGCGCATTCTTCCCCTTCGTGGGAGTGTTCGGCCTTCTCCGGGACGGCGACCGCGGGGCCCCGCTTCTGTTTATAATCCGTGATGGCCTCATGCAGGGCGTCGGCGCCGAGGTTCGAGCAGTGGAGCTTGTTCTTGGGCAGACCGCCCAGTTCCTCGGCAACGCTGCTGTTCGTGATCCTCATGGCCTCTTCCAGGGTCTTGCCCAAGGCCATTTCGCTGACCATGCTCGAGACGGCGATGGCCGCTCCGCAGCCGAAGGTCTGGAACTTGATATCGGCCAGCCGATCGTCCTTGACCTTGATGGTGAAGGTCATCATGTCTCCGCAGACGGGATTTCCGACCTTGCCGACCCCGTCGGCATCCTTGATGACGCCCACGTTGCGCGGATTCTGGAAATGTTCCATCACTTTATCGCTATAGATCATGGTTTGTTCTCCTCCAGGTATTTTGTGTAAAGGGGGGACATCCGGCGCAGCTTATCGATGATCGGCGGAAAGACCTCGAGGACGTGGTCGATGTCCTCGCGGGCCGTCGTCTCCAGCAGGCTGAAGACGAGCGACCCCTGGGCCAGCGCATGGTCGATTCCCATGGCCAACAGGACGTGGGAGACCTTGAGGGATTTGGACGTGCAGGCTGACCCGCTTGAACAGGCAACGCCCTTAATGTCCAGGTGAAGAAGCATGCCCTCGCCCTCGACGAACTCCACGCAGAAGCTGACGTGATGCGGCAGCCGGAGCTCGGGGTGCCCGGTGAGGACGACGTGGTCGGCGCGCGACAGGAGCTCCCGGATGAGAAGGTCGCGGAGGGTTTTCGCGGCTTCCGCCCTCTGCCCGAGCCCGGCGGCGGCAATCTCGGCGGCCTTCCCCATTCCGACGATGGAGGGGACGTTCTCCGTCCCGCCGCGGCGCCCTCCCTCCTGGACGCCGCCGTCAATGAGCGGCAGAACGCGCACGCCCTTCCTGACAAAAAGCGCGGCCGCCCCTTTGGGGCCATAAAATTGGTCGGCGGCCAGGCTCAAGGCGTCCACGCCGAGGGCTTTGACGTCGACCGGAACCATCCCGGCCGCAGCCACGGCGTCGGTGTGGACGAGGACGCCGTTCTCCCGGCAGACCCGGGCGATCTCGACGATCGGTTCGATGGTTCCGACCTCGCTGTTGGCGGTCATGACCGAAACAAGGACGGTGTCCTTGGTCAAAGCTTTCCGGACGTCTCCGGGATCGACCCGGCCGAACCTGTCCACCGGAACAAGGGTGGTCGTGAAGCCGAACTTTTCCAGGGCCTTGGCCGAATTCAGGACGGATGCGTGTTCGATCGCGGAGACGACGATGTGTTTGCCCCGGGTCTGGTTGGCGAGGGCCATCCCTTTCAGAGCGGAATTATTGGATTCCGATCCGCCGGCGGTAAAGATGATCTCCTCGCTTGCCGCGCCGATGAGTCCGGCAACCTTGGCCCTGGCCTCGTCGACTGCCTGGAGGGCCTCCTGACCGGACGCGTGAAGGCTCTGGGGATTGCCGTAGCTCTCCCGGAAAAACGGCAGCATGGCTTCCAGGACCTCCGGCCGCGGCGGGGTGGCCGCGATGTGGTCCAAATAGACTTTTCTCATATCCGCCCCTCCCCGGTCATCGGTATGAAAAGAGCGTTACGTGCCGGACCGCGAACATCCGGCTCAGACGGCCTCGACGCTTTTGACCTCGGGAACCTCCTTCTTGAGGTGCCTTTCGATCCCCATCTTAAGGGTCATCTGGGACATGGGACAGCCGCCGCAGGCCCCGGTGAGACGGACCTTGACGATACCGTCCACAACGTCTACGAACTCAACGTCGCCGCCGTCGGCCTGGAGGGCGGGCCGAATCCTGCTCAACGCACTTTCGATCTTTTCTTTCATCGTTTCACTCCTTGGGATATCCCTCCAAAAAAAATTTCGTCACCCCGAATTCTACCCTTTTAGGGAGCAGAAATCAAGTAATCTTATAAAATTAGTAGCCTTTCCCCGCCGCTCTTTTATTTCCAATCCAGGAGTCTTTTCCGGCCCTTGAGGGCGCGGATTCCGGTGACGTCCTGGCTGACCTCGAGACATCCCTTATAAGCCCGGGCGCTGTCCCGGACGGCGAAATAGCGGATGTGGATGAACTTCCCTCCGATCTCGATCCAGAACTCCGCCGTGTCCTTGGCTCCCGATTTGAACGCCTTCAGGATCGCGTCCACGATATGGACGCTCTTTCCTGGGTGGCAGTTCTGAACCTTGCGACCGATGACGGCCGGGTTCCGGGTGAAGATCCTGTCCTTGGTGGCAGAATAATAACGGACGGTGTCCTTTTCGTCGACGAAAGAGACGTCCACAGGCAGATGGGTCAGGAGCAGGTCCGCCTGCTCGATGGTCAGGCTCCCTGTGCTCAGCGGAAGATTTTCTGCGGGCTTCATATCTTTGGTTTTCGGCATGATCAATTTCTCCTTGACTGATCGGATCGAAAGCATTTTATCAAAAAAATAGCTTCCCGTCATTAACGGCATTCTCCCGGCGCTTGTCGGACCGCAGCCTTCAGACGACCATCCGCGGGACGAGCGGATTGATCCTGGCCAGGACCTCGTAGCTGATGGTCCCGGCCAGGGCCGCCAGATTGTCCGCCGAGATCTCCTCGGCCCCATCCCTGCCGATCAAGGTCACTTCCTCCTCGAGTCCGACGCCTGGGATGTCGGTGACGTCCGCTGTGAGGAAGTTCATGGCGACCCTCCCCCGCAGGGCGGCCCGACGGCCCTTGATAAGCACATGGGAGGAGTTGGACAGACTCCGCGCGTAGCCGTCGTAATAGCCCACCGGGACGACGGCCAGCGTCGTTGGCCTCGTCGTTTTGTAGGTCCCGCCGTAACCGACGAGCGCGTCTTTGGGTACCTTCTTGATCTGGGCGACGCGAGCCTTCCAGGAAAGGACGGGCCTGAGAGACAACGGGTCGCGGCGCTTTTCCAGGCAGGACAAGTAGGTCTCCTTGGAAGGCCAAAGTCCATAGAGCCCGATCCCGACCCGGACGAGGTTGAACCACGTTTCCGGGAAGAGGATCACGGCCGCCGTGCATGACATGTGCCTGAGCGGGATGCTGATCCCGCGCGTCCCGAGGGCTTCGATGGCCGACCGGTAGATCTCGAGCTGGCGCCTGGGATAACGATGGTCGGTCGTATCCTCGATGTTGGCGAAATGGGAAGTGATCCCTTCTATGACGATTCCGGACCGGCGCCGCGCCCTATCGATGAAGCCGGTGATCCTTTCGGGCGGGATGCCCTGGCGGTTCGTCCCCGTCTCAAGCTTGAAATGGAGATGGGCCGGCCTGCCGAGCTTCCGGGAGGCCTCGGCCAGCTTGGCGACCATCTCCTCGTTATAGACGACGAGTCGCAGGTCGTGGGAGACGGCTTCCGCCGCCCCATCCAGGGGGACGTAGCCCAGGATGAGGACAGGCGACGTATGGCCGGATTCCCGGAGGGCGACGCCCTCTTCGAGGGAATTGACACCGAGCCAGTTCGCCCCGGCCTCGCGAACGATCCCGGCGGCTTCGAGCAGGCCATGGCCGTAAGCGTTGGCCTTGACAACCGCGAGCATTTTACGCCTTGCCCCGATGAGACGGCGGAACTCCGCGACGTTGTGGACGAGGGCGGAGCGGTCAATCTCCACCCATTGGACCAGGCGGCCGGTCATCCTGCCCACGTCATTTTCGCTCCACGGGCTTCAGGCGGGAGGTGTCGATGAGTCCCGCGAGCTCGGATTCGAGAAGGATGGTGTCGTCGCGCTCAACGCCTGTCGAGATCAGACCCACCCGGGTCTCGATGAGATCCTCGATCTCCCGGACGTAATCCTTGAACGCGGACGGGAGCAAAGCGTATTCCCGGGCCCTGTGGACGGAATTCCGCCAGCCCGGCATCGTTTTGTAGACGGGGACCGCTTTTTCCAGGACCCAGGGCTCGGCGGGGAAGCTTTTCAGGACCTCCCCCTTATAGCTGTAGGCGGTGCATATCTGCACCTCATCCATCTCTTCCAGGACGTCCGGTTTGGTCAGGGCGATCCGGTCGATGCCGTTGATGCGGCAGGCGTAGCGGACGGCCAAGGCATCGAACCAGCCGCAGCGCCGCGGCCTCCCGGTCGTGGCCCCGAATTCATCGCCCCGAGCGGCGAGCTTTTTCCCCCTTTCGTCGGCAATCTCGGTGGGGAATGGCCCGCTCCCGACCCGGGTCGTGTAGGCCTTGGTGATGCCCAGGATGGAATGGATCGACTTCGGCCCGACCCCGAGACCGGTGCAGACGCCGCCGGCCGTCGAACTCGATGAGGTGACGAAGGGATAGGTCCCATGGTCGAGGTCGAGCAGAACGCCCTGGGCGCCCTCGAAGAGCACCCGTCTCCCCTTTTTCATCTCTTCGTCGAGGAAAAGGGAGACATCCCGGATGTAGGGCGCCATGCGGGACGCGTATCCCGCGTATTCTTCGTAGATCTTTCCTTCGTCGAGAGGGGAGATCCCATGGGCCGCGAACAGTCTGTTCTTGACCTCCAGGTTCTCTCGGATCTTTTCCCTGAGGACGGCAAGGTCGACGAGGTCCCCGGCCCGGACGCCCCAGCGGGCAGCTTTGTCTTCATAAGCCGGTCCGATCCCCCGGCAGGTCGTGCCGATCTTCTTTTCGCCCCGGCCTTCCTCGGAGATCTTTTCCATGACCGGATGATAGGGCATGATCAGGTGGGCGTTGCGGCTGATGACGATCCGGCTGCTGTCCACGGCAATCCCACGGATCTCCAGGTCCCCGATCTCCCGGAAGAGGGCTTCAGGCGAGACGACCAGCCCGTTCCCGATGACGCACGTCTTTCCAGGATGGAGGACCCCGGAAGGGATGAGGTGGAGGACGACCTTATTCCCATTGACGCATACCGTGTGCCCGGCGTTGTGGCCGCCCTGGTAGCGGGCGACGATGTCAAAAGCGGGAGTCAGGAGGTCGACGATCTTGCCCTTGCCTTCATCTCCCCACTGCGTGCCGAGAACGAGCAGATTCGCCATGGTTGTCCTTCTTTCGTTTCAAAAGCTGAGGGCCGCCTGGATCTGGACGACGTTGT
>Ga0315285_10005939_pt1 | contig 12558 bp, 22 predicted proteins | sample YL17G09_36_MG_FD_203698 | JGI IMG/M metagenome (GOLD analysis project Ga0315285, IMG submission 203698) | Sediment microbial communities from Yellowstone Lake, YNP, Wyoming, USA - YL17G09_36 | ecosystem: Environmental > Aquatic > Freshwater > Lake > Sediment | place: USA: Wyoming | collected... | reverse complement strand
CTTCCGCCCCAGGCACGGCGACGCTTCGCGTCAAGCTCGACGCCTCTGAATTCTTCGATCTGACGTGGAACCTGGGCAAGGACGTCGTGAACAAGCCGTGGCACGTCAAGGCCACGTTCAATACGACGGTCGTGGGAGGCACTGGCGAGATCAACTGCACGGGATATGCCGACGTCTCCGACGATGCCGGACTCGTCACGTCCTACCGGAACACGGTGACCGTGTCGGCACTCGATCTGACGACCTACGCCCCCGTCATGGACTGCACTATCCAATTCAGCCTTTCTGACGCGGATAACTCCTTCACTTGTGCCGTCGGGGCGATCTGTTATTCAGAGCAGATCGGAGTCCGCGGCTACCAAGGAGCTCAGGGACGCCAGGGTGCTCAGGGCGCCCAGGGCTGGCAGGGCGCCGAAGGCGCGCCGACCCTGGTCTGGAGTTTCCCGGGAACCCTGTCCACGGACCAGAACGGGAACATCCCGCGCTGGAACGAGCGGGTCGGGAGGAACCTGGCGGCCTTCGACGTCAACGTCATCACCGCGCCGACCGGGTCCGATCTCATCGTGGACTTCATGGTCAACGGGGCCAGCGTCGCGGCCGTGACCGTGCTTGCCGGGAATACCTATGCGGAGACCGTGGCGGCCGTCGGTCTCAATATCGGCGATATTCTTTATCCCGAGGTGACCCAGGTCGGATTGACGATCCCGGGGACGACGGCGATGTTCAGAGCGAGGCAAGTCTGATGGCACAGCCTGCTTATATAATCCCGGCCAACTATTACTCGAACGCCGCGGTCGACGACGTCCAGCACATCCTGGACGATCTCGACACCCTGCTCGCGGCGAACGGCTGGACGGTAACCGCTCCAGGCGGTCCCTACACGACCCCGGTAGATCCGTGGGGACGGTGGTTCAAGCTGACGTTCACTCGGATCAGCGCGACCCGGCTCGACTGCGCCATGACGGACGACCAGGCCCGGGTAACGTCCACCCGTGAGATGCAGATCACGGGCACACAGACGATCAACTACTACTATGGGACTCGGTACGTTTATATCGTCAACACGGGCCAGGAGGACACGATCTTCGCGACCCTGCTCTCCCTGTACCCCGAGAGCGAGACCGTCCACAACAGATACTGCGTCTTCTTCGGGACGCGGACCAGTGCGGGGGGTGTCTCGAGCAATACGGTCGGGTGCCTCGAAACCGTTCGTGGGGACACCAATGCCTATGTCGTCCAGGGAACCCCGAGCTACAGCCTGTACCTGGTATACGGGTGCAGCACGGGCTCAAACACCTGTGTAAACGCCAGGCACATTTCCGGTGCCCGGAGATGGTACCCGGCCTGGAGTGCGGGCCAGGACACGAACTCGACCTACGGGATGCGGGGACGCCTCTACAACGTGCTTTTGATGATGTCCGGGACCGGTGCCATCGGGACCGAGTACACGATTCCTGTCGATCAGGCGACGACGGGGGTCTTTAAGATCCTCAACATAACGCGTGGGTTATCGAGTTATTACTACAAGGCCGTGAGGAAATCCTGATGGTACCTAGTTTCTACAATACGGACTTCAGAAGGATCGAGGTCGCCGGAAGCACGGACGTCCAGGACGTCATCGATGACATCATCGATGAACTCACGGTCCAGCTTCCCGTGGCCTCCCGCTGGACCGCCTTGGGCGGCGGCGAATACCGGAGCCCGTACCAGGACCCGACCGGCGCGAATCGGTTCATGTCCGTGGTCCTGACCCGCGTGAGCGCGGTCCTCATGGGGTTCCACATCAAGGATAAGAACGGAACCACGATTCGGAACGGAAGCATCCAGTTCACGACTTCATTTACCTATCGGATCTGGAGCGGACCCTACCACCTGTGCGTCGAGTTCGAGTACGGTACGGCGACCTACGAGCAGGCCTATGCCGTCATGCTCGATCCGACCCCGTTCGGGCTCCAGAGTGTCTGGCCCTACGTCTGCGCCTGGACTAACCGGGACTCCATCGGGACCGCGACCCACACGCCCTTCGCGTTTAGCTGCTGGATGACCGACGCGTCTGTACCCTCGTACAGGATCATGATGAGCATTCTCACCAGCATTGATGCGACCCTGAAAACGACGGGCGGCAACGACATCGTCCTCCCGGCGGAGGTTTCCGTAATCAGCAACTCTGTCTGGTACGGCGCCGGGAAGATGTACCAATTCGCCGTCGTTTCGAGCCTGATCGCTTACAAGACCGCGATGACCGTTCCATTGGATTCCGGGACCACCGGCCAGTTCGAGGTGCTCGGATTGCCGTCTTATGGAACCGCGAATTCCGGTCTTCTGGCCATCCGGAAGGCGTGAAACGTGCCAGCTTACCTATGGATCGACCCTTGGTACACACGCCTGAACGGTTGGGCCATCCCGGCCGCTGACACTCCGGTGAGTGTCGTTATTCCCAGCAACCCTCCCTACGGCGGCGGCGGGACCCACGGCAACTTCATGTTCCAGTCCCTCGTCGCCTCGGCGAACGGGAGTATCTCGATCCCGGTATCGAGGGCCGCCGGGGTCGTCGGGATCGTCGGGGTCGACGTCGTAGCCGTGGACGGGACGGCCGTCCGGAACGTCGACTATTTCGTCGCCGCCACGACGACGCTCGCTTGGGCCGACAACGAAGGGATACCGAAGTCCGTGTCCGTCACGATCAACCCGTCCGTGACGGCCAAGACGTTCTCGTTGCGGCTCCAGAACCCCACGGGCGGGGCCACGGTCGACGGGACCTACAACATCATCACGATCACGATCCCCGCGACGGCAGGAGACGGGGGAGTGATCCAGTTTTTCAACCAGTTCTTATCGGCTGGATACTATCAGTGGTGGGTATTCGAATCCAGCGTGTTTACCGTCCCGGTCTGGAGGCTCAACTCCACTCTCGGGGCCGTGGGATGCAGTTGGCACACGGCAGACGGGACGGCCATAGCCGGAGTCGACTACAACTCCGCGAACGGTACCCTGGCTTGGGGCAACGGGGTGTACGGAGCAAAGTTGACCGGGAATATCACAGTCTTGGACGTGGCCGTCTCGAAGTATTTCTGGATCATTCTCGACACTCCGACCGGCGGAGCCACCATCCCCACGTGGTTTTCAGGCACGGGGGATCGTCTCAAGGTTTTCATTGAGCACCTCGAGGCGCTGGTGCCGGGAAACCTTCAGTTCGACGACGGGTACAATTATGCCCCGGAGTCGGCACCTTACACGTTCACCGTCAAGCGCCTGAACGGGTCGACTGGGGCCGTCAGCGTCAACTACTCCTGCACGAACGGGACGGCCCTAAACGGGACCGAATACACGGCGGCTTCTGGAACCCTCAATTGGGCCGACGGCGACGTCGCCAACAAGACATTCAACGTCACCATGCTGGCTGTCAACGACAGCAACCACTACTTCTACATCAACCTTTCGGCCCCAGGCGGCGGGGCCTCCATCGGGGCCGTCCCCACGACTATCGTCTACGTCCGGAACACCGCAGAAGTCCCTGTCAATATCATAACGGACGTCATCGAGGACACGGCCTTCGGGCTCGCCATCGAGACGATAGCCGGTCAGTTCGCTTACAAGAAAGGCCAGGAAACCCATATCGTTGTCGGCCAGGCGCTCGTGGGCACCGTCATCGGGTTCAGCGGCGGGACGGACTCCTTCGGCGGCGGGACCGACCTCATGAGCGGCGACGAAGACCTTCTCGCATCGTCCCCGTTGCGGTTTATAATGTCCGAGATGTAGTATACTGTCGCCGAGGTGATTATCTTGGGGACACAACTTGAACGGCAGCTTGGAGAACTGAGCGGGGTCCTTAAAGGACTCACGCCGGCCCTCGAACGCCTGGAAAACAGGCAAAACGAGACCGAACGCGAAGCCTCCGCCGCGAAAGAACGGGTTGAAGGGATGAGAAGGGATTTCGAGGAACTTAAAAACCGGACCGCGGAGCGCATTAAAGACCTCTACACCAAATGCGGTGAATCTCTGAGTGATAATAGAGATAATTCCACACAACTTGGCCTGATCGAACAGGAAGTTAAGGCGCTCCAAAAAAAAGAAGAAGGCCTAGGCCAGAAGGCCTGGGACATCATAAAGATCCTTTTGGCCGCCGCGGTTACTGCTTTTGTCACGTGGCGCTTGACTAAGGGAGGGTGATCCTGTGAGCGACCCAAAGAAGGTCCTTGTGATCGAGGACGACCCGGCGATCTCGGCCATCCTAGGCAAGCGCCTTGAGAACCTCGGCTACACGGTCGTCCGCGCGGGCACGGCCAAAGGGGGGATGGACCTCGTGGACCAGGCTGATCTCGTCTTCCTCGACCTGAGGCTTCCGGACTACTCCGGAGAGATCTGGCTGGAGCGGATCAGGGCAGCTGGGAATTACGTCCCGGTCGTGGCTATGAGTGCGGTCATGTCCCAGGAAACGGCCCGCGAGCGCCTGGAGAAGTTCCAGATCGTGGACTTCATGGAAAAGCCGTTCACGCTCAAGGAAGTAGCGGAGAAGGCCGGCCGGGCCGCGGAGATCTCCGATCAGATCCGGTTCGTAGGGCACGCATCAGACCGACTCAAGGGGTTTATCGAGAGACAAAACGGGAAGCATTAGCAGATTTGATTTGCAATCGGCCAACCATAACGTATAATCCCTGTACCTCCCCCGTAGGCTGTACTTGACCGCGCAGAAGGTCCTCTAGGATGATCCATCCTCGGTCAAGAACGAGGGAGGTGGGGTAGTGAGCACGCCGAAAATCGGTCTCCTCCACATCGATACGTCCCGCATCGGCGGTTCCGTGGCCAACCATCGGCACGCCTTCGGGATGGCACCGGCCGCGCCGGCGCGGAAGGAAGACGGCCCCGAATACAAGACCCCGCCTCCGAAGCGGGTCTTGGCCCAGGGTCGGCCCACGCCGCCCAGCCTGACCCCATCCGAAATCGCCTCCATACAGAGGAACCTCGGAACCCTGAGCGAGGCGCTGAAGCTGGAGCTGGAGACCGTCAAGGCCGAGGCCGACACCGTTTCCGGCCAGGACCTGGGGAATTCCGAAGCCTACAAGGTCATCCCTATCGTGGGATCGATCTTCAACGTCCCAGAGATCCGCAACCAGATGGTTCTGGACTCCAAGGCCGTCGGTGGCGTCGCCGACCGGATCCTGTCCGGATCCGCAGGCCCCTACCTCACCGACGCCCAAAGGGAGACCCTCTCCACGGTCGTCTCTGACGCCCAAGCCCTCGCCGGGTACGTCAAGCAGTTCCCTACGGCGTCCCCGGAAGGACGCCTCGTGGCGTTCGCGGAGGACCACGCGCGGACTCATACCATGGATGCCAGCGACCTGCTTTCGGCCGTCGAGCGCCAGGTCGTCGCGGGAGAGGCTTCGAGCGTTCCAATCACGGAACCCTCGGGAGGCCTTCCCATCGGGGGCATCATCGCCATCGTGGCTTTGATCGCCGTCGGTTTCGTCATTGCGGAAATCGCTTAGGAGGAATCTCATGAAGAAGATCTCGAGTTGGGTCATCCTGGCCATCATGGTCCTGGGAATGTGCGGCATCCTGCTGGCCCAGGGCACCGCGGCACAGCCGGTTCCGCAGACGGATCCGCTCTGGAAGAAGATCCTGATGGGAGCCATCGGCGGCGTCATCGCCAGCCTGATCGGTTGGGCGAAGAACCGCGACGATAAGACCAACACCCAGGAGCCCCTCAGTCTGAAGTTCATGGCTATTACGGTGGCGGTCGGAGTCGTTGTGGGAGCCATTACGGGAGCCATGGGCAAAACCATCCCCGACTTCTTCTCAAAATACGAAAGTCTGCCGGTCTGGGGCCTCATCATGATGGGCGTCGAGGCTGCCCTCAAGGCCATCTTCAGGCAGTCAATCGGCATGGCGAAGATCCTCGGGATCGTTAAGTCGGGTTCCGAAAACCCTCCTGGAGGGGGACCGCCGAAGCCGTAGGCGCGTTCCTCACCGGGACGGTCTCGGCGCGCGACGTCGGGACCTTGACGCTCTTTTTCAAGGAAGTGGTGACGCGGTTCTTTCCGGAACCGATCGAACCGGGATCGGATGATCATGTATTCCGGGAATTACTGGTCACGATTTGGAACCGGATCCTCCTCAGGCTCCAAGACCTGAAGGTCACGGAGAAGGAGCTCGAGGAGATCGGATTCATGCTGAGGAGGACGTGGTCCGTCGGGCAGGCCTACGCCGCCCGGAAAAAGGACCTGACGTTTGCGGAATGGTTGCTCAGGCTGAGAGGCGTGGCCAAAGAGGCCGGCGTTTCGTTGCCCTGCTGACGGCGCTTGGGATCCTGAGTGGATGCTCGGTCTTCCGTGCGCTCGACTTCGGCGGCGACGATAAGAATCCGGTGGAGTTTTATTTTGGCTGGCAGCATGGCGTCGAGCAGTCAAAGGCCAAGCCCGGCCAGGTGGATGCTCATGGGGTCTACCAGCCGGAGACCCCGGAAGTCGACGCGATTTTGGGGTTCCCGAACATCCACGCCGGCCTTGCGGGTGAGATCCGGCCGGATCCCAGGATCACGCCGGTCGTTGCCGTGGAGCTCTGCCGGATGAAATTCCCATACGTCCGCTGGTGGGAACTGCAGGTCGGCGCCGGAGCGCAGCTTATCGAAGCCTCGTTCACGAAGCGTCTCATTTCGGTCTTCGAAGTCACGGCCGGGCCTTGGATCGGATGGGATCTTGAAGAACACGGCTGGGCATTTGGTGGGATCTGTACTATTATAAAGTTTTAGCTAAGAAGAATGAACATGGTGATGGTGTCCTGCGTCTTTATGGTCTGCGCGGAACTGGCGCATGTAATCGTACCTTTTCCGCTTGAGATCCGGATGGTTGACAAAAACTCCTCGACCGTTGAGTTTTTTGATTTTGCTTCGGATGTTTTCTCGTTGGGAAAGCTCGAATTCACTAAGAATCCTTCCTCGAGGATATCGATCGATCCTTTTATAAAGCTTTATAGCAAGAAGAGCCCTGTTCCTTTTGATCCTGAGGTAAGGAAGCAGGAGATTGATTACCACCAAAGCGTGTCTAGTTGTCACGCCCCATCTCCATACGGGTTTTATGGACAACGGAGAACGAAGATTACACGAAACAGATCCCCCCATCTTTTTGTGCAGGTAATTAATGATTCCTTGGTCTGTGTTGGCAACCGAAAGGCCGATCCAGTGGGACGATCCCTTGCGGTTTTGTTTATTGACGCCGATAACGATGGTTCCCTCTCCGTCAAACAGTCCGGCAATATAGGCTCGTTCATATCCAGAAAGATTTACCTCCAGGGTCTGCCGGTGTCTTATGGAGATACCGCGACGTGCAAGTCCACGTACAATAGAGGAATGCTGGACATCGTAGGCGCGACCGATAAAACGCGCCGACTTTCCGCGGGTGTACATCATCTTGATTTTAGGCCAATTAAGCGCCGGTCTTTTAAAAGAACCTCGAACGGTAAGGTTTCGTCTTCGGAGACCAGAGGTGATCGTGGGAGTAGAAACCCTGAAATGTCTGGCCAATTTCGATGCGGTAGAACCGTTTTTATAGAGCCGAACGACGAGGCTCCACTCTCTCAAGGAAAGCCTTCTGTAGATTTTTCCGGGATGGTGTATTATGATTCCTTTGGCCATGGCGCCCTTCCTTCAAAAGGGTTGTTGTGGCTAGGGGCCGAAGACCGTTCCAGCGGGCTTCGGCCTCGTTTTATAGTAACGCGGAAAGAAAGGCGTGTCAAGTAGCATGAAGAACGGCGAAGAAAACCTATTCGCCCCAAAAGAGGGTGTTCGTGCTTGGTATAATCGAACGACGGGGAAGTGGAGAAAAATCATCGTCGTCTCGACAATCGGAGCGCTTCTGGCGGGCATTGTGTTTTTCGAGTATGCTCCGGTATCAATCATAAGCCGCCTACAGATTTATAATGGGGCCTGGACCATTCCAGTGGCCGCTCTGATCTGGATACTTGCCTTCGTTTACATCTTCCTGGTTCCTTCTAGGGAAGTCGGCTTCCGCAGCCAGGAATGGATCGAGGCGGCGGTCAAGATCCTCCAAAAGACCATCTCTGAGGAGATCGCTCCCGCGGCGCGGGTATGGACCCGGATCGGCGAGCGGGTCGAGAAGGAACTCCCGGCCATGCTTGCCGAGGCGCGCGAGGGAATCCAGCTGGTCCGCACGTCTGCCGTGAAGATCGAAGAGGCCGTCCAGAAGAACGACAAGGTCGCCGACCAGGTCAAGCCGGTCGTGGAGGCCTTGAAGCGGATCGAGGAACGCATCGAGCACGAGATCAGGACCGGGATCATCGACGACGTGCGCCAGGCGGCCATCTCGATCCAGACGTTCGCCGGGCCTGGCGCGGCCAAGAAGGTCCCGGCTTCGGATCAGCCCGATATGACCCGGATCCTCCCGGCTCTGGCGAGAAAGAAGGCGTAATGTGATCACGTTCAACGGACCGGCCTCGGCTGGTTGGAAGCCCTTCGGGGCCTTGGGCCAGACTCCGGCGATCGTCACGCCGACCGGGGAAACCCCACCCAAAACCTCAGGCGAATCCAGCGCGCTTCCGGATATCGCGAAGGCCGTCGCCTTCCTCGTTGCCGGCGGGGCCCTCGTATACCTCGTCATGACCTTTTCCGACTCCTCGGAGCAGCATAGGGAGTTTCCTCGATGAAGACGCTCTTCAGCAACCAGATCTTCGGCGCGAATTTCGCTCCCCGAAAGATGGCGTCGACCTTCGGTGATCTCCTCAACGAATTCGGGATCTCCGAATCGGACATCGAAGATCTCATCGGGAAGCTTCCCACGGAAGCCGTCGGCAGTTACCGGGCTCGTTTCGAGGAGTGCAAGGCCAAAGGGGTCACGAGCGGAGAAGGCGTGGCCTGCCTGTACAGCCTCTACAAGGACCTGAAATCCGGATCCTCGACGACACCGTCCGTCCCGGCCCCAACGACGCCGAAAACCACGACGGCGTTCCCGGTCGTTCCGGTGGTGATCGTAGCCGTGATCCTCGCGGGCGTAGGAATCTATTTCGCCGTGAAGTGATGATCAAGCTGGGACAAGTCCAGATCAGGAAGACCCTCGGCCAGACGGCCGAGGAGTGGAAGGTCCGTGCCGAAAAGGCGGTCCTGGCGTACGACCATTTTATCGAAAAGACGGCGACGATCCAGAACCAGGAAGCGATCGACGGGATCACGGAATGGATCGGACGTGCGGACATGCCGGGAAGCCCGGAAGAGCGTCGCATCGCGGTCGGTATGGATCTCGACGAGTCCAAGGCCTCTGAGGCGGTCTACGGGACCGACATGGCCACGCAGAGGGTAAAGCAGCTGGAAGACATGGTCCTGCAGTTCGAAGCCAAGGTCGATTCGGCCCTGCAAACCTACGGCTCGCTTCCGGCTCCAGAGGGAGCCGGCAGCCGGACGGAGGAGGTCAGCGCCACGATGCTGTGTATCACCGGGGGCATTGGGCTCCTGGGGCTCATCGTGATACCGATCCTCCTCGAGTGAGAAGGAGAACGCCATGTTGGTGAAGGTGAAGGCCCGCGTCAACGGCAAGTGCAAGAAGGGTTCCAAGACCCGGAAGGGGCGCAAGGGCTGCTGGAGAGCCGGCAAGAAGTAGGGAATTCCGCTGCGGGTGGCGCCATCCCCCCTCGTTCCCCCCGTAGGGGGAGGCGCCGTCGGCAGGGAGGGGGAATTTTCAAGGAGATGACGATGTCGAAAGAAGGTTTCGGGCCCGGAGGGGACAAGATCCCCAAGGGCGCCACGCCGGCTACGCTGATGGGCCAGGCAAATCCGGTCCTGGGGCATCAAACGGTCCCATCCAACAAGGGCATGGCCGGGGGAGTCCCCCAGACCGCCCAGAGGACGGCCCAGCTGTCGCCGGCCCAGACGCCGCGCGGGGCCCAGCAGGTCCCGATCGCGGGAATGGCTGCAGCTCCGGCGCAGGCCCCGGCAACGTTCATGGCGACCCAGCCGAGGATGGCCGGGGCGGCCGCGCCGGAGTCCAACGACGTCCACACCATTCGGGTGGAAGGACTCGGGGCCGACGGGCGCCGGTACAAGGCCGACTTCGACGCCGTGTTCCCTAAGGGCACGAAGATCGTACACCTGGGGGTCGTCGAGTAGGAGGTTCTCCGTGAACCTTGTAGTGACGCCGGAACAGGCTCAACTTCTGTCCGCGCAGGTCGAGCGGATCGCCATGGCGGCATCGGAGCTCGGCCGGTTCGGCGAGACCGAACCGGACCTGGCCGGATCCTGCGGAGTCGAAGTCTGCTCCCTGGAGGCGCGGACGATCCTCGCCGGCGGGTATCTCCAGAGGATCGCGGCGGCCGCGGCCGATGCGGTCCGCAACCGAAGGCCGGCGACCCTGGCCGCGGAAGACGTCGAGGGCCTGGCCAGGCTGGAAGGAGCCGTGGCCCTCGGATCGTCGAGGATCGGCATGAAAATGGCCGCTCTCGAGGCCGAATCGAGCCAGGAAGGCATCGCGAAGTTCGGGGGCCTCCTGGGTCTCGCCACGGGAGCCGTTGGACTTTACAAGTCCATCTTCTGAGGTCGATATGGCGCACAAGCACGAACTGGGCTGAGGCTTGCCCGTAAGTCTCCGGTCTTTGGAGACGAAAACCGTGACGGATCCCAGAGAGCTGTCGGAAGCCAAACCCGAGGAACCCCAAGGGATAGGCTGAAAGAAAGGCCGACGTCATCAGGATGATGACGATTTTCTGCGGGGAAGCGAATGCGGAGGGGAGAAAACCCCTCCGGCTCCGCGTCCCCGGGTCATGGGTGTCCCGGTGGATCCACCACCCATGAGAGTGCCCGAAGGAACGAAGATATCGAGCATGGGAAGCCGGTCCATATTCGACAATCCGGCGCCGGGTTCTACCGCCCAGTTGAGCCAGGTGTCCCTGAGGCCGGATCCGTTCACGCCCCGGGAAGTCCAGGCCGTGGCGAGGCCTACCGCGGTGGCGCAGCCTGTCATGGGCCAGGAAGGCGCGGTCGAAAAGGTGATCCAGAGGGAAATCCCCCCGGAAGGCGTCTCCAAGGAAGAAGCCACGGCGATCGTCGCTGCCCTGGGTCCCGCGCTCGACGCGACGGCCAAAGCCATAGAGGACGGCGTCACGTGCGGCAAGGTCGATTCGCTCGTCTACGCCGAGGTCAAGAAGCTCAAGGGATCGCTCGAGCAGTTCGCGGCTTCGAAGACCGAAGCGAAAGCGGACCTGAGCGCCTCCGAACTCGAGAAGATCGACGCCGTCCTGTCCTGTCAGCTGACCTACCAGGACATCGCGAGCGTGAAGAAGCAGAGGACCATCGCCATCGTCGTCGGCGGGATCGTCATAGGGGCCCTCGTGATTGCGGTGGTGTCATGAACTACAGGATCGTGAATCTGGGAACGGGCATCCTGGGGCCAAGGCCGGCGCCTCCGGCGCGGGGCCTGGGACAGGATACGGAGGCCGTCAGGAAGGCCCGGGCGCTCTACGAGCGCGTCCAGGCAAGCTACCAGAATCTAGTGAGCCTCCTTGGAAAGGCCAAAGCCGATCTGGCGGTCGAACAGGCCAGGAAAAATCTCGAAAAAGCGGAGATCGCACAGTGAAGTTCAAGATGACGCCTTGAATGTGGAACGGTCTCAAGCGGCCCCGTGGAGGGCCGGTGAAGATCAAGAAGACGGCGCTGAAGTCGTCCGATGTCCTCGTGGCGAAACTGGCCGGCGCCGCCTGTTGCGAGGTCGCCACCGTGAGGCATCGGGGGAAGTATTACTTCGTGGCGCCGAAGAAGCTTGGAGGCGTGAAGGAAGTCCCGGCCGATTCCCTGACGGATGGCCTGCATGCGTCCGTGTGGGATCTGAACCAGAAGCTCAAGGGGAAGAAGAAATAGTTTGAGGAGGACTTTATGTTCCAGAGCGTAACCCTCCAGCAGGTCCGGGTCATGCCGGCACGGAGGCCCAGGCTGGCGCAGGAGATCACGGTGGCGCCGAACCAGGAGGCGAAGACCCCGGCCGTCGCCACGGTTCCGGTCGCGACGGAAGCCAAGCCTCCGTTCATCGACAGCGCCCTGGTGGCCTTCGGGGTGGACGTCGTGGCGGCGATGAGCACGGGCATGCTCGCCTACGGGGCCAACAAGGTGAACAGCCGTCTGGACATCGTGTGGGGGCTCCTGTGTGGGGGCCTGGTCTTTAAGGGCCTCGCAGATCTGGCCCGGGTCAGGGAGCGCTAAGGAGAACGTCATGCAGATGATCATGCAGCCGAACATCGTCGCGCAGCCCCGAAAGGGCGTCTACGCGATGTCGTGGGCCCCCGGGGTGAGGACCCTGGCCCGTCCTCGCCGGTCCCTGGGCCAGACGAAATTCTTCGAAAGCCCCTTGCTGGCCCTCATGACCGACGCCGTCGCCGCCGGGGCCTCGGCCTACCTGGCGTGGGGCCTCGGGCATTACGGAAACAAGTGGGCGACCTTTTTCTGGGTTGTCGCGGCCGCGTCGGCCGTCAAGGGCCTCCACGACATGTCGCGCCTGAAGGAGTAGTCGTCCTCCCCGAAAGGAGGTTCACGTGAAGGTCCATCTGTCGGAAGTCCCCATCGGATCC
>Ga0315285_10005938_pt1 | contig 12559 bp, 6 predicted proteins | sample YL17G09_36_MG_FD_203698 | JGI IMG/M metagenome (GOLD analysis project Ga0315285, IMG submission 203698) | Sediment microbial communities from Yellowstone Lake, YNP, Wyoming, USA - YL17G09_36 | ecosystem: Environmental > Aquatic > Freshwater > Lake > Sediment | place: USA: Wyoming | collected... | reverse complement strand
GTGGTGTTTTGCCATGGCAAATTTTCCGCGCTCGTGTGCACGATCATATTTTTGTTGCCGAAGTCGAGCGGGATGCCGATCCGTGCGTGCGGATTGCGCCACAACCGATCCGGCAAATCGCGCGTGTCAATCCAAAACGTCGCGAGCGCAGAGAGCGCGTAGTACAGCGGCGGTTGCCCACCCTCTTGTTCCCACAACGTCTTGACATTCGGATCCTGGACCGGCAAGCCGTGCCCGGTCGCAAGGTGCTGGACGAACGGGTAATGCCACAGTTCGTCGCCCGCTTCGAAAATAGGTGTGGCGATGGAATAGGTCGCGCTCATCGCGAGGAACGCGATGAGAATGATCACGAGCCAGCGATGTGATTGGATTGTAAGAGTGGCATCATTCGACATCGAAGGTCCCGATGGTTATTTGATCGGTTATGGGTATACCGCGCTCATCTACTATCGACGCCCGCTGCATCGTAGGTAGATGATACAAACCCAATTCCAGATGATAATTCTTGGCCACTGGTATATCTTCATTGAATGGCATGATCACGCTGCTTACAATCAGACTACCTGGGCGCCACGAGGATGTCGGTGCCCCGTAATCATTCAACAGATCGTCAAACCCAGAGACCATTGCTCCATTGCGATCAATCCAATGCGCAAAGAAAGTGTAATCCCTGTCAATTTTCCGAGTCACCCGCCAGTACAGGAGCAGCACCAAGTCCTCGCCTTGTTTGGGCGAACGGCTTGAGATTTCATATCTTTCTAGGAGAAGCCCAGCGTCAAATCTCGCCGGCAGTGGAGGTATTGAGGTCGTTGGTGTATCTTTCCTAACCTGTACCTCAATAGGGACGCCCCGAGAGTCAAAATAATAGATGAATGCACAGTTATGGTTCCACAGTCCAGCCGCCTCACCGGTTTCTCTTCCTTTCACAGAAACACTCGTGCCATATCTGAGAAAGAACATGCCTGATAACTGCCGCAGTTCTACGTAAGGATCGATGAAGTACAAAAGAGTATCGTTGGGAAATGTCTGATGGCGTTGCCAAATATCGCGGAATGGTGCGCGCAGATTTTGCGCGTCCTCGTACTGGACTTGGGCGGCGGATGCGATTCCGTTGGCATTCCAGACCAGGAATACGCCTGTCAGTACCGGAGCCAAGACATAGCGATAGTTGGACGGTTTCAGGATCCGCCAGACCAATTCGATCAACAATGCTACCCCAATTGCCGAGGCGGCTCCGGATAAGTAAAGGAAGCGCATTGTGAACTTGGATTGAAATCCAATCACCGGCAGAATATTTAAAATTGCTGCTAGACCCAAGAACAATAGGTGCGGACTGCGCGTCCGGATCATTCCGAGAACAAATAACGATGCTATTAAGAGCGCTCCCAGATACCTGTGCGGAGCATCGGTGATTGTCTCGGAAATTCCGGGTCCCCAGGCAGCTGCAAAATACTGCTGTGGAGCATCCCACGGAAAAAGTAGCGCGGCCAGGTACTGCGTCGTATTCCCTACGATGTGCATTCCAATACGCAGCCCGTATCCTCCTAGATTTACGGTCCGCGGCTGGATAAACAATTCTAGTATGATGTAAAATAGAAGAACAATCCCGAGTAGAAAATAGCGGCGCAGTAGGACTCGTGTTGGCGCGCGCTCCTTGACCAAAAGCCAATCGGCAAGAAAGAGGGTCACCGGCAAAGTCACCCCTACTTCTTTGGTCAGTATGCTCATCACAAATGCCAGGAGGGTGAACCCATAATACCAATTATTCTTGGTTTTCAGATAACGTAACCAAAGCCAAATGGCAAGAAGATAGAACAGAGTCATGAGCGGATCTGCGGCAGTAGGGAGAAACACCGCTTGACTGAAAACAGGAATCGTTCCGAAAAAAAGCCCTGAGAGAAATGCGACGCGCCGGTTAGATATCACCTGCCAGACGATTAGACCTAGCAAGAGTGAATTGATGATGTGCATTGCAATCGGAACGATATGATAACTCAGAGGATTATTCCCAAAGGCAAGATACTCAAGACCAATTTGCGCCCCAAGCAAGGGACGATAACTAGGCCAAAACTCTGGATGCGTGAAATCAAAGGCGCGTGCCATATACTGAGAGACGCCCAGACGTCCCGCCTCTTCCAAGTCCCACCAATCATCAAGATAAAAGCCGATTCTCAGCGCGGGAAAATACGCGACCAACACGATGACAACCAGCACCAATACCCCGGTGATCGTGAACGGGGAAACCGTACTCCAAATACGTATACCAGTCAACTCGCTATTTTCTATTTGCACTGGCATAGTTCTCCTTTCAAACTGCTACAGTAACTTGTCACACGAATTGATCTAATCGCGATTTCGGCGGGCGCATCCACTGGATCCACGCGCAATTGAGTGATGCGATCTCCGATTGACAGCATTCTTGTTGCCGCCAAATTCACTCGATAGGAGTGGAACTCTCCATCGGCTTGTACCGGGAAAGACACTGTTAATTCGGGCGAAAAATCGGACGCGCCGGCGACGAGCCAGTAGACTTGCCCCTGGAGCGCCGGTTGATCGGCGCGCACGCGCATTGTGATCTCGATGTCGCCAAGGGAGAGCGCGAGAACGTCCATCGCAGGTCCACCCAGGAATGAGTCGTTGCCCTCCGCGCGCATCATGAGCGCGCCATCCCGCGCGCCGAAATCGGCGATTTGATTCCAGGGTTCCCAGCCATGCGCATCCTGATCAAAATTCCATTCGACGGCTGGCAATGACACATGTAAGCACTGTTGCCGAGCCAGCAATTGTTGACGCACCTCTGGATGTTCGATCACCTCACGCCGCCGGTACTCAAAAAAGTAATTCTGCTCAAGCCGATCAGCGACAATCGGAAATCGTTCTACAGATTTGACCCAGAGCGAGGGATTATCGCGATAAGCGATCTTGAAGGCGAACGGAAAAGTTCCCACGTAGACATCAATACCGCGCAAATACTGCGGCACCCCGACGTAATAGAGACGCGCATCCGGCGGAAACGTCGGGTACAGCGCGCGCGTCTTTTCGATCACCGCCCGGGTCGCGCTGCCAACCGCCGCCCAATCGTCCACGCGCGCGGCGAGTGACCAGGCGTACGCTGTGGCGAAGAGCGCGAGCACGCTGATTGCCAAGCCGCGCCAAATGATCGCGCGTTTTGCCAGCAGGAAACTCACCACCGCGCCTTGGGCGATTGCCAAGCCGACGGAGGGAATATACGCGAGGCGCGGCGCGACGTAATTCGCGCTCCCTGCCGGAATCAATAAGGCGACGATCCACGCGAGACCGAGCCACAACGCCTTCGACTGACGAAAGAGGAGGACGCAGAGCGCAACCGGCGCAAGCAAAATCTCAAACAATAGAAAATCAATATCCGCAAGAAATGGCTTGGCGAAAACTAGCGCATAGTACTGGACGAATAATTCCCAGCCGAACTTGAGAAACCCCTGATCGGCATAGCCGCCGAATTTGCCAAAGAGCAGGAAACGCAGCGCGATATAGCCGGGCAGCATGAACCAAATCGGCAACTGCGCCTTGAGAATGTTCCACCGTGAAGCGCGCCAGGTAAACAAGAGATCGTACGCCAGAAAAATCGCCGGCAGAGTGAGCGTGCTTTCCTTGGTGAGCGCGGCGAGCGCGAAACTGCTCAGCGCGATCGCGTAATAGAGTCGTCTGGATTTCTGGCGGAACAACACAAAGTAAATCGCGCTGAGCAGCAGAAAGAACGTCGCCAAGAGGTCTACGCAATCCACGATCCAGGAAACCGATTCGGCGTGGATCGGGTGTAACGCGAAGAGGAGACTCGCCGTCAGCGCGCCGAAGCGGTGGCGCGTAATTCGCAAAGCCAGCAGATAGATCAGGAAAACGTTCAGCGAATGCAGGACGATGTTGGTCACATAATAGCCCGTCGCGTTCGTATCCCAAGCCCAATAATTCAGCAGGAACAACCACTGCAGGACCGGACGCAGAAATACCGCGCCGCTGGCAAAAAACCATTCCCACAAGTGTTCGCCGCGCAGAAGGAAAGGGGCATGATCCAACAGCCACGACAGAAAAGAATAATCATCCGCGATAAAATATCCACCTAGGATTGGCTGATAAAAGACGAAAACGACCGCCGCCAGTCCGGCGAAAACGATCGCCGTGCTATGTGTGCTCCAAAGGTTGCGTAACCGGGTCGAATTCAAGATTGCCTCCCCACTCACTCGACCACGCGCACGCCATCAATCACGACGCGATCGGCGATCACGCTGCCGCGCGCATCTACGATCGCGACGCGCGCTCGGGTCGTCGCCTCGTGCAACGCGATTTCCAAGCGATACGCGCCCAGCGGAATGTCGTGGGCAATCGGCGCTTGGATCGCATCTACGACGAGCACGCCCGGTGCCCACGCGCTGGTCGATGTCTGTCCACGCCGGGGCGCCTGATCCGATTGCGCGATCACCTTGCCGCTCGAGTCAAGCAGATGCACGGCGACATTGTAATCGCTCTCGATTGGCTTGAGCCCGCGCCAATATAGCAACAGCACGATGGCTTGATCGCGCTTGACGTTCGCACTCGCCATTTCGAAATCTTCCAGCCGAACTGGCGCGGCGAAGTTGATTGGCAGGAAAGGTCGCGTTTCGATGGACAGTTGCATTTCCACGGGCACTTCGCGCGTCCGGCGTTGTTCGTCGAAGTAAATCACGTACGCGTTCGCGTGTTCACGCAAGTTCGCGCGTCGGTTGCCGGACTCGTCGCTTGCTACATGCACGCCTCCGCCATAACGCAGGAAAAACATTCCGGACAATTGTGACGTGATCGTCGGTGGATTGATAAAGTAGAGGTACGTATCGTCGGGGAAAGTCGAATGACGTTGGGTAATGTCGCGGAAGGGCACGCGCGTTTGACGACTCAGTTCGGCGAAATCTGCCGTCGCGCTGGCGCTACCGATTGAGTTACCTAAGACAACTAACGCAATGGCGGCGGACGCGCTCGGCGCCAGCCAACGCGAGTGTGCGAATCGAGTCGCAACCAATTCCACGAGGGACGCGATGGCGATGGCGCTTGCCATCACCGCCAGATACAAATAGCGCGTGAAGAACCAGGGAAATGGCGTGACCGGCAAGAATGCCAAGATCGCCGCGATACCTAGAAACAGCAGCGGTGCGCTTTTTTTCTTTGGTGCGAGGAATCCGAAAAGCAAGATCGCGATGACAAGCCAAATGTAATCGAGCGGCTCGGGCAAGCCCCATGGAAAGGTGAGCGACGCCAGATATTGGACAAAATTGAAGACGACGTGAGTTGCGATGCCATAGCCGTAGGTATTCGTCAATACGCTACGTGATTGGATGTAATATTCCAGCGGCAAGTAGAACAGGTAGACGATCAAGAAAGGAAGATACCGGCGCACGAACGCAGGAAACGGGATTCTATCGCGCAGTAATAAGCGATCCACAAGAAACAGCATGGCCGGCAACGTGACGCTAAATTCCTTCGTCGTCAACGCAAGTAGAAAGAAGATGAACGCCAGGATGAAAAATCGGCGCTTGCCCGCTTGCTGCAAGTACAAGACCCAGCAGAGAATCGAACTAAGATAGAAAAAGGTCAACAGGAAATCTGCATCGCCGGGCCAAAAGACGGCGACGCCGTATAGCGGCAAACCCGAGTAGATGAGCGCACTAAGGAACGCGACGCGCCATTTTTTCGATACGACTCCAACCAGTGCGAACAAGAGCAAACAGTTGGCAAGATGCACAAGAAGATTGACAATGTGATAACCAGTCGGATTGCCGCCGAACAACACCCATCCGATTCCGAATACCATTCCTTGCATCGGGCGATACCAGCCGGTCTGCAGGCGCGGATCGAAATAAAACGCGAGATACTGCGCGAGCGATGAGCGCCCCGCTGTTTCGAGGAACGAGTAATCGTCGCCGTAAAAATCGAGGCGCAGCGCGGGCTGATATGTGATGAGGACGACTGCCGCGAGGACGGCGATACTTGCAAGAGCTATGCGTTGTGTCATTGCGAGGCTCGGTTTGCGCGCCAAAGCAATTTCCACCTTGCGGCTTGGGGATTGCTTCGCTTCGCTCGCAATGACAGTACTAGTGGAAATCATTCAACCACACTCAACGGTTGCAGGACAAAAGCGTCAGTAAGCGGCTGACCCTGCGTGTCAACAATTGCGAGTCGCTGAAGTGTCGGTAGGTAGTACATGCCTACTTCCAAATGATAATTGTTGCCGGGCGGTGCATTGGATGGAATTGGCATCACGATGGGATCAACGACGGGAGCGTACCGCGGCCAGCGCGAAGTAGGCGCAGTTCCCTTGCGCGGCTGGTCGTCGTATCCGGCGACGATATTTCCTTTCGAATCAACGAGGTGAACGAACACGGTATGATCCTGGTCAATGGTATCGCTGGCGTGCCAATGCAGGAGCGCGATCAAGACATCGCCGCGCTTGACGCGCGGTTGCACGATCTCCACATTGTCCAGCAGGATTGGTTGGTCAAAGAGGACCGGGAACGGCAGCGATTGCTCGAGTGTGGTTTTCACATCGGCTTGAATCTCAAGCGGTTTGCCGGTTTCGTCAAAATGGTACACGAAGACGTTTTTGAAATCGCGCAGGCGCGTGGTTGTCGGATTGCGGTCGCCGCTCACGCTCACCGCGCGTCCGTACCGCATCAAGAACATCCCGGTCAATTCCGGCAATGGCGAAATGGGGTCAATGAAATACAAATGCGTGCCTTCGGGAAACGTCGGATGTTTGCGCTCGATGTCGCGGAATGGTACGCGGCGCTGGCGCACGATTTCCGCGATGCCGGCGTTCGCGCTCGCGACGCTCAGCCCACTGCCGATGACGATTGCGCCCAGCGCGAGGGCTGACGCGATTCTTGCCCAACGCGCCTCTTTCAGAACGGCAAGCGTGTGATCGAACCAGAGCGCGAGGAGAATACCCGAAATCATCGCCGGCAAATAGAGATAGCGCAACTCGATGAATGGAAAAGGGAGCACCGGTACCAAGGTTACGAGAAGCGCACTGCCCAGAAAGGCGAGCGCGCGGTTCCTTCGGCTTCGCTCAGGACAAGTTTTGCGTGACACGGTCGGGAACACCAGCAGTCCAACAGCGACCGCGAGCCAAACCAGGTTGCCGGTATCGGCAAATGGAAATCCCTCGGTGATTTGCGTATCGGTCGGCGGATAATAGCCCCAGGGAAAAACCAGCAGGGACAGATATTGAATCAGCATCGAAAGAATTCGGAGCCCCAGTGAATAGCCAAATACCGCGGCGAAGGTATGCGTGCTGCGCGTCGCGTACTGCACGGCTGCGAAAATTCCGACGACGGTCACCAGCGCGGCGTACCGCTGGAGCAACTCGGTCAAGCGCGCGGGTTTGGCGATCAGTAACCGGTCAATCAAGAACAGGACGACGGGCAAGGTAATCGCCATCTGTTTGTTCAACAGCGCGAGGATGAACGTGACGAACACGATGGCGTAATCGCGTTTTGATCCGCTCTGCAAATAGTTGAGCCAGAACCAAACGCTGATCAGATAGAAAATCGTCATCAATGGATCGGTGATGTTGATCCAGTTGACCGCGAGCGCGTACACCGGAAAGGTCGCGTAGAACAGAGTTGCGAGAAAGGCGACGCGCCTTTTTTTTGCGACGCGCCACACCAGCGCGAACAAGAGCGCGCAACTGGCGATGTGAAAAGTAATTTGAACCCAGTGATACGGCACGGGATTGGAGCCGAATACCACAAACTGGCTCAGGATTTGAATTCCTTGCAAGGGCCGATACCATAGAATCTGAACGCGCGGATCGAGCACGTAATTCAAATAGGCGGGAATGTCGAGACTCGCGACTGGATTCAGGAAATCGTAATCCTGCGCGAAAAAGCCAATCCAGAGCGAAGGATAGTAGACAAAGATAATGACCAGGGATATGAACGAGATGCTGATGACGAACAATCGCCGTGACATTTGTTCCTCCGCAGCGTTATGGCGCGACGGCAAACGAACCAAAGATGAGCATATCCTTATCGGTTGGGTTGCCGCTCTCGACGATGCGCAAACGTTCCAGCGTTGGCAAATAGTACAACCCGACTTCAATCCGATAATTTCCCCCGGAGGGTGTATCAGGAGTGATCGGCAAGATAATCGCGTCAACGATTGACCCGCCGAGCGTCCACGAACTGGTCGGCGCGGCGCCGCGCCGGGGCTGACTATCGTGACTGACGAGAATGTTGCCTTGCGGGTCCAACAAGTGTGCGAAAACGGTATAGTCCTTGTCTATCTTGCCGGTCGCGCGCCAATACAACAGCAAAACAATCGCTTCGTTCGCTTTGACTACAGGGTTGACGATCTGGAATCTTTCGAGCAAGATGTCCGAATCGAATTGCACCGGTGGCTGCGGACTGGCACGCACGACAGCGGCGCGGTCCACCACTAGTTCTTTCAACGTGTCTTGCTCGTCGGGATAAAAGACGTACGCTTTGGCGGATTGGCGCAAATCCACGTACTCTGCAACATCATTGGCTTTGACGCGCACATTCGCGCCGTAGCGCAAGAACATCAGACCGGAAACATTGTAACTGGCAAAAGGCGGTTCGACAAAATAGAGCAACGTGTCCGGCGCGAACGCCGAGTGTTGCTGATAGATTGGGCGAAATTGCAGGCGCGCTTGGCGCGCCAGACTTGAAAAGTTCGTAGCAGAATCGGCGGTCGTCCAACTTTGCCACAGCGTTAGCGCGCCCAAGCCCAGCACGAATGCCGCGCGCAGGACGGACTTGCCGCGCGGATCGCGCACGCGCGCGCCGAGCCAGTTCCACGCGGCTTCAATCAGCAACCCGAGTCCGGTGATAGATGCCATCAATGAAAGATACAAATGCCGATTGGATACGCCGACAAAATTCAAATTTGGAATCAGGGTGAGTATCCCGAATATGCCAAGCAGAAGTACCGGGAATCGTCGCGTGAGAATAGCACAAACGAACAAGAGGATCAGTCCACCCAGAATCACGTACTTGACCGGCGAATCGTTAGACCACGGGAACGCCAAGCCGGTGAGATAGTACATCAGATTTGTAGCGAGTTGCCTCCAATCGGCTTGTCCTGTATCCACACCGGTCAAGCGGAGCACAACCCCATTCCAACCTAGCAACAAAGCGATCAGCGCAAAGGCAAAGAAAGGCGCATTGCGTTTGACCCACGCGCGCCATGGCACGGGTTTGGCAATCAGCCAGCGATCAATCAGCACAAGGATAATCGGCAAGAAGACGGCAATCTCCTTGGTCAGCCAAGTCGCGACAAACGCGGCGAAGGTCAGCGCGAACTGCAGCGCGCCGCCTTTTTCGAGATAATCAATCCACAGCCACAGCGTCAACAAGAAGAAGACTGAGACGAGCGGGTCAGGTACGCCGAGCCAGAAAACCGAAAGCGTGTACGTGGGCAGCACCGCGTAGATCAACGCGCCGATAAAACCCCCGCGCCAGTTGCGGCTGAGGCGCGCGACTAGCGCATACAACAGCAGGCAGTCTAGCCAGTGGTATAGATGCTGGACGATGTGGTACGGCAGCGCGTCGCTACCCCACAGTGCGTATTCGATGCGCCATTGCAATTGCTGAAAAGGACGATACCACAGCCGCGGCACACGGGGATCGAAGATATTGGTTAGAAACTCGGGTAGCGCTGGCCGTCCTGCCATCTCCAAATGGCTGTAATCGTCGTACCAAAAGCCGATGGGCAGCGCGGGATGGTACGAGATTAGGACGACGACACCGATCACGAGCGCGCCCAGCGCGGGAACGTATTTTGCCAATCCCCCACGATACACAGTTTGCATCGCTCGATTATTCTCCGACGATGTTGAATGGCTCGATTGCCAATTTGTCGCCGATGGGTTGACCATTCGCGTCGAGGACGGGCAGGCGTTCCAACGTCGCTGCGTCGTACAAACCGATTTCCAAACGATACGTGCCAGGCGGTACATTCACGTCAATCGGCAAAACGATGGCATCCACGTATTGACGTGTGGGATGCCATTGGCTCGGCGGCTCACTGCCACCCGGCAATGCGTCATACTGCGCGATGATTTTGTCGCTTGCGTCGAGGAGGTGCGCGAAGAGGGTGTAATCTTTTTCAACGACAGTAGACACGCGCCAGACGAGTACCGCAACGAGTGCTTTACCGCGTTGTACCACGTTGCTTGGAATGGCGGACTGCTCCAAGATTATTGACGATTGAAAATGAGCGGGCAACGCCGGCATCGCGCGCGTGGGATCGGTATTGTCAACGCGGATTTCAATCGGTTTGCCGGTCGGATCGAAATAGTAGACGTAGGCGGTACTGTAATTGCGCCAGTTTGGCAAGTGTCCTCCGTCCGTTCCATTCACTGTGACATTCTTGCCATAGCGCGCGAAAAAGAGCCCCTCGAAATCCAAGACCGGGGTTTTGGGTGAATTGACAAAGTACACATAGGTGTCGGTTGGAAAAGTTGGATGCTGACGCGCAATGTCACCGAACGGGACACGTATTTGGCGCGTGTATTCCGCCAACCCGTTCGCCGATTCCGCAACGCGCGCGCTACTCAGTAGAACGACGATGGTGATCGCGGCGATCCATACGCCGATCAGCCAGCGCCGCGCGCCCACGAATTGCCAGAGTGTTTCAAAAATGAACGCGAACAAAAGTGCGGAGACCATCGTCGAAAGATAGAGATAGCGCGGGCTGAAATAATCGAGCGGGAAACCGAGCAAGGGCGAAACATTCAATATCGCAAACAACGCGAGAAAAAGCAACATCGCATTTTTTTTGTAAATCATTATGCCGACGTACACGACGACGACAATCGCCAGCCAAATGAAGATGATCGGGTCGGTCGGTAAATCTACGAGCCAGGGAAACGTCAACACTGCCGCATACGGAATCAAGTTGTTGAGCATGTGAAGCCCGATGTGGAAACCGAACTGCCCAACGAATTCGCCGTGGCTCTGGACTTGGTAGACTAGCCAGAGGTACGGAATGAAAGTGATAAGGAATGGTAGGTAACGCGGTATATCCACGCGCAAGTTCGGCTTGATGCCATAAAACCACCACGCGATCAGAAAAAGGAATAGCGGTAGAAAGATTGCGATCTCTTTGCTGAAGAGCGCGAGAATGAACACGCAAAACGCGAGTGCGTAATCGCGCGCGCGGCGCATGTCCAAAAAGCGCGTCCACAACAAAATTGTCAACAGGTAAAAGAATCCGGCGAGTGGATCAACGACCGCGTGCCAGAATACCGCTAGGCTATAGTTGGGCAACACCGCGTAAGTGATCGCGGCGATGAACGCAAGTCGCCAGCGTCTACTCAACTTGGCGACGATGAGAAACAGGAGGATCGCGTTTGCCGCGTGCAAAAGATTGTGAGCCCAATGATAACCATCGGGATTGAAGCCGAAGAGATGATAGAGCAGGTACATATACAATCCCTGCACCGGGCGATAACCCTGCGTGATATTCGCGGGGTCGAGAAACTGGATCAGATAACGCGGCAAATCCATCGTGGCAGACCAGATCAGGTACCACCATCCGTCGTAGAACTGAATTTTCAGGGCAGGGAGCCAAGTCACGATTGCGCTCAATCCGATGCCAAGCGCCCCCAATACGATGAATCTGCGCGCCATTTGTTTCTCCGCGAGTATCACTTCCGAAGAAGCGGCGGCAGTATAACAGAGTTTGGACGACCAGACAAATTGCGCGAATGGAGCCGTCACTCTGAGTGGAGCGAAGAGTCTCGTTCTGCGATAAGGAGATGCTTCGCAGAGTTCACCCTGAGCGAGTAACGAGATGCCTCGCTTCGCTCAACATGACAAGCGAAGGGCTCAGCATGACATGCTGAGTAGATACTTTCTTTGACCCCTTTGCGAAAACGCGTATAATGCGCTAGTCTTGAATGAGGGAATCCATCAGTCTCAGTACATCACAGATTGAGCTAGGGAGGCGAACCTGAACTGTGGCATAATGCTTCCATCCCGCCAAGGAGGAAGCTGCCATGTCCAAGTCCGCCTCCGCCCAGCCAGCCAAGTTGACTGACCAAGCTACGCTCCATTATACCATAGCTGTCCTGGAACAATACTTTGATCTCTCGGCGAAAGGTTATCTCTGTCAGACACGCGATTTGTGGCAAGTGCTTGTCTCGGCCTCCGCATATCGCCGAACGATTGAAGCGACCTGCAATGACTTGCCCAATGCACCGGACGGCAACACGGTGCGCGGCTACATCAAAGACCAACTGACACCCAGTCAGATTCACACGCTGGAACAGGATTGTAATCGCGCGTTGGCGAGCCGGTGGCCGCACTGGCTTTGGTCTCAGCGACTTGAGGTCGCTGCCGATTTGCACGACGAGTGTTACTATGACGCAAGCGATGCAGATGATCCAGCCAACTGGGTCTGTCGCGGTGCCACGCTCTCGGTGATGCGCAACCGCGTGCGGGTGAATCTGGCGGTGGTCTTCGTCCACCCCGACGATGAGTTGGCGGATGTGCTCAAAAGACTGCTGAAATACGTGCAAAAACGCGGC
>Ga0315285_10005937_pt1 | contig 12559 bp, 10 predicted proteins | sample YL17G09_36_MG_FD_203698 | JGI IMG/M metagenome (GOLD analysis project Ga0315285, IMG submission 203698) | Sediment microbial communities from Yellowstone Lake, YNP, Wyoming, USA - YL17G09_36 | ecosystem: Environmental > Aquatic > Freshwater > Lake > Sediment | place: USA: Wyoming | collected... | reverse complement strand
AATAGTCGGCGACGATTTGGCCGGCGCCGATCAATTTCCATTTGTAAATCACGAGTCCCTCCAGGCCGACCGGACCGCGAGCGTGAATCTTGTTCGTGCTAATGCCCACTTCGGCGCCAAGGCCATAGCGATAGCCATCGCTAAAACGGGTGCTGCAATTCCAAAAGACATTGGCTGAATCAATCAGACGCATAAACTTCTCGGCCTTTTCCTTATCAGCGGTGACAATGGCGTCGGTGTGGCGCGAGCCGTAGCGGTTTACGTGCTCGATTGCCTCATCCAGGCCGGCCACAACCTTAATCGAGAGGATGTAGTCAAGATACTCGGTTGACCAGTCCTGTTCTGTTGCAGGTTTTACGTCGATTATAGCGGCGGTTTTGGGGCAGCCACGCAGTTCGACATTTCTTGCCTCCAGGGCGGTTTTTATTCTGGGCAAAAACTCTTTGGCGATTGCATCGTCCACCAGCAGGGTTTCGGCTGCGTTACAAACGGCGACGTACTGGCACTTGGAATCGACCACGATATTCACAGCCATATCCAGATCGGCATCACCATCTACGTAAACATGGCATATACCTTCGGCGTGCCCGAGTACCGGAATAGTGGTATTATCCATTATATACCGGACGAATTGATTTGAGCCGCGAGGGATAATCAAATCGATGTATTCGTCCAGAGCCAGCATCTCGGCGACATCCTGGCGAGTTTCCAACAGGTGAATCCATCCCATAGGCAGGCCGGCTTTTCCGCCGGCCTGTGAAATCACATCCGCTAAGATTCTGTTGGTTTTGGCGGCTTCGCTTCCGCCTTTAAGCAGTACGGCATTACCGCTTTTCAGGCAAAGCGTTGAGATTTGTACGAGGGCGTCCGGACGGGATTCGAAAACCACGCCAATTACGCCGATCGGACAACTGACCTTGTACAGTTCGAGGTTAGCGTCAAGCTCGGTAGCACTAATTGTTTTGCCGACCGGGTCATCAAGTTTGATTAAACTTTCGATGCCCGCGCAGACTTCAGCTATTTTGCCCTGGTCGAACTTGAGGCGTTTTAGCAGAGGTGCTGCCAGATTGTTTTTTTCTGCGGCTGACAGGTCGTGCTTGTTGGCGGATATGATTTCATCGCTGCGCTGCTTCAAAGCCCCGACAATTTCAGCCAGCGCTTTATTTTTCGCGCGCGTCTCTGCTGCCGCCAACTGGATTGAGGCTGACTTGGCCGCCGCAGCTAATTGGCTGATACTCATCTCAATCCCCTATTGACCATTTGCGAATGGATTTTGTAATATGATAGATTCTAAATAGCTTAGGCATAATAATCAATGGCACTGCGGGTGTAGCATAGCGGCTAATGCACCGGCCTTCCAAGCCGGCGAGGTGGGTTCGATTCCCATCACCCGCTTTCTTGCAGGTCTGGCGCCTGTATCTTCCGAGCAAATCGCGCGGGCTTGATTGCTGGTATGCGCTGCCCCTTTATGCTCTTGCCGGCCTTCACCATATCTACAACATTACGGCGATCCTTGCCGCGCTGCGGCAGAATTCACAGTCGCTCGTAACGGGTGCCCTCCCGGCTGGAAAAAAACTGCCTCGACCAAAACTCTTGTGATTCAGCGTAAGAGCTTGCGGCAGCTTGAATTATCCCTGCCCGAGAGCAAGTCCTATAAGAAAATTTTCCGAATTTTTTGAAAAACCGACTATTGTGTATTGACTCAGTGGTAAGAAGTGGTACGATTTCCCAACACAGAGCCAATGAGTGGGACGAAATTTATGCTTTTATTAACAGGTGAGTACCAGCACGTTATTGATGACAAAAGCAGAGTCCTTATCTCGAATAGGCTCAGAAGTCAAATCGACGCCGATGAGCACGGCAGTAATTTCTACCTTGTCCTGGGCGCAAACGGCATACTCTGCTTATATCCGGAGAGGTACTTTGAGCAGATGGTCCTTTCTCTCGCCCCGCAGACCACTGCACCAGACGAGGCCGTAGCTTTTGAACGAATGAGCTTTGCTTTGGCCAGTAAGGTGGAGTTGGATCGGCAAGGCCGGCTGCTGTTGAATGAAACACTGCGAAAAAGGGCCGGCCTCAAAGAGCAGATTACACTCGTTGGCGTCAGAGACCACATCGAGCTGTGGAATAGCCAAGACTGGGACCAATACCTTTGCGACCATATGCCTCAATACCAGAAGCAGATGATGCAGGCCCGACAGCTTGTGCTACAAAAACAGAACAAGGAGCTTTGACTTTTTTTACCGGAGGTCATGATGACTGTGGCAGATGCGAACCATTGCCGGATTGTAAGTAGAGCTCTGGCCGGCGAAAGGGCGATTGATGAGCAAACCTTCGCCTCGCTGGCAATTCTTTGCGAACGGCTCAGCCAGCTGAGAAAGCTGGGTAGGGTCTTCTCCAGGGTCGAGTTTTCGCCCGATGTAAAAAAACTTAAAGGACAGAGAAACGCGGTACCCATAGGGTAGTCCGTCGTGCGTCCTGCGTATTGCGTGAAGTTCTAATCACCGCAGCGCAAAAAATGATATACGCGATACGCAATACGATGGACGCGATACGATGCACGCACTACGATATAAGGTGCATGGCTCAATTGTAGAACATATTCCGGTTCTTGCAGGAAGTTTAGCCGAACAGATAAGCTTACCGCCGGACGGGGTGATGGTCGACGCGACCATTGGACATGGAGGTCATAGCTTACTGTTCGGCAAAATTTTAGGCCCCGAGGGGGTTTTGATCGGCCTGGATGTCGATAACAACGCTATTCAAAGGGCCAAACTCAGACTGAAAGACCTCCCCTGCAAGGTCGTTCTGCTCAATTCAAATTTCTCTCAGATCGCTGGGCATCTCCGCGAGCAGGGTTTTGACAAGGTTGATTTTATCCTGGCGGATTTGGGCCTTTGCACTGCGCAGTTGGCCGACCCGCAGATGGGCCTGAGTTTTCAAACAAATATGCCTCTGGATATGAGAATTGACAAAAGATTAAAGACCACCGCTGCCGATATAATTAATAGCGCGGATGAGAAATCCTTGGCTGATTTGATTTATAGGTTCGGCCAGGAACGGGCGTCGCGGCGGATCGCGCGGTTTATTGTCCAGCAGCGCCGAAGCGGCCCGATAAATACGACCGGCCAACTGGCGGCGATAATTTGCAGGGCGTTGAAGCGGCCGGGGCAAAAAACAAGACCGAGGATACATCCGGCAACAAGGACTTTTCAAGCGCTGAGAATCGCCGTCAATAGTGAGCTGGAGAATTTGAAGAGCCTGCTCATTGCAGCGCCGGCGTTGCTTAAGAGAGGCGGCCGCATAGCCGTCATCAGCTACCACAGCCTGGAAGACGGATTGGTTAAGAGTGATTTTAAGCAGAATGAAAAACAGGGCATTTACAAAGTCATTACTAAGAAACCGATTGTGGCGACAAAAGACGAGGTAACAAAGAATCCGCGTGCGAGAAGCGCAAAGCTGCGGATTGCACAAAGACAATAGCAAAAAAGTCAAACAGGGAAAAAGTCAACATAAGGCAGAAAAACTGGAAACGGAGTCTCGCTATGACCTCTGACGCCAAGATTGGATTGCTGTTGGGTTTAGTCTTCATATTCATCATCGCCTTTATAATCAATGGCCTGCCCAAATTTAGAAGTGGTGCGAACAATAACGAGCTGACTACCAATATGGTCAGCTACACAAATGAGCCGCCGGGCATCGCGGATAAGGAACGTAAGGCCCAGGAAGCTCTGGATTTAACGCCGTTTGAGAGACGACCCACGGACGAAGTGCCTGCCCCGTTAGCGCAGAATCCGGACATCCGCTCGATAGTACCCGTGCCGCAGGGCATCTTCGAGACGAAAGAAGCCAACGCGATCATCGAAATAGGTCCTAGAACCGATTCGCTGCCGCCGGTGACACCTGCTGCCCAGAAGACTATCGTTGAAGAACCTAAGCAGGTTCAATCCACCTGGCCAAAAACATACGTTGTCCAGACGAATGACAATCTGGCGGATATAGCCAAAAAGTTTTATGGCCCCGAGCAGGGTAATAAAGCAGCCAGCGTGACCAAGATATTTGAGGCTAACCGCAACATTCTTAAGTCGCCGCATGAGATTTACGTCGGGCAGAAACTGGTCATACCGGCCCCGCCGGCATCGACATCATCGCAAAGCAAGCCCAGCGGCGTTTTGTCCGGCCCGATGTTTGAAAAAGTCGAATCCATAGGTGCAAAGCGTCTTCCGTCCGGCGGCGGCACAGCGGGACCAGGCAGATGGTATGTGGTCAAAGACGGTGATAATCTCTGGAAGATTGCAGCCGACCAGCTTGGAAACGGCAGCCGTTATAAGGAAATTATCAAGCTGAACCCCGGCATCGTCAGTCACGAGGACAATCTTGATGTGGGCACGCGCCTGCGGCTGCCGGTGCGTTAGGAACAACCCGCGCACCAACCTTGAATTTCAATTTTCAGTTTGCAATAGTCAATTGCTATGAGGTCCGCATTTTGCCTTGGTTTTGTGGTTTTTTATCTTACGGCCATATTGATTTTTGCGGTTTATCTGCGGGGCGCCAACAAGCGGATGTTCTATATGCTCTGCACCTACAAGGCTGAGCAGAGTCAATTGAAGCAGGAGCTCTGGCAGAAGCAACTGCAGTTGGAAAGTCTGATAAATCCCGCCGCTATTTCGCAACGGCTCGACCATTGAAGATTGGAAACTGTCAATTTTATCTGGTTACCTTTTTGTCGCTCTTGATCGCGGCGTTTTTGGCGCTGACCGGGCGCTGCTTCTATTTACAGTACTTTAAGGGCGACTATTATTACTCCAGATGTATCAACCAGCAGCAATCGTGCAATCCCCAAAGGCCCCGCAGGGGCGTAATTCTGGATTGTCGAGGCCGGGTGCTTGCCGCCAGTAATAGAGTCGCGGTTGTTTTCGCTGAGCCACGCCTGATAAAAGATCCCAAATCCACGTCCAACAGGCTCGCGCCGGTTCTGGATATGGGCGCGCACGAAATCTGCAAACTCATCCTGGAGAGCAGAAATCCGGGCTACGCAAAGATAAAAGCCGGCGCCGATGCGCCACAGTGCAGCGCTGCCGGCAGAATCTACGGCATCGGCGTTCAATATGATTGGCTAAGACATTATCCGATGGGCCGGCTGGCTTCGCACGCGGTCGGCTTTACCAGCACCGACAATCGCGGTTTGGGCGGCATCGAGTTCAAGTACGATAAAGAGCTTACCGGCTCAGCGGCAGAGAACATATTCTTTGCCGATGTGCATCGTCGGCCTATTTGCCTGAAAGAGCGAAATGGAGCCCTTGTCGACGGCCGCGGAATTATTCTGACACTGGATGCCGCCATTCAGCAGTTTGCAAGAGCCGAGCTTGCCAAGCAGCGAGAAAGCTACCAGGCCGAATCAGCAGCGGCAATCGTGGCAGAACCAAAGACCGGCGCGATCTTGGCTATGGTCTCGCTGCCGGATTTTGACCCGAATGACGCCGGCTCGGTAGATGCGAACAGCCTGCGAAATCGAGCGATAACCGACCAATTCGAGCCTGGAAGCATCATAAAGCCGGTCACAGTAGCGATCGCGGTTGATAGCGCCGCTGTGGGCCGCTACGAAACCATATTCTGTGAGAACGGCAACTACGTAGGCCACGGCTTCGGCAGAATAGGCGAGTACCGCCGAGGTTTCGGCGACCTTACTATAAGTCAGATTCTGATTGAGTCCAGCAATATAGGGATGGCCAAGATCGGCCAAAGGCTCGGCAAAGAACGCCTGTATGAGGGCTTGAAACTCTTTGGGTTCGGCAGCCAAACCGGCATTGAGCTGCCTGGTGAGGCCGAGGGCTTGCTGCGACCCGCACAGAATTGGACAGGCTACAGTGTAACGCGGATACCATTCGGGCAGGAAATTTCTGTGACGGCAATTCAACTAGTGCAGGCTTTCTGTATAATCGCCAACGGCGGTCATTTGATTCGGCCTCATCTGGTTAGAGCAATGGTTGACGATAACGGCGCGGTCATAAAACTCAGGCCGACCACTCCACCAATCGGCTACATAATTAAGCCGGAAGTGGCGAAATGGCTCGTTTCCGATCCGCTGGTGGGCGTGATTAACGAAGGCACCGGCACGAGAGCCAAGCTGGAAAAATGGCAGGCATTCGGCAAAACAGGAACCGCTCAGATAGCCAGAGCCGAGGGCGGCGGCTACGAAGAAAACGCCTACATCGCTTCGTTCGTGGCCGGCGCCCCGGCAGAGGACCCGCAGGTAATCGTATTGGTTACCATCCGCAGGCCGAACGTTAAGCTCGGCAAAGGGTATACCGGCGGAATGGTCGCTGCTCCGGTAGCCGCGGCCATACTTGAGAAGACGCTTAACTATCTTCAGACTCGTCAGCCGAGACTTACGCCCCGCGACGGGCGTTCGGAATTTTTACCGCTGAGAGCGCAGAGTTCGCCGAGTTTTTAGTCTTCATTTTCCTCTGCGGGCTCTGCGTTCTCTGCGGTTAAGCGAGATCGAGCGACCGGACACGAAATATGGCCAAAATAATCTATGCCGTAGCAGGAGAAGGGTTCGGGCACAGCAGCCGCTCGCACCTGATAGGCCAGAGATTCATCGACGCCGGCCACGACGTGATGTTTGTAGGCTCCAAGAATTCGCTGCTCTATCTGAAACAGTATTTCGGCCCGCGAGTAAAAGAAATTTTCGGTCTTTCCTTCGCCTATCAAAATGGGCGCATAGACAAATCGGAAACGCTCAAAAGGAACCTTCTTAATCTGCCCGAGGGCAACAAGCAAAATGATGAGCTTTTCCGGAAATCCTTTGAGCCGTTCCAGCCGGATTTAGTGATTTCGGATTTTGAGCCTTTCAGCGCGTGGTGGGCCTGGCGAAACGGCGTGCCGTTTATCAGCATCGACCACGAGCACGTGCTCACGCTCTGTGAGTTGGAGCACCCGGTGAAAAACTGGTTCTCAAGAATTACCGCCAGCGTGATAACTGAATGTCATTACGTTGGAGCGGTCGCTTATATTATCGTAAACTTCTTTCGGGCGCCTCTGACGGTTGATTGGGCTGTATTGGCGCCGCCCATTATAAGACCGGTTGTTAGTGAGCTTACGTCCGCCGAGGGCGAACACATCCTGGTGTACGCCACAAGCGGCAGAGGCCAAGAGCAATTATGCCAGACCCTGCGTAAATTCGCCTCGCAGAAGTTTTATATTTATGGCTTCGGCAAGGACCTCGAATACGACAGTTGCGTCTTTAGAAAACGTTCGACCGAGGGTTTTCTGGCCGACCTTGCAGGTGCTCGAGGGGTAATAGCCTCGGCGGGTTTTTCCTTGATAAGCGAGTGTATGCACTTGAGGAAGAAGATGTTGCTGGTGCCTTTGGCCAATCAGTACGAGCAGATAATCAATGCACAATATGTCCAGAAACTTGGCCTGGGCGTCTCGTCTGAAAAGCTGGATGAGGCGGCAATAGCCCGGCTGCTCGATCAATTAGATAAGCCCGTGCCGACAGACGAAAGGATCCTTTGGCCCGATAACGAAAGATTCTTTCAGATACTCCAGAACGTTTTGGATAAGCTGGAGAAGCCCATCGGCGGGTTGCTTGGTGTTTAGCCGTCGCCGGCACGGAAAAAGCCATCCCCAATCCGCCAAACGGACGGCGGATTGAGGCTGCCACCCAATGCAATTGACCCGGAACGTGTGGCAGCCCCAAGCGCAGCTTGGGGATGGGCCTGTCAAATAGCGCGTAGAATTCAGCTTATGGCCAATAAACTGCCTTTTGAAAACATAGAACGGGAGATAATAATCAGGAAAGAAGCGAGCAGCGATCCAGACCTCGGTGAGGATGTAAACTGTCGCCCAATTCCTGAGCTAATAAAGTGTGGTATCGCAAATGTCGACAAGCCGAAAGGCCCCACCTCTCACGACGTCGTCGACCGTGTCAGGGGAATACTCCAAATAAGAAAGGCCGGTCACTCCGGCACTCTTGACCCATTGGCGACCGGTGTATTGCCGGTAGCGTTGGGCAGGGCGACACGGATACTGCAAACACTGCTTCCTGCAGGCAAAGAATACGTCTGCAAAATGCACATACACAAACCGGTGGAAGAGAAAAAGCTCCGGGAAGTCTTCGCCGATTTCACAGGTGTCATCGAACAGATGCCTCCAGTAAAGTCGCGGGTAAAAAGACAAACACGAGCCAGAAATATCTATTATATGGAGATTCTCGATGTGCAGGAAAAGGATGTGCTCTTTCGGGTCGGCTGTCAGGCGGGCACATATATCAGAAAACTGGTTCACGACATGGGCGTGAAAATCGGCGTCGGAGCGCACATGACCGAATTGAGAAGAACAAAGGCCGGGTGCTTTGACGAGTCCAGCTTGTGTTCATTAGAAGAATTGGCAGATGCATACCATCGCTGGCGAGAACAAGCAGACCAAGAGGCTATGAGAGAAGTGGTCCAGCCGATAGAAAATGCCGTCAGACATCTGCCGAAAATATGGATTGACGATTTGGCCGTTGATCCAGTTTGTCACGGCTGCGATCTATTCTTGCCGGGCGTGTCAAAGTTACATAGTGACATTCAGGCAGGGGACCTCGCAGCGGTGATGACACTGAAAGACGAGCTGGTCGCAATCGGGCAAGCCAAACTTGCCTCGGCGGAAATGGCCGAGCAAGAAAAAGGAGTGGCGGTAACCGTGCATAAGGTCTTTATGACAGAAGGAACTTATAGAAAAAGTTGAGTTTTTTTGATTCAAGACCCTGAATTCCCGATATAGCCGGCATCGATGCAGAACTGAATGATGTCGCGGGCTAACGGCGCCGCATCGCTTGAGCCGTGCTGGCCGCCTTCTACAACAACGGCGATCGCGATGCTTCGATCCTTATTATCTTTGGCAAAACCTGCAAACCAGGCGACCTCCGGGGCTTCTGTTGAGCCGGTCTTGCCATAGTTTTGTACGCCCTGCTCGGGCAGGCCGCTATGGGCGAATTCTTTGTAGGCGGTTCCGCCGGATTCATTCACCACCGCATACATGCCGTCCCGGACTACCTCCAAAGTCTGCGGCGAGATGCCGAGAGGCTCAGGTTCCAGGTTCGCGGCAGGGCACTCTAAATCCGACATTTCCCGAAATAGCCTGGGTTGCTTGAAGACGCCGCCTCTGGCGATAGCCGCCATCGCATTTGCCACCTGCAGAGGCGTCACTCGCAAGTTGCCCTGGCCTATGCCGAACAGCCGGCGTTCAGTTTCCGCAAGAGGCGGCAAATCCAGCGGCTCGTGACCCTGGCCCCGTGCCGCGAGAGACGAGGGACGAGGGACGAGAGACGAAATTTGCCCGGCTGCCTGCCTCAGACCTCGAATGTCGGATTGCGAGTTGCGAATCTGGAAGGTTGGAATCGTCCGGCCATAGCCGAATTTATAGAGCCATTGCTGCAGGGTGGGCGGCTCGATTCTGTCGGCAAGCTGCGAAAAATAAATATTACAACTGCCTCTTATGGCGTTCCTGGCATTGTTGGACCAGTTGTCACTGTGGCCGATGTGGTATCTATTGTAAATCCAGCAACTCGGCCAGCCGGTGGGAGCCTTTTGGGCCGGGCAATTAATGATTTCGTCCGGCGTAATCTTGCCCGACTCAAGAGCAGCGATAAGAATCACGGGCTTTATAACCGAGCCAGGCGGATATTGTGCACATATCGCTCGATTTATCAACGGCTCATTGGAATCTTTGACTAGGCTGTCATAGTCGAACCTCGCCCGATTCAAATCAAACACGGGCATGGAAACTAACGCCAGGATGTCACCCGTGCCTGCGTCAATAACGACTGCCGCCGTTCCCGGCCCGCAATTTGGGTCGTGCGGATAGCTGGCCAGATAGTTTTCTATCCTTTGCTGAAGCTGAATATCCAGCGTCAACGTGACATCTTTGCCGAACTGGGTTTCCGTGCGGCTTATCAACTGGCGGTCTATGTCGTAAACGAGCTCGCCGCGTTTTCCTCGCAGTATAGCTTCGCAAACGTACTCGACGCCCGGCCTTTTTCCGCAGACTTCATCCTCCAGATAGCTGGCCAATCTATCGTTTTCAAAGAGGTTCCGGTAGCTGCCTGTTGCCGGGCCTACCCAGCCGATCGTTTGGGCGGATAGTGAGCCGAACGGATAAAACCTCCGTGCTCCCGGCAGAATCTCAACAGCGTCAAAATCCAGAAATTCTACTTGGGCGGCAAAGATGTCATCGTCTGTTTCAAGCTCCAGGAGCGGCTGTGTTGTGCCCATCTCAGTGACATCGGCGACCTTGCCGACAAGCAGAAGTCGTTCATCCTCGTCCGGGAATTTCCGCGCAAAATCTGCTATCGCCTCCGACAACGGCACACTGTTTATCTCTTTTCCGTACTTGTCGACGATATTGGGGTCGGGGCCATTTCGTACCCAGGCCACAAAGGTCCGCAGATTCCACATTCGATCATTAATGTTCTTGATTTTCTGTTCGATCTCCGCCCGCTCGTGTCCAAAGCGTGTGCACTTCTCGATTACCTGCTGCAGATTCTCAAGGCCTGCCTGCAGCTCCTTCTGAACTTTCGGCAGCGCGGCCTCGGCGTTGTTCTGTTTGGCTGCTCTTAATAGTCTTGCTCTTGCGACGCGCTGGTCCAGAAAGCGGCTCAGCTTATATTCTATGCACAGTTGGAATCGCGGCTCGTCCACAGCTAATACTTTGCCCTTTCGGTCGAGGATTCTGCCTCGGACGGTTTTTAGCTGATGAGCCTTGCCCTGCTGTAGCTCGGCGATAGCATCCTGAAGGGACGAATCAGCCAGCAACTGCATCTGTACGAGGCGCAGCACGCAGACCAGCAGAAGCAATCCGATTACGATGACGAATATTTTGACTCGTTTGTCGTACATATTGTTTCAAAACCCCGCAATAAACCTGTCCTGAGCCTGGTCGAAGGATTGCGGGGCTAAATATAAACCGTGTAGGGTTTAATACCTTCTACCTCGCCGTCCTTTCATACGCATCACCCAATTCAAGGGCAGAAACAAAAACGGGCCTAATATCGCTGAGTACAGCGGCGTCCAAAATAATTTCGTGTACGCGTTGGCTGCGACCGGCTCAGCCTTAAGGAACGTCAGCAAGACGGCCAGCGCGGACGTCAGAAATCCGGTTACAAATATGCCAAGAGCCTGATAAGACATCTTTCGCAGCGCGATCACGCGGTGCAAATCGGCCAGCAAAGTGCCGAAAAGACCAAAGCTGATTATTTGTGGCCCCATCGTAGAGCCGATTATATCCGCAGCAAAACCGGCGGCAAAGGCAGTAATCACCGCCTCGGTGCGGTCGCCGTGAATGGCAAAAAAGACCAAAAGGATTAACAACAAATCAGGCTTGATGTCAGCGGTAGTGACGGCGATGACGTCAACCAGACTGGTTTGCAGCACGGTCGCGACCACAATAACAACTGCGAACCGAAACCAACGCATTATGGCATCCTTATACCAATCGCAAATCTTAGCCAGATTTTAACTGCAATCGGCACAAGTTATAAAGTGAAAAGAGCAAAAACCGAGCCGCGCCCGTCAGGAAGCGGCGCAAACCCGCGACTTTAACAGAGCCACGACCGTCTGGGAGTGGCAATTACCCCGGTACCCGTGCATCGAGCGACGAGGCACAAGTGACGAGTAACGAAATTCTCCGGCCGCAACCCTGATTTCAAGAAAATGTCCAGACCTCCGTTTTTTGTCCAAAAAATGTGCATAAAAACCCCCAAATACGTAGTTTCCACAGTAGATTTACAGACAGCAGATATGGTATAATCTTTTCATAGCACCCTTCAATAAGCGAAGGGAGGAGGCACATAGGGGTTCACAATCAAGCCTTAGCTGCAAGGGAATGCAAGCGGAAAGGGGGCTAAAGATGAAGTGGAAGGTGATTCTCGCATTCTTGATTGCCTTGAGCTGCTCAGTTGCTCTTACGGGTTGTGGCCGCAGTGCAAAGGCCAAAGCTGTACTTGAAAAGAAGGTGCAAGAGTTGGAGGCTGCCTTACAGAGAAGCGGCACTGAAAGAGATTGGCTAAACGCTGAAATGACGAAACTGTCAGACTTGCTTAAAACAGCCGAGTCGCAAATTGTTTCTGTTACCCAGCAGCGTGATGATCTACAGCGGCAGGTCAAAGAACTCACCAATGCCGCAGACCAGTTCAGAAGTCGCATCGATAAGCTTCTACAGTCAAAAGAGGAGCTCCAACAGCGCGTTAATGCAATCAGCCAGGAACGTGACCGGTTGCAGGAAGAGGTTGAGGGCCTTAGCAAGTTAAATGCTGAACTGGAGCAGAATCTGTCAGGACTTGCTCAATCACGGGAGGAGCTGCAGCAGAGAGTGAGCACACTCACCCAGTCTTGTGATCAACTGAAAGACCGCCTGGACGCAGTTACCAACGCCCGAGATGCGCTGCAAAAACAACTTGGGATGTTCACTCAAGGGCAAGCTGAGCTGGAGCAAAGTATCAGGGAATTGACCAATCGCTGGGGCACAGCCCTGGCCGGCATGAGAAATGTCCAAGTCAAAATACGCCTGTTGG
>Ga0315285_10005934_pt1 | contig 12561 bp, 9 predicted proteins | sample YL17G09_36_MG_FD_203698 | JGI IMG/M metagenome (GOLD analysis project Ga0315285, IMG submission 203698) | Sediment microbial communities from Yellowstone Lake, YNP, Wyoming, USA - YL17G09_36 | ecosystem: Environmental > Aquatic > Freshwater > Lake > Sediment | place: USA: Wyoming | collected... | reverse complement strand
GGGCAGGTTCCAGTACGGGATGTAGAACGTGGACCGGTGCTCCGCCTCCTTCAGCACGCCGTACACGGCCTTGACGACGGGCGAGTCCACCGCATCGCCCGCCGCCCCGAAATCGTAGTTGAAGACGCCCAGGCCGATGACGTCCAGGCCGAACGACAGGAAGACTTGTTCCATGTCGACCGTCGTCGCGGGTGGCCCGCCCGCCCGCGCATTCCCGTCCGCCACGGCGTCCAGGCGCTCCACCGCCCGCCCCGCGCACTTGGCAAACATGACGGCCATGGCGTCCAGGTAGGCGGCGTGGAAGGCGGGGACGACCGCCCGGCGCCGGGGCTTCCATGTCTCGAGGTCGGCCGGGATGAGGCCCTTGCCCATGATGGGCTCCAAGATCTCGGCCAGGACGCCCTTGTCGTAATTGAAGGCATTGTCTTTCAGCAGGTGGCGCGCGACGACGGGGTCGGAGACGACGATGAAGGCCTTGGGGCCAAAGGCCAGCTTGAAGACGCCCCCATTTTCGATGAACCACCCGTACAGGGCTTTGAACAGGGGCTCGTCGCCCGCCAGGTCGGACAGCTCGCCCGCGGCGGTCGGGATGTTGGCGCCGCCCAGGTCGGGCTGGAAGTAGCCCTGACGGATGGGTGCGAGGTTGATGGAGAGAGAGAGAGAGAGAGAGAGAGAGAGAGAGCGGGTGAGTCTCGTGAGAGTCGGGGATTGATGAGGATGAGAGAGAGGATGGATGGCTAGCTAGCAGCGTGCATGCTTTTTTCACTCCCTCCCTTTCTCACCTGCGACACCTGCGTGAGCAGCCGGGACAGCCCGTCCTTGGTGTTGCCCTTGCCCAGCACGGTTGCATACGCCAGGGCACCCACAGTGGGCGAAAAAAAGAGGGCCAGACCGCCGAGCGTGCCCAGTGCGGGCGGAGGCGGGGCGAGGTGGCGGCGGCCGGCGTAGCCGGCAGTGCGTTGACAAGGGAATTGTGGTGAGGAGATGCGCAGGCTGGGGCGGCTATGGCGCCCATGAGCTGGAGCAGATGCACACCTGCCAGGCAGGTGGAGGGAGGGGTTCATGGTGCGGGCCGAGAGCGAGCGGGCGTGCGATCGTCGCACTGGCCTGTCCTCTTGTCAGGCGAATGGGGTCGCGTTGCATCGCGTCGCGCGAAAGAGTCTCTTCGACTTCACAACCTTCACTTCCCTTTTTTTCTCTTCTCCCGCTTTGCTCTTTCAAATCTCCACACCATGGGCGACCGCGCCTACCCTGTCGCCCCACCACGCCTGCGCATGCGGGACGCCCTGCTGGAGGTGTGTCATCCCAGGACGAGAGTGGCCTGTGGTGTTCTCTCTCTCTCTCCTTTCTCCTCCAACCGCTCTCAACCTCTCTCTCTCTCTCTTCCTTTCTCCACAGGCCGCCCCTGACCTCGCGCCCGTCCTGGGCGCGCCGCCGCCGCCGCCGGCGACAACAGCATCAGCCGCGCCTGCCTCCTATGTCTCATTCCGGCCTCCGCTGGTGGCCTTGGCGCGCAGCAGCGAGCGGCGGGGGGGTGGCCGCCAAGGCATGACCCCCGCGACCCCTCCAGCCGCCCCGCCGCCGCCGCCTCATCCCCGGCGGCCGCCGACGACCACCAAGGCCGCCCCCGGGCGCGGGTCCTTCGACCTGGAGCCCTCCGCCGCGGAAACGGTCGCCGCAGAGTTGGCCCGTGTCAAGGCGGAGCGGGCTGCCCTCCTCGCCTCCCTCGCCGCCAGCCGGGCGGGGGCCGCGCGGTGCGGGGCCGCCCTGCAGGCCGCGGACACGGCCCGCCTGCGCGGGGAGGTCGCGGTCAGGCGGGCCGCCCTGGACGCCGCGGTCGAAGAGGGCGCCCGGGTGGCGGCCGCGGTGGGGCGGCGCCGCCTGGCCGTCGCGGAGGCGGCGGCCGGGGTGGCAGCCGCGGCGGCCCCTCCACCCTCGGCCGCGGCCTTGGTGGCACTCCAGGCCAAAGCGTCGGCCGCGGAGGCCGAGTTCGAGGCCTCCGACGCCCGGGCCCGCCTGTATGCGGCCTTGGAGGACCGCACCTGGGCGGACCATGCGGCCGCGGGGGCGGCCCTCAAGGCCGCCCAGGCCGGCCGGGATGGGTTTGGGGCGGACCGCGTGGCAGCCGCGGCCTTCCTGGGCAGTGCCCGGGCCGCCGCGGCCGCCGCGGCCGCCGGCCTGGCCCGCCGCCGGGAGGACGTGGAAGCGTCCACCGCCGCCTGGCGCCGCCGCCTGGCCGGCCGCCGCACGGAGGTGGCCGACCTGGAGCGGGAGGCGGCTGATGAGGTGGAGCGCGTGGGCAGGGAGCGGGCGGCCGCGGCCGCGCGCACTGCTGCCGCCCGGCGCGCCCGCTCTGACTCCGACGACGGCGACGCGGAAGCCGCGGCCGCGGCCAGCCTGCGACCCCAGGTGGAAGCCGCGGATGTGGCGTGGGCGCGGGTGCGGGGCCTGGCGGGCGCGGCCTCCGCGGATGGCGTCATCGCTCACTGGAAGGCGCTCCAGGAGAAAGCGGGCGCCCTGCGTGCGGAGGCCGGCGCGGCCGAGGCCCGACGCGAGGCCGCCCGGGCGGCCCTGGCAGCCCTGGCGATCGCAGCGGCGGATGACGAGGTGGCGGGGGTGGCGGGCGTGGCGGGCGCGGACGGCCTGCCTACCGGCCCGTCCGCTGTCGAGGCGGCGGAGGCCGAGGCGGCCGCCGCGGCCGCGGCCGCAGCCGCAGCTGGGGCCACCGCCGCCCGCCTGGCGGCCCTGACCTCCTCCGCCAAGTCCAGCCTGCGCTGGCTGGCCGGACACATCGGGGCGGCCGAGCCCGACGGCGAGGGCGACGAGGAAGCCGACCTGGCCGCCCTGGTGGAGAGCGTGGGCCGGCGGTTGGCGGCGCTGGGCGGCGGCGACGGCGTGGAGGGCGCGCCCGCGCCTCCTCCTCTCCCGCCCTCGTCCTCTCACCCGCTGCCCTCCCACCGCCTGTCCCGGCTGACGGGGGAGTCGGCGCGGACGGCGGGCAGTGGGCGGGTGGCGGGGCGGGCGCCCCGCCCGTTCGGAGTGGCACCAAGGGGTGGTGGTGACAACCGGAGCGGGCGGCGGGGCAGCCGGGCGTCCACGACCGCGTCGGGGCGGCCCGCGTCGGGGGCGAGCGTAGGGGCGGACGACGCATTGCCCTGTGCTGCCCTGGGCGATGATGGCGGCCTGGACGGCGGGGTGGGTGAGGAGGAGGAGGGCGCCGGCGCCTGGGACGGCGTCCCCAGCCGCGAACAGGTGAAACACCGGGCCTTAGGGTTGGCCCGGGCGGACGCGCGGGCGGCGGCGGCGGCAGGGGCGGCGGCCCAGGCGGCGGCGGCGGCCGCGTCCGCGGCGGCTGCCAAGGGGCGGGGTGGGGTGGGGCGGCGGTGATGAGTTTGTGTAGGAGGGGCCGTGGTTTTGTGAACAAACAAAGGAAAGATGTCCAAGCTTGTCGAGGCTCATTCCGGACAAAAAAGAGAAACGCCGCTTCTCTTTGCTCTTCAGGCGCGTCGCCCTTGCCTTTCCACGCACTCGTACCTATCTGTCGGGGGAGCACACACTCTGCCGACCTCACAGGAATAAAAAAGAACAGGAACGCTCCCCCCCCCCCGGGCTCTCAGCATGAAACGGGGCAGCGGCGACGGCCGGCGTGGCGCGGGCGGGTCGGGTGCGTCCGTCCTGAAAGCGCTCGACGCCTTCCCAAAGATCGCCGACGATTTCGCGGCCCGCACCGCCAGTGGTGGAGTGGTCACTCTGGCGTCGCTGGCGGTGATGGCGCTGCTGTTCATCGGGGAATTAGGTGAGGTATTTGAGCAGGGTGGTGTGCGCGCGCTCGACGTGCATTCGATCGACGCTCTTTCCTCCAATTCGGCCAATTCGGTTTCGCGAGCTAACGCCTCTCCTCCCCATTTCCCCAGGCTACTACCTCAAATCTCACCCCATCACCGAGCTGTCCGTGGACACGGCCCGGGACGATAAGATGACTATCAATGTGAGTAGACGAGTGAGAGAGAGAGAGGATGGGAGAGAAAGAAGAGGACTTTCTCCAAAAAAAAAAAAAACCCGACCCTCATCAACCTGCGCAACCTCCCCTGCTCTCTCTCTCTTCACCAGTTTGACCTCACCTTCCCCCACCTCCCCTGCTCCTGGCTGTCCCTGGACGCCATGGACATCAGCGGCGAGGTCGAGCTGGACGTGGACCATGACGTCTACAAGCGCCGCCTGGACCCGGGCGGCAAGCCCTTCACGGGCGAGACCCACAAGCAGGCCATCGGCCCGAAAAACAAGCCCGCCTTCTCGAGGGAGGAGGTCCTCGCCCACAAGGAGGGGTGCGGCTCCTGCTACGGCGCGTCCGCCAACGCCTCCCACTGCTGCGCCACCTGCGACGACGTGCGGGAGGCCTACAAGGCCAAGGCCTGGTCCCTGCCCGACCCCCAGACCGTCAAGCAGTGCCACGACGAGGAATATTACGCGTCCCTCCGCGACCAGGCGGCGGAGGGGTGCCACCTGTGGGGCGTCCTGCGCGTCGCCCGGGTGGCCGGCAACTTCCACGTCGCGGTCGGCAAGTCGTACACCCTCGGCGGGGCGCACTACCACGACCTCGCGCCGATCGCGGGGCTCGACCTCGACCTCCAGCACACCGTGGCCGCCCTCCAGTTTGGGCCGCCCTTCCCTGGGCGCCACTCCCCGCTGGACGGGACGGCGGTCTCGCGGGACGCCGCCCGGGCGCGGGGGGGCAAGCCCGGGCAGGTCCAATACTTCCTCAAGGTCGTACCCACCAGCCACACGGCGGGTGGCCGGGGCGGGAAGACGACCTGGTCGTCCTCGTACGCCGTGACCGAGCACGTGCGTGCGCCCACGGCCACGGCCGCTGACCCGCCGGGCGTCTTCTTCTTCTACGAGATGTCGCCGCTGCGGGTGGCGACGACGGAGGCGCGGCCGCCCTTCCTGCACTTTGTGACTAGCGTGTGCGCGGTTGTCGGCGGCGTCTGGTCCCTGTCCTCGCTCGTCGACGCGGCCGTGTACCGCGGGGCACGGGCGACCCGGCGCAAGGTGGACCTCGGGAAGACGGGGTGAAAATGAGGTTGGTGTGTGTGCTGGCGTGTGTGCTGGCGTGTGTGCGTGTGTGTGCGTGTGTGTGTGTGTGTGTGAGAGAGAGAGAGAGAGCGTGATGTAGAGGGCACGGGGTGACTTGGTTTGTGATGGCGGCAGCCGACGTGCAACCGACGTGAAACAGGGATGGAGAGCGAAGCGTTTTGAGTGCGCCGCCTGCACTCTCGCAACTCTCGCTCCCCTGCCTCCTGTCTTCTCCCCGCACAGGCACCCCTCTCTACGGCGGTTCTCTCTCCCACACACTCACCCACCCGCGCGTTCAGTCACACACACCATGGCCTCCAAGAGGATCGGCAAGGTGGGCACACGGGCGAGGGGGGGTGTGGGCGCAGGAGGAAGAAGAAGAGGCAGGACCGATCGAGGGGGAGCGCCGCGCCTCTCCTTTTTGCCCGACCCCGCCGCCACATCGCGCCTTCCGGCCCTCTGCGTCTCCAGAGCCAGAGAGGGGCTGATGAGAAGTCCGCGCGTGCGCGCGCGCGCGGTATGATGGCCGGGCCGTTTGCGTGCGTGTGCCCGCAACGCGGCGCAAGGGAGGGGGAGAGCGCCGGCGCGCTGGCTCTTGGCTTCGCTCCGCCCGACGTTTCAATGTCTCTCTTCTCTCACCACCACCCACAGGAGCTGGCGGACCTGCAGAAGGACCCGCCCACCTCGTGCAGCGCCGGCCCGGCGGGCGATGACCTGTTCCACTGGCAGGTGAGCGAGGAGGGCGTGAGGGGGCGCGCGCGCGGGGAGAGAGAAGACACCTAGAGAATGAGCGTTTTTTTTTTTTTTTTTTTTTTCTCATCCGCCCCGCCTGCGCTCCCTCTCTCTCCGCACCCCCTCTCAGGCCACCATTATGGGCCCCTCCGACTCACCTTACTCGGGCGGCGTCTTCTTCGTCATGATCCACTTCCCGCCCGACTACCCGTTCAAGCCGCCCAAGGTCCAGTTCCAGACAAAGGTAAAGGCGAGGAAAAGAGGAGGAGGAAACCGCGCCGCGCCGTGGGGTTTTGTGTCTGTCCGCGTGCGGCGCCCGCGTCCGCCCCTCGCTCCTCTGTCCCAGGGGATGCTACAGCGTGTGCGCGTGCGCCTGTGCCACGCGTGGGTGGAGGAAGGTCGGGCGTGGGTTGCCGCCACTGCCGGCTGAACGCCCCCGGACTTGCGCTGCCGCGGCGTGTTTTGCTGTCCCCCCCCTTTTTTTTTTTTCCTTTCAACCTCACAACCCCGCTCTCTCTCTCTCCCCGCCCACCCACCGTCCCCCGCCCACAGGTCTACCACCCGAACATCAACTCCCAGGGATCCATATGCCTGGACATCCTGAAGGAGCAGTGGTCGCCCGCGCTGACGCTCTCCAAGGTGCTCCTCTCCATCTGCTCCCTGCTCTGCGACCCGAACCCGGACGACCCGCTCGTCCCGGAGATCGCCCACATCTACAAGGCTGACCGGGCCCGGTACGAGGAGACCGCCCGGGAGTGGACGCGCAAGTATGCGATGGGGTGAAAGGGAGGGGGGAAGGAGTGGGTGGTGAAGAAGCGCCCCCCCCCCCCCTCGCCGTTTTCGTGGCGTGCCCTGATGGAGGGTTTCTTTTTCGGTGTGGTGAAGAGAGAAGAGAGTGCGTGTGCCGGCTCTCGGGGGGGGGTGCGTTTCTATTCTTTTTCTGATGGCACTGCACTCTCGTCCCCTTTCAGTGTGTGTTTGTGTGTACTGGTGCAGCGCGCGCGCGCGGTGGCGTGTAAACATGGATGGATGGAAAGGATGGAAAGGCAGTAGTGTTAATGGTTTCTATATTTATATTTTTTGCACTGCCCGCGAGAGAGAGCGGGGTGGTCGTGTCAATCAGACGCAGACGCACGCGCGCACACGCTCCACATGGCCATCCACCCCCCCGCCTTTTACGTCAAGGTGGCGGGCATCTGCTTCGTGGTGCGTGTGTTGGGAGTGGGAAAGAGGCGTGCATGCGTTTTGTGTTTTTCAACCTGGCCGCTTTCCTTCACATTTTTCTCATGTTTCTTCTCTTTTCTTCCCACACAGGCTGGCGGCGCCATGGAAGCCTTCATGATCAGAACGGGCTTCTACGACAAGTAAGAGCGAGTGAGAGGGGCGGGCGTTCCTCAGTATCATACCCAACTTCATCCGTCATCCCTCACAATACCCCTCATTTTTTTTTTTTTTTTTTTTTTTCTTATCTCTCCCATCCCCATCCCCGCATTTTCTCAGGGTCACTGCTCTCGAGGCCGAACGCTTGGAGGAATCCCGCGAGGAGCGGGCCCGTTTCCTGGCCGATCTGCGGGCCGAGGTTGAGAGGCAGGCCAAGGTCAAGGGCGTGGCGGTGCGGCTGCCACCGGTGGAGGGGGAGAGGAGATGATGGGAATGACATGATTAGACTGTTTTCTGATGCGCGTTTTACACTCTGCCTTCCTACTCTCTTGTGCCTCTACCTGCCACCCCAGTACTACGGCGGCAGCGGCGGTGGTGGTGGCAGCGATTGTGGCTGTTGTGGTAGCCCCCCCGCCAAGAACGCGTCCGCCGCGGCGGCCGCGTCTGCCACCCTGGCCGCAGCCCGCCCGCGCTCCTCCGCCGCGCGGGCGCCAAAGTCGACACACCCGCCCGCCGTGGCAGCGCCCTCAGGCAGGACCTCCCCAGCAACCAGGGCGTCATACAGGGCGGCCTTGCGGGCGAGGGCGGCCTCGGAGCGAGCCAGGGCAGCCGCAGAGGGGGCGTTGGTGGCCGCGCCTCGTGGTGGCGGTGGTACTCCTTGCTCCACCGCATCAGCTGCCGCCCGCCTGCCCACGCCCTGGTTCACACCGACGCTCACAGGGTCCGTGCGCACCCACTTGGATTGCGGCCGGACCGCGGCGGGGCGGGCGTTGCGCCGGAGGAGGGACGCTGACGCAGGGTCAAGGTTGGACGTGGAGGCCACCGCGTCCGCGGCCCTGGCCGCCCTCTCCGCGGCGACTGCTTCCCGGAGGGCGGCCATGCTGGCGGCGCCACCTGGTGCTCCGCTCCGCTTCGTGGACGGGCGGGCCAGGTAATCATGCGGTGGGCGGCCGCGGCGGCCGCTCATCGAATGAAAGGAATGGGAAAGGGGAAAGCGAGTTTCTTCAGAAGCGGTTTTTCTTCCCCGCCTTTCTCACATTTCTCACGCCCGCACCCCCACCCCTCTCCACACCATGGCCGACCCGGCTGCCGCTCTGGGCATGTCCCTGGACGACCTGATTGCGAAGAGCAAGGTAAAATGAAGGACGAGCGCGCGGGAGCGCACTCTGAGGGGACGGTCTACGCAAACAAAAAAAAAGTGCTGGCGCCCGCTGAAAATGCATCGCGCGCTCGGGCCCGCGCGCCTACCCGTGCTCGCCCTGCTCGTCCCCGCTGGCAACACTGAACGTCGATGATGGCCATGGCCGGGTCGATGGGCGTGATGGGTGTACCGGGCGTCGGCGCACGCACTTTCTTTTTTCGCATCGGGTTTGTTTTTGTTTGCCGGCGTTTCGCATTGACCCCCTCCTTTCCCGCGCACGCGCCTCCCTGCTCCCTTACCACCAGACGGACAACAAGGCGGCCAAGAAGCCTGCCACCGCGGGCGGCCTGTCCGTCAAGGCCAAGGCTGCGGCCGGCGGTCAGGCCGTCGCCCGCGCTGCCAAGCTGGCCGCCAAGCGGGGCCAGCCCGCGCCGCGGGCGTCCGGGCCGACCGCCATGGACGTGGGGGGCGACGGCAGCGGCGCAGCAGGCAAGAAGCAGCGGCGGCGCAACAAGAAGAAGGGCGCGGGCGTCCAGCTGTACAGGTGAAGGAGGAGAGGAAGGGGAGAGATGGCAAAGGGGGGGGGTCCTGGTCGGATGAGGTGCACCTGGGCAACACCTCGCACTCATTCTTTCCCCTCTCTTTTCACGCACGACAGCGGCCGCGTCAAGGTCGCCCTGCCAGCCTCCCGGGCCAGCAAGGTTAAGAAAGGCGGCGGCGGCGGCGGCGGCGGCGGCGGCGGCGGCGGCCGCCAGAACGGCGGCGGCGGCGGGGGCGGCGCCCCAGCGTCGGCCAAGGACCCGCGCGCGGTCCGCGTGACCATCATCAACGACCGGGCGCCCGCGCCCCGGAGCGGAGGTGGCGGCGGCGGTGGTGGCCGGGGCGGCGGCGGTGGCGGTGGCTTCCTACGTGGCGGCGGTGGTGGCGGTGGCGGTGGTGGTGGTGGCGGCGGTCGTGGTGGTGGTGGCAACGGCGGCGCTGGCAACGGCGGCGGCGGGCGCTTCTCCTTTGGGGCGGGGCGGCGCTAAGACTCCATCCTCGTGCGGACTCCCATCCTCCTCGTGCGGACGGGGCCCGCATGTGCGGGTGTGTGTCGGGAGGTTTTTTTGGGGTTGCTCGCTGGTGAGAGAGAATGCAAAAAAAAATTGACACAAAAAAAGACACGATCCAACGTGTGTGTGGGGGATTATATTTTACACAACCACGCCGTTTGTGCGTGTGGGCATTCCAAGGGAGGCAAATGCGCACCCACGGCAGGCGGAGACGAAGGTTAAAAACAAAGGAGATGGATCAAAAGCATACGTGGACGGGGGGATGGCAACTCTCTCTCTCTTCTCTCACCTCTCCGCCTCTTTCACGCACTCCCCACCCCCGGCCTCCTCAAGCGTCCTGCGCAGCCTGGGGCGGCGGCGTCAGGGCCATGGATTTCTTCATGAACTCAAACAGGGTGGGCGTGACGGCCAAGAAGTTGTCAATGATCCCACCACCCGCGCCAGGTCGGCCACCACCACCACCGGCCAGGGCGCCGAAGCCCGTGAAGAAGCCGCGTACGAAGTTCTCCGTGTCGAAGAGCGGGGCGCCCATGAGGCCGCCCTCGCCGCCCGGGCAGGCGGTGGTGGGCAGGTCCAGGACGGCCCCGCCGGAAGACCGGGCCAGGCCGCCCCACCCGCCCCGGGGCGCGCACGCGGCCGCCCACTGCCAGAGCGAGCCCAGCGACTGACTGATCGCGGGGTAGCCGACCGCCCACAGGAAGAGCGACGCCTGCTTGGGCGGGGGGGGGGCCTCGCCCGCCGGTGCCTCCGGCTCCGGTGTCAGGCCGCCGCCGCCGCCGCCGCCGCGGCGGCCAAAGGCGGCCATGTCGGAGATGAAGCCCATCCACCCGCCAACCAGGTCGCCGATGATGCGGGTCGCGGAGCCGCCGTCCGTGATGACCGCCCCGACGTCAAAGGCGTCGGGGAAGAAGGTGGAGTTGCCGATCTCGCCGAAGCCGGCCATGACGGAGTACATGACCGCGTCAAAGATGCCGGTCGGGGCGTTAAAGGTGCCGTCCGGCCCCCGGAAGGCGCCCGGGCGGGCGACGAGCGGGGACGCAAACTTGCGGGTGGCCCGGTCGTACAGGCACCGCCCGGCCGTGCCGACGACGTACCGCCCGATGAGGACGCCTGAGCAGGAGGACTCGTCGGCCAGGGCCGCGGGCTCGGGGGCGGGCTCGTCGTCGGAGGAGCCGGCGGCGGCCGCCCGGGCCCGGCGCTTGGTGAGGAGGGTGGCCGTGCGGATGGGCAGGGACGGCGCCTTGGTGGCCTGCTTCCACTGGGAGGGCTTGAAGGCGGTGCGGGCGGGGCGCGGGGTGGCCGGCGCGGGCGCGGGCGCGGCGCCCGTGCCGGGGCCCAGCAGGTTGGGCAGGTCGTCGCCGGCGGGGGCGGCGGCCGCGGGCGGGGCGGGGGCGTCCGCGAAGCCCACGCCCGCCGCGTCGTGGCCTGGCTGGACCAGGCGGGGCGCGCCCTCCGCGGCCGCGTCCTCCCCCCCCGCCCCGTCCACCGCAATCGGCGCCACCGACGCGTACAGCAGGCCCGACTTGACGACGTACCGCACCGTCCGCAGGTGGTCGGAGGCTACGGGGACGGACACGCCGGCGACGCCGCCGGACGCCTTGCCCGCGCCGGCGGGCGCGGCCGTGCCTGGGCCGCGCCCCGCGCCCACGAGCGCAAACCCGTCTGCCTCAAACGCCGCGATCGCGCCTGCGCTCACCGTGCGGCGGGCCGCGGCCGCGTCGGCCTGCGTGCCGCCCTCCTCCGCCAGGGCCGCCTCCACGCGCGGGGCGGCGAAGGCCGGGCCCGACCCGGCTGACGTGTCCAGCATGCCCGCGAGGGCGTGGTACTGCCGGGTGGGGCGGGGCGCCGCGGCCTGGGCACCGGGGCTGCCACCGCCGCCCTCCACCACCGTCAGGGGGGCGGTCGACGCCGCGCTGCCGCCCTTGCCCGCGTGGGCGTCGGGCGGGGGCGCCCCCCCGCGGATCCAGACCACGCAGGCGCCCTTGTGGGTGACAGCCGCCCCCGAACACGTGGCGAGGCAGTCGGAGTCGTACGTGAGGCCGTTGGCGCCGCACACGAGGTCGCCCGTCAGCACGCACCCGCACAGGCAGTCGTGGACGCGCGGCGTGGGCAGGGACGCGGCCGTGGCGGCGTCGCAGGCGGCCCAGGAAGGGTCCTTGGCGGCCTGGTCGGCCGCGAGGGTGGCGGCGGCCTGTGGCGGGGAGAAGTGGTGGCGAAGTGAGTTTTGAACAACCGTGCGCGTGCGCGCGCGCGCGCGCGCGCGGCCTGTCCGCTGCACCATCGCTTTCCTGCGAACGTGAGGCTCCGCCGCCTCCATCCCCGCATGGCAAAGGCGGAGGGCAGCCACAGTAATGCCCAGACTGGGCAGTGCGCGGGGTGGTGGGCGGGATGGGGGGCCCACCCAGGCCGCGCGGGAGGGGCGCCAGGGAAAGTGCGGGAAAAACGTCTGCGTCAGCGCGCAGCGACTCTCTCTGGCAAGATGCGCGCCTTGTGAGGGAGCCGAAAGCCCTCCGCCCGTCCCCACACACCCCCCACCCCATCCACGGCCAAGCCAGCAGATGGAGCTGCCTTTACGTCAGGGGTACGTGGGGCGCAAAGGTGCGGGGGAGCTGGAAGGAGCGAGCTGCTAGCAGAGGCGCTCTCACCAAAATTGGCGCACGCTTCTTCTCGCTCTTTCTATCCCCTCCCCTATCAAGACTCACCGTCAGGCACGCCAGGACCGCCACCAGGAGGGCGGGCGTGCGTGCCATTGTTGTGTGTGCCGTGTGGGGTTTGCTGGTTGGTGTGGCGGGAACGAGCAAGGGAGAGAGAGGCGAGGTAGGTTTTTTTCGTGGAACAAAAGAGTCTGGCATGCCTTAGCCTTGCCTTGCCCTCCGCTCGACTCTCACCTCCTCCTCACCGCCCATGTGGTGCGGACCTCCCCCGCACACCCCCGCCACTCTCAAGCGACGTACTCCCCCACCGGCGGCGCCCCCGCGCTGCGCAAGGCGTCCAAGGCCTCCGGCCGGTCCGGAAACACCGCCTGGTAGAAAATGCCGTCCACCCGCAGCACGGCCGCCCAGAGCGGGCCCGCCCGCACCAGGCAGGGCACGGCGGCCGAGGCGGCGGGCGGGAGGGACCCCGCCGCCAGAGCCCGGAAGACGCCGTCTGCGACGGACGGGCGCTTGGGTGGGGGTGGGGGTG
>Ga0315285_10005933_pt1 | contig 12562 bp, 10 predicted proteins | sample YL17G09_36_MG_FD_203698 | JGI IMG/M metagenome (GOLD analysis project Ga0315285, IMG submission 203698) | Sediment microbial communities from Yellowstone Lake, YNP, Wyoming, USA - YL17G09_36 | ecosystem: Environmental > Aquatic > Freshwater > Lake > Sediment | place: USA: Wyoming | collected... | reverse complement strand
TGCTCCTCCTTCAACGGGTTTGTGTCATCGAAGCGCAGGTTGCAGAGGCCGCCGTACTCTTTTGCGATCCCGAAGTTAAGGCAGATGGACTTGGCGTGGCCGATGTGGAGGAGACCGTTTGGCTCCGGCGGGAAGCGAGTGTGCACCCTGCCGCCGAATCGCCCGTTCTTGTTATCCTCGTCGATGATCTTCCTGATGAAGTCACGAGGCGCTTCCTGGGATTCCATCTTCTTTCACCAAGTCTTCAATGGAGGTGCAGCCCCGACCGGATTCGAACCGATGCCAAGAGGTCCAGAGCCTCTTATGCTGCCATTACACCACGGGGCTATGTCCCATCAAGTCCCATCTGCATCTTAGCGTTTTCTACTGTTCTTCCGTCAGGTTCAGGTAGATGCCCAAGCCGATACTGGAAGTATAGCCCCGGGTAGATTTGAACTGCCGTCGCGAGGCCCAGAACCTCGAAGGCTTGGCTTGTAGGTCCGAGGGCGCGAAGCCCAGCGGACTCGCTACCCCACGGGGCTATCGTCTTGGACGTACATCACACGCGTTATTTGCGCTTTTCCATGATATTCCGGCGGGGCGCGAGCTCGCCAGGGCGATCTAGGCTTTTGCTGATTCCTTCAGCCTCTCCAGGACCCATTCCTTCTTCAGCACCGCCAGGAAAGGTGCGGCGCGCGGTCCCCTCTCCTGTCCGAGGAGCACCAGATACAGATCTCTGAAGAAGCGAGGAGTCTCGACCGGCAATTTCCCGCCCTTGGTGAGCGCAACCATGGACTCCTTTATCGCATCCTCCCGCCATTCGGTCGGCGTAGCCGCCCTGAGGTACATCGAAAGCGCTTCCCTGTCCCTATCGTCGAGTTGTTCCCTCACTTCCTTTGTCAACTCCTGCAGGAGCATGACCTTGTTCTCGGATGAATAGAGCTCCACCCATTTCATCGCGTGCGTCAGCCTTCTCTCTATCCTGCTCTCCTCGAACGGCGTTAAGGGCAGGGAGAGCATGCCGGTGTCCCTCAGTCGCTGGATGCACCAGCTGACCTTGTGCTCAGCCGGCGAGATTTGCGACAGGTAGGCCGCGTGGCGGTATGAGAGCTGGAACGGCATCTCCTCCATCGTCTTCTCGACGAGCGCGAGTTCGAAGCTCCGAGCCGCGACCTCCTCTTCCTCATTCCTCTTCGCGGAATGATACGCCTTTTCTGCCAAATCGTAGAGATCGTGATATGAGTCCACCTTGTTCATGTCGAGGACCACGCGCCTTGAGACCGGGTTGAAGAAGTAGATGTAGCGGATGACCTCCGGGTCGCCGATTTCCAGCCACTGTTTCGGAGTGAAACCAATGAAGTCTGACGAGCCCATGTCCCCGAGATCCTTCCCACCCCGCCCCAGCCCGACCCACTCATAGGCTATGGGGAACGGCGCCTCCATCCCCATGATCCTCTCCGCGATTTCCTTGCAGCTGTCCCTTGACCCGCCAGGCGCGGCGTGGTCCTTCCCGAAAGGCTCGACATCGACCTTCAGGACCTTCCAAAGGGCCGGCCATTCGAGCCGCCAGTTCAGCTTACCCTTCTCGATGGGGGAAATCCCGGAGTTGCCGCACTCGCACTCGTAACGCACCCGGTGATTGGGAAGGAGCTCCAGCGTCTTCGCGCTGCCGACGCGCTGGCACTTCTCGCAATAAGCTTCGAATGGAATCCAATCCGCCGGGTAGGGCTTCCTGCTGCGGTACTTGTTCACCACCTCCCGCACGGCCTCCTTCTTAGCCACGAGTTCGATGACGAGGTCCTTCATGTCTTGGCGGGAGTAGACCTCCGTCGTGCTGATCACGCTTATCCCGGGGGCGAACCTGTCCAGGTGGTCCCCGAAGTCGACCCAGTAGTGCTCCACCCAGTTCTTGTGGCAGCCCTCAGGATCCGGGACATCCACCAGCCTCCGACCGATGTACTGCTCCCCTTCCCCGGCCTTGAACCTGCTCAGCTGTCCCTCCTTGCCCTTCCATTGGTCCTGGGTATACAGCACGAGGTTCTGAGAGGCCTTCTTCCCTTTCAATCTCAACGCTCGGACTATCGCGTGGTTGAGCGCGATTTCCCCTCTCAGACGGCCTACATGCTGCAGGCCGGAGACGCTCAGGCCCGCGTTGCAGAGGATCCTCTCGCGCCCGTGAAGGAACTCCTCCGCCTTCCCGAGGAGCTCGTCGAACCAGTGCATCTGCACCACTAGATTGACCTGGCGCGGATTAGCGCCCGCAAGGGGATGCCGTCCAATTCGTCCTTTCCCGTCTTGTTCACCAGGACGATCGCGAGGATCGGAGTTCCGCCGGAAACTCGCGCGTCCTCCATCGCGCCCTTCATCGTCTCGCCAGTGCTCACGACATCGTCAACGAAGATGACTTTCTTGTTCTGGATTGAGGCGTAGTTGCTGGAGAAATGACCACCCGCCTTGCCCCTCTCGCTCGGGGGCCTGTATATCGCCAGCTCGCTCCCCAGCTCCTCGGAGATGCACGTGGCGTACGGAATGCCGTTGATCGCTATCCCGGCGACGCACTGCGGCTCGTTGCCGCTCTTCTCCGTCTCCTCGAGGATGATGTCGGTCATGGAGGAGGCCATCGCCGCTATCCTGTTTCCCATGACGCCGATGGAGCGCCAGCCGATCTTGACGTCCTTCGGGGGCTCCCCGCCCTTCACGCCCCGGGTCAATAGCCAGATGATCGTGTCCTTCGAGAGGTGAAGCTCGTCTGCTATCTCGTCCTCCTTCAGACCCTTCTTCTTGTAATCCATCGCCTTCTTCACGAGGGCGTCAATGCTCTTCATGTTCCACCGCGCCTCGTATCCTGACTTCCTCTATTAAGTTTTCCGAGGAGTGCCTCCATCCGAGTGCCCCTTCCACGACGTGTCGTCAAGATTATCTAGATAACGGCGATGCCCGGGTAGGCAACTCCTATGAACAAGACCAAGTGGCTGGTACTCGTAGTTGTCGTTGTCGCAGTCGTCCTCGTGGCGGCGGGTCTGGCCATCTCAGGTGCCTTCTCTCCCGCCGAATCGAGGCTCATCCTTGCCACGACGACGAGTACGCAGAACTCCGGTCTCTTGGACTTCATTCTGCCCGACTTCAAATCGAAGTACGGCGTCAAGGTCGATGTGGTGGCCGTCGGGTCAGGTCTGGCGCTCGAGAACGCAAAGAGGGGGGATGCAGACGTCGTCCTCTCCCATGCTCCTTCGCTGGAAGCGTCATTCATGGACCAGGGGTATGGCATTTTCAAATGGAAGGTGATGTACAATCAGTTCGCCATCGTCGGCCCCTCGAGCGATCCCGCCGGCGTGGGGAGCGCCTGGAACGTGACCGTGGCGTTCAAGAAGATCGCAGACAACTCCTCCACATTCCTCTCGAGGTCGGACAACTCTGGGACTTACACGAAAGAGATGCAGATATGGGGCCTGGCGGGACTGAACGCGGGTCAGTTCGGCTCGTGGTACAAAGAGGTGGGGAAGGGCATGGAAGACACGCTGATGATGACCGAGGAGCTCGGAGGATACACGCTGACGGACGAGGGGACGTACTTCACGCTCATCAACACACTCAGCATCGTCGAGCTCTTCAGAAATGATGCGGTGCTCTTCAACCAGTACAGCGTGATTCCTGTCAATCCGGCGAAGAACCTGAACGTCAACGTGAAGTACGCAGTGCTGTTCGCGGAATGGATTGTGAGCCCGGAGACGCAGGAGCTGATAGCATCATACGCGGCCAACGGCCACCAACTCTTCTTCCCGAACGCGGAGCCCTGATTGATGGAGGATTCCTCACTTGGGCGAACTTGACGTCGCTCAGGTCGTTGCGCTCTCTCTCTACGTGTCGATTACCGCAACCGTCCTGACTTCGCTGGTCGGACTGCCGCTCGGCGCATTCCTCGCATTGAAGAGATTCCGCGGGAGCTGGCTCATGAGGACGGGCGTCTACACACTCTTCGCGCTCCCCTCAGTCGTCGTCGGTCTGGTCGTCTACACAATGCTCTCGCACAGCGGGCCGCTAGGTTTCCTGGACTGGCTCTGGACGCCTATAGGTATGGTGCTCGCCGAGTCGGTGCTCATCTTCCCGCTAGTGACCGGCCTCACCATGTCCGCCGTCTCTGACGTCGACGAGAGCGTGAGTCTCACCATCAGGACGCTTGGCGCGAGCAACAGGCAGCTCATGATGAGGGTGATGCACGAGGCCAGGTACGGGATTTTCGGGGCGGTGATGGTGGGCTTCGGAAGGGCGATCAGTGAGGTCGGCGCGGTCTGGATGGTCGGCGGCAACATCAAAGGGTCGACGCAGGTCATCACGACGGCAATCATGCAGCAAACCCAGATGGGAGATTTCGGCACCTCGTTTGCGTTGGCGGGGATCCTGCTGATCATCGCATTCGTTGTGTTCTTCTTGATACGGGAAATCCAGGAGAGGGGTTGACCTTGGGGCTCGCGGTCGAGGCGGCGGGGATATCGAAATCCTACGGCGGGTCGGCGGTCCTCTCCGGCGTCAGCCTCAAGGTCGAGGCGGGCGAGCTGTTCGCCATAATGGGTCCGAGCGGTAGCGGCAAGAGCACCCTGCTCCGCATCCTGGACCTCCTGGAGCAGCCGGACCAGGGGGAGGTGGCGTTTGGCGGCTCCGAGTCGGTCCTGCGGGATGGCCAGCGGCTCAGGCGGAGGATGACCATGCTCCTGCAGAGGTCGGTGATGTTCAGGGACACGGTTTTCGGTAATGTGGCTTACGGCTTGCGGCTGAGGGGGATGCAAGAGCGTGAAATCCGAGATCGCGCGCTCAATGCCATCGGAGATGTCGGGCTGCAGGGGTTCGAGCGCAGGAAGGCTTCGACGCTCTCGGGCGGGGAAGCGCAGAGAGTCGCGTTCGCCCGCGCGATTGCGATTGAGCCAGAGGTGCTGTTCCTCGACGAATTCACCGCGAACTTGGACCCGCCAAACATCAAGATGCTCGAGTCTGCCCTGGCCGCGTACCGCCAGAAGACGGGATGCACGGTCGTCATGGTCTCGCACAACCCGTTTCAGGCGCAGAGGCTCGCGAAGCGTTGTCTGTTCCTGTATCAGGGCGAGGTGCTGGGTAGCGGGCCGATTGACGATGTCCGCCGCCTCGATGACGACAGGACAGCGGCATTCTTCCGCGGCGACCTGATCTAGAGTGATTTCTCCCGCCGGGAATTGCCAAACATTAAGCAACACCATTGAGTAGGTCATTCGCATAGCAGGAGATCGAAAGCACATGGCGAGAAGCCAAGAGATGACCGTTGTCCTTGTGATACTGGCGGTGTTCGTGGCACTCCTTCTCACAGGGTCCGCCGGCGCGATGTTCATGTCAAGCGGGATGATGGGTGGGGGCATGATGGGCGTCGGAGGTGGAAGCTTCAACCTTGGCTGGCTTGCAGTAACCCTGCTGTTGGCGGTTGTCCTGATAGCCGTGGTCTTCTCCCTGATGTTTTCCCGCCAGGATGTCCCCATAGTCAATCAGGCTCCAGCCGGCGGAACGATGGCCCCGACATACCCAGTCTCATCGGCCGTCCCTTCAGTTCCTGAACAGGAAGGTCAGCATATGTCCCGCAATCAGGAGGCGGTGATTTTCAAGATGCTGGATGAAGACGAAAAGCGCTTCTACGCGCTCATCCGCGAAAGGGGCGGAGAGATGCTCCAGAAGGATATCGTGGCGTCTGGCTCGTTCTCCAAAGCGAAGGTCACCCGCCTGCTGGACAAGCTCGAGCGCAAGGAAATCGTGGCCCGCGAAAGGCACGGCATGACGAACAAGATCCGCCTCTTGACAATGCCGCCAAAACCCTCAGAACCCGCCTGATTTCATCTTTCTGGAATGCATTTCACTTCGTTTCAGGTCAGTGACATATGCTGTTTCAGCCATAGTGATGCCTGAAGCCCGCGGGTTCCGCGGGCCGAGGAGACACAACAATGCAAACTGCGGTAATCGCCCTGCTTTCGGCTTTGTCCTTGGCGGGCGTCGGCACGACGGCGGTGGCCATGTCAGGCGGCAACATGATGAGCGACCACCCGATGATGGGTGATCAGGGGAATGGCGGTGGAATGCACGATGGAAACAACGGCACATACGGTGGCGGCGGCAACCACGGTCACTGTCACTGCTGCGACGGCGATGAGGGGAACGACACCGGGCAGGGTCAACTAGGGCTGAGTCCCTGAGACGGCATCTCGGTCGGTGGCGGGGGCAACCCCGCCTAGGGACCATGCCCTCAGGCTGACTTCATCTCTCTGAACTTCTGCTCGAAGACTTCCTTGATTAGCGCCATCGGGATCAGGCCGGCGTAGAGGAAGGTGTCGTGGAACAGCTTGTCGCTGTACTTCGGCCCTAGCTCCTTTTTCGCCTGCTGCTTCAGCTCCATGATCATGTGCTTGCCGATCAGGTAGGACAGCGGATATCCCGGGGTGTAGGTGTACCTCTTGACCTCCGATGTCGCCGTCGCCTTGTCGAGCCCCGCCTCTTTCATGAGCATGTCCACAGCCTGGTCGAATGTCATCTTGCGGCGGTGAAGGTCCACGTCTATGATGACCCTGCAGGCCCGCCACATCAGGTCGAGCGTCTGCGAGAACCTCACCTCGGGCTCGTTGTGGAACCCGTACTCGGGCATCATCTCCTCGCAGTACAGCGCCCAGCCTTCCACGGTCTCGATGGACCACACGTATGACCTCGCGTATGACTTGTTCACGGCAGCGCAACTATTGTGCAGGTGGTGCCCCGGGTAACCCTCGTGGATGGCGGTTATCCAGTTCTTCGCGTAGCTGTGCTTCTTCAGTTCCTTCGAGTCCTCCTGCACCGGCGTGACCATGTAGATGCCCTGCTGGACCGCGTCGAACGGGGCGGAGGGCATGTAAGCGGCGATCGGCATCACATGCCTCAGGTATTCAGGGGTCTCGATCACCTTCAGCTCTTCCTTAGGCGGGAAGGTCGCGATGTCCTTCCTCGCGACGAACGCCTTCGCCTCGTTCATCGCTTTCACCGTCATTGACAGCGCTTCTGCGAAGTCCTTCGGATGCTTCGACTGCACGAGTTCCTTGACATCTTCGACCGATGATCCCGGCTTGATCTTCTCGGCGAGGATGCTGAGTTGCTTCTTCGCGGATGCGAGGTAGTTATTTCCAAGGGAGTAGATCTCGTCCGCCGTCAGACCGAGTCCCCTGAGCTTGACGAGTCTGTCGAAGTTGCGTGCGCCTATTCCGATGTCGTCTGTCGCCTTCGGCAGTGCATCCTCCCTCAGCCATTTCTCGTGGTCGCTCAGGGCCTTCGATGCCTTCGCAGAGGAGTCGGCCAACGATTCCACGTCAGAGGGAGGCAGCGCGCCCCTCCCGATTCCCTCTATCATCTTGAGCAGGCCCTGGAGCTGCGAACAGGACTCGATGCCTATCGTCGTCCAGAGCTTGACCGGTCTGGTGAGCCGCTCCCTCGCATCACCCAGATACTTGGGCGCCGCGGCAAACCGGGATGAGATGCACCGCAGTCTCTCGGGCAGCGGAGCGAAATCCCTCTGGTACAGGAGCATTATGGAAGTGCCGAACTCTCCCGGTGCCGCAGGGTACATCTCCGATCTATGGAGTACCTCCTCGTCGAACAGGTTCAGCTCCACGGCACTCAGAAGGTTGCGCCTATCGATCTGTTTGGATGGCGAGAGCTCCTCCGGTTTGAGTGCCTGGAGCCGCGCCTTGAACTCCTTTGTGCGGCGGATCTCCTCTTTCAATGCAGACAGAGAGGAGTCTGGCAGCATGTGGTCGTAGTCATGTATGCCCAGATACGTGCCATAGACGGGATTCCACTGCGCATACCACCGCACGATTTCCTCGGCGAGCGCATCCATTGCCTGGTCGAGCATGCACGTGGAATCGTCGGAAGGCAGTTTAACCTTGCTACTTAATGGGTACTCTGCGCCCGCTCTCGTCTCGGCGGTAGCGCCCGAAGTCCTCGCACCCCACCAGAAATTCACCATCGAAGACGGGGCCGTCGACGCAGACCAGCCTGTCGCCGAATGCGCACGCATCACAGATCCCGATTCCGCATTTCATATATCGCTCGACGGATGCTTGAACCGGTATCCTTTTCTTCGTGGCGGCTTCAACGACCTTCTTCATCATCGCTTCGGGTCCGCAAGTGATGATCTGGTCGAACTTGTGCGACTCGAGCAATCTCTCCGCCAGCGCGCTCGCGAAGCCGTCATACCCCTCGGAGCCATCGTCTGTGGCCAAGTGGACCTCTCCGACCTTCTCTGCGCGCTTCACGAAGATGATTTCATCCTTGGTCTTCGCTCCGAGCGCGGTGACCACTTTCCTCCCACTCTTGGCGGCAGCTTCCATCGCGGCGGCGACCGAAGCCATCCCCGTCCCGCCGGCAACGAAGAGGATCCTCTTACCCCTGATGTCGAAGCTGTTGCCCAACGGGCCCCGAATCCCAAGGCGATTGCCCACTTCGAAACCCGCGAGCGCATTTGTCGCCTCCCCCTGAGCATGCGAGGTGAATCCCTTCAAGCCGTCTATGTACGAGAGCGCCATCGGGATCTCGTCATGGCGGGGGACCCAGACCATGACGAACTGGCCCGGCTCCGCCTCGAATGGAGCGCGGAATCGGAAAGTCTTGGTGTGGTGGCACTCGACGGCGATCTTCTCTATCTTGACGATGTGGAGATTACTCATGGGCAAGCCCGACCATTTCCCCGACAGTCTTGAATCCCTCTTTCTCCATGAACTGCTGAATCTCCTTGCAGATCAGACGGAACGCGCTGTATCCACGCGTCCTGAGAGCGGTGCCTATCTGGACCGCGCTCGCTCCCGCCATGAAATACTCCACAGCGTCCAGACCAGTGGTCACGCCGCCAACCCCGATGACCGGGACGTCAACAGCCTCGTAGAGGTCGTAGACGCATCTGAGCCCGATCGGCTTGATCGCCGGGCCGCTCAGTCCGCCGTACTTGTTCGAAAGAACCGGCGTTCTCAGCTCCGCGGATATTGCAATCGCTTTGACCGTGTTGATTGCGACGACAGCATCGGCACCGCCACGCTCGGCGGCCAGCCCGAGGTTAGCCACGTTCGTGACGTTGGGGGACAGCTTGGGCATCACAGGAATCTTCACGACACTTTTCACCGCGCGCGTGAACCCTTCGACTGCTCCTGCGCTTTGTGCGATTTCGAGACCGAGACCCTTGGCATGCGGGCAGCTGAGATTGAGTTCAACCGCCGCGGCGCCGTGCTTCTCGAATTCCATCGCCACGGAGGCATATTCGTGCTCATCCTTCCCGAAGGCGCTGCCCACGAGGATTACACCCGATTTCACGGCCTTCGCAATCTCAGTGCCGTACTCCTCGATTCCGGGGTTGGGCAGTCCCATAGCGTTGATCATGCCATTCTCAAGCTCCACGATGGTCGGATTCTTGTAGCCCGCTCGAGGATGAAGACAGATGGACTTCGATACGACTGCGCCAGCCCCGCTCTTGAAAACGCGCAGAAGGGAACCGCCAGTCTCATCGAGTATCCCGGAAGCGAGCAGGGTCGGGTTCCGCAGACTCAGGCCCGCCAGCTCCACGGCGAGGTCTGTCATGCCGCTGCGTTAAGCGACCCTCGCCTTAAATCCCTTTGTCCACATTCGGTCGCGAGCTTGATGGATAAGTCTAGGTGTTGCGATTATCCGGGCTCCCATACACCCGCAGGCGCAACCCCTTCCTCTCGAGATTGACGAACCCCTTCTGCGACAGTCGCCTGATATGATACAATGCGAGCTGGCTGGAGACTCCCAGTTCTTCAGCCAGCTCTTTCACAGACCTGCCCACATCCTCCTCGACGGCCTTCAGCAGCCGTTGCTCGATCTCCCGCAGCTCTCCGCCGTTCTCGGCTGGAATGGTCGCCCCCCTGGAGTAGTACCTCCTCCTCGTGCCCTGCACCCTGGACTTGATGATGCCCTCCTTCTCGAGCTTCATCAGGTGCCAGGACAGCGTTCCATTTTTCAACCCGAGGTTCTCCTTGATGGACGTATAGCACTCCCCGGGATTGCCCAGGATGAAGCCGCGGATCATCCCCCGAGTCTCCGCCTCATCCTTTTCCTTCGTCTTTCTACCGTGCATGGGGGCGACCAAGAGAGTCAGCAGCGCGACGCGGCCAATCTCCGTCCCGCCGATTGGAGCGATGACGAAAAGGATGGCGAGCAGTATGAGAAGCCACAACCAGTCGAAGCCTTCCTTGGGGACGCTCTTCACGAGTATGTAGAAGGTGTCACTGTCGCTCAGCCCTGTCGAATCATCATAGACGGTCAAGGTGACTGAATATGTGCCGGAACTGGTGAACGCGAAGCTGACGATAGCCCCAGTCAGCTCGGTGACCACCGCGCCGTCACGGTCCCTGACGGTCCAGATGTACCGTGAGATATCGCCTTGCGAGCCGTTGCCATAGAAGGTGACTGGATCCCCGACAAGCGCCTCGCTGACCCCCACAGCCTTCGCCATGGGTGGAGGTATTATCATGAGCCTGGCCGTGAAGTTCCACACCGGGCTCCAAATGGAGTACTCGTGCTGGTCATAGGCTCTCACCGCCCAGCTGTAGTTCCCGCCATCGATGGTCGTGAAACTGACCGAATTGTTGGCGGAAACGAGACCTAAGAAGATGTCGCAGCTTGGGTACGGTGGGTCGGAGGTTCCGATGCAGTAATCGTAAAGGATTACGTCGCCTGCATCCGCATCTGTCACAGCGCTCCAGTAGACGGTCGTGCTGCCTGGCAGTCGGACGCTGTCGTCAGCAGGGGCGAGAGGCATCGGCGTCGGCGGCGGCGTGTTGATGCAGAAGCCCAATGGAGTGCCCCAGTCGGTGCTCCATAGAGGCGTCCCGAGGTTGTCCCGGACTCTCACTTGGAAGTGGTAGCAGATGCCGTTGCTGAGCGCAGTGCCGGTGCTGTCGGAGTTGTAGGTGGCTGTCGACAAGTCACCGCCCGTTCCGGTGTTGGTGAAGTCCCACATCACGAAGCTGTCCGAGTCCCGCAGGACTTGGACCTGGAAGCCCGTCTGAAGTCTGCCGGCAGGGTTGAACTTCCATGAGAGCACGGGGACAAGGTTCGTGACGCGCTGCAGGTAGGCGTCGCCAAACGCCTGATTGTCGACCTTCAGCTCCGTCGCAGTCGGGGCTGGCAGGGGCGTCGTGGTGGTGAACAGCCAAGGCGACGCGCAACCGTTCACCCACTCCCACCCGTCACTGGCGTTTACGCACCAGAAGTAGGTCGAGGATGGGTTTGTCAGGAACGGGATCGAGGTGTTGGTGGTGGTCGTGCCGCTGTACAGCGGAGTTCCCATGTCCGCCGTCGTGTTAACTTTCCAGGTGTAATTGATAAGATCGCCCGGATTTGGATCAGCGGTTGAAGTCCACCACACCTGTTGGTCGGGTTTAGCAGATGTCGTCCAGCCGTTGGATGGCCAGATTTTATTCACAGGCGCCGGCAGACCGTTGGTGCAGAATCCCAATTCCGCCCATGCGCCGAAGGCTGGACCGGCATCTTTGGTCTGGACAGAGAGGTGATAGCAAGTGCCTCTTAGCAACGGAAGGCCGGCATAATCAACGAACGCCGTCGCCCCGAACACATTGGCGTTCCAGATTGTATTGCCTCCATTGGGTAGAATCGATATGCGGACATTCGCCTGCCCTTGAGGATCGCCATCCGGGTCATGGTGCGTCCAATTGATGCGGAAGTTATCCAGCACGGTGATGTGATACAGCGCCGGGTTGTTGAGATCCCAGTTGCACAAGCCCTGGATACAGATCGGATCCGGTGGATCGGGGCGGTCTATGTTTTCAATAATCTCCATATCGACAAAGAAGTCCCTTTGTACTGAGTTTGTGTCACGGCAGGACGCGGACCTATTGATCTGGAGACCTCTGTCTGGCGCAGGCTCGTTATTCATTATCGTGTTGCCCGGCTCCCAGTTGAGGGTCCCGCCCATCGGAGTTTTATTGAACTCGACCCTGTCAATGACGATATCCCTCCCGTTAAAAGGCGCCTGGGGGTCAGACGCGTTGTTTTTCCATACCAATTTCACCGCGTCGCCCGTCTCGACGAAATAATTCATCGTCCCCGTATCGACATAATAATGTTTAAAAGGCCCGATCATGCCTGCGTGGACTTGGACTGTCGGACCGTTGAAGTCTCCGGGGACGTCCTTTTGAAGATACAGTTTGGACGCATCCACTTGGTAAGGCGTTGGATTGCACAGATAGACATGATCCGTGAACGGATTCATGGTGCTGTTCGTGACGATCTTGTAGATCTTGACAAGCGGCGGCTGCAACGCGCTCGGAGCGGCATTTAGGTCCCCCGCCTCAGGAGGCAGCCCCGTCTGCCACGTGCGGTTCTCCTTGAACACGGCCCCGGTTTTCCATGGCTGCGTGGGCCCTCCGATTGGAGTGTTGTTGCTCATGTCCCCCCAGACGTACATGATTGGATCCCCATCGTCCCCGCCCTCCTTTATCCACGGCGTGCCGGGGACTGTGCGGTTGCTCCTGTAGTTGCCGTAGGTGTCGACGTCGAAATATCCGTCGAAGTA
>Ga0315285_10005930_pt1 | contig 12563 bp, 12 predicted proteins | sample YL17G09_36_MG_FD_203698 | JGI IMG/M metagenome (GOLD analysis project Ga0315285, IMG submission 203698) | Sediment microbial communities from Yellowstone Lake, YNP, Wyoming, USA - YL17G09_36 | ecosystem: Environmental > Aquatic > Freshwater > Lake > Sediment | place: USA: Wyoming | collected... | reverse complement strand
GACGCCTTTGGGTTATCATATTATCAAAATCACCGATATGCAGGAAGCCAGGCTCTTGACGCTGGATGAAGTAAGGGAAGCGATAAAAAACCAGATCATGGCTAACAAGAAAAGAGAAGCCATGGCTAAGTTCATACAGGAATTGAGAGATAAGTCCAAGATAAAGATCATGGACGAACCGGCGCAGCAGCAGAGCACGGCTGTGCCTGAAAAAACAACCGCGCCGGCGCAGGAAACAAGCACAAAGTAAAATTTATGCGTAGAAAAAGCGTAACAAATATGATTTTTGCCTTGTTTTTGCTGTCTTTACTTCGTTGCGGAAGTTTATCCGCAAGCGTTGTAAACGAGGTCGTCGCTGTTGTCAATGACGAGGTAATAACGCAAAATGAGGTGGATATAGCGCTTATACCGGTTTACGCGCAGTTAAAAAGCACGCGCACGGCAGAAGAGATGAAGACCCCTGAAGTATTTGATAAACTTAACGAGGCGAGGGAAACTATACTTGAGGAGCTCATAGAAAATAAGTTAGTCGTGCAAGAGGCGCGCAAGGCAAATGCCAAGGTCGATGAGTATGAAGTGGAGGATATGCTCAATGATATAAAACGTAAATTCGCTTCAAACGAAGAGTTTGAAGAGGTGATAAAATCGCAAGGGATAACGATCGAGAGTTTGAAGCAGAAGTACACCGAGCAAATAATGGCGCGCAAGATCATGGGCAGGGAAGTAAGATCAAAAGTCTTTGTCAGCCCCTCGGAAGTCACAGCTTATTATAACGGGCACATAGACGAGTTCCAGACGCCAGAGGAAGTAAGGGTGAGCAATATATTGATAAGGGAAGACCTCACTAAAGGTGTTTTCTCCGAGTCAAGGGGCCTTGCCGACAGGATATATGGCATGCTTAAAAAAGGCGACGATTTCGCGGTCTTGGCGAAAAAATATTCCCAGGGGCCCAATGCCGCAAACGGCGGCGACATGGGTTTTGTAAAGCGCGGGCAGTTGATGAGGCAGATAGACGTGGAGCTATTCAAATTAAATCCCGGGGAGATCACTCCGGTAATACACACAGACCTTGGTTACCATATATTCAAGGTAGGGGAAAGAAAACCAGTAAGAATAAAAATGTTTGATGAGGTAAAAGAAGAAATAAGAAGCACTCTTTTCGCGAAAAAAGCCGCGGAAAAATATAAAGAGTGGATAGAGAAGTTAAAAAAGAATGCGTACATCGAGGTCAAGAAAAAGTAAGCCCACGCTGGCTATAACGCTTGGAGACCCAAGCGGGATAGGGCCAGAGGTAACATTGAAGGCGTTGGCAAGTCGGAGAATCAGAAGACTTGCCAATTTTTTGCTTATAGGCCCGGAATGGATAATAAAACAGGAAAGCAAAAAATTGCGCCTTAGAGTAAACGCGCGGGTCATCGATACAGGCAATATAAATAAAAAAGATTTTAAAAAAGGAAAAATAAGTAAGGAAAGTGGCAGGGCAGCGCTTGAAAGTATCGATAAGGCGATCAAGCTTGCCAAGTCAAAAAAGGTCCAGGGTATTATAACCGCCCCGGTAAATAAGGAATCGATAAACAGGGCAGGGTTTGCTTTCCCTGGGCATACGGAATACCTGGCAAAAGCCTTCGGTGTAAAAAAATTTGTCATGCTCTTAGTAGGCGGCGGCTTAAAAGTAGCGGTCGTCACAAGGCACATAGCGCTTAAAGACGTCGCGAAAAGGTTAAAGAGCAGCGAAATTTTGGATACTATTATTATCGTGGATAAGTATTTGAAAAAGTATTTTAAAATAAAAAACCCGAAAATAGGCGTCTGCGGCTTAAACCCCCACGCCGGGGAAGGCGGGATATTCGGGAAAGAAGAAATAAAGATAATAGGCCCCGCGATCAGATCAGCGAAAAAAATGCGCGTTTTAGTTTATGGGCCTGTGCCTGCTGACAGCGCGTACTTTGAGGCGTTAAGCGGCAAATTTGATGCCGTGATCTCCATGTATCACGACCAGGGGCTTATACCTGTCAAGACTTTATCCAGGAACGAAGGCGTAAATGTGACGCTTGGCTTGCCCATCCCGAGGACTTCCCCTGACCATGGCACTGCTTTTGATATAGCGGACAAGAGGATCGCTGACCCAGGCTCGATGATGGAAGCGATATCGTTGTGCGCGAAGATGGCGCATTCTCGTAACTCGTAATCAGCAACTCGTAACTAGTAATATGATAACTATTAAGGAACTCAAAGGTTTGCTTGCCAAATATGACCTGAAGCCCTTAAAAAGGCTTGGGCAGAATTTTCTTGTCGATCCTAATATAGCGGAAAAGATCATTTCAGCGTGCGAAATAGATAAAAACGATCATGTCATTGAGATAGGGCCGGGATTCGGGCAGCTTACCGAGGGCTTATGCCGGAAATCCAAAAGCGTGACCGCGGTCGAGGTAGACAAAAAAATGTGCCAGGCATTGCGAGAAAATACTCGAGAGATAGGAAACCTGGATATTGTATGCGGGGATTTCCTGGAGTTTGATATCGCCGGGTATCTTGACGGGAAAGGGATAAAAAAAGTAAAGATATACGGCAACCTGCCTTATTACATAACAAGCCCGATACTTGTCCATATTTTAGAGAATAAAAAGCGGGTTGATTCAGTTTATATCTTAGTACAAAAAGAAGTCGCGAAAAGGTTGAGTGCAGGGCCTGGCACTGCCGATTCCGGCGCGATAACCTGTTTTACGCAATACCACAGTATTCCTAAAATACTGTTCAATGTCTCTAAAGGGGCGTTTTACCCGCAACCTGAAGTCGACTCTGCTTTTATGAAATTGGAGATCCCGGATAAACCGGGTGTCGCGGTAAAAGATGAGAAATTATTTTTTAAAATAATCAGGGCTTCATTCGGGCAAAGGAGAAAGACTCTTCTTAACTCGTTGTCCGGCAGCAAGGATTTGGGGCTATCCAAAGAAAAAGCCTCGGAGCTATTGGCTAAAGCAGGCATCGATGGCAATAGGCGGGGCGAGACCTTATCCTTAAACGAATTCGCGAAAATAGCTGATGCAGAAAAAGCTTAAATTATAAATTATTAATTTTAAATGACAAATGAATGACAAATTCCAAAATCCAAATAAAAAATAATTTGTTTTTGGCATTTATCATTTGGAATTCATTTTTCATTTTTAATTTGTCATTTGAAATTATTTCTTATTTATGCTATCCTGCTTTAATTTAAGGGGTTAGAAAATGAAAGTAGACAAAGAATTAGTAAAATACATAGCCCACCTGTCGCGGATAAAGCTTACGGAAAAAGAGCTTGAAAAATTCCCGCTTCAACTGGAAAACATATTGGCTTACGTCGAGAAGCTCGACAAGGTAGATGTAAATAACGTGGAGCCCACAAGCCATGTTTTGCCGCTTAAAAATGTCTATCGCGAGGACAAGGTCAAGAAATCAATAGATATCGAAGAGGTCCTGAAAGTCGCGCCAGAGAGGCAGGAAAACTTTTTTAAAGTGCCCAGGGTAATCGAGGGGGCATAATATGGAAAAGCACAAACTCACCGCCTGCGAAATCGTAGAAGAAATAAAACACAGTAAAACAGATTCCCTGACAGTCACGAAATCTGTCATGGACAGGATAGAGTCGCTCGACGGCAAGATCGGGGCTTATGTCGAGGTAAACAAAAAAGGCGCGCTGGAGAGGGCGTCTTTGATAGACAAGGAAAAGCAGAAGGGCAAGCTCGCCGGCGTGCCTGTCGCTATAAAAGATAACATATGCGTAAAAGGTGAGTTGACGCGCTGCGCGTCAAAAATACTTGAAGGGTTCAGGCCGCCTTATAACGCGACTGTGATCGAGAAGCTTTTAAAAGAAGGCGCGGTCCTTTTGGGCAAGACAAACATGGATGAATTCGCGTTTGGTTCTTCCACCGAGACTTCGGCGTTTAAAGTCACCAGGAACCCGTGGGACACAGACAGGATACCCGGAGGCTCAAGCGGCGGTTCAGCCGCATGTGTCGCGGCGGATGAGACTATTTTAGCTATTGGCTCGGACACAGGCGGCTCGATACGACAGCCAGCGGCATTGTGCGGCATCGTAGGGTTAAAGCCGACTTACGGAAGGGTGTCAAGATATGGCTTAATAGCGTTTGCGTCAAGCCTTGACCAGATAGGGCCCCTGACGAAAAGCGTGAAAGACAGCGCGCTTTTACTGGAAGTAATAGCAGGGTACGACGAGATGGATTCCACTTCTGTCAACCGCGAAGTGCCGGAGTATATAAGAGCCTGCGTCAACAACGTAAAAGGATTAAAAATAGGGATCCCTAAAGAATATTTTATAGAAGGTATGGATAAAGAAATATCTGATTCGATAAAAAAAGCAGAGGATGTTTACAGGCAATTGGGAGCTGTCTGCGAAGAAGTTTCGCTGCCGCATACACAATACGCCGTAAGCGTGTATTATATTATCGCGCCCAGCGAAGCAAGTTCAAATCTCGCCAGGTTTGACGCGGTGCAATACGGGTTCAGGTCGAAAGATTCCCAGACACTGATGCAGATGTACGAGAATTCAAGGGCTGAAGGTTTCGGCGCCGAGGCAAAAAGAAGGATAATCCTGGGGACATTCGCCTTATCAAGTGGTTATTACGAGGCATATTATTCAAAGGCACTTAAAGTAAGGACGCTGATAAAGAAAGATTTTGACAAGGTGTTTGAAAAATATGACTGTGTGTTGACGCCGACGGCGCCAACGCCCGCGTTTAAAATAGGCGAGAAGATGGAATCGCCGCTTGAGATGTACCTTTCCGATATTTTTACGATATCCGCGAATTTGGCCGGGCTGCCCGCGATCTCTATCCCATGCGGTTTTACAAAACACAATTTGCCGATAGGATTGCAATTGATGGCAAAACCTTTTGATGAGGAAACGCTTTTCAGGGCGGCGTATAGTTTTGAGCAGAATACTGAATATCATAAGAAAAGACCTCAAATAAAGTAGCGAGGGGTGAGTAGCCCTTCGACAAGCTCAGGGTCCCTCGAAGGGTCCCGAGAGGAATTAAGAGATGAGAGACGATGGATGAGTAGCGAGGGAAAATACGAGACAGTAATAGGACTTGAAGTGCACCTGCAGCTTTCGACTGAGTCGAAAGTGTTTTGCGGTTGCAGCGCGAAATTCGGGCAGAGCCCGAACAGCCAGACATGCCCGGTATGCCTGGGGCTTCCAGGCACATTGCCTGTATTAAACGAAAAAGTGCTCAAATACGGCATAAAGGTCGCGCTGTCACTTAATTGCGAAATAGCCGATATGCTTAAATTTGACAGGAAAAACTATTTCTACCCTGACCTGCCGAAGAATTTCCAGATATCTCAATACGATAAACCGCTTGCCAACCACGGCTATATTTTTATAAAAAATGAACAAGGCGAGAAGAAGATCGGCATAACGCGCGCGCACATAGAAGAAGACGCGGGAAAACTGGTGCACCCTGAAAATAAAAATTTCAGCCTTGTCGATTTCAACAGGACAGGCGTCCCGCTTTTAGAGATAGTAAGCGAGCCTGATTTAAATTCGCCTGAAGAGGCATACGAGTACCTGACAGCTTTAAAATCCATATTTGAATATCTTGATGTTTCAACCTGCAACATGGAAGAGGGCAGCTTAAGATGCGATGCGAACCTTTCGCTCAGGCCCGCGGGAGAGAAAAAACTCGGGACAAAAATAGAGCTTAAAAACATGAATTCATTTAAAGGGGTCAAAAACGCCCTCGCGTACGAAGTAAAAAGGCAGGCGCAAGCCCTGGATAAAAATGAAAAGATCATACAGGATACAAGGCTCTGGGATGAGCAGCGCGGGATGACAGTCTCGATGAGGACAAAAGAAGAGGCCCATGATTACAGGTATTTCCCCGAGCCGGACCTGGTGCCGTTTTATGTCGATAAAGATTTTGTGGAAAAAGTCAAAAAAGAAATGCCTGAATTGCCGCAGCAGAAAATAGAGCGCTTCACGAAAAAATACGGGTTGTCAACCTACGACGCAACCCTTTTGGCGCAATCAAGGCATGTTGCAGGGTATTTCGAGGAATGCGCGGGAATCCTCAAAGACCCAAAAGCGATAGCCAACTGGCTAAACAGCGATCTGGCCGCGCACGCGAACACGGAAAATAAAAGAGCTGACGAGCTTGGCTTAAGCGCTGAAAATCTTGTCGGGATGATAAAATTAATAAAAGACAATACGATAAGCGGCAAGATCGCAAAAGAGATCCTGCCTGAAATGATAAAAACAAAAAAAAGCGCCGCAGAGATAGTAAAAGAAAAAGGGCTCGCGCAGATCTCGGACGCGCAAAGCCTTGAAAAACTCGCCGATGAGGTGTTGGCGGAAAACGAGAAAACGGTGCGGGATTACGCGTCAGGTAAAGAAAACGCGCTAACATTTTTAGTCGGGAAATTCATGCAGAAAACAAAAGGCAAGGCGAACCCGGGCCTCGCGAATGAGATATTAAGAAAAAAACTTGGAGAAAAACTTAAAAAGAAAAATGATTACAGAGATTAAAGGTAGATTACACAGATTGGAACAACATCTTTGTAATCGCTTGTAATCTGTGTAATCCTCAAAATTTAACTTATAATAAAAAGAAAGGGGCTTTGAAATGGCAAAGAAAAAAATAAGGGTATTGCTTATACTTGTTTGCGCGTTGGTATTATTGGGCTCGTGGCGCGCTGTGTCCCTGGCGGTGGAAGTCAAGCCGACACAACAAAGGCAAGAACAGACAAAAGTCGAAGAACCTGCAGCGGTCAAACAGGAAAAACCTGAAGAAAAAGATATATATGAACAGCTGGAGCTTTTTACCGACGTCCTTTCCACTGTACAGACGGAATACGTCGAGGAAAAGACACCAAAACAGATCATTTACGGCGCTTTGGAGGGAATGCTCTCAAGCCTTGACCCCCATAGCCAATTCCTGGAACCTGATATTTACAATGAAATGAAAGTGGAGACAACCGGCCAATTCGGCGGATTAGGCATCGAAATAACAATAAAAGACGGCCTGTTGACAGTTATTTCGCCCATAGATGACACCCCGGCTTTCAAGGCAGGACTAAAGCCGGGAGACAGGATAGTAAAAATCGACGATGCTGTCACAAGAGGCATAACCATTCTGGAAGCAGTCAAAAAACTCAGAGGAAAGCCCGGCACGACAGTAGAGCTAAAGGTTTTAAGGGAGAAAGAAGGAAAATTCCTGGATTTCAAGATCACAAGGGCGATAATAAAAGTCCAGTCGATCAAGAGCGCCAAAATCTTGGGAGACAATATCGGCTACATCCGCCTTTCGGAATTTCAGGAACGCTCTCCGCAGGATTTCGAAGCGGCAATGAAAAAACTAAAAGCAGAGGGGATGGATTCGATAATAATAGACTTAAGGAACAACCCCGGCGGCCTCCTTGGCGTTGCGGTCAATATATCTGAAAAATTCATACCCGAAGGCGAATTGGTGGTTTATACAAAAGGAAGAATAAAGAGCCAGGATTCAGAGTACAGGTCGAAGGGAAACAACAAAGAAAAATATCTTGATTTTCCGATAGTCGTCATGATAAATGAGGGCTCGGCGAGTGGTTCGGAAATTTTGGCCGGCGCGCTGCAGGACTTAAAACGAGCCGTGATTTTGGGAACGAAAAGTTTCGGCAAAGGTTCAGTGCAGACAGTGATACCTCTTAAAGACGGCTCAGCCATAAGGCTGACGACCAGCAAGTATTTTACGCCAAGCGGCAGGACCATCCACGAAAAAGGCATCATCCCGGATATCGTGGTCGAAGAACAAGAGGCCGGGACAATAGGAAAACCGAAAGAAGAAGAAATATTCGAGAAGATGGAAAAAGAATTGGAGCAGCCGGCGGACAATAAAGAAGAGATTAAAAAAGAAAAGACTCCGCCTGATAACCAATTGGAAGCGGCAATAAACGCGATAAAAGCGATAAAGGCGTATAAAACACTCAGTAAGAATTGATGGCAAAAAGATACAAGCAAAGCAAGGCAAGCAGGGGAAATCCCTCCAGGCAAAATAACGTTTTGACTCTCGCCGCGGCTGTCATAGCGGTCTTGTTTGTCATAGGGTTTTTTGTGTTCGGCGCCAAGGACATCTCCCAGAAGACAAGGCTTGCCGAGCGCGCACTCGACGGCGCGCTTTCAAAGACCGATATAAGGCGCGATTCGCTGGTCAGGTCCCGCTCGGAGAAAATGACCGCGGGTAAAGTCAAGTTTGATTATGTCATCAAAGAATATAAAATTAACGGCAAGTTTTCCATAGATAATTTTGAAAGGATAGTCCAACAGAACGCGCAAAAAGAAGGGCTCTGGGCATCCAACCCGGAATATTTTTATGGAAAAGATTTTAAGCTCGCGAAATTTGACCTGTATTGGCAAAGGTATAAATTATACACCTTGAGGTTAAGGCAGGGTGTTGTAGAAAAACAGTTGCTTGCTGAAAAGCCAAAAGAACAAGTCGTTGAAAAACCAAAAGAAAAAATCGTAGAAAAAGCCCCGGAGAAAGTCGTTGAGAAAGTGATGAAGCCGGCGGAAAAAATTGAAAAACCCAAGCTCGCGCCGGAAGTGAAAAAGCCTGAAGTAGTAAAGCCCAAACCTGTAATAGCCAAGGTAGCGCCTCCGAAAAAACAAAAGCGCAAAACTACAGGCAAGCTCGCGATAGTGCTTGACGACTGGGGTTACAGCGAAAACAACATCGACACTCTAATTGAAATAAGCAGGCCTGTTACTTTAGCGGTGCTGCCGCATCTGCCATACACAAAAGACGTCGCTATCGAGGCCCACAGGAAAGGATTTGAGCTGATGCTTCATTTGCCGCTTCAGGCGTATGGCGGGCAGAATGCAGTGGAAGAAGGGACCATCTTAATCGATATGGACGAGAAGAAGATCCTCGAGCTTTTAAACAGCGCGATAGATGATGTGCCTTACATCAAAGGCGTCAGCAACCACCAGGGGTCAAAGGCCACGGCGGATGAAGCTACGATGACTGTCATCCTTAAGCAATTGAGAAGAAAAGGATTTTTCTTCCTCGACAGCTACTCGTCAAATAAATCCGCCTGCAAGGATGCAGCCAAAAAGACAAGGGTAAAGTTCGCGCAAAGGAATATTTTCCTGGATAACGAGGAAAACTATGAGCTGATAAAAGAAAATCTTTATAAGGCCTATGGCCAGGCGGTGGAGAAAGGCTCGTGTATAGCAATCGGGCACGACAGGCCTGTGACTTTAAAGGTATTAAAAGATGTGATGCCTGAACTGGAGCAAAAAGGCATAAAATTTGTCAGCGTGTCAGAGCTTGCCAGATGAGATTTTTGACTTTAGGTATAGAGACATCCTGTGATGAGACGGCGATATCGGTGGTCGAGGGCGACAGGAAAGTCCTTTCAAATGCAGTTTCTTCAAGCGTGCACCTGCACCGCAAATTCGGCGGGGTGGTCCCGGAAATAGCGTGCCGCTACCACGTTGAGTATATAATGTCTGTTTTACAGAAGGCGCTTTCGGACGCAGGCGTCGGGCTTAAAGATATAGATCTTATTTCTGTGACAAACGGGCCCGGCTTGTCAGGCGCTCTTTTAGTCGGGATATCTTTCGCGAAATCATTAAGTTTTGCGTTAAACGCGCCATTGATAGGCGTCAACCACCTGCACGCGCATTTATGGGCAGCGGTCATCACGAATAAGGATCTTAAATTTCCGTTTATGGGCCTGGTTGTTTCAGGCGGGCACACAAGCCTGGCCTACTGCAAGAGTTTTAATGATTATAAAATAATCGGCCAGACAAGAGACGACGCGGCAGGCGAGGCGTTTGACAAGGTCAGTAAAATATTGAGGCTGGGCTATCCCGGAGGGCCCGCGATAGAAAAAGTCTCTTCGCGTGGTAATCTCGGGAAAATGAGGCTTCCAAAAACGCGCCTCAAAGGGAATCCTTTTGATTTTTCTTTTAGCGGAATCAAGACTGCGGTGTTATACTATATAAGGGAGAAGAACCCCGGCATTTCAAGGTACGATATAGCCGCGAGTTTCCAGGAAAACGTTGTCGATGAATTAGTCGAGCGCTCACTGGCGGCGTGCGTTGAGAAAAATGTCAAAAGCTTAGCTATTGGCGGCGGAGTTAGCGCCAATAAAAGGCTGAGAGAAAAGCTCGCCGAAGAAGCAAAGAAGCAGAATATCAAGGTCTTTTTCCCGCAGATGCGATTCTGCGTTGACAACGCGGCGATGGTCGCGGGACTGGGCGCGAAGCTATATAAAAGCGGGAAACGTTCGGATCTTTCACTGCAGGCAGAACCAAATCTGGGATTTTAAATGAAGCCCAAACTTACGGAGCAAAGAACATATGTTACCTGACAGCGTTGTTATAATAAGGTTGTTGTTGGCGACAGTCTTAAGCGCGTTAGTAGGCGTTGAAAGAGAGCTTCACGGAAGAGCCGCGGGTTTAAGGACGCATATACTTGTAGGCGTCGGCTCCACGCTGATAATGATCACATCATTGCACCTTGCGGAAGCGTATATGGGAAGAGTAAACGCTGACCCGGGAAGGATCGCCGCGCAGGTCGTAAGCGGTATAGGCTTTTTAGGCGCGGGGACGATATTGCGATTCAGGGCGTCAGTAAGGGGCCTTACAACAGCGGCCAGCCTTTGGGCAGTCGCGGGGATAGGTCTTGCCGTCGGGACAGGGCTTTATTTTCCGGCGACAGTCACAACAGCTATAATTTTGGGCGCGTTATTGGTCCTGACGAAAGTCGAGCATTCGATTTTAAGAAAAGACTGGTATAAGATCCTTATCATCGAAACAAGGGGCGAGATAAAACAGCTTGAAGAAATAAGGGCCATGCTTTCTGATTACAATGTCGAGATAAGGGACATGGAAATAAGGCGCGTGCCTGACTCAAAAAATATCGTGTATGAAATGAACCTGAAGCTTTTGACAAACAGGGAAGACGACAATATAATGTCAGATCTAGTCAATGTAGAGGGAGTCATAAGGTCAAGTTGGCGTTAAAATGAGGACACAACTTACGGAACCGCCGCAAAGCGGCAGGTGAACGTAAGTTGTAAGTCTGAATTTTACCCTTGACATTTTATTGTACGCGCAAATTAGAAATGTCAAGGGTCCAATTCGCAGACGCCTCACTACTAAATTAATGCGGGCTACAATTTATGTCGTCCCTAGTGGGACTCCATAAATTGTCTGCTCATTGGAGGTGAAATATGCTAGGCGACAAGAAGAAAAAGGGAAATGAAGCTGAGGAGAAAGTACTCGATGTCAGCGCGGCGATGCAGGGGACCCTTTCATTTAAGGACCCGGTAAATCTAAGGATCAACGGGAAATTCGACGGGACGCTGGATACGAAAGGCACATTGACAATAGGGGAAAAAGCTGTTATCAACGCGGAAATCGAAGGCGACACGCTAATCATCGAGGGGAAAGTAAAGGGTAATGTATTCGCGCATAAGAGCCTTTATATGGGGGCCAAAAGCGAATTGGTGGGGAGCCTGAAGTCGCCTTTGTTGTCAGTCGAGCAGGGAGCGGTGATCCAGGGCGACGTGCAGATGTTTTTGGAAGGCGCTGAGGCTGAAATGGGTATAGAAGACCTTGCCAGATACCTTGAAGTCGAAGTGCGCATGGTCGAAGAATGGGCGAAACAGGGCAAGATACCAGCGCAGAAAATAGGCGATAACTGGAAATTCGAGAAAGCGCAAGTCGATAGCTGGCTCGCGAAAGAAAAAATAAAGTAACTATCGGCTAACAATTAAAAATGACTGATAAGCTTCTTAACATAAATGAAGTGGCGGAGTATTTGGGTCTTGATAGGGAGCAGGTAAAAGAGCTTGTCGAGAATGGCGTCATCCCGGCTTATAAGATAGCGGGTTCTTTTTTGAGGTTCAACAAAAAAGAAGTAGACGGCATAAAAGACAAGATTTATGACAGTGTCCGCTCTAAACCCAAGCTCAAGGAAGAAGCAGCGACAGTCCAGGCATCAAGTTATAGTTTTGGTGAAAAAGTCTCGGACTTCTTTTATTTCAACAATTTTTATTTAGTTTCACTTATTGTCATAGCGGCCATAATTTTCATAATATTTTCCTAAGATCCCCCGATGCGCACTAAAAAATCAAAAGTTCCTCATTACCACGATTTAGGTTTTGCCAAAGTCGATTTGCATAGGATCCATAGAAAAGGTTTCCCTGAAGTGATTTATGCCAAGGGCAAGACCTATGAGCAGATCGAAAAGATTTCCCATAGATTGTTGAAGGAAAAACAGCCATTGCTTGTCACAAAAGCCACGCAAGAACAATATTTAAGACTGAAAAAGAAATTCGCCGGTTTACAATTCAATAAACAAGCGGGGATCATATTTTCGAAAGCCAAAGCGCGCAAGAGAGGCTTTGTTTTGATTGTCACAGCAGGCACAAGCGATATCCCTGTCGCGGAAGAGGCAAGAGCAACTTTGGAAGTGATGGGGAATAAGGTAAAAACGCTTTATGACTGCGGGGTGGCCGGGATTCATAGGGTTTTAGATAAAACAAAATTATTAAATAAAGCAAATGCTGTG
>Ga0315285_10005929_pt1 | contig 12563 bp, 9 predicted proteins | sample YL17G09_36_MG_FD_203698 | JGI IMG/M metagenome (GOLD analysis project Ga0315285, IMG submission 203698) | Sediment microbial communities from Yellowstone Lake, YNP, Wyoming, USA - YL17G09_36 | ecosystem: Environmental > Aquatic > Freshwater > Lake > Sediment | place: USA: Wyoming | collected... | reverse complement strand
GCAGGCCAAGATTCGGATCTCCTGGCACACGGGCGAGGCCGGGGCTGCTATACCCGGCGTAAAGAAGAAGATCGAAGAAGCCTATGCATGTAAGTGTTTCGATTTCCTGGGTTCTACGGAGATTGGTCCTTGGGGGTTCAACTGCGAATTTCAGTCGGGTCTCACCCACGTCAATGAGGACTGGGCCTATCCGGAGGTTTTGGACCTGGTGACCGATGAGCCAGTCGGGCCAGGCCAGCGGGGAGAGCTCGTGCTCACCAACCTGGAGCGGAAGGCTAACCCCTTCTTGAGGTATCGATCCCGCGATATCGTTCAGGTGGCTGACCGGAAATGTCCCTGCGGGCGAACCCTCTTTGCCCTGGAGGGGAGTGTCCTGGGCAGGTTGGATGATATGAAGAAAGTGAGGGGGATCATCGTATATCCGAGCAAGATCGAGGAAATCGTCCGCGGATTTAAAGAAGTGGAGGAGTTTCAAGCGGTATTTAAAAGAATCCATGACCTGGATGAGGTTCTCATAAAGATCGATCCGGTCCCCGAGGTGGACCGCGGCGCTTATGCCTCCTTGCAGGAGAAGATGGGAAAGGCCCTGCAGATCGGCCTGGGAATTCGGACCCTGGTAGAGATCCTTAAGTGCGGGTCGCTCCCCAAGTGGGACCACAAAGCGAAGAGGGTCGTGGACGAGAGGAAAGACGTTCTCTTTTAAGAACAGACGATACCACAGGGCATCAGAGCCGCGCCCCCTCACCCTTCCCCTCTCCCCCGGGAGACTGTGTCGTAATTGGGAAGAAGAGCCGTCATTCCGGCGAAAGCCGGAATCCAGTTGCAGTTTTATTCAATAATCCCATCTTCCTGGATGCCCGCCTTCGCGGGCATGACGAATTACGACACAGTCTCCGGCGGCGGGGGAGAGGGATGGGGTAAATTTCGGTTGCGGCTCTGCCGCACTGTACTACTAACGTTCAAACTCTTTAAATTTTGTAAAGGTTTTTGTACTGAATTTTATCTGTGTTTATCAGAGGTTATCGATGTTGCGCATTTTCTTTTGCTAATATCTCTGTGGACTCTGTGCCCTCTGTGGCTAAAGTTTTTTGGTTGCGGCTCTGCCGCACTGTGACCTCCGCGGTTAAGTTTTAAAGATCCCACCAAGAAGGAAACGAGAAAGGTGAAGAAGAAATTTAGGGCCACCACCAAAATCGTTGGCCCCCAGGAACGATTCGATCAGAGAAAGCAGATGCACACCCACGCGGCCATCGGAGGGTTGGGCGAGAAGGTCAAAGAACGCTGGACCCGGGAATCCATCGACCCTTTCCGGCGCATCTTCTATCCAGAGAGTCGGGCTATGAATGTCCCGATGCGCTCCTGGCGCAGCGTGGCGGACGGCCCCGTAAACCCCAATAAAACAGAAATCTCCGACCCGGCCCGGATGGCCTCCAACGTCAAAGAAGTGGCCCGCTTCTTGGGGGCGGATCTGGCGGGCGTATGTGAACTGAACCCAGCCTATGTGTACAGCCACACGGGCCTGCGCATCGATTTTGGTAAGGGAACAGCCGGGCAGGAGATCAATTTGCCCCACCGGTATGCGGTCTCCCTGGCAGTGGAAATGAACTACAAACGCCTGCGGTACTCTCCGGGTTGGATCGATAACGCCGAAGTCGGCCTGGGATACCTGAATGCCGCCAGGGCGGCGGTGAGCCTGGCCGCTTACATCCGTGAATTGGGATATCCCGCCCGGGCTCATTTCTTTATCAACGAGTGGGTCTTGCACGTTCCCATTGCTGTGGACGCCGGTTTGGGAGAGCTATCGCGCAACGGCATTCTCATCACGGCTCCTTTCGGTCCAAGGGTCCGGCTTTCTACGGTGACCACGGATCTGCCCCTGGCCATCGATCCGCCCGTGGATATCGGAGCGGTTTCAACCTGCGAGATCTGTGGGAAATGTACAGCCAATTGTCCCTCCCAGGCCATTCCCCACGGGGGCAAAGAAATCGTGCGCGGCGTGGAAAAATGGAACGTAAATGCGGAACGGTGCATTCGCTTCTGGGTCGCCAACCCGCAGAAGTGGAACGATTGCGCCCGTTGCATCGCGGTCTGCCCCTGGAGCCGCCCCAACATCTGGTATCACAGGCTTTCAACGAAGGCGGCCGCTCGTTCCAAGGCGGCCATTAGGTTATTACTCTGGATCGATGATATAGTCCGTGGAAGACGTCCAAAACCCGAAGTCAGGTGGCTGGAGTATATGGATGGTGGCAAGCCGATTACGGACCAGCCGTTAAAAGATTGAGGGATTGAGGAATTGAGGGATTGAGGAATTGAGGGATTGAGGAATTGAGGGATTAGAGATTAGTGGAAAAGGGATTTCCCGAATTCCTAATTCCTTAATTCCTAAATTGTTGTAATTGTTGTAGAGGTAGATATGTCTGTCGCGGGTTCCTTACACGGAAGGTATTTCAAACGGCATGGATTCAGGAAGTTGGATCGGCCTGCCTACGTCCAGGATATTATGGACCCGCTGGCGAGGTACAGCGAAAGAGATACCCCTCTCTCGCGCGGCTATGTTCCTCCGGGCGGGTGGGACGAGTCATTTCTAAATACGCTTTTGCCGGTAATCGGAGAACAGGGACCCGTCCCCCGCAACGAGCCGGGATACACGCAGGTGGACCTGGCGCAGCGAATCGCCGGATTCCACTGCGCCATGGCCACCAATTGCCACACGGGTAACTGGACGCGGCCCAGGCTCTCGGAGAAATTGGGCTGTTTTCTTGACTGGGAAGGGCCCTGGAGCCCTGGATTCATCGGATTGCCCTGGCAGCCGGAAAAGATGCCCGTCCAGGATCCGGCCGAGATGGCGGAGATCGTCAAGGATACGGCCCTGTTCTTGGGTGCGAGTCTTGTAGGCATAACCGAATTCAACTGGAACTGGGTTTACAAACCCGGTTGGGAGCGATACGGGCACAAGGAAATCGACCTCGATAAAATGATTCCCCCCTCCGTCAAATATGCAGTGGTGTTGGCGATCGAGACAAACTATGACTACGTAAAGTATGCCCCGACTGCGAAAGCGAGTGCGGCAGCAGGTCTGGGCTATTCTAAAATGGCCTTCCTGGCTCCCTCGCTGGCCAAGTTCATCGCCTCCCTGGGTTATAAGGCCATCGCCTGCGGCAATGACACCGCTCTGAGTGTGCCCCTGGCCGTGGACGCGGGATTGGGGCAGCTGGCCCGATTCGGCGCGCTCATTACGCCCGAATTCGGCCCCCGGGTTCGCTTGTGCAAAGTGCTCACCGATCTTCCCCTGAAACCGACATCCCCGATCGACTTTGGCGTTACGGAGTTTTGCGAGGTCTGCGAGAAATGCGCGCAGTATTGTCCCTCCCAGGCTATACTATACGGGAAAAGAACCCCCAAGCCCCGCACCGTATCCACCAGCCCGGGCTTGCTGAAATGGCCTTTGGACGGAGAGAAATGCCTTCGTTTCTGGTTCAAAAACGGAGCGAAGACCGATAAGGGAATGTATCACATCGATTGCTATCAATGTATCAACGTCTGCCCCTTCAACAAGAAAGCAGGGGCGGGACATAATCTGGTCAGGGGGTTGATCAAGAGAAAGATTCAAGCCCTGGACCGTTTACTGCTTAAGGGCGATGATCTCTTTTACCGTCCTTTGTTCCGGACGGGAGTGCACAGAAATCCAAAATGACCATAACAGCGAATGGAGAAATTATTCGGCGTAACATCATTTTGATATTTGAATTTTGGTAACTGTTAGCCTTATGAAAAATAAAGTTGAAAATCTCGAAAATTGCTAGGAGTCCCCAGGAAATCCCCCTTTATCCCCCTTTTTCAAAGGGGGAACTTTAATCTCCTCCCTTTACTAAAGGGAGGGCGGGAGGGATTTTCAGGCCATTTTCAAATGGCTAAACTGTTACGCTTTTTGATTTTTCTTTTCTGGGAGGCAAGCGATGAAGACAGACCTGCATTCGTTTCTCGAAGCGTATAAGGGGCAGTATATTGAGATTAAGAAACCCGTTAAGCTCGACCACGTCGGCGCTCTCATTGCCCAGGCCAACGACACCATTGTTTTCGATCAAATCGAGGGATACCCCGGATTTCGCCTGGTCGATCTACTCTTCTCCACCCGGAAAGCCCAGGCCCGGGTGCTCGGGTGTGATCCGAAGGAGGTCGTGAAATCCCTGGCGGAAGTGGTTCGCCGCGGGCCGAAGCCCCTAAAGGAAGTGAAGGGAGGCGTATGCCAGGAGCGGGTCTTTGTCGGCGGCGACACCGACCTGGCCATGCTGCCCATTCCACGCCATACCGCTTTGGATGCCTACCCATACGCGACGGGGTTTGCCGTGCACCGGGACCCTGAGACCGGCAAGTTGAACCAGATGTACCCGCGGTCCGGTGTCCTGAGCCGCACGGAGATGGTCACTTCCTATGTCACTCCGACCGCCAATCAGATCCTGGCCAAACACCGGGCCGCCGGGACGCGCATGCCCCAGGCCATTGTAATCGGTGCCCATCCGGCCTGGGAGTTGGCCGGTTGCTATTCTCATCCGCACGACGACTGGTGGGAATTTGAACTCTTCGAAACGATCAGCGGCCAACCCGGCGAGGTCACCCGGTGCAAGACCATTGATTTGATAGTGCCGGCGGATGCCTCCATCATTATCGAAGGTTTTGTCCATCCTACCCGGACGGCGCAGGACGGGCCGAACCCCGGACCGACCATGCTCTTCTGTCCCTATATCCAACATCAACCGGTATTCGAAGTCACGGCCATCACCATGAGAAAGGACCCGATCTACCGCCATCATCAGGTCACGCCCTTTACCGATCACCAGGAGATGCCCCGGCTCTTCCACGAGGCGATTTTGTATGAACGCCTGCGGGCGATGGGAATGAAAGTCCATGATGTCTATATCCCCCAGGGAGGGGCCACCTTGTGCGTGATCATTCAGGTTGAGCCCGCATACGACGGTCTGGTTACCGACGCCCTCATGGCGGTTCTGGGTTCTCCCTGGATGAATACCAAAATGGCCATCGCGGTAGATCCCGATATCAACATTTACGACTACCGGGATATCCTGTATGCGCTGTCCACTCGCGTGGACCCGAGCAAGCATGTCTTCATCGTCGGGAATGCCCGGGCCGTCCCGTTTGATCCGAGCGGACAGGTTATATCCGGGGCCTTTCCCACCACGGAGGAAAACCGCTTTCCTTCTGTAGTCGGAAAGTGGGGCATTGATGCCACCAAGCCGGTTCCGTACCGGGCTGCGGAGCGAAAGATGTATGAACGGGCATGGCCCATCGGCTGGGGACAGGTGAAGCTGGAAGATTACCTAAAATGAAACCCGACTTCGGATTTTGATCGGCCACCCCCTCCCTACCCTCCCCCCTCGAGGGGGAGGGAAAGGGTGGGGGGGATTCTTTACAAAATCTAAAGAATTTGAACGTTAGTAATGCAAAGAAAGGGGTCAGCTATGAAAGCAGCAAGGATGGTTTTCTTTTTGGGAGTAATCCTAACGGTAACACTGGCGGGCGTCAGCGGGGCTCAAGCCAAGGACCCGATCAAAATCGGGGTGGCCTTTGCCTTCCAGGGCGTATGGAGTGATTGGTGCAAGAGGAATGTGATCGCTCTGGAAATGGCCATAGAGGAAATTAATGCCGCCGGCGGGGTGAACGGGATGCCGCTGAAATCGGTGACGTACGACACCGCCAGCAAGCCCGATGAAGCGACCCGCATCGTCCGCAAGCTGGCCAGTGACGACAAAGTGCTCGCCATTCTGGGGCCGTTTTCCAGTTCCGAGTGTGAGGTCGCTTTTCCGGTCGGAAATCAGCTGGGGATCGTGATGATTGCCCAGGCCTCCTCGAAACCGGGAGTGGCCGCGGCCAATCGGCCCTATGCCTTCCGCAACAAGATCGATGAACTCCGCCTGGCGATCCCGGCCATTTCCAAATGGAAAGAGAATTACAATATCAAAACGGTGGCCATCGTCCATGATTCCAAGGATGCGGTGGGCCTTTCCCTGGGGACCCAGGTCTTGCCCGGAGTTTGCAAGAAGTTGGGCCTGGAGATTGTGAACGAAGGCAAATACATCACCTTCCAGACCGGGGATTTTGACATGAAACCCCAGGTGACCCGGATGAAAGATTTCAAATTTGACGGGATCGTCTTCGGGGGGGTTTACAGTGACGGCATCACCTTTATCAAAGAGGCCCGCCGCCAGGGACTCAACCAGCCCATGGTTGCAGGGAATCCGCTGATGCACCTCCTCTTTCCCATTCGGGGAGGGAAGGCGGCGGAAGGGGTCTACACTTCCTCTGAATTCTACTACTGGATGGCCAAGGATAGTGTTAAGAGATTCACCAAGGAATACATCGGCCGGGCGAAGAAGAAAGGCTTTGATCCCCCCGAGCCCCTGCAGTTTGATGTCAATGTGTATGACACCGTTTACATGCTCGCCCACGTGATGAAGAAGATGGGAGTGACGAATCAGCCGGGCGACCTGGCCCGGGACCGGGAACTGATCATGAAGGGTCTCACCGAGCTGAAGGGATTCCCGGGGCTGGCCGAGGAAATCGCCTTCAATAAGGATGGCGACGCCGAGAGGAAGATCTACGTGGTCAAGGCTCATAACGGGGAATGGGTACTCGTGGATTAGCCTGACCCTCTGTCTCCCGGATCGGCCCGGGAGGGATCGCAAGGAATCTGGAGAATTACTTTGGAATACTCCCGATCCCCGTTTACCAAGGGAAGCTGGGGAAAAACCCTTTCCTCATCCCACCCTTATCGTGGTTCGGGAGCCAGGTGGCGATGAGCGCGGGCAGCATCGGCGGGAGAAAACGCTGACCGGAGATTCAACCTCGTCTCCGCAAAGGGGGGCGGGGTGCTTCTTCCCGCCTGATCCATGGAAGGAAAACTGCCTCATGATGCCAAGCGAATCGCCACCTGGCTCCCGAACCGGGGAAGGCCATGGAAGGTTGTTCCAAGCCCGGCCATTGGAAACCAGCAGAATTTTTTCACAGCTTCAGGGGGCCAAGGGGAGATTTTAGCGGAAAAGCCGGGAATCACTTCCGGAGAAATGGGAAAGACTTAGATGTTCATCCAGCAGCTCTTCAACGGGCTCATGTTGGGTAGTACCTATGCCCTGATCGCGATCGCCTTCACCCTGCTCATGGGCATTTTGAACATGCTCAACTTCGCCATTGGCGAGGTGTTCATGCTCGGGGCCATCCTCGGGCTGACTTTTATAAAGCTGGGGCTGCCGATCTACCCCGCCTTTTTGCTGGCCGTCCTTCTCGCCGGCGTCGTCAACCTGGTCATTGAACGGTTTTCCTTCCGGCCGCTGCGCCATGCGCCGCCGCTGGTGCCGCTGCTGAGCACGATCGGCTTCTCCATCCTCTTGCAGAACACGGCGGAAAATTTATGGGGATCCGAGAGATCCCAGTTCCCCCAGTGGATGGAGCCGGTAGATTTTCACGTGGGCCCTCTCTTGATTTCATCCACGCAGATCATCATTTTTGCAGTGGCGGTGCTGCTGATGGTGGGGCTGGATCTTTTCATCCAGCGCACGAGGACGGGTCGGGGCATGCGGGCGGTTGCGGAGAGTATAGAAACGGCCAGCATCCTCGGGGTGGATTCCACCCGGATCATCGTCATCACCTTCTTTGTCACGGGAGTTCTGGCCGGGGCCAGCGGGATTCTTTTCGGATTGAGCTTCTCCATCGTCTCTCCCTTTATGGGGATTGAACCGGGGATTAAGGGCATCGCCGCCATGATCGTGGGCGGGATGGGAAATCTGAGGGGGGCGATCGTCGGGGGCATTTTCATCGGGATCACCGAAGTCTTGAGTGTCGCCTATTTCGGCGCACCGGCCAAGGATTTTGCCGTGTACGGCGCCCTGTTCCTCGCGTTAATCATCCGCCCCCAGGGGATTCTCGGGATGATCCAGGCCGAAAAGGAAAGGATCTAATCGTGAGCAGCTATTATTCAGATCTGTTTTCGGCCATGGGGATCAACATCCTGCTGGCGCTGAGCGTCTATTGTCCGTTGGCCACCGGACAGCTATCCATCGGGAATGCCGGTTTTATGGCCATCGGAGCCTATGTCTCCGCCATGCTAACGGTCCATCTCCATCTCCCGCTTTTTCCCGCGTTGATCATCGGAGGAACCTTTGCCGGCGTGATTGGCCTCCTGGTTGGTTTTCCCGCACTGAGGATCAAAGGCATCTTTCTGGCCATGGTGACTCTGGCCTTTGGGGAGATCGTTAGGAATTTTTTCATGAATTTTCTGACTTCTTTAACTGGGGGGGCCTACGGTTTTCGGGGCATCGGCAATGTCCCCGTCTCTCTGCTGTGGATCTGGGGCGCCGTGGCCTTTTTCCTGGTTTTTTTCTTTTTCCTGGCCCCTTCAAGGTTGGGGCTGTGCATGATCGCCACCCACGACGACGATACGGTCGGCGAGCTCATGGGAATTAATGTGGTGTACCTCAAAGTGGGTTCCTTCGGCCTCGGGGCCTTCATCGCGGGGGTCGCGGGCGGACTGTATGCCCACTACTATCTCTACATTGAACCGGAATTCTTCAATGTCTGGCAATCCATCCATATGGTGCTATACCTGATCATGGGCGGCATGCTCACCTTCTGGGGTGCGGCGCTGGGGGCCGGAATCTTCACCTTTCTCCCGGAAATGCTCAGGTTTCTCCATGACTGGCGGGGGGCCTTCTTCGGGATTATCATCATCGGCCTCATGATTGCGAGGCCGGCCGGGCTGCTGACCCGTGAAATCCTGCGCGTCGACTTTTGGTTCCCCGGACAGAAGGGGGCCAAATTTTGAGCGCCGCACCGATCCTTTCCGTGAAATCCGTCTATAAGAATTTCGGCGGCCTCCAGGCCTTGCAGGACTTGAGCCTCGACGTTCTCCCGGGACAGGTCTGCGGTTTGATCGGACCCAACGGCGCGGGCAAAACGACCGTTTTCAATCTGATCACCGGGGTTTATCCCTGCAGCCAGGGATCGATTCAATTCGGGGATGTGGAATTGACCCGCCTCAAGCCCTACCAGATCGTCCGGCGCGGAGTGGCGCGCACCTTTCAAACCATCCGCCTCTTCCAGAACCTGACGACCTGGGAACACGTGCTGGTCGGGCAGAATGTGCCGGCCCGTTCAAGCCGGGAAGGAATTTTTTCTGCCGGCGGGAGCCAAAAAAAGAATTTAAAAGAGGAGGCGGAAAGGATTTTAAATCTGCTGGGGTTATGGGAAGTGAGATCCTGGAAAGCTTCGAACCTCCCCTACGGAACCCAGCGCAAAGTTGAAATGGCCAGGGCCTTGGCCACCCGTCCCCGACTCCTTCTGCTCGACGAACCGGCGGCGGGGCTCAATATTCAGGAAACGGCCGATTTGCAGAAGACCCTGCATAAAATTCGTGAGATGGGCTTCACGCTGCTGGTTATTGAGCATGATATGCGAGTCATTATGGGGGTCTGCGATTTCATCTTTGTACTCAACTTTGGCCAGAAGATCGCCGAAGGGGCGCCCGGCCAGATTCGCGCGAATGAACAGGTCATCGAGGCCTACCTGGGAAGGGAAACGTAATGCTCACCATCTCAAACCTGGAGGCCGGGTATACGAGGATTCGGGTCCTGAAAGGGGTATCTCTGCAAATCGAAGCCGGTGAAATCGTGACTCTGATCGGAGCCAACGGTGCCGGGAAAACCGCCCTGATGAAAACCATCAGTGGCTTAATTTCGCCCAGTTCCGGCTTTATGGAATTCGAAGGAAAGCGTCTCAACCCTCTCTCCCCCGCAGCAAGGGTGAAGCTCGGCCTGGTCCTGGTTCCCGAAGGCCGTTCGATCTTGAAGCGGATGACCGTCTATGAAAATTTACTGATGGGCGCCTACAGCCGGCCAGACCAAAACTCCCTGCCCGGAGAGATCGAAAAAATCTTTGGCCGCTTTCCCATCCTGGCGGAGAGAAGGACCCTTCTGGCCAATGTGCTTTCCGGAGGGGAGCAGCAGATGCTGGCCATCGGCCGGGCCTTACTTTCCCGGCCCCGGCTTCTGATGCTGGATGAGCCCTCCCTGGGATTATCTCCTTTATTTGTCAGGGAGCTTTTTGCTATCATTACCGATCTGCATCGATCGGGCATTACCATTTTTCTGGTGGAGCAGAATGCCCTGAAGGCCCTTCAGGTGGCCGACCGGGGATATGTCATGGAGATCGGAAAAATCGTGATGGCCGACAAGGCTCAGAATCTGTTGGGCAGCCAAGCCCTGCGGCAAGCTTACCTGGGAGGGGAGGAAGGGGCTTCAGCTCATCCAGGCCCTTCATCGATTCGTTAAAATGCCGGAGGCCGAAAGAGGAGAACATATGGAACCACAGAGGTCGCAGAGAAATACTCTGTGTCCTCCAAAAGGGTTTTCTTAAAGAGATAAGCGAAAGACAGCGGTGCCTGTGGACAGACCAGGTGGTCGTAATCGAAGTTATTATTGAACGGAAAGCCGTAAGGAAATGCCCAGGATGAAGTCCAAGCAGGTACTTATTGATCGGGGCTAGGTAAGGGAATAACAATTTTTTTAACTCCCTGAATGCTAATATCTTCTCTGTGTTCTCTGTGGTTATATTTTGACAATACCAGCCAGAAAGAAAGGAGGAAGGGTCATGCCCAAGTCTAAGGATCATCCCCGGAGTGGGTGGAAAGCGGTTTTATTCATCGCTATTCTTTTCAGCGTAGGAGGAAACCTATGCTTTTCCCCGGCTCCCGTCTTGGGGGCCGAGGCGAAACTGGCGGGAAAAGAGGTTTTGTTCGGGGCAGCCTGGGGTCTGACGGGAATGTGGCGGGACTGGACTTCCAAGAATGCCATCGCGGCCCAGATGGCCGTCGAAGAGATCAACGCCGCTGGTGGAATCGGGGGGGTGCCTCTGCGTTTGATCACTTACGATACGGCGAGCAAGCCGATGGAGGCCACCCGCATCGCGCGAAAGCTGGCTGAGGATGACAAGGTCCTGGCCATCTTAGGCCCCTTCTCTACCGGCGAAGCCGAAGTGCTCTTTCCCGTGGGAAATAAGATCGGGATTGTGATGATCTCCCAGGCGTCTTCCAAGCCGGGTCTGGCCAAGGAACACCGGCCCTATGCCTTCCGCAATACCATCGATGAGATCGAGATGGGCAAGGTGGCGGTGAAGTCCTTCATCGAGGGCTACAAAGTGAAGAAGGTCGCCGTGGTCCACGACATCAAGGATGCCATCGGGTTAACCCTGGGGACCAGGGTATTGCCCGCGGTATTCAAGAATTTGGGGGTCACGGTGGTGAATGAAGGCAATTACATTACCTATCAAACCAACGACTTCGACATGAAGCCCCAGGTCACCAACCTGAAGGGGATGGAGTTCGACGGCATCGCCTTCGGCGGGGTCTACTTCGATGCCATCACCTTCGTCAAAGAGCTCCGTCGTCAAGGGTTGAAACAGCCCCTGGTCGGAGGGAGCCCCTTCATGAATGAGTACTTTCCCAAGAGAGGGGGACCGGATGCGGAAGGGACCTATGCTCCCTGCACCTTCCATCACTCCATCGCCCCCGAGAAGTTCGTCGCCGAATTCGTCAAGCGGGCGAAAGCGAAGGGCTTTGAACCCCCCGAGCCGATCATGTATGACTCCAACGTATACGAGTCAATCCACTTCCTGAAATATGTAATCGAGAAAACCGGAGTGACCAACAAAGCGGAAGACCTGGCCAAGGATCGGGAGAAAGTCATGAAGGGCTTGAGCACGATCAAAGACTTCAAAGGGATCGTCGGCCCTGTAGCCTTCAATGCCAACGGAGATGCCGATAAGCCGATCTTTGTCGCGGAGATCAAAGGGGGCCAGTGGTTGATCCATAAATAGGTAAGAGGTGTTAGGCGCTTGTGCCTGGTGTAGGGGCGACCGGCCGGTCGCCCCTACACCTGATGATGAGGTAGGCTGGTTAAACCTAAATTGAGCGATTCTTCTTCATGGCCACTGGTTTTAGGACCCTGGATTCCTGCTTCCGTAGGAATGACATAAAGCCCATTAGCTTAAGCCGTCATTCCCGCGAAAGCGGGAATCCAGAAGGGTTTGTAAAAAAATCGCTCAATTTAGGTTAAATTTAATAGGACGCAGATTTTCGCAGATAACCAGAGATAGTTATTTTCTTTTTGGTTTATCCTGATAATCCGTATTCATCCGTGTCCAAAAAGTAATTTCCTATACATTCAAGTTAAGCCCCCTCACCCTTCCCCTCTCCCCCGCAAACGGGGGAGAGGGCGGGGGTGAGGGGGAAGGATAAAAAAGGAAATTCCTATACAATCAAGTTAATTTTTTAGGACACGGATTTACCCTGTTAGATTTTGACTATCCAACAGGGTAAACAACAAAAATCCCCCCTCGCCCCCCTTTAATAAAGGGGGGTTGGGAGGATTTGAAAACACCCAATCTGCGGAAATCTGCGTCCCATTCCATTTTTCAAAGGAGAAGATTGCATGTTGGCAGAAAGAATTCTGGCGGTTCAGCGGTCGCCCTTCTACAGCATCATGGAGTTGGCCGCGAAG
>Ga0315285_10005928_pt1 | contig 12565 bp, 14 predicted proteins | sample YL17G09_36_MG_FD_203698 | JGI IMG/M metagenome (GOLD analysis project Ga0315285, IMG submission 203698) | Sediment microbial communities from Yellowstone Lake, YNP, Wyoming, USA - YL17G09_36 | ecosystem: Environmental > Aquatic > Freshwater > Lake > Sediment | place: USA: Wyoming | collected... | reverse complement strand
GCATCCTCTGCTTCCTGCTGATCAGCACTCTCGTCCGGAACCAGGTCTGGCAGACCGATCTCGGGCTTTATCGGGATTGTGTGCGCAAGTCCCCTTTCCAGGTCCGCAGCCGCGTGAACCTGGCCAAAGCCTATCTGGACGCCGGGCAGTATCAGCGCTCCCAAATCGAATACGAAAAATCCATCTCGCTCGGTTCCAAGTCGGCCGAGGCCCATAACGGTCTCGGCGAAATCGCTTTGCGGGAGGGACAGACCGACCGGGCCTGGCAATTATTTCAGGCTTCGCTTCAGATTCGGCCGAACGCGGACGCGTTCATCGGCCTGGGGAACGTGCATTATTACCGCGAGCAATATGACCAGGCGATCCCTTTTTTCTCCAAAGCCCTCGAGCTTGATCCTTATTATCCGGAAGCCTACAATGATCGCGGGAACTGTTACCGCCGGCTGAATCATTATGAAGAAGCGGTTCGGGATTACACCCGGGCGGTAGAGCTTAACCCTAATTATGCGGAAGCTTATAATAACCGGGGGAATGCCCAGGCGGACCAGGGCCGGCTGGAGCCGGCGGCGGCGGATTATTCGCAGGCTCTGGCCCTCCGGCCGCAATATGCCGAGGCCTTCTACAACCGGGGCAACGCCTATGCGCAGCAAGGCGAGTATGACCGGGCGTTGGAGGACTACCGCCGGGCCTTGACGGCTAACCCCGATTTTGCCGAGGCCTACATTGGTGAAGGGCTGGCGTGGCGGATGAAGGGTCGAGCGGATCTGGCCCTCAAGGATTTCAATCGCGCCTTGGAGCTTAACCCCGATCAAATCCAGGCGCTGAAAAATCGCGCCCTTCTCTACCGCGAGCTGGGCCAGGAGGACCGGGCCGAAGACGATTTGCAGAGACTCCGTGATCTAACTTCTCCCTGAGGGACCGGGGTCTCGCTTTCTTCCCGCGCTTAGGCGCAGGGCAGCTTCCCTCAGGAGAAAAGGCGGCCAAGATGGCATACCAGGACATCCTTTATGAGAAGAGAGAAGGCGTCGCTCGGTTGACGCTCAACCGGCCCAAGGTGTTCAATGCCTTTCGGACCCAGACCCTGACCGAGCTTTTCGAAGCGTTGCAGGACGCGGGCGAAGACCGGGCGATGGGCGTGATCGTGCTCAGCGGCGCCGGGGGAAGAGCGTTTTGCTCGGGCGGGGACATCGAAGAGATGCGGGGGCTCGTGCCGGAGACCGGCCGGATCTTTGTCCATCGGCTCTTCCGGGTGTTCCAACTGATCCGGACCGCGCCTAAGCCGGTGATCGCCGCGGTGGACGGCTACTGCCTGGGCGGGGGCAACGAGCTCAACCTGGTCTGCGACTTGACCCTGGCTACGGAAAAGTCTATTTTTGGACAGGTGGGTCCGACCGTGGGCAGCACGCCGGTGCTGGCCGGGACCCAGTTCCTGCCCCGGCTGGTGGGCGACAAGAAGGCCAAGGAGATCATCTTTCTCTGCCAGCGCTACTCGGCGCGCGAGGCCCTGGAGATGGGCTGGATCAACAAGGTGGTTCCGGACGGGACCCTGGAGGAGGCGGTGAAGGAGTGGTGCGAGCGCATCCTGGGCATGAGCCCGCAGGCCCTGCGCATCGCCAAGGTGAGCCTCAATTTCGAGGCCGACCAGCTTCATCCCAGTTTCCTCCACGGCATCGAGATGCTGGGGGCCACCTACGGCAGTCCGGAGTTGGTGGAAGGCATGACCGCGTTCCTGGAAAAGCGGCCGCCGGATTTCAACCGCTTTCGGAAGTGAGGGGGATCATGGCAGGCGGAGACAAGAAACGGATCCAATACAAGGGCGAGGCGGCCGACATCGTGATGATGGGCAAGCGGGAAAAAGTCTCCGGGTTCCGGGGCGAGCTATTCGTGGTGGTGATCCGGTACGGGCCTAAAGGCAAGGCCAAATACGACGTGGTGCCGGATTCCACCAGCCCGGCGGACGTGGACGACCTGCCCAAGGAGCAGACCTTTGATAACCTGAGCCAGGCCATGACCTATGCCCTGGATCTGGACCGCAACAAGCTCAAATGGAAACAGTGATGCAAGGAGGAAGACCATGAAGATTTCCCGGATCCTCGCCGCGTTGGCCCTGGCCCTGCTCCTGCCGCTCTTCTCGGCCCAGGCTCTGTATGGCACGGTCGAGTTCGTGGACGGCCGCACCCTCACCGGCCAGATCAAGCCGGTGGAGGGCCAGGACAGCCTGGGCTTTTTCGTGCCGGCCGAGGGCGCCAGCCGCTTGATCCCCCTGGTGGAGATCCAGCGGATCGAGTTGAACTGGCATCACAACCCCTCCGGCCGGCAGCCCTACTTTTTGCAGTTGCCCGGGGATATCCGCGTCACCCTGCTCACCGGCGAGGTGGTCGAGGGCGCTTACTTCGGCTCGGCCCCGGGCGCGCGCAAGCTCCTGGTGGTGCTGGACAACTTCGAGGAAGTCGCGATCGTGCTCAACGACACCAAGCGCGACGCCGTGGATTGCGCGCGCAGCATTGACTTCCAGACCGTGCACGTGCCGGCCCCGGCCGACGCGGTGCCGATGGGCCTCTCGGGCGAGAGTGCGCCCTGGGTGGATTACCGGGTGGCCGCGGAAAGCGCGGACCTGTTGAGCGCGCCGGGGGGCAAGCCTTTTGCCAAGGTCCGCCAGGGCGCGGGGCTGCAATACCTGAAACAGAAAGGCGGCTTCTACAAGGTGCGGACCGTGGGCCTGGTCGAGGTGGAGGGTTGGATCGCGCGCTCCAAGCTGGAGGCGGAACGCCACGTCCAGCCGGCGCCTTGAGCCGGCGGAGCCAGCCATGACCTATCACGGCCTTGAAATTCCCCAGGACAAGATCGCGGAATTCTGCCGCAAGCACCATATCAAGAAGCTGGCGCTGTTCGGATCGGTCTTGCGGGACGACTTCCAGCCGGAGAGCGACGTGGACGTGCTGGTGGAGTTTGAGCCGGGCCATATTCCCGGTCTCGCTTTTTTCAGCATGCAAGAAGAACTGGCGGAGATTTTAGGAAAAAAAGTGGATCTCAACACCCCGCAATGTCTGAGTAAATACTACCGGGACGAGGTGCTGGCCGAAGCCGAGGTTCAATTTGACCAAAGCCAGAACTGAAATCACCCTGCGCCAGATGGCCGATTATGCCGGGGAAGCTTATTCCCTGGTGCAAGGAAAAAACCGCGGCGATTTAGATAGCAACCGTCTCTTGAATTTGTCCGTGGTGCATTTGCTGGAAATCGTCGGCGAAGCGGCCAGCCGGATTCCCAAGTGGGAGATTGCGACTCAAGATCTCCCGCCCCTGATTGCGGAGCTGGAAAAGATCCTGGAGAAAGAGCCGGGGGCGTGATTGGAGCGCGGGCTTGGATTGAGCCTAAAGGCGGACGGGCGAAAGAGCGGAGCAAGAAGAAAATTGTGAATTGCCAGGCTCTGACCCTCCGCCCTTGCAAGAGATTAGAGAAAGGATATTCAGGCATGACGCCGAAAATCGAAAGCCCCTATTTACATGGCTGGGATGATGAAAAAGTTTATTTCTATGATGAGAATGGAATCGAGCATTGCGTCTCGGACGAACCTGATCTGATGGCGAAACTTATTGCCATTTGCCAAGACTTTTTCAAAAGTTACCACCGCCCAAAGACTGAAATGAAACAGAAAGCGGTTATCGGTGAAGCTCTAAAAAGCATTTTTTCCGGGATCTCTGAATTACGTAATGCCTTCCCCGACAAGGTGTTTACTGTGGATGGCCGTCTTGTCGGCGACATCGGGGAAGTAATTGCGGCATCGGAATATGACGTTAGACTATATCCTGTCCAGCAAGCAGATCACGATGGTGAAACACCGGAAGGAAGAAAAGTTCAAGTGAAAGCAACTTTCAAGGATTCCCTAACCTTCAAGGCGGTACCCGATTACTATTTAGGGTTCAAACTGTACCAAGATGGCAATTATGAAGAAATCTTCAACGGGCCAGGAGGCATAATCTTTGAGCGATTCAAACATAGGAAAGGAATCGGGGAAACTCTCCTATCTTTCCCGCTCAATGAGCTTATAAGGTTATCAGATACAGTGCCCAAATCAGAGAAAATAAAACGACGTGAGGGCTAACTTGGGCAGCAGGATTTCCGAAGGAGTCAAAGCCTTAGTTTAGGAATTACATATTTGAATAGAAGATATTCCTGATTGGGTTGCGATTTCTTTTCAAATATTAGGTCAAGGAGAACGCCATGACTGACAAACCCATCCGTCGCATCGCCATCTCCACCGGCGGGGGCGACTGCCCCGGGCTGAACGCGGTGATCCGGGCGGTCGCCTACACCGCGATCAACAGCTTCGGCTGGGAGGTGATCGGGATCTGCGACAGCTTCGCCGGGCTGATCTACCCCGACCAGATCATGAAGCTGGACCTGGATACGGTCCGCGACATCCTGCCCCGGGGCGGCACCATCATCGGCACCACCAACCGGGGGAACCCCTTCAAGTGGGAGAAAGAGAAGGACGGCAAGAAGGAGATCGTGGACTATTCCGACCGGGTGATGGAGAACTTCGCGCACCTGGGGCTGGACGCGCTGATCGTGGTCGGGGGCGACGGGACCATGAAGATCGCCCAGGGCTTTTTCGAGAAGGGGATGCCGGTGGTGGGGGTGCCCAAGACCATTGACAACGACCTCAACGCCACCGACGTGACCTTCGGCTTTGACAGCGCGGTCCGGACCGCGAGCGAGGTGCTGGACAAGCTGCGCACCACCGCGGAGAGCCACCACCGGGTGATGGTGGTGGAAATGATGGGCCGGCACTGCGGCTGGATCGCGCTCCATTCCGGGATCGCCGGCGACGCCCACGTCATCCTCATCCCCGAGATCCCCTTCTCGATTGACCGGGTCTGCGAGTTCCTGGGAGACCGCCAGCGCCGGGGCGCTAACTACTCGATCATGGTGGTGGCCGAGGGCGCTATCCCCGAAGGGGGTGACATGAGCGTGCTCGACCGCTCGCCCGACGGCACCGTGCGCCTGGGCGGCATGGCCCAGAAGCTGGCTCCGATCATCCAGGAGCGGACCGGGCTGGAGACCCGGGTCATGATCGTGGGCCACGTCCAGCGGGGCGGCTCCCCGACGGAGTTCGACCGCATCCTCGGCACCCGCTACGGGGAGGCCGCGGTCCACCTGATCGCCCGGCGCGAGTTCGGGAAGATGGTGGCGCTCAAGGGCACGGCCATCGTGGGGGTGCCCATCACCGAGGCCATCGGCGAGACCAAGAAGGTCTATCCCGACGGCACCCTGGTCAAGGTGGCGCGGAGCATGGGGATTTGCTTCGGGGATGCGAAAACTTGATCCCTCGGCCGAGGGCCTTCAAGCGCCGGATAAAAAAAGATTGACAAGCCGTTCCGGGTATGGTAAAAGTTCGCTGATTTTTCAGACAGTGCCGGTCGTTCCCTTCCCGTTTTTTACCCCTTGGACGATGGAAAGTCAGCGCCGTGCCGGGATCGCCTAAACTATCAGGTCCATGGCCTCAGGGAGGGGGCCCTGCCTCGGAGCAGAATAAGTGGCGCCGCTCCCTCGGTGTGCTCCTGGGCTTGAGCGCGGTGGGGATCGAGATGGGGGCGGCGGTGGGGATCGGCATCGGCCTGGGCTACTACCTGGATCGCAAGCTCGGAACCACACCCTGGCTGTTGCTCTTTCTCAGCGTCTGCGGCCTGGGGGCGGCGGGCCGGGCCTTGTGGCGGCTGATCCGCCGGCTGCAAAAGCCCCTGGATGATGAGGGCAAGGGCGGTCCCGGATGAGGAGCCCGGCGGAGAGCGCCTTTGTCCGGCGGATCGAGATCTCGCTTACGGTTTATACCGCGCTGGCGGCGCTCATCGGCTGGCGCTGGCATTCGGCCCGTTTTGCCTGGGGCATTGCCGGCGGCGGAGCCATCACCTACCTCAACTTCCTGGTGGTGGCCGGGCTGGTGGGCAAGGTGCTGCGGGCGCGGAAAAAAAGGTTCTGGGCGGCTTACGCGGCCAAGTCGCTCCTGCTCTTCGGGCTGATCGTGGGCCTGATCTATTCCCGGGCGGTGGACGCGCTGCCGCTGCTGGTCGGGCTGTTAAGCATCTTTGCCGCGGTCCTCGTCGTAGCGGGGATGGCGGTGGTGGATTATATTCGGCTCCGGAGGAACCTGTCTCCGGGCCCACAGGAGAAGTGATGCACGGTTTCAGCATTGCCGGTCTGTTGTTCCCGGAACATGGCACGCCGCCGCTCTACGGCGCTTTCTTTCAATACGTGCCCATCTTCCACGCCGGCCTGGTCTTCCTCCTGATGCTGGGCCTGGTCTTCGCCTTCCGCCGGCAAATGGCCCTGGCCGGCGGCGACATCCTGCCCCGGGAAAGCTTCGACCTGCAGAACCTCTTCGAGCTCCTGATCGAATACATCGTCGGCCTGATGCGCGACATCATCGGCCCCAAGTACCGCGCCTACGTGCCGTTAGTCGCCGGCCTGTGGGTCTGGATCCTGCTCCAGAACTTCTTCGGGCTGATCCCTTTCTTCGCGCCGCCCACCGACAACGTCAACACCACCGCCAGCATGGCCATCATCGTCTTCCTGGCCACCCACTACTACGGCATCAAGGTCCACGGCTTCAAATACATCCACCACTTCCTCAGCCCGGTCTGGCCGCCCACCCCGATCCTCATCATCATGAGCCCGATCTACCTGCTGATCGAGCTGATCGGGCACTTCGCCCGCATCCTCTCGCTCTCCATCCGTCTCTTCGCCAACATGTTCGCCGACCACACCGTGATCTCGATCTTCCTGATGCTGACCGCGCCCTTTATCCCCGCCATCTTCATGGGGATCGGGGTGATCGTGTGTCTCTTGCAGGCGTTCATCTTCAGCCTGTTGACCATCATTTATATTTCCCTGGCCGTGCACGAGGCCGAGGAGCACGAGGAGCACGGCGAGCCGGGGAAACCCGAGGCCCACTAACGCGGGGTCTCGAAGGACTAAAGACAAGAAAGGAGTAGCAATCAGATGTGGAGGAAATGGACGGTAATGGGGATTCTGGGATGGCTCATCTTCCTGATCGCCGCCGCGGCCCTGGGCCAGGAGCATGAGGCTGCGGCCGCGGCCGCCGCGGATACCAGCGGTCGGGCCCTGGGGCTGCTCGCCGCCGGCTTTGGCATCGCCCTCGCCAGCGCGGCCGGGGCTATTGCCCAGGCGCGCACCGCCGCCTCGGCCCTGGAAGGCATCTCCCGCAACCCGGGGGCCGCGGATCGGATGTTCGTGCCCATGATCCTGGGCCTGGTCCTGATCGAATCCCTGGTCATCTACACCCTGGTCGTCTCCATCATTATGCTCTTTACCAAGCTCTAATCCACGGCTTGCATTCCCGCGGATCGGGTCAAAACTACGTTGGCGGGGCACGGGGTGTCGGGCGGCTTTAGGCCGCGGCTTCGGCCGAGAGCTCCCTTCGGTCTGCCTTCGGCCGTGAGCTCAGGCCGAACGGAGCCTCAGGGTCGAAGACAGCCGAGCGGCGCTCCGTGCCCTTGCCTTCGGTTTTCGTTCCCTCTCTCCATCAAAAAGCGAGGGCCTTCCCGCAGGAAGGCCCCCTGATGAAAAGGTTCGGCTATTCAAATAGACATCGGGCAACCGGAAAGGTTCCCGAGAGGAACTTTTTCTGCCCGCTGGGGTATTCTACGTTTAGAAACCCTTGGCAAGGAAACATTCATGGCCGGTCTTCAACCTGCCCCGCCTGGGCAAAAACCACCTCCGCGCCTGGCAAGACCGCCGGCTGGCCATGATCCGCGCCGACGGCTCCCGCATCTACGAGTTCCACCCCTGGGAAAAAAACCTGGAGAACGTGCCGCCTTATTACTTCGTGGACGTCTCGATCTGGGAATACCTCGAAGATCTAAAAAAACAGGGCGAAAGCCTCTCCCACTACCGCACCATCTGGTATTATTATTGATCCAGTGCACAGTCCTCTTCCCCGTGAACGTGAACGTGAACGTGCACGTGAACGAATCCAGTAGGCGGCAAACAGTAGTCGGTAGGCCGAGTAAGATATGAGGCATGAGGCGTGAGGCTTGAGGCAGGAGGCTTTTGGCCTCAGGCATCAGACCTCAGATCTGTAAACTTGAGACCTGCCACTTGACACCTGACACCTTTTGCTGCCACCTTTCCAGGGTTGACAGCCCCTTGTGCTTGGGCTATAAACAAGGTCAAAACCCGCGGAAAGGGACCCATGGCCATTGAAGTAACCCGACACGGTCTCAAGCTCGACGGCAAGCTCTTGCCGCTGTGGAGCGGGACGTTGCACTACTGGCGCCTGGAGCGCGACAAGTGGGGCAAAATCCTCGACCGGGTCCAAGACCTCGGCTTCGAGGTGGTGGAGACCTACATCCCCTGGTCGGCCCACGAGCTTGCCAAAGGCAAGTTCGATTTCGGCCGGGAAAAGCCCACCCGCGACCTCCCCGCATTCCTCGAACTGGTGCAGGAGCGCAACCTCAAGATCCTGGTCCGGCCCGGACCGCACATCAACGCCGAGATCACCTACTTCGGCTATCCCCGCCGCGTTCTGGAAATTGCCGAGTGTCTTTCCCGCTCGGTGGACGGCGACCCGGTGTGGATGCCGGTGCCGCCCAAGATGTGGCCGGCGCCAAGCTACGCGGCCGAGGCTTTTTACCAGGAGGTCGGGCTTTGGTATGACGCGGTCGGCGCCGTGCTCCAGCCGCGGCTCCATCCCCAGGGCCCGATCATCGCCATCCAGGCCGATAACGAGTTCTCGAACTTCTTCCGCACCAGCCCCTACGACCACGATTACCACCCCGACGCCATCACTCTCTACCACCGCTTCCTCGAACAAAAATACTCGAGCCTCGATACCCTCAACGCCCTCTACGGCTCAAGCTTCGCCTCCTTCACCGAAGTCCCCCCGGCCCGCGAATGCACGGCGAAAGACAAGACCGACCTGCCCTATTACCTCGACTGGATCGAGTTCCGCGAATACTACATGCAGAACGCGCTCAAGCGCCTGGCCGGGATGCTCCGCCAGCGCGGGATCACCGGCATCCCGGTCTTCCACAATTATCCCAGCGGCTTTGACCTGCCGCCCAACAACTACACCCGGCTCGAGGAAATCGTGGACTTCCAGGGACCGGACATGTATCCCCAGCGCAAGAGCTATCCGGCCCTCAAGTCCCTCGCCCAGTTCGCCGCCGGGCTCTCCCGCTTCCCCTGCATCCCCGAGTTCTCCTCCGGCGGCTGGCTCTGGAACCCGCCCGTCTCCCTCGACGACCAGAAGTTCACCACCCCGGCCATGCTCATGCACGGGATCAAGGGCATCAACTTCTACATGCTGGTCGAGCGCGAGCGCTGGTATGGCTCGCCTATCGCCCGCGACGGCCGGGCCCGGCCCGGCTACACCGAGTTTTTCAAGGCCTTCCACGCCACGGTCAAGAAGCTTCGGCTCCATGAGCTTTCTAAGGTCGCGCCCGCGCTTTTACTCAGCAACCGCGACTACGAGCGCCTGCAAAACGCGACCACCCTGATGGACCCGGTGCCGCTCCTGATGCCCGACCTGCTTAACCCTGAAGAGCATTGCCGTGAAGACACCTTCGGCTTTGAGGACTGCATCCAGATGGACGCTTTTCTCATGGACCGGGCGCTGTTCTGGGGCCTGGATGGGGCCAAGATCACCTTCAACTCCGGCAACACCGAGCAGCCCCTGGAAGCCTTGCAGCCATACCAACTCATCCTGCTCCCCACCTTCGGCTTCCTGGCCGCACCGACCCAGAACAAGCTGGTGGCCTATGCCCAGGCCGGCGGCACTTTAGTCATCGGCCCCCGGCTGCCCGAGCTCACGGAGCGCATGCAGCCCTGCACCGCGCTCAAGGACGCGCTCGGCCAGGGTGTCAAGGTGGCCGCCGATCTCCCGGTCCAGGAACATTCGGTCGGCCAGGGCCGGGTCATCTGGATCCAGGCGCTCCTGCCCCGCGCCTCCCGCAAGGATCGGCCCCCGGCCACCACCGAGCTACTCCTCCGCATCGCCGAGCTCGCCGGGATCAGCCGCGACTACACCGCCGACGACCCGGACCTTGACACCGTGCTCCACCAGGACCAGAAAACCCGCGTGCTCTTCGTGGCCAACCCCACCGACCACCCCAAAGTGGCGCTGGTTAAGCTCCGGGGCGCGGAGGCTCTGACCGACGCCGAGAGCGGGGAGCGCTGGGAAGGCCGGGGCGAGGTCGAGGTGCCGATGCCCGCCTACACCGTGCGCATCCTGGAGGTGACGCATGCTGGCTGAAAATATCCAGATCGTGGATCTCGACGCCACCCACTGGTCGCGGCTCTTGAAGCTCGTGGCCGGCGAGTTCTACCCCCACCGCCAGAAGCGGCCGGCCCGGCCCTCGCTCCGCATCATCCACCAGGGCGGCAAGGCCCTCAAGGCCGTGCACAGCGAAAAGGGCGTGCTCCGCCACCTCGATTTTCCCGGGCTCGACAAGCTCGAGGACCTGGCCCGGCGCGAGGGGGTGAAAAGCATCATTTGTCTCGAGCACGGGGCCATGCGCCGCTTCATGCACCAGGTCCAGTCGCGGCTCCGCCTGGACGGCAACATGGTGGAGCAGGGTTTCGAGGTTTACGCCTGCCTGCGCGAAGAGATCCTGGTCCGGGGCTTTGTCCGCTGGCCGGTCCGGCCGCTGCCGGAGGTCAAGTATTCATCCGTGCATACGATGCTCAAGATGGCGGTCCCGGCCCTGGAGCCGGTGATCTTCGTGGTCTTTGACGACAAGCACCCCGACCTCTCCGGCCTGCCCATCCTCACCAGCCTGATCCTGCGCATGAACAAAAAACACGAGCTCGACCTGCTCACCACCACCGACGGCCTGGTCCCGCTCGGACTCAAGCTCCAGGACTGGAGAAAAGACTACAAGAACATCCTGCTCCTGACCGAGCAGCTCTGGGGCAAACCCTTCCTCGGCCTCTTCACCGACCTCAACGGCATAACCGCTTTCGACGCCATCCCCCAACCCCAACAAGCCAAAGCCTTCCTCGAATTCGAGAAAAACGGCGCCTTTATCGTCGAGCCTTTCCCGTTGCGGCTCAAGATGATGATCAAAATGGGCGGGTTGATGGGGAAAAAGTAAGCCAATACTCGTGCTCGGTCACACGATAAATGTGGAATAAATTCTTGGTAGGGGCGGGGCTTGCCCCGCCCTGATCCTGGGCACGGCAAGCCGTGCCCCTACATTCCCATTCCGCAAATTTACCTTGACCGAGCACTAGCCCGGCCCGGGCTTTCCCTCAAGCCCCCGCGATCATCTTCTTCAATTGCCTGAGCGCCGCTTCGGCCCGGGCCCGCTCGGCCGGAGCCATCGGGCGCTCGCCAAAGCGAACCCGGTGGTAAAGCTCGGTCACCGCCAGCACCGGCCCTTGCGCGGCCGGAAGCCGCGCCGCCGCGCGGTCGGCGAACTCGAGAGCGGTCTCGGTCTCGCCGCGCTTGAGCTTGAGCGGCCTGAGCAGGCGGAGCAGGCGGCGGTAGAGGGCGAGCGCGGCCTGGACTTCCCTGCTTCGGGAGAGGGGGCTTTTGCCGGCCGGCCGGCTGCGAAACCGGGCTCGCGCCCAATAGAGGAGGAGCAAAGCCGCGGCTGCGGCGAGGATGGGGAAGAAGGGCAGGCGGCGGAGTCCGAGCCAGGCGCGGAGCGCCAGGGCGACGCGGCCGGGCAGGTGGAGCAGCCGGTTGCTGACCTGGAAGCTTCGGCTCTGGACGCGCTGGACGGCGCGGATCTGGTCGAGCAACGAATAGTCCACCACGAAGCGGTCCCAGCGGTAGCGGAGCGCATCCACCCGGTCGGTGAGCAGGGTCCAGAGGGTGGGGACCTGGGCGTAGGTGATGGAAGAACTCGGGGTGGGGTCAAACGGCAGCCAGCCCAGGCCCGGGAAAAAGACCTCCACCCAGGTGTGGGCGTCGCTCTGGCGCACCAGATAGTAGTGCTCAAAGCTGTTCCAGGCGCCGCGCTGGAAGCCGGCGATCATCCGGCAGGGCACACCCAGGGAGCGGAGCATGATGGCGAGGGCGGAGGCGTAATATTCGCAATGGCCGCGGCGGTCGCCGAAGAGGAAATCTTCCAGGGGGTTCTCGGAAATGGTCTGCACCCGATCCAGGGAGTAGGAGAAGTTTTCTTCCAGGAACCTCAGAAGCGCGATCATCTGGTCATAGGGGTTGCTCCGCTTTCCGGCCACTTCCTGGGCCAGGGCGGCGATCCGCTCGCTGCCGGGGGGAAGTTGGAGGTCGGGGGCATAAGAGTCGCGGACGGCCTGGGTGTTGTTTATCTCCCAGGCCTGGCGGAGCTTCTCGGCCGAGTAGTTGGGCGGGCGGGAATAGACGTGGTAGAGGAGCCGGTCGTAAATCGGGGTGGAGAGAGGCAGGGAGTAATAGTCATTTTCATGAGTGAGCAGAGCGATGGTGAAGGTGAAGGGCCGGGGGAAGAAGAGGCCCTCGGCCCGGTCGAGGGTGAAGAGCACCGCGCTCTCGGTGGGTTCCAAATAGATCTCCTGCACCACCTGCTCGGCTAAGGGAGAGGCGGGCCGGACTTG
>Ga0315285_10005926_pt1 | contig 12569 bp, 8 predicted proteins | sample YL17G09_36_MG_FD_203698 | JGI IMG/M metagenome (GOLD analysis project Ga0315285, IMG submission 203698) | Sediment microbial communities from Yellowstone Lake, YNP, Wyoming, USA - YL17G09_36 | ecosystem: Environmental > Aquatic > Freshwater > Lake > Sediment | place: USA: Wyoming | collected... | reverse complement strand
ATTTATTGAAAACATTACCACTGATTTTCCCTGATTGTGTTAACTCAAAATTGATATTTTTTTTAGCTTCACCATCTTTTATGACAGAAACATAATCATCAGGTTTATTAAATCCTTTTGCATTTACCGAAACAAAAATCTTACCCGGCATAACGTGATTGAGTATATATTCCCCTTTATCATTTGTTTGAGAATTTACACTTAACCATTCCTCATCTCTCGCTTTTACTCCGGCTTCCGCTATGGGAGATTTATCAGACTTCTTCAGAACCTTACCTGATATTGTCCCGCCGATTGTAAGATAAATTTTATAATCGCGAACTTCTTCTTTATCTGATAATTTAATATCTTTAATTTTCTTCTTTGCATAATCGGGATGCTCAACTGTTAATGAATATTTATCTGATTTAATAAAATGGATGAAGAATTGTCCCTGAGAATTGGTAAAAGTCCTATTAAAATCCCATAAAACTAATGTAGCATCGGATATTCCCTTATTAGTATTTTTATCCAGAACCAGTCCAGAAAATGTGGCGCCTTCTCCTAATGTAATAACAAGATTTTCTGAACCTCCTTTTACATCTTTTAATTCATTTTTTGCATACCCATTAGCCCAAGCTATTATCGTATAATCCTCGTCAGACAAATTATCCAAAACAAATTCCCCATTCTTACTTGTGAAAATGTATGTGTCCAAAAAGAAAGATTGATCTTTGCCTTTAGCTCTCACAATCGCTGTTTTAATAGGATTCTGAGATTCATTTACAACCTTCCCTTTAACAGTATAGCCCTTCTTTAATCTAACTTCTTTTTCCTTACTCTCACCCGCTTTCAATTCCATATCTTTAATCACTTGTGCAGAATATCCGGGAGCTTTAACAATAATACCTAACTTAGTTATCTTCTTTTTCTCATTGCTTTTCGAAATTGGAATATTTTCAAATTTGATGATACCATCTTTATCTGCCTTTTCCCATCCCATTAAATATGAAAGCTCTTCTGATTGGTATAATACTTTCCCAATCGCCATTGCTTCTGGTAAAGATTTGCCCTCTTCATCTTTAACGGTTAGTGTAAAAACGTCTCCTTTTTCTAACTTGATTACTTTCTCAACATCTTGATTAGTAACCACAACGTCTTTTAAAAATTTTGGAGCAAATTCCTTATTAAAAACATAAACATCATATTTAATATTGGGAATCAGTCTGATTGACCCAGTTCCATTTTGATCAGAACATAACTTATAATAATAAGTTAAACTACGTCCTTCTGGTTTTTGATAAACCTTTATAACATTTTGCGCACCCGATTTTTCATCTGGAATAATCGGTTTGTTATCTTTATCCACAATTTTTATCTTTAAAGTCTTCCCCTCTTCCATTCCAAAATCAAAACCGCTATAATGCCAATCTTTCTTAATGTGAACCGGACAATCCTTAAATAACGTTGCATAATTATCAGCGCGACACCTGACATAATAAATTCCCGATGAGATATTCTCAATTCTATAATGTCCAGATTCATTTGTCACTGCTGAATAAACAACTTCAGGCTCTTCTGGATTAAATGGGGTTTCATCATTATAAGTATCCTTATCTACCTTATATTGCTCAAGTAGCTCAACCTTAATCCCTTTTAGTGTTTCGTTGGTCTTTTTATCAAATACTCTTCCTTCGAAATAATTAACTTCTTTTGTCTCCTGTTTCAAACCAGCAATTTTTTCTTTTTGCTCTTCTGCTTCCTTTGAAATTTCCTGTTTTTCTTCGTTTCTCTTTTTCTCTTCTGTAGTAGTTTTTACTTCCGTTTCCTTCTTTTTTTGCTGACAGCTAATAAGAAAAATTGAGAAAAACAATACAACAATTAAAAATTTCCAACCCAGATTCTTGAATTGCATAACGACCTACCCTTAAAGATTTTTAAAATGTGTTTTTCTAAAAAATTATAGTGTGATATTTATGTCGCTTTCTTATGGAAGATAAATCTCACGCAAACCCGACACCTTCAGCGCCTTACGATATGCCTTCCTAACTTTCCTAACACTCTTATCAAAAGCAACGCCAATATTTAAGCAGGTGCCTTTGAGATTATCCAGTTGAACTTCTACTGCAAGGATTGACGCATTCGTCTGCTTTTTAATATTCTCAATTAATTGTTGCGACAATTTTTCTGAACCTGTTTTAATACCATCAACTTTCTTACCAATCTTCTCAATAACAGGAATAACAATTATATCTACTTTTTCAGCAAGTGTGGAAATTTGTTCTATAATTATGACGTCTAATCCCCCTTTATTATTCTCAACTTCAGAATTTTTTTCTACATTTGCTTCTACTACTTTAATTTTTAAACTTTCGAAGAATCGCACAAAAAAAGTTTTTAACTTCGGATCAACAATCGTTGAGGGTAATCCTATTTTTTTTATACGACTATGTGGTAACAAGTTTTTAATCTGTTTAATCTTATTTACAAAAAGATTCTTTAGATCCCTCCTATAACTATTCAACTGTTTCCTGTGATGTTTAATATGATACTTCCCATAAAGCTTTATAAATGCCCACCAGAAATCGAGTTTGAAGAGTCTTATCAATATGGATTTCCAGGAGTAGAATTTTCTCATTGCACGATAAGTCTCACCTTGAAGCTCATAAGAGGTCATTAATTTCGGCTCGAATACTGCATAATGCGCATCATACCTGCTCCAATCCTTATGAATCAATCTATTCTGAGATTCAAGTTGATAATAAATATCTGTCCCCGGCAAAGGCACAAGCATCATAAACTGCACTGAATCAATATCCATCGCCTTAGCAAATTTCGCTGTCTTTCTTAATGTCTCAATACTATCAGCATCGCTCCCAAAAACAAACATCCCATGAACAAAAATCCCATTTTCCTTAAAAACATTAATACTTCTCTTTATATCCTCCAAATCCTGTTTCTTGTTATAAAGTTTGAGTGTTTCAGGATTAATCGATTCAAAACCAACGAAAACGGTATGACAACCTGCTCGTGCTAATAATTTCACAAGTTCTGCATCTTTGGTCACATCAGTTCTGACTTGAACGCTGAACATTAGCTTGATATCCTCTTTCAGAATTCTCTCAAGCAATTCCTTTGTCCGATTTGGATTAGCCGCAAAATTATCATCGCAGAAAAATATCGACTTAGCTTTACCCTGATGCAATTTAATCTCTTCTATCACTCTATCAATGGAATTGAAACGATATTTCGTCCCGAACATCTTTATTACTGAACAAAACTTGCAACCATACGGGCATCCTCTCGAAGTCGCTATAGATGTAACTGACTTTTTTCTTCCCCAACCTTTTAACAACGAATAATCAGGGATGGGAATATCATCAAGATTCAAAATAAAATCTTGCGGAGGATTATGAATATTTTGACCATTATCCTTAAACGAAACGCCATTTATTCCATAAGGCATCTCATTTTTCTCAATCGCTTCAACTAATTTAGGAAAAGAAATTTCACCTTCTCCCCTAACAACATAATCACAATGTTCAAGAGCTTCATCAGGCAAAAACGTAACGTGAGGTCCACCGATTATAACAATTTTGCCGATGCTTCGAGCTTTATCCGCAATCTTATATGCTCTTGGAGCCGTAGAAGTGATTGTCGAAATACATACCAAATCCGCTTTTTTAATTTGGTCGAAACTCGGTGAAACCAAATCCTCAAGATAAACGTCGACATTATAACCTTTCTCTTTGAGAATTGTTGCCAAAATCAAGGAACCTAATCTTGGCAAAACAAAAATACTATAAATATGTGCCCCAGGGGACCTGGCTTCAATAAATATTACCTTTTTCATAAATCTCTACACCTTATCATTCCTAACATTACTTTTCCCAACTCTCCTTAAAGGAATTCTATCTTAGAGTTGAATTAATAAAATAATGTTATTCTTATGAAAACATTGAATCAAGAGATTTTTATAAGTTATCCTGAGATAACTTTTTCAAATTCGTTTAAAATAGTAATTATTTATTTTGCTTCCGAAGGAAATTCTTTACTGCCTGATTATGTTCTTTTAGAGTTTTAGAGAAATAATGTGTGCCATCACCTTTATAACAGTAGTAGAGATAATCAACATCGGATGGGTTCAATACTGCTATGATAGATTTTAAACCGGGATTACAAATTGGTGATGGTGGTAAATCATAATGAAGATAGGTATTATAAGGAGAATCTACTAATAAATCATCTTTTGTGAGTGAAGCATCGTATTTTTTTAACGCATATCTAACGGTCGCATCACAATTTAATTTCATCTTTCTTTTAAGTCGGTTTAATAAGACAGTGGCTATAATTGGACGCTCCTCATTAACCTTCGCTTCTTTTTCAACAAGTGATGCAATAATTACAATATCGTCCAGTGATAACTTCATTTTTTCATAATCAATTTGTAAGGGGTAAACTTTCTTTCTAAATCTGTTAAACATCATCATCAGGATTTCTAAATAGTCTGTATTTGCTATGAAATTATATGTATCGGGGAAAAGATACCCTTCCGGTGTGGTTCGATTTGTAAATACACCCAAAGGATTTTCAATAGTATTCGCACTATTGATAAAATCCTCTTTTGATAGAATAATTCCTTGTTGTGCTAATAGGTTAGCAATTTGTTCAAGAGTAAGTCCTTCAGGTATTGTAATGTTTATTGAATTTTTACCCGTGATAATATTAATCAATTCAATAGTATTAATATTTTTTCTCACTTTATATCTTCCAGCACGAATAACGTTTGATTTCCCTACAATCTTAATCGAAAAAAGGAAGAGAGTTTTACTTTTAATCAAATCTTTTTCGTGAAGAATTGTGGCAACCTTCCTGGCATTTGCTCCCTTCTCAATATTAATTTCAACTTCTTGATTGTTATTAGAGAGAGGAGTATTGAGTATAAGATATACGGCAAGAAGGGTAACTGAGAAAAAAGAAAGAATTAAAAACACAAGAATTACTATAATAAATATTGTCTTATTTTTTAGTAGTGTGATTCTCATTTTATACAACAAAATATTGGCTTTGTAACCTCTCTGGTTATAGTAAAGCAAAAATAAAATGAATTAACTCTTATTAACAAAATAAGAGTGTGGTTATCATTGTTCAACCCATTTAGGGTTGAATTATTTTATGTATGTTCTTATTCCATAGGTTACACCTATGGTTATTCACATTGAACCGCATTTGCGGTTCATATCGTTCAAACCCTTCAGGGTTAAATACGAATAGCCATAGGTGAAACCTATGGTCAGTATTATGAAAATGTGAAAAATTCTTAATTAAACATATTCCATTTTAACTTTGCCATCTTTTTACGAATTTTTTATAATATCTTGCAATAACAGTTCAATCTTATTTTTTATCAAAATATTGTTGAATGTCAAATTTCATTTGATAATAATTAAATAATTATATAATAAATCTCTTTATAAATAAAAAAATATAATTATCTCTATGAACAATAAGAACACATTAACAGAAAAAAAACGAGAGAGAATCTCTATACTTGTTCCGACATTTAATGAAGAAAAAAATATTCGGGATTGTCTCGAATCCGTGAAATGGGCTGATGAAATCGTCATTGTTGATTCTTATAGCTATGATAACACGGTAAAAATTGCCAGAGAATATACAGATAAGATTCTCCAGCACGAATACATTAATTCAGCCTCTCAAAAGAATTGGGCAATTCCGCAATTATCGAATGAATGGATTATGATTGTGGATTCCGATGAGAGAGTCACGCCTGAACTGAAAGAAGAAATCTTAAAAGTTCTTACCGATGGAACATCTTATAACGGCTTTTATATATACCGCAAAAATCATTTTCTTGCAAAGGAAATAAAGCATTGTGGCTGGAACAAGGATAAGTGTCTGAGATTATTTAGAAAAGGAATGGGGAAGTATCAAGAGAGAGAAGTCCACGCTGATATTATCCTTGAGGGAAAAGTAGGTTATTTAAAGAACAAACTCATACATTATACCTTTGATAGTTTTGCCCAATACATAAAAAAGTGGGATAGATACACATCCTGGGCATCCATTGATAGAGGGAAAAAAACAAAACGGGTTCGTTGGTATTATTTAACTCTAAGACCTCTCTGGAGGTTTATTAAACAATACATTCTTAAACTTGGGTTTTTAGATGGAAAGGAAGGTTATATCATCTGCAAGTTAGCGGCAATGAGCGTTTTTATGAAATACGCAAAACTATTGGAAAGGAAAAATTCCGAAAATCATTTTCTCAATCATAAAAATAAGAAATGAAAAAGAGAGAGATTTATTCACAAGGTCAAAAAATTATTATTGATTTTCGGTTCGAGTTAAGTCAGTATTATAAGAGAGAATTAAAATAACAAAATAAATGAGGAATAATAGATGGCGAAATTTGGCAAAAGAGAAAAATTACTTGCCGGGGGAATTATATGTTTAGTTGTTATTCTACTCATACACTTACTTATCTTTTCTCCCATCATAACAAACTATAATGAGAAAAAAAACCGATATGAAACTAACAGACAAACATTCGAAAATGTAATGCGAGTCCAGACTAATCCTGACTTTATAAAAAAGATGGATGATATTAATAAAGAATATAATGAAGCCTTTTATAAATCCATAACGAATCTTAAAATTGACTATAATGTCAATGCTACCATACAAGGCGTGATCGAAGAAATAAAAAAACTTCAAAACCGTGAAAAAGAAACTTCAAAAATCCAAATTAATGTAACTAAATACTGGCAGATTCCTGAAGGCTTGAATTCCAAACTAACCTCAGCCGAAGTAAAAGATTCGCTTAGAAGAGCAAAAGATACTTTCCCATTAATTGACAAGACAGTAAATCCCTTTGATAAGCAACGATTAATAAACGAATTTTTTGCTGCTCTTAACAACCTCGGCTTCAATTTTAATATTGTAAGTAGGCTCAGAGAACCTGTCCCTTTCTTCATCAAAATTATCTTTGCTGAGTATCTTGATAAGAACAAGGGTGATCTGGCTATCGATTTAAGACAAATTTATGAATTTTTAAAAACGGAAGAACCGGATCGAGCCTCCTTATTTAATTACGTTAAGCAATTTATATATCTTAATGACTTTATTGACAAAGCTATAGAAGCAAATGTTTCTTCAATCGAGAGCGCCGATTTTTACAAATACGAGCCAGTATGGGTAAGAACACCCACTCCAGATCCAAGTCAAGCTACTCCAACACCTATGGCAGCATTTTATAATGAAGAAGATATGTTTATGAGGGCTGAAGGTAGAGGAAGAGAAGGAGAATACGGTGAAGAAGGTATGATGTTTGGTTACGGTAGGGTGAGTGCTACTCCAACACCAGCAGAAAAACCACCCTTGGGTCATACAGTACCCATCCGAATTAGAGCAAGAGGAACAAACAGGTCTATTATGTCCCTTCTTTATATGATTGTAAATCGACCGGGAACCTACCATCTTGATGAGGTCAAAATTATTAGAGATACAAAAGAAGAAGGATATATATTCATGGATTGTTTAATCGTTCCGTTTAGCAACATAAATTTAGATCTGAACTTATAGTAAGTTATTTTGCCTATCCAAAATTTTCTTAAATGAAGAGGCTATAAAATGATATCAAAGGAATTACTTGAGATTCTTGTTTGCCCTGTTGACAAGAAAGAACTCGAACTTATTGATAATAAATGGCTGAAATGTACCATTTGCAAAAGAAAATATGAAATTATTGATGATATCCCCAATATGTTACCTGAAGAAGCCATTATTGATGAAAAATAAATCCATTTAAATTATTATTCTTGATTGAATCTCTCCCCTTTGTAGAAAGTAAGATAATATAATACCTTCAAATTATCTTTAAATTATTTCTTAGACCCACGTTTTACAAATGGTTTTTCTACTATTACAGCCTTATGGAGACTATCTATCACGTCAATGTCTATTTGGTTACCTATTTGGGCATAATATCTTTCAATATACCCCATACCGATATTTTTTTTAAGAATAGGGGAATATGTGCCACTCGTAACTTTCCCAATAAGATTTTCCTTCTTAAAAATGCGATAGCCATTCCGTGGAACAGATTTATCTATCATCTCAAAAGCTATCAATCGTCTTTCAAATTCGCTATTACTTGTGGCAATAAGTGCATCAATCCCTATGAATTTTTTCTCTTTAAAAATAACTACCCACTTCAGATCCGCTTCTAAAGGTGTAATATTAATATCAAGTTCGTTTCCATACAACGGCAAACACGCCTCAATCCTTAAAGTATCCCTCGCACCAAGCCCTATAGGCTTAATCTGATATTCAGCACCTGCGTTCAAGAGTGCCTCCCATATCTCTTCCGCAAATATACTTCCAAAAATTAGTTCAAATCCATCTTCACCTGTATAACCACTTCTGGAAATAAGTGATTTTGTGTTACAGATTCGACCTATATCTAAGTAATGATATTTGATTAAGGAAAGATTCAAATTACACAATTTTTGCAATACCTTTTCAGCATTTGGTCCCTGAATCGATATCATAAAAAGTGAATTTGTTTTATCCTCAATCGTTACATTAAATTCATCTTTGTGTTTGATTAACCATAACAATACACCTTCAGTATTACAAGCATTGGTAACAACTAATAAATAATCGTAAGACCTAAAGACTGTTATATCATCTATTATTCCACCTTGTTCATTACAAATTACTGAATACTTTAGACAATTATCTGGTGCGTTCTCGATGTCATTCGTTATAATATAATTGATAAAATTCAACCGATCAGGACCACTCACCCTGATTCTTCCCATATGAGAAATATCAAACATTCCTACATTTTCTCTAACCGCCAGATGCTCTTTAATAATACTATCATAATAAATGGGCATCACCCAATTATGAAATTCAACCATCTTTGCATTATTCTTTATATGCCATTCATATAGAGGGGTATATCTCATCTTTTTACTTTCTTAACTCGATGATCAGCCAGCATATATATGCTGGCTGTATTTTTAGTGTGGGATATATATCCCACATTATATTTATGTTCAGGATACATATCCTGAACAATCAAACTTTCTATAATTATTTTTATTCTTTTTTATATTTATCGATATAATTAATGAACTTTATTAATTAAATTTACTATTTAAAAACAGCTCCCGTTGAGGCTGATGTAACCATCTTTGCATATCTTGCTAAATAACCTGTATTTATCTTTGGTGCAGGTGATTTCCATCTTGATAATCTTTCCTTAATTTCCTTCTCAGATAAATCCACATCCAACTTATGCTTCTCTATATCTATAATTATTTTATCCTCTTCCTTCAATATAGCAATAGGACCTCCTTCCATCGCCTCCGGTGAAATATGTCCAATTGCACACCCACGTGAACCTCCGGAAAATCTTCCATCAGTAATTAAGGCAACATCCTCTATTAATCCCATTCCTGCAACAGCCGCTGTTGCCGTTAACATCTCCTGCATCCCGGGTCCACCTTTAGGTCCCTCATAACGAATTACAATTACATCCCCTTTATTGATTTTTCCATCTAAAACAGCTCTCGCGCCTTCTTCTTCACCTTCAAATATTCGTGCTTTCCCGACAAACTTCATCATTTTCTCAGAAACCGCTGATTGTTTAATAACAGCTCCATCCGGAGCTAAATTACCATAAAGTATGGCAATACCACCCGTCTTCATATAGGCATTTTCTATCGACCTTATCACATCATTATCAATTACTTCCGCATCCTTGATATTCTCTTTAACTGTTCTACCTGTCACTGTTATACATTTTGTATTAATTAATTTCACATCAGCAAGAATCTTCATAACAGCGGGAACGCCACCCGCTCTATCTAAATCCTCAAGGAAATATTTTCCTCCAGGTCTTAAACTGCATAAATTATACGACTTCTCACTGATTTCATTTATCAAATTCAAATCAATCTTTATTCCTACCTCATTAGCAATCGCTGGTAAATGGAGAACGGTATTAGTGGAGCAACCTAAAGCCATATCAACGACTAAAGCATTTTTGAAAGCCTCTAAGGTCAATATATCTCGCGGTTTAATATCTTTTTCAATCAGATTCATAATCGCCATACCTGCTTGCTTAGCAAGTCTTACTCTTCCTGCCATTACCGCTGGAATCGTTCCATTTCCAGGCAAGCCCATACCAATAGCTTCTGTTAGACAATTCATTGAATTGGCTGTGAACATACCAGCACAAGACCCACATCCCGGACAGGCATAATTCTCGTACCCCTTAAGTTCTTCTTCCGTTATCTTTTCAACTTTATATGCCCCCAAGGCTTCAAATACGCTTATAAGGTCTATCTTTCTCCCCCTGTAAATTCCCGCAAGCATTGGTCCTCCACTTACAAAAACTGTCGGAATATTCAATCGCGCCGCTGCCATAAGCATCCCTGGAATGATTTTATCACAATTCGGAACCATCACGAGACCATCAAAAGGATGTGCCATAACCATTGTCTCAACAGAATCAGCGATTAATTCCCTGCTCGCTAATGAATACTTCATTCCAATATGATTCATTGCAATCCCATCACAGACTCCGATTGTGCTGAATTCTACAGGTGTCCCGCCTGCTAATCTGACTCCAGCTTTAACAGCATTGACAACTCTATCAAGCTCAATATGACCTGGAATTATCTCATTTTGAGAATTTACAATTCCAATAAGAGGTCTTAAAAGTTCTTCATCAGTATACCCCATTGCTTTAAAAAGAGACCTGTGTGGTGCTCGCTCAAGCCCTTTTTTCATTAAATCACTTCTCATTTTGATTCTCCTATTTAATAAAATCAATATTGAAGAAAAAATTTTTTATACGAATAATACTGATATTTATTAATTAGCAATTATTGTTTATCATATTTAAATTGCAAGACTTTTATTAAATTTCATTTTAATCTAAAAATATCTTGCTTTTCCTGATACTAAATTTAATATCTTTTTAACCACCTTAATTTTGATTACGTTTATGTCTACTTCAAAGAATTTGTCCAATTTATATATAACTGATTTTGATTCTGTAAAAGAATTTTACGAGCTTCATTTTAACACTATATTTAACCTGCCTGAGTCTTTTTTGTCTGCTATAAATAATACTATCAGCGAAAATCTCATAACACAATTAAAAGAATATAATCAGAAAATTGACGCAGATAAAAATGTATTGGAAAATATTGAAAAACTGAGAAATAATAATTGCCTAACAATTATAACAGGTCAACAACCCGGATTATTTACAGGTCCTTTATATACCATTTATAAAGGATTAACCGCTGTAAAATTAGCTCAGCATTTATCAAAAATTCATAAAAGAGATATAGTTCCTATTTTCTGGGTAGTCTCAGAAGACCATGATTTTGATGAAGTCAACACAATCAAATGGATCACAAAAAATAATGAATTAAACAAGTTTGTCTTTGAACCTATCAATTATAAAAAGGGATTACCCATTTATGAAATTGAATCAAAAGGAAATTTAAATGAATTATTCGATTTAATGATTTCAACAATATATAATACTGAATATAAAGAAGTTATATTATCTGACTTAATAAATTGCTTGAAATCCTCTCAATCATTTGATGAGTTCTTCTGCCGAATAATGGCAATGATTTTTAAAGGTTATGGTTTAGTTATTCTCCCCTCTCATCTAAAAGAAATTAGAAAATTAGCTACCACAATCATACAAAAAGAAATTGAGAATCCTCTTATGTCTACAAATCTTGTAATCAAATCAAGTGAGATGCTTCATAATAAAGGATTGAAAACTACATTAAAAAGAAAAGGTAATGAGATAAATTTCTTCTTTTTCCAAAATAATATTAGACAAAAAGTTACTTACGATTCAAACAGTTTTAAAATTGAGGGCATTACAAAAAAATTCAAAAAAGAAGAATTGCTGCAAGAACTTTCTGAGTATCCAGAAAAATTTAGCCCAAATGTCATTTTAAGACCCATAATTCAGCAATTTATCTTTCCCAATCTTGTTTATGTGGCAGGACCTGGAGAAATAAGTTATCACGCTCAATTGAAAGATGTCTTTAAATTCTTTGATGTTCCATCCCCCATATTATACCCGAGAAAAAACTTTCTCATAATCGAACCATCCATATCACAATTGATAAATAAATATCACATTAAAATCGAAAAATCACTGGATTCCCCAAAATCGTTATCTAAGTTTATAGTTTACAAATCCACTCCCAAAAAGGAAATGAGATTATTAGACAAATCTCAAAAGGCTCTTCTTTCTATTTTGAAAGACTTAGAAAAAGAATTAAATTACTCGGGCATAGAGAAAGCTATTGATAATATAAATAAATTCATTATAAAAGGCTTTGAAAAAATTCATAATTCTCTTTCAAATATATACAAAGACGAAAATGATGTCATCAGCCGACATATTAACAAAATAAACATATCATTATTCCCTGATGGAAAACCTCAGGAACGAGTATTAAATATTGTCCAGTTCCTGATTAAATATGGTTATCAATTTATCAGGATATTATTTA
>Ga0315285_10005925_pt1 | contig 12570 bp, 12 predicted proteins | sample YL17G09_36_MG_FD_203698 | JGI IMG/M metagenome (GOLD analysis project Ga0315285, IMG submission 203698) | Sediment microbial communities from Yellowstone Lake, YNP, Wyoming, USA - YL17G09_36 | ecosystem: Environmental > Aquatic > Freshwater > Lake > Sediment | place: USA: Wyoming | collected... | reverse complement strand
AGGCCGAGCCGGGCGTTGGCCTCGTCGTCGGCGCCGTCGCCCCGCCGCCAGCGACGATGACGACGGGGGTCGCTCCGAGGACTGCCCCGGCTCCCGTGTTCACCGGCGTCGAGCCGGGTGCCCCAGCCGCTGCCGCTGCTTCGGCCGCTTCCGCCGCCGCCGCCGCCGCTTCCTCCGCGCCGGCGTTTTCGACCTCGGCAGCGATGACGACCTCTTCCTCCTCTCCTCCCCCCCTCCTGCAGCAGCAGCAGCAGCAGCCCGCCGCGATCCCTCCCGCTCCGGGCCTCGTCGACGGCCTCTCCGCGGCCTCCCTCTCCGCCATGGCCGCCAACAGGCCCCCCAGGGCCGCCGTCCAGCCCCCGCCGGGCACGCTCATCGGCGGTATGGTCGTCGGCGACGACGGCCGGCCGTACCTGCCCGCCGGCCTCGAGGACGCCGCCGCGGCGAGCGGCGCGCTGCGCGGGGCGGGGATCCCGCCGCCTCAGGACTACTCCGCGGTGGCGGAGGGGTTTGCTGCCCCCGCCGACGCGGTAGCGGCGGCGACGACGGGGCCGAGGGGTCCGAGCGTGAGGCCGTTTGCGGCGCCCAACGCCAACGCCAACGAGGCCGCCGTCGTCGCGGCGGCGGCATCCTCTCCGGCTTCTTCTTCTTCTCCTCTTCCTGCTACTGCTGCTTCGAGCCCCGCACCCGCCACCTCTTCAGCTGCCCCGGCTCCCGGTCCTTCTTCCGCAGCGGCGTCAAACTCTTCTTCCTCCAAGGGGAAAGGCTTCGACTGCGTCGCCGCGGCGCTCAAGCTCATCGCGCCGACCAGCGGCAGGCCGCTATGCCCGACGGCGGAACTGCGCGAGTCGCAGGCGTCGCTGATCGCGAGGGCGCGGTGCTCGATGCTGGTGGATCAGGTGCTCGCGAGGCCGACCCCCTCTGGGCAGTGGTGAGTTAAAATATTTCGTTTTTCGATGCGCTGTCGAGATCGTTTTTGTTCTTCGCCGAAAACCCAAGGAAAAAACTCACCCCTTTTTTCTTTTTATCTTCAACCTCCGCGACTGAAAAAAAAAAAAAAACTCGACTCCCCTCTCTCAGCTGCGCCGCCCTGCGGGACTACACCAACAACGGCTGCTCCTGCAACGCCGACGTGACCGCCGAGGCGGCCAAGTTGGGGTTTTCGTCGACAATGCTTTTCGCGACTGCGAGGGTGGCGCAGGTCGCCTGCGGGCGCGGCACGGTCTTCAACTCGTGCGACCAGAGCTTCGGGTGCTGAGGGGTCGCCGGCTCCGGCGCGCAGAGTTCCGACAAGTTTCGACTCGGCAATACAAAACAAAACAAAAACGTTTCTTTTTTTTTCTTTTTCCTTTCCCCATCCGTATAATCCCGTTCTTTCCGCACCTCGTCATGCCTTTTTTTCCGAATGAGAGATACATACACGCACTTTTCAATCCGTCTTTCAGATAATAATGAAAACAAAACACTGCAGTGTAAAGTACGAGAAACACACGATTCAAAACTCAAGCCTCCGAGGCAGGAACCTCTTGGCGGCCTCCCGCAGCCTCGCGCTCGTCGGCCGAAGCGGGTCCGCGGCCCTCACGGCCCTCTGCCTTTCGATCGCAGCCTCGACCTCGCTCCTCACCCGGGCGTAGGTCTCCTCGGGGCTCGTGTTCCGTATCATCTCCGCGGCGTCTATCGGCTCGCAGAACTCGAAGTAGAGCCTCTCCGGCCTCGGCAGTGGGACGGGGAAGGCCGGGATGAGCCCCCCCGTGAAGGGCAGCGCGGCCAGCGGCGGCAGGGCCTCCTCGGCCTCGAGGCCCAGCGCCTTGAACGCCGCCCTGGCCAAGGGCCCGAGCACGGGGTTGCTCAGTTGTTCTTTCTGGTCCAGGATGACGTCGTAGGCCTCCTCGGCGCCGACCGCGGCGAAAGGGACGATCTTGCATCCGGGGAAGCGCGCCGCGAGCCTCACGAAATCCGCCTCCTTCTTCCACAGGAGCCTGTAGTCCTCCCCTTTCCCCTTGTTGACCTCCGCGGCCCCTCCGGGGAACAGCAGCACCGCCTCGCCCTCGGCCAGCAGCCTGAACGCCGAGCGGGGGCTGGCGGCCACGGCGCCAAACCTCTTGAAGACGGCCCCCAGCGGGCTCCCCGTGTCGAAGTGGCTCTTGTGGGCCAGGCCCCTGGCCTTGATGCCCCTCGCGTAGAGCTCTGCGAGGACGAAGACGAGGTCGTAGATGCCGTACCGGGAGTGGTTGCTGACGAAGAGGATCGGGGAGCTCCTGCTGTTCGAGGGGCTCTCTTTCGCCGCCGCCGCCGGCGTCGTTTGCGAGGTCGACGGCGACGGCGACGACGACGGGGACGGCGACGGCGGAGGAGGAGCGGCCGCGGAAGGCGAGCCCAGCGCCTCCAGAAACTCTCCTCCGGTGACGAGAGGCGAGACGAGCTCTCGCAGGGGGCGCAGCGACTCGAGGGCTCCGTCGAACTCGGGGTCGGAGAGGGACCAAGGGGCCGAGAGCGACGGGGAAGAGGCCGCTGTTCCTTCCCCCGTCGCCGCCGCCGCCGCGGCCGCAGCCGCCGCGCCAAAGCCCGCCCTCTCCAGCTCCCTCGCCAGGTCCAACCTCCCCTCCAGCAGCGCCGCGTGCCCGCTGTCCGGCAGCAGCAGCCTCCGGGCGTCGGGGAGGGCCCCGCACAGTCTCGCGGCCTCGGAGACCGAGGGCAGCAGCGCGTCCCGCGCGCCCGCGGCCACCAGCGTCCTCGTCGAAACGCGCCCGAGCGCCGCCGGGCCCGGGTCCGCCCTCGCCAGCAGCTCCAGCCTCGTCGCCACGCCGGCGGTCGTGCTCCTCGTGACGCCTCCCCCGCCGAGGGACATCATCGTCCTGGCCGCGGCGAGGAGGGCGCTGCTGCTGCTGCTGCTGCTGCTGCTGCTGCCGCCTTCTTCTCCTTCTTCTTCTTCTTCGCGGGAGGAGAAGGAACTCTTCGCTCTTGCGTCGAGCAGGAGCGGCGTGAGCACCGCCGCGGCCCCCCTGTAAACTGGTACCGGCAGGAACCTCGCTATCCCCGTCGCCGCGGCGACGCCCACGAGAGTCGAAGACAGGGACCTGCTCGGGCCCGAAGAAAAAGAAGAAGAGGAGGAAGACGAAGAAGAGGAGCTCGGAGAAGAAGAGGAGCTGAGCGCAGTCGCAGAGTTGATGAGCACGAGCGACGAGAAGCTCTCGGGCTTCCGGGACGCGAGCCGCAGCGCGAGGCACGCCCCGAAGCTCTCGGCGACGATCGCGGGACGGCGGCGCCGCGGCGATCCGTCTTCTCCTCCGAACGCAGCCTCGAAGGCTGCGTCGGCGGCGGCGACGAGCGGCGCCCACGGGTCTTCTTCGTCTTCGCCGCTGCCGCCGCGCTTCTTCTCGCTCTCGCCGTCTCCTCCTCCAAAGTCGAACGCCGAAGACCAGACGTCGAAGCCGGCGTCGGACAGCAGGGCCGCCTGCCTACCCAGGGAGACACCCGTCCCGTCGGCCCCGGGGATGTGGACCAGCGGCGGGCAGGAGGGCTGCGCCCTCGCTCCTGGCGGGCGGAAGATCTTGAACGACGCTGAGGTCGACGAAGCGGCCACGGCGACGACGATTTGACTTCGCCGGTGACGATCGTGACGTCGCGAGGTGTCCGCGTGACGCGGCGAGTGCCCCACTTTTCTACATGAGAGCATCCGTGTTATCATGGGGCATCCGTGTTATCGGCGGAAGCGGATTGGCGAACAGAGACTCCACTCCTCGAGAGATCGGGGCGGGCGATTGGACCCCTGTGTCGGCGTTGAAGGGGAAAAAAAGTGAGAGAAAACGAGTGTGAGGCTGGCCATTTTCATCTCAGTGCTTTCCTTGCGTCTGAAGGCATTCGCGATGCGGCCCCTCTCCACGCCACTAACGCGCTCCGCTGCCCAGGGCACGCCGCCAGCAAAGTCAGCAGCGACGGCCCGAGCCCGGCGCGCGAGACGGAATCTCCCACAGCCCGTCAAGCCGCTGGAATCGAGGCCCCCAATCGCCATGCCGCCGCCTCCGCCGACGACAGCTTTCGTCGCCGAAGAAGAAGACCAGGAAGAAAAAGAGAAGGACGAATTCGACGACCCGTCCTTTTTCGCTGTCGACCCCGAGGTCATCAAGCTCGAGGGCGGCAGCGCCGCCGCAGCCGCCGCAGCCGCCGCCGCAGCAGCCTCCGGGGCCGTCGTCGTCATCTCCTCCTCCAATCAGAAGAAAACGCCGGGCAAGATCCCGGCGACGGCGTCGGAAGCGGCCGGCCGCGCCGCCGCGCTCGACGCGGCCGTCGCCTCCCTCAGGCCCGCCGAGGTCGAGCGGAGGACCGATCTGCTCATGGCGCTCGCCACCTCGGGCCCCCGCTTCGAGCAGGTCCTGGCCGAGGGGATCTCCGCGGGCCTCGTCGACGCTGCGACGCTGCGCCTGCTGGAGCGGAGGATCTCCGCGTCCAAGGCGTCGCTCGGCGAGAGGGCCGGCAGCGGCAGGAGTGGCGGCGCGCCCCCGGGCGAGGAAGAGCTCGCGGCCGTGCGTGGCCTCGCGGTGCTCTGGTCGAGGCTGGTCAGCGAGGTGGAGCGGCAGGAGGCGCCTGCCGCGGAGAGGGCGATCGACGACGCGCTGAGGGAGCTCGCTGCCGCCGCTGCCGCCGCGGCCGGGGGCGCCGGGGGTGCCGGGGGCGTGGTGCCCGGGGTGGGGGGCAGGGAGAGGGCGGAGGCGGTCCTGCGCCGGGCGGTGGGCCTCTCCTCGGGCCGCGGCGGCGTCGGCGGCACGATCAGCGCGGCAGGGGGCATCGACATCCTTGCCGTCGCCGCCGCGAGCGAGCTCCTCGAAGAAGAAGAAGAAGAAGAAGAAGACGGAGAAGATTCTTCTTCTTCTTCTTCTCGTCTCCCTTACCAGACGGTGCCTGCGGCCGTGCTCTCGGCGACCTGTAGCTCGCTGCTGATGGCGGCGAAGAGACAGGTCGGCGAGGTCGAGCGGGCGCTCAGGGCCGCCAAGGAGAGAGGCGGTTCCTCGTCGTCTACGGCCTTTGGAAGGGCCGAGAGGCTCGCGGCGGACAGGAGGGAGCTGGTCGCGGCGCTGCAGGAGGTGCTGGACATCGTCAACGGGCTGTGAGGAGGATGAGATGCGGGCGGGGTTGTGTATTTTTATAGCAAGTGTCGGTTTGACTAAGGTGTTTTTTTTGTACTAGAGAAACACAAACTCTCTTCTCTCTCTTTCTTTTTCTCGAGCGCCTGGCGGGCTCGCCGCTTCTCGCTCTCTGTCTCTCTCTGTCCCTTGACAAAAATGATAGCATCAAGCTGCTCTCACATCACAAAAAATGCGATGCGGAAGACGCCACAGCAGCAGCAGCAGCGTCGGCGACTTTTCGATGCGGTCGATCGAGTCCGGAGGCGTCGAGCGGCCATCAATGCCTCTTCTTCTTTTGCGCCTTGGTGCCCAGTCGCCGCGGCTGCTGCTTCAGCTTCTCTGCCTCTGCGAAAAGTTAGATATCTCAACGTGCTACCTCCCTTGTCGAAATTGTCTGGCGCTTTGCTTCCGAGCCGGCGAAAAACCGTAACTCCACTCCACGCTCTCCCGATGATCGCCGCTTCCTCGTCGACCTCTACCTCAACCTTGCTCGCTGCCTTCGTGGCCGGCACCGACTCCTGGCGCGTCTGGGCGGGGCTGCTCGCGGCCGCGGCCTTCGGCTCCTGGGCGGAGAGGAACACCGCGTGGGGTAAGGAGCTCTCCGGTCCTCTGGTTTCTACCTTGGGAGGCTTGGCTCTGGCGAGCTGCGGGATCATCCCGGCCGGCGCCGCCTCCGAATACAGCGCTGTCAACTCCCGCCTGCTGCCGCTGGCGGTTCCTCTTCTGCTCTTCACTGCGGACCTGAGGAGGACCGTGGCCGACGCGGGCAGGCTGTTGGTTCCGTTCCTGCTAGGGGCGGCGGCGACGGCGGCGGCGACGGTGCTCGCCTTCGCCGTCGTGCCCCTGACAGCGCTCGAAGGGATGGCAACGGCGGCGGCGGGCTCGGCGGCGGCAGGCTCGGCCGCTCCCTGCCCTCCTCCCGTTCTTGTGGGCTGGCGAGTCGCCGCCGCCCTGGCCGCCAGGCACATCGGCGGCGCCGTCAACTACGTGGGGGTCTGCGAGGCGCTGTCGGTTCCCGCATCGGCCGCCGCGGCGGCGCTCGCGGCGGACAACCTCGTCTGCGTTGCCTACTTCGCTGCGGTGTTCCGGCTCGCTCGCGGAGTCGTGCCGGAGCTTGGGGACTGGAAAGCCAAGCCCTCTTCTTCCTCTTCTTCTGCCGCTGCTGCTGCCGACCTCTCTGCTGCTGAGGAAGTCTCCAAGAGGCCGGAGGTGACCGTCACGGACGCGCTGATCGCCCTCTCGATCTCGGCGCTCGTCTGCTCCCTCGGCGGCGGGCTCGCCTCGGCCGTTTTCGGGCTGAGCCCGGGCTCCTCCGTGATCCCTGCGGCGACGGCCCTCGCGGTCGCGCTCGCCACAGCGTTCCCCGGGCTGACGCGCCCGCTGGCGCCGGCGGCGGACGCCGCGGCCGCGGCCCTGCTCCAGGTCTTTTTCGCCGCCGTCGGAGCCGCGGGCTCGGTCGCCGCCGTGCTCGGCTCCGCGCCCTCGCTGTTCGCCTTCTGCGGGATCCAGATCTTTGGCCACCTGGGAATCGTCCTGCTCGTCGGGAGGGTCATTCCAAAGCTGCTGGCGAGGCTGCTGAAGCGCGAAAGGGGAGGAGGAGGAGAGGCGGGCTTCGCCCTGCGAGACCTGCTGCTGGCCTCCAACGCCAACGTCGGGGGGCCGACGACGGCCGCGGGCATGGCGGCCGCCAAGGGGTGGAGGTCCTCGGTCGTCCCGTGCGTGCTTGTCGGCACCTTGGGGTACGCGACGGCGACATTTGTGGCCTTGCTGCTCGGGCAGGGGGTCTTGAAAGGGATGCGGTGACTTGTTTTTTGTTTTTGTGAGGGGCTCTATACACTAGGAAGTACATGGTGTCTCTCTTTCTTTCTGTCTTTCTCCTTTCTCTCCCAACGTCTCCCACTCGTCCCGCGGCGCGGCCTCTTCCGATTACTATCGAGACTTCTGTTGCTGCTGCTGGGCGTCCTCCATCTCCTCGTCGTCGCCCGATCCTTCCTCTTCCCCGCCGCTTCCGCTTCCGCTTCCGCTTTCGTCGCCTCCGTCGTCGGCGAGCAGCCCGACGCCGAAGCCGCCCCCGCGCCTCGGGCGAAGGACGAGCTCGACCAGCGCTGAATGCGCAGGAGAGGGCCTCCACCCGGCGTCAACGGCCTCCGCGGCGGCGGCGACGTGGTCCAGGGCGTTATCGAGCGGAGCGGGAAGGGAAGTAGCCTCGAGCTTCGTTTTCATCTTTTTCCCGACGACGGCGGCGGCGACCGAGGCGGACGCGACGGCCCCCACCACCCTCTGCCTCGCCCTCCCCCCGCCTCCTCCTCCAACAAATCCCCCGCCCCCGGCCCTCTCGATCGCGATCTCCTCCCCGTTGGCAGGCATGTGGACAGGGATCCCCTGGGAAGACTCCAGCTTCGCTTTTAAAAAGCTCATCTTGGAGCTCTCCCCGTGGACGAGGACGACGGCACCGGGGACGACGGCGGCGACGGCTGTTTTTTATCGTACGTTTGTTTGTTTGTTTGTTTGTTTGTTCAGGTCGGGTTGGAGAGAGAGGAGGCAAAGAAAAGGAGAGAGAGAGCGCTTTGTGAGTTTTTTTTTTCTATACTGACTCCTCGTTAAAAGAGGAAGAGAAGGGAAAAAACTCGAAAAAGGTCAAAGAACTCCTCCCTCTCTCACCGTCGGCGATTCCCTTGGCGTCCGCGTGCGCCGAGAACGACAGATACGCCACCTGACACTGCACGTCCACGGCGGTCCCGCGCTTGTCGATCTCGACGAGGCGTTTTGGGCGGCGGCTGAGGGGGGCCTGCAGGGAGGGGTTGCTGTTCGGTCCGGCTGCCGAAGAGGTTGGAGCCGCGGCCGCCATGAGCTTGGCGCCGACCGTCCCCGAGACGCAGTACCCAGGGAGGATAATTAGATTCCGCGGATCGGGAGCCCAGGCCCTGAAGACCTCAAGCGACTGCCCTCCATGGAGCATGCCCGGGGTCGCGAAGAGCACGCATGGTCCCGGGACGTCAGCGTCGCCGCGGCGGAAGGGGCGCATCTTGGAGAACTCAAAGGGGCGGTCATTGTTGTTTGCCGTCGTTGAAGAGGAAGAAGAAGGGGCGTTCGCGCCTCCGCCTCCGCCGGCAGCGGACCCGGCCGCCCCCGCGGCCCTCGCCCTCACGCGCTCCGCAGCCCAGCCCATAAGTAATTGATAGTACGCATTCGCCCTGGGCACCTGATTCGATTGAGAAGGGGGAATTTGAGGAGCGCAGGAGCGGAAAAAAAGGTGAGCTTTTTCCATTTTGTTTCCTCTCGAAAGGCCTCGGCCTTTCGACCATCACCGCCCAAAACAAAAAACGAGTACCATCCCCGCCGAGTAGAACACGGGAACCGTCGCCCACAGCCCCAGCGCCGACCAGTGGTCTTCTATTAAGCACATCAGCTCCTGCGCCCTGCCCAGGGCGAACACGGGCACCAGCACTTTCCCGGCGCGCGGTCTGCCGACGGCCGCGACGACGGCGTCGAGGAACTCACGCTCGCGCTGCTTCTTCGGGCCGCGGACGGTCGTCGCGTAGGTCGACTCGGTGATAAAGACGTCCGGCCTCGTCCTGAGGGGCCTGGCCGGACCGAGGTGGCGGTCGGGCGTCATGTTGTAGTCTCCTGAATAGAGCACGCTCGCGCCGTCGACGGCGAGCAGTGAGCCGCTCCGGTCGCCAAAGATCAGTCCCCTGTTGCGGTGCTCGCTCCCCGCGTCAGCGACTCGAACCTCGAACATGGCCGCGCCGAGGACGTGTCCCGCGTAGAATGCGCGGAGGGTGAGCTTCCCTCCCGCGATGGGGACCGTGGCGTGGAGCGGGACGGCGACGGCGGCGCGGGAGGCGGTGTCGATGTCCGCCCGCGAGAACGAGACCTCATCGGTGGTCGCGTTGCCTCCTCCTCTTCCTCCTTCTTTCCCGCCTCCGCCTCCGCGGCTCGTCACGACCTTGTGAAAGTCCTCGAGCATCAGCGGGAGCATCGCCTTGGTTGGGTACGTCATGTAGATCGGGCCGTCGTACCTGTGCCGGACCTTGGTGGAGTCGCCGCTGCCGCCGGCCCCGCCGCCGCCGCCGCCGCTTCCGCCCCCGCCTCCCCCGACGAGCACCGGCAGCGCGCCGCAGTGGTCGAGGTGGAAGTGGGTGACGACGACGGCGTCGAGGGCCGAGGAGAGGGACCCCGCGGGGGAGATCGAGGCGAAGTCCGGGTAGCTTTTTTTTTTTTTTCCCGGTGACGAGAGAGTCGAGGCAAGTTTCGAGGTTTCAAGGTGAGCAAGGGAAGCGAAGAGAGAAAAAGCAGAGAGGAAAAAAACTCCGTTTTCACTCACCGCCTCGAGTCGTTGAAGCCCATGTGCATCCCGCAGTCGAACATGACGCAGAAGGCGTCGTCGAGCGTGACCAGCACGCAGGAGCGGCCGACGTCCTGCCCGGCGCCGAGGCAGCGGACCCTGATGGCCGGGGAGGAGGTCGAGGTGGTCATTTTTCCCCCCCTCTGTGGAGTCGAGGCCTAGACGTTTTTTTTTGCCGTCGGCTAAGGCCGGCGGCGACGACGATCAACCGCTTTGTCGTGCCCTGTCTCTCTCTTTTTCTCTGTCGCCCGTGGTCTCTCTCCCTTTTGATCGGCGGGCTCGCTCCCTGTCGGCGTCTCGGTTCTCTGACAAGGAGAGAACGGAGCCCGAGTGCGCGAGCGAGCGAGAGAGAGAGCGAGGGACAGAGAAAAGGGAGTTGACAAGGAAGAATTTACTGTAGAAGCCGAACACTGTCGTCCACCTACTTTCTTTCCGCGCAACCTTTTGTTGGTCTCCTCTTCTTCGTTCGAGAACGAAGAAGAGTCTGCTTTTCTCTTCTTCTTCTCTCTCTCTCTTGCCCTGTCGCGCTCGCGCGCGCGCGCTCGCAAACACGAAGTTCGTACCCCATCGACCGTCGCACCTGAAGCGCAATGGACCCGGCGGTGGTAGGCGCGCTGCTGGCGCAGCTCGCCGCGGCGGGCGGCGGAGGGCAGCAGGTCACGGCGCCGCAGCGGCCATCGCCGCCGAATCAGCAGCAGCAGCCCAACTTTGGCTTCGGAGGGGCCAACGTGTCCACGGAGGCCCTGCTCGCCCTCTTCTCGCAGCAGGCGAACACTGCCGCGGCCCTGGCCGCGCTGCAATCGGGCTCCGCGGCGGCCCGGCCACGGTACGTTGTGGAATTAGGGGGGGAAGGGTCGCGTCGAGGGTCCCAAAAATCTTGCAAAGTTCGATTGTTGGTTGGGGTTCGAGCCGCCTCTCGCGCTGCGCCCGCGTTGCTCCGTGCTCGAGTTTCTCACTGGCGGGACCGCCTTGATCCTCTCTCGCCGTCGCACGAAAGGAGCGTTGAGTTTGGCGCGGGGAGAATAAAGTTCTTCAGAGGGGAGAAAGGGCTTTGCTGCTGATGGCGTGCTCTTTTCGAAAAACGGGAAAAAAACTCACCCCCCTCTTCCCCCACCCCCTCCCCTAACGCCACCCGAACCCCTCTGAAAAAAAATCTCAGCCGCCCCCTGGTCCTCCCTCCTCGCCCCTCGCTCTCCGAGGAGGCCCAGGGAGACTGCAATGTCTCCTCCGCGGGAGACGGAGGCAGCGGCGGCGGCGGCGGCGGAAGGAACGCACCAGCGACCGCGACGGCGGGCGACCACCTCCTCGACGGCGGCGGCGGCCCGATGCGCGCCGCCGCTGCCGTGGCGGCCAACACCCCCTCCCTGGTCGGGGCCAGGCAGCTCGCCGCGGCCTCGCGCGAGAAGAACCGCCAGGCGCAGCGCCGCTTCCGCGAGCGGCAGAAGACGACGATCTCGGCACTCTCGGCGCGCTGTGATGCGTTCGAGGCCGCGCTCAACGAGGAGACGCGGCTCGGGGACGCGCTGCGGGCCGAGAACGCGGTGCTGCGGACGCTGGTGCGCGAGCGGATGATGCAGGGGAGGGGCGGGGGCGGGGGCGGGGGCGGAGCAGACGAGCTCAATAGTGCCGCTGCTGCAGCTGCTGCCGCGCTCGCCTCGGCGGGCCCTGCCGCCCCCGCAGCAGCGAGCGCGCTCCTCTCCCCTCGCTCGCGCGTGCCCCCGTCCCTGCCCGTCGCTTCCCCTCCCACGGCGAACACCGGCGCCGCGAACGCGCTGCCGAACTCGGCGGCCGCGGCGGCCGCGCAGGCGGCGCAGGCGCAGGCGGCCGCCCTCGCCGCTGCGGGCCTCGACCTCTCCAACCCGGAGACGATGTCCGTGCTTGCGTCCTATCTGGCCGTCGCGTCGCAGCAGCAGCATCAGGCGGTCCAGCAGCAGCAGCAGCAGCAGCAGCAGGCGGTTCAGCAGCAGCAGCAACAGCAGCAGCAGGCGGTTCAGCAGCAGCAGCAGCAGCAGCAGCAGGCGGTTCAGCAGCAGCAGCAGCAGCAGCAGCAGGCGGTTCAGCAGCAGCAGCAGCAGCAGCAGCAGGCGGTTCAGCAGCAACAGCAGCAGCAGCAGCAGGCGGCTCAGCAGCAGCAGCAGGCGGTTCAGCAGCAGCAGCCCGCTTCTGAGGCGGCGGCGGCGCTGACTGCCGCCCTCGTGGCCGCAGCCGGCAGCGGCGGCGGAGGCGGCGACGCGGATCAGAACACAAACGCGACGGCGCGCAGCGCCGCGGGAAACGCCGACGCCTCGAACAACAATAATAACTACGCTTCATCCGCAACTGTGGCCCCCCTGGCGAGCCATGCAGGCCAGAATCATCAGCAGCAGGCAGAGGCGATGACGACGAGCCCGAGCAGAGCAGCGGCGACAGCTGCTTCTGCGGGAACGCCGCCGGCCGCCGCCGCCCCTGCCGCTGCCGCCGCCGCTGCTGATGCTGCTGCTGCTGCTGCGAAAACCGACAATCAGCCTCTCGAGGCCATCTCCGTGAACACCGGCGAAGAAACGGGCGACAAGCAGCAGCCCGACGGAGACGGACCCTGACCCCTTTCAACCGAAACGTCAAACGGAAAAAAAAAAACTCCGCCCCGCCCTTTTCGGGAAAAAGGGCGGCCAAAGATAATCGGCCCAAAAATAATTTGCCGCTGGCACGTCGACACTGTCTGCCCCTCTGCTCCATTGGCTCTTTTATCCTTCCATTCCACAATCAACAACAACATTCAAAAAAAGGGATTTCGTCGTTCGACCGCCCTTTTATTTGTTTCTTCTCACCCCCCCCTTTTTGAAGAAGAGGAATCGTTTCTTTCCTTCTTCTTCGTCCCCTCCTTTTCTCCAGCTTCGCCTCTTTCCGTATTTCGCCCCGGCACACGTGTTCCCTCTTTTTTCGAAAGAGTTCGCGGGCTAAAGAGAGAATCGAGAGAACTAAAATAAAATAAAGGAAGATTTACTCGAGCGAGTTTGGTTCCTTTCTTTGCTTCTTTTCAACAACTCTTTCTTTTCCTTATTTCGCCCCGCCCTTCTCGAAAAGTCCCCGTCCCCCCCCAATGCATTTGAGCAACACCAA
>Ga0315285_10005924_pt1 | contig 12576 bp, 14 predicted proteins | sample YL17G09_36_MG_FD_203698 | JGI IMG/M metagenome (GOLD analysis project Ga0315285, IMG submission 203698) | Sediment microbial communities from Yellowstone Lake, YNP, Wyoming, USA - YL17G09_36 | ecosystem: Environmental > Aquatic > Freshwater > Lake > Sediment | place: USA: Wyoming | collected... | reverse complement strand
GAATTCAGATCCCCTCGATTTATTTCTCACACACACGAGATTGTATCATACGAGACGGTGTTATCTACGCGTACTCTGATTACCTGCATCTTGATGCCGCTGAAAAGAAAACAGCCCAATCCATGACCGTACGATTCCGCACCGTTGGAGACATGACCTGTACTGGAGCAATACCGTCAAGTGCACGTACTTTAGAAGAGATCGTCCAAGAGGTCGCAACATACCGTATCTCAGAACGAGGCACTAGAGCAGATGACCGACGATCGGAAAACGCGCTCGAGGACCGGAAAAAGGAGGGATACTTCTAACATGGAACAAAAAAGTTATCTCGACATGGATCTGCTCCGTTTTACCACTGCAGGAAGCGTGGATGATGGAAAGAGCACCCTTATCGGCCGGCTCCTGTATGACAGTAAAACCCTCTTTCAAGACCAGCTGGAAAACCTTGAACGGTTGAGTCAACAACGCGGCGAAGAACTCAACCTCGCACTGCTCACCGACGGTCTACGAGCAGAGCGAGAACAAGGGATTACCATAGATGTCGCCTATCGATACTTTGCAACCCCGGTCAGAAAATTCATCATTGCAGACACCCCAGGGCACATCCAGTACACACGCAACATGGTCACCGGGGCATCAACCGCGAATCTTGCATTAATCCTTGTAGACGCACGTAACGGGGTTACTGAACAAACCCACCGTCATATATTCATTGCCTCGCTTCTCCAGATCCCACATTTTGTCGTCTGCATTAACAAGATGGACCTCGTCAGCTACAAACAAGAGATCTACGACACCATCAAAACCGAAATAGAGGATTTCATCTCAAAGCTCACGATCCCTGATATCACGTTTATTCCTATCAGCGCGTTACATGGTGATAACGTGGTCCATGCGTCAAACCAGATGAATTGGTACCATGGACCTACCTTGCTTTACCATCTTGAAGACGTCCACATCGGCAGTGACGAAAACCTTGTTGACTGCCGGTTCCCAGTCCAATACGTGATCCGACCGCGATCCGACAAACATCATGATTACCGAGGGTACGCCGGAAAAATCGCAAGCGGCATCTTCAAACCAGGGGACAGGGTCACTGTACTCCCTTCCGGGTTCACGACCACCATCAAGTCGATTGAGACCCCGCAAGGAGAAATCAATGAAGCATTTCCCCCGATGTCTGTCGTTGTGCAACTCAAAGACGATATTGATATCAGCCGTGGGGACATGCTTGTTCGTGAGCATAACACGCCATTTATCGGCCAGAACCTTGATTTCATGATCTGCTGGATGAACACAAAGCCATTAACCTCAGGAACCAGGTACATCCTACGCCACACCACCAGAGAAACAAAAGGGATTGTCAAAGAAATCCAATACAAGATAGACATCAACACCTTACATCGCATACCCGGGGCTACGCAACTAGGACTCAATGACATCGGACGTATCACGATGCGTACTGCGCAACCTTTGTTCTATGACAGTTACCAGCATAATCGAGCCACCGGCAGTATAATCCTGATCGATGAAGTAACCAATGAGACCGTTGGCGCAGGGATGATACGAGAACCCTCCACCAAGGTTTCTGAAAAGAAAAAGAAGGAATAACATCTATGAAAAAACACCAGGGTTTCACCGTCTGGTTTACTGGGATCCCCTGCTGCGGGAAAACAACCATCGCAGACCAGGTTGCAACACTTTTAAAAAAGAAGGATTACACGGTTGAACGACTCGACGGAGATGTCGTCCGCCAGGGCCTCACCAGTGATCTCGGTTTCTCAAAAAAAGATAGAGATGAAAACATCAGACGTGTCACGTTTGTTGCGAAAATGCTCACACGAAATAACGTTGTCGTGCTCGCAACCTTTGTCTCACCCTATAGAGAACAGCGCAGGAATGCAAGAAAGGAAATTGAAAGATTCGTTGAAGTCTATGTACGATGCCCCGTGGAGATCTGCATGAAACGAGACGCCAAAGGCATGTATCGAAAAGCGCTCGAAGGAAAAATCAAGCATTTCACCGGTGTTGATGACCCGTACGAAGAACCAGAGCACCCAGAGCTTATCCTCAATACCGATACAGAGTCTATTGAAGAGAGCGTCAAGAAGGTGATGCATTCAATAGAAGAACTTGGGTATATCACGTAGTAAGGAAAAGACATGGGGAATCAACCCCGATAACGAATTCATCCAAGAACTCCAGCAGGTTACCTTCCAACCAGTTTTTATCTTAGGGTTGCACTGTTCAGGAACCAGTATCCATTACAAGATGCTTACCGAAACAGGGAATTTCAATCCAGTCACTGCGTATCATCTAATCAACTACAACGAGCTTCTCTTGACTCACCACCTGAAAAAGGAAGAATTCGCAAAACAGCTCCTGACTGAATCATTCAGAGAAAAAGGCCTTCAGGACAGAGGAATATGGGTTTCTTCTCAACAAAAAAACCGTTCAGATGTTCATTACCAGAAAAAACGTTGCGCTCTTTACAGAGATGTGTAAAAAGATCCAGTTCATTGCAGGAAACGACAAACCAATCCTTCTCAAAAACCCCTATGATTTCCCGAATTTCCTCTACATCAAACAGGTGTTTCCCAACGCAAGATTTGTATTCATCCATCGCAACCCCTTGAAAACAATAAGCTCGACTCTGAATGCAATCAAGATGATATTGAAAAATAATAAAAAAAGTGCAGGGGAAGGGATTTGAACCCATGTTTACCGGTACGACAAGGATTAACTTCTGATTATATGAATGATATTATTTTCAAAAATATTAACAAATATAATGTTTTACTCTTTGAAAAATATTCTTATAAGTTTGGAATTTCGGCATCTCTACTATCTGTTTAAGAGAAGTCACCTACTTTAAGATGAATATCAAAAACAAGAATAGAAACACTGTATATTCAATTTCTATCAGATGAGAAGATTCACATTCTGCGGAAATTGTTAAACCATACAAACCAAATCCTATAAGAAAATCAGATGATTCAATTAAAGATGTCTCCTGAGGATTTATTGTTGGGATTACTCCTTCAAAATACCACCGACCCGGTATATGAGTCGGTAGACTAATAAACCAACTCACATTAGTCGCTTGTTCTTCTCCAACATTTTTTATTTCTGCTGTGATTTTCCCAATTCCAGTACGAACAACCTCAATTTCTAAAACAGTATCTAAGCGTGTGATTTCAGGAGTCTCTCTTGATGTTAGCAACGATGATTTCTCTATATTTTGTGCAATCGCTGGAATAATACAGGTTCCGATGAACAAGAGAATGATTCCAACCGCCAACCATTTCCTTTTCATGTATTTCCTTCTTTGATTACCAAGGTAACTCTTTGAAGACCCAAAAAATGTCCCAGTTCACAAGAAAGTAGGAGTGAGCAAAGCGATTGTTGTTGTTTTCTTCAGGAATACTGGTGCTGATGGTGCATCGGTAGCGGATGATACCGAAATATGGGTAGGGACATCCGCATTCTACATTTTTAGTTTCTCCGGGATTAATAAGACAATTAAATCTATGATTATAAGAATACCAGGCACGAATAAGTCCAAAAAAAGCGTAGCCATAGGTGCTTAATAAAAAATCTCCAGAAAATGGGGCGGTTCCGATATTTTTTACAACACACTTACAGGTAAGACCCTCTATATAATATTCACCAACAATACCTACTATTGTTAAATCTGGCTTACCTTCGAGTATTGATGTATCAGTTTCGTTAATCTTTTGTGCCGTAGATGGAATTATAACCGTTCCAATGAACAGCAGAATGATTCCAATCGTCAAGCCTTTCCTTTTCATTGATTTTCCACTTTCACTACTGTTTTGCTCTGGCTTTGGCTTTGTTGGTTTTCATAGCAGGTGGGGTTTTCAAGCACCGTGAAGTCGAGGTTTCCGGCTTTATCGTAGGCGATTCCTTTGATTCTGATGTCGCAGGTAGAGGGGGGTAAAAAGGGTCCCCAAACGTAATCAGGTCCAGGACCTGTAACTGTCTTCTGAAGGCATTCGTTAAAGTAGAACTCGACTTTCTCCATACCACTCATTGCATCGGTACAGGTTGCGGTAAAGATGAACTCATATCCCTGCCACAGGTTTCCTTCCCAGGTGTAGTTCATCGCGATGACTGGTTTTGTTTGATCTAGCTTGAATCTTACCACTTCACTTGGTTGTTCAACGTTCCCAGCTTTGTCAACTGCGTAGTAAGTAATCCTATGATAACCATCGGATTTTATAATCAATGGACTCGTATAAATCATCCAATCATTGTCATCAAGCAAATATTTGATAAAATCTACACCTGAGATATCATCGGTAGCTTCCAAAGTTATCTTAATATCGCTGATATACCAATTGTTTAAACCATTGGGTTCTGGTGGAACAAAATAAATAGTTGTAACAGGTGGTGTGGTATCGTTTTCAAAACCCTTTCCTTCTCCAAGATATTGAGATGTTATCATGTTCCGCTGTTGATGAATTGTTCTCTGTGTCCTTATACGAAACAAAGGAGAATCTGACAGAGCAGTTGATTTCACAGGCTGATACCCCACAACATTGGTTAATGAACCCAGAACAAGAAGAACCACAGCACAGATACTTACTCCAATCAGAGGTTTCTTATCCATTTACTTTCCTGCCCCTATAGAAAAGAACAATCCGTGGTTATTTAAATCTTTGTTAAGAGGAAAAGTATGCAGGGGAAGGGATTTGAACCCCAGTTTACCATCATGACAATGATTGGCAATCTATGTTTAATTATCTTAAAGAGAGCAATAAGAAGAGTCTATAGGTTAATGCAGCAGCAAGATGGCCTAGTGATACTGACCATTTCTTATATTATTAATATCCACTATTTAAATAAAATTTCTCCATAAATAAATGCTTGAACGAAAGAATCGATACAAAGTTCAATAGCATGGGGAATTCTTAATCCAATAGGGAGCCAATATCCTACGATTAATGGAATGGCCGCTATTTGTATAAAAAATGCAAATCCGAGCCAGAGCTCTAAAGAACGTTTTGAATGTTTCCACAGAATTATTATAAATAGTGCTGAAAGAAGATAGAATGCTCCCCTTATGAATTGCATCCCAATCATTATATTCATATCTGGAAGAACAAGGCCGAGCTCTACGTTCTGGTTTGTATAATAGGGGAGTACCCAAGGGCTAATTACCATGCCAACAATATAATACAGAGGAACATATGCAATCCATGCTACTGTCAAACGCCATGTCCAATCTAATGTTTTTCTACGAGCGAAAAATCTCCGTATTTCGATAGTAATTTTTTTATCTCCCTTTTTGGGTTTCCACAGTCTGGATACCGCAAGTGACAAGAAGAAAGACGGAAAGATGCCTGAAATTATCCCATATTCAAAGTTCATCATTGTAGTGAAAATAATTTGTTCTAATACTTGAAGGAAATAATATATAATGTAATTAAAAAGAAAGAGGCAGAATAGTCTCTCAAAAAAACTTTGATTTAATTTTTTAAATAATTCCCCCAAAGTTATAGCAATCAATATACCTGCAGGAATCATTAGAAGAATCGTCAATGTTGTATTGATTGACTCGGGCATCGTAGGTTGTTTTAAACCAAAAATCGCTGAGAAAATACCACCGATAACCATACCTATAATAAGAAAAAGAGAGCAGAGAAATCCTTTTCCTATGCTTAAGAATGTATATTTTAGAACATTTTTTAGCGACATTAAACCATCTACATATTTATTTTCTTAAAGTTCGAATTTAATAACAACCTTCCTCATCTCATTCAACACATAGTATAGAGGACTTTGAATAACCCTCTTGTATTTGGCTTTTGCTGTTTTCAGTCATGAAAGCAGCCTGAAATAACTGTTCTTGCCAATGTATTTACCTATTTTTTGTTGTTTTTCCCTCAGATTTTCTCATAGTCTACATAGCTACCGCTAAGGGCTTACGATCCAATGTTACCAGCTGATACAGATCGTAAGCGAAACACTTGAACATCTCTTTGATCCGCACACGTTCAAGTGTTTTCACCGCTGTCCGATCACCATGAAATACTCGCTTGATGACGCTGAACGGACGTTCCCCTGGAGCCCGTATACGACCAATGGCTTTGTTTCTCTTCTGTTCCCCGCCGTTCAACTTTCGTCCTCGGACAGCCCGCTTCATCGTCTTGTCAGCAACACCAGAAACTCGAAGTTGTTTCCCGAAATACCCTTTATCCCGATAGACCGCCTGATCGCCTTCCTCGACCAGGTCGACATCACCGTCATGCAGATTCGCAGGTGTCACCTCAAGGTCACGGATCAAATGGTGATCGACATCAATTTTGATGTGTGATTTGTACCCGTAATGAATCTGCCCGTGCTTCACACTGAACCCGGCGTCCTTGTCAATATGCTGCTGTTGTTTCTCGGTGTACTCCACAGGTTCACCCTGACGTCGTGCTTTCTTCTCTCGCTGACACCGCTTCTTCCCCAGGTCAGCTTCAATGAAACTCGCATCCTGGATTACCCCTTTCTTCACCCGATATCCCTTGACATTCAGTTGCCGTTGCAACTCATCCCAGATCAATTTGTCCATGCCAGATTCTTTGAGTCGATCCCTGATCTTCCATATCGTCGTGAAATCTGGGATTCGGTCAGGGAACCCCAGAAAATTACGGAAACTCAACCGATCGTGACATTGGAACTCCAGTTCCGGATCAGAAAGTCCATACCATGCCTGCAACAGCATGGAACGTACGACAATAAGCTCATCGGTATGCGGACATCCTCCCGTGATCTTATTGTCATGGAACACGCTTTTCACTAGTGGAATGAATGGTTTCCAATCGATTTGTTGTTTCATCGGCTCTAAACGATCTCCAAGCCCTTTCACTTTTTGATACTGTTGCTTCAAAATAAATTTGTCAAAACTCACCTTCATCACTCCTTATGTATCAGGAATGGTGAAGGGTCAAATAGAGGTTTCTATGAAGAGGTTATTCAAAACCCTCTATATTATTTATTTCCTTTATGAGTTTTACGATGAGGATAAAATAAAAAGTGCAGGGGAAGGGATTTGAACCCCAAAATACATGTAAAAAGTAACCTTTAATCCTGTTGACAAAAAATTGTAAAAAGATTACTGTAAAGGCTCTGGTGGCACACCTTCAGGCAAAGAAGGTTGAATATCAGGCGTTCTCCACTCATGCAGATTATCAATGTTAACAAGGAGATACATGAAAACTGGGAGGGTGGTTTCCATCCAATGAACAAGGTGGTCATGTTTACCCTCACCCAAATATGCTTTATCCCAAGGAATTCCACCTTTCGAAGGAAAATAGTTTTCGGATAGCATTTCAAAACAAAATGATGGAATGCGAAATTCTTTGAAACACCAATCCGTTCCTAATCCACCTGTAGAATAAACCGTAAGAGAAGGGTCGTCTGTCATCTTATATTCTGTATTCTCAGCAACCCATTCTATTGCATAATCAAGGATATATTGTTCCTGCTTTGATATCTCAAAAGGAGATTTAAATGCACCCCACCCGGCAAGGAAACAGTGGGCGGCTGTATGACAATCTACATAAAAAGAAAAATCCTTATACTCAAGGTTTCTCATAAAATCTCTCATTGATTGGGTTTCAGGTTCTGAAAAAGGATGACGACCACAATTCTCAAATACATATTTACCTAAAATGATATAAGGAATTTTTATAACACCAAACAGTTTTCCAAGACGGAGAACCCCTCCACGTTTTGGTAATAATCTACCAAAATCAATATCATAATTACGATTAAGGTCAATACCATTTTCATTCCATCGCGTGTTTTCTTGTCTGCCATCAGGATTTATTAAAGGAACGATGTAAATTTCAGATGAATTTAGAATATTAGTAATTGTCTTATTATTATCAAAGTTGATGAGAAGATACTCGGCAAGATGAAGACAAGCCTCTCCTCCTTCCCATTCATTTCCGTGGATACAACCATCTATAAGACAAGATGATTTTGGTTTGGTATTATTTTCATTTGTTATTCTGATACACCAAATATCCTTCCCAAGAACACTCTTACCAATAGAAAATACATTTACTAAATCAGGATACTTGACCTTAAAATCTGATAACATATCTGTTGTTTCATAATAATCATGATATTCTCCATCCTTCCAATCAGGTAAAATTGAAGGTTGGTCCAATTGTGTTGCTGGTAGTAATTTTTCTTTAGATTCCTCTGGTTTTTGCTCCTTTTCAATACAACCTGAAAACGTTACAACAAGTAAAATGCTACAGAGAAAAAGTGCTATTATTTGAGATAATTTATTATTCATTACTTCCCCATGTTTCTTATTAGAATGAAATTTATAGTATATAATTATATTTTTCATCAATTTAAAAAAAAATTATGCAGGGGAAGGGATTTGAACCCTCGGACTCCTGCGAGACAGGATGTCTCATCACACGAACCTTTCTTGTGTTTTGATCTTAAGTCCTGCGCCGTTGGCCATGCTTGGCTACCCCTGCAGACAATTGGTGAAATAAAGAAGTGCGGACGCCGGGATTCGAACCCGGGCAAGAGGCTTGGAGGGCCTCAATCATAACCACTAGATCACATCCGCATTCTGTGGTCTGACGTAATCATTTGTTTGTCTGGCTTGTGGTAGACATAAATTCACTATTCATAATCTTTTTTATCGAACCCCTCCTGGTTGAATTTTTAAGTGAAACAAAAAAAAGATAAGAAGACATAAAGGAGAAGATTTAAATCATAAAATAGGATACCATGTGCAATAGGAGGTGTTGTATGGTATATAAATATGAAGGATGGACGTTATACACCCGCAGCGTCAACTTGAAAGGTGGACGCCAACAAACGATCTATTTCTTCAGCAAACGTTCACCAAAAAGTGGAACTCCCTGCGACTTACCCAATGGGTACGCTGTTGGTGTCAACAAGAGAACCAGTCTGCCATACTTGAAAAAGAAGTAAGGTCCTTGGTTCTTCTTTTTTTCTTTTTTTTGTTAAAAGAAAGGTTTATAAGTACGAGCCGTGTTCAATAACGCGTGAGGACGTATGAACGACGAGATAACTGACCCCGAAGAAGTCAGCTGCATGGCTCTTACGACCAAAAAAGTAATAACATCAAATGAAGAGCTTATGTTGTTCATGCATCGATTTAATCTTGACTGGGACACGGTCGAAACCATGCCTGCATTTGAAGAACACTGCAAGGTGTTATTCCGCCGAGAAGAAACAGACAAATAATGCTGTGGTTATCGGTCATTTTATATTTCTATCTTTTGACGAAATACATATAAAACATAGGTTGATTTTGGGGCTGAGTGGGTTTCATGGTAAACTTTGACCAGTTGTACTCAGATAGAGCAGGAAAGATGCGGAAATCAGAAATCCGTGAATTACTCAAAGTAACGCAGGATCCAGAGATCATCTCCTTTGCTGGCGGGTTGCCGAGCCCTCAATCGTTCCCGATTCAAGATTTAAAAGGAATCGTTCAAACCGTGTTAGACCATCATGGGAAAGTCGCGCTTCAGTATGGGGCGACGCAAGGAATTAATGAACTTCGAGAAGTGATCGCTGAACGATCCATCAGAGAAGGGATGAAAGGTGGTGTCACCCAGGAAAACATCATGATTACCAGCGGATCCCAGCAAGCCTTAGACGCGGTCGGAAAGATTTTTCTGAACCCTGGGGACATCGCAATAGTTGGTCTTCCGTCGTATCTTGGTGGGATTAATGCGTTTCGCAGTTACGAGGCAAACCTTGTTGGAATCCCTTTAGATAAAGAGGGAATGCGCGTGGACCTCCTTGAAGAGAAAATAAAAGAGCTCATCAAGCAAGACATGTCGGTGAAGTTCATCTACACGGTCCCCACGTTTCAGAACCCGGCAGGTACCGTAATGCCGGAGTCACGACGGAAGAAACTAGTGGAAATAGCACATGAGTATAATTTGGTCATTATCGAAGACGATCCCTATGGGAAGCTCCGGTACGATATCCCCGCTGTCAAACCAATCAAGGCATTTGACGATGAAGGGCGCGTCATCTATATGTCGACATTTTCGAAGATTCTCGCACCCGGGTTCCGACTTGCCTGGATTATCGCCGCGGAGGATATCATGCGGAAACTTGCGTTATGCAAACAAGCTTTGGATCTTTGCACAGCCCCGTTTTCTCAATATATTGCCTATGAGTTCATAAAAAACGGTTCGCTTGATTTACATATCATGAAGATCTGCGAGATGTACAAGCCGAAACGCGACATCATGATGGATTCCATGAAGAAATATTTCCCAGAAGGATATATCTGCAACAAACCGAAAGGCGGGATGTTTGCGTGGGTCACTCTCCCTGAGGAAATCGACACGGAAGTCATGTTCCTTGATGCGTTCAAAGAAAAAGTCGCGTATGTTCATGGCAAAGCATTCTGTGTGGACGGTAGCGGTGGCAGCTCCATGCGACTGAATTTTTCCTACTCCACAAACGAGCAACTGGAAACGGGTATGAAGCGGCTTGGTACGGTGATTGAACGCAAAATGAAGGTGTTATGCCGCTAGGCAAAACAATCCTCATCACCGCTATCCTCTTGATAAGTTCTTTTTCAGGTTGTACCTTACTTCGGCAGACGAAGTTTACGCTCCTTTCTCTTACGGTTGATGACGACAATGGATTCCCTCGCATGTATGTGCAATTCAACACCTCTGATACATCTACACTCATGCTCACCGGTCCTCAAAAAAACATTTTGTTCTCCGATACGTATTACTCTGGAATTCACAATGAAAGCATCTACCTTACTGGATATCGAACGACTGTTGTTGCTGGGACGTACACGTTAAAGGCTGTTGATTCGTCGAAAAATACGATTTTTGAGAACGAACTACAGTTTAACGGTCATAATCTTTCTCTTATTTCTGTTTATGAAGACTGGTGGAATGGGAACACCGGTTCTTCAATTGTAACGTTCCATCTCAGTGTCAAGAATTCTGGTGATCTCCCAGTATATCCATTCAATATCACTGTTTCTCAAGGAAAGAATTCAGTTGGTGCGTATCTTATACCAACGGTGGTTCTTCCATCTCATACCACACAAATAACGTGTTTTATGCTCCCCACCAACATGCCTTCTGGAGAAAATCAACTGAATATTTCTCTGTTTGATAACACCGGAGCAGTTCTCGTACAAAAAACGCTTACCGCGACTCAAAAAAATCCTATTGATTCATGGATATATCAATGGCATTACCTTGGTTCTCAAACGCTGAAAATCCCTGAGGTAGATTGGTTCTACGATTATTATAAAAGTGTGAAACGATTTGATATCATCGATTACGCAGCGTATGTGTTTGATCGATATGATGACCGCTATATCGAGTTTCTCGCGAATCAACTCCTGTCACTCAAAAACCTGAAAACCAATGTGGAGAAAATCAATTTTATCGCCTCATTTGTACAAGGCATTGAATATAAAAAAGATGACCCGGAGAACGAGACATATGAATACCCACGGTATCCCCTAGAGACGTTAAAGGAAAAACGTGGAGATTGTGAGGATAAAGCTATTCTGACCGCGGCATTACTTGAAAGCCTTGGATACAATGTGTCACTGATTCGACTCCCCCAACATATGGCAGTCGGTGTTCATCTGAATGAAACGATCTCTGTTTATTCGTATTACATCAACCAATATTATTTCTTAGAAACCACAACACTTTCTATGCCGCTTGGAAAAATTCCTCCTGAATATCAAGGTCTTTCGAACGTAACCGTGTACCCGATTTCTTCACGGCCGCTCCTGATTCATAGTTGGAAAAACGCGACGCGATTTACCATGAGCACCGGGGCTGATTATGTGAGCGTAACAATGATTATCGAAAATCTCGGGACGGCAGCGACATCCGATATTGAGGTTCGAGGGGCGTTCTACGATAACACAAGCCGAGTCTACAATCAAGAGATTATGAGTGTTTCCTCGATTGCTGCAGGGGAGAAGCGCGTGGTGGAACTTTCTGTCGATGTGCCTTCGTTGGTCTCGACAACTCTAAAAACCCAGTTGTGTCTGAATGGAATGATGGTGAATCAGCGTGAATCCACCTCACGATTCCCATAAATAGCATCCTGCTATCTCCGTAGCAACAAGGTAATGCGAGGAAGACAAAGTTTATAACCGTTGGTGAATACTTGCTGTTCTGCTGGGCGTAGGTGGACGGTTGACGGTGACCTTTTGGTTGCTGAGGAAAGTCCTCTCTCACTCTGAATCAGGACGTCGTGCAAGCGACTAAGGCGAGAGTCTTAGCAGAGGAACAGAAACGACACAGCCCTTGGATTATGCGATGATTCACTCGGTGATGAGGTCTCCTTGGGATTTGGTGAAACGGCCAATCTGCTCCTGGAGCAAGCCCAAACATCGGGATCAGTTATTCAGACTGCTCGTAGGTAGGGCGCATTAGACGAATACCGTTAAAACAGAAAGAGGCTTACGGCCTACACCCAGCACATTTCCAGTAAGCCCCATTCATTTTTCTTTTTCATTTTTTTGAAATAATTTAGCTGCTTTTTCCGAGGAAG
>Ga0315285_10005922_pt1 | contig 12580 bp, 10 predicted proteins | sample YL17G09_36_MG_FD_203698 | JGI IMG/M metagenome (GOLD analysis project Ga0315285, IMG submission 203698) | Sediment microbial communities from Yellowstone Lake, YNP, Wyoming, USA - YL17G09_36 | ecosystem: Environmental > Aquatic > Freshwater > Lake > Sediment | place: USA: Wyoming | collected... | reverse complement strand
TCAGCACTCAGGACTCAGCACTCAGCACTCAGCACTCAGCACTCAGCACTCAGTACTCAGCACTCAGCACTCAGCACTCAGGACTCAGCACTCAGGACTCAGCACTCAGGACTCAGGACTCAGGACTCAGCACTCAACACTCAGCACTCAACACTCAGCACTCAGCACTCAGCACTCAGCACTCTGCACTCATTGAGGCGGCGCGATGCCTGCAATGCGGTTGCCTGAAGGAGCACACTTGCCGGCTGCGGGCCTTTGCCGCCGAGCACGGCATCAACCCGTACCGTTTCCAGGGTGAGGGGCGCTCGCTCGAGCCCGACGTGTCGCACGCGGAGGTTATCTACGAGCCGGGCAAGTGCATCCTGTGCGGACTCTGCCTATGGGTGGCGGAAGCGGCGGGGGAGGAACGCGGGTTGAGCTTCGCCGGGCGGGGCTTCCCGACGCGGGTCACGGTGCCGCTGGGTTCGTCGCTTCCGGAGGGGTTGCGCAAGGCCGCGCGCCAGTGCGCTGAAGTATGCCCCACCGCGGCGTTCTCGGTGCGTGAATGAACTCAAGGGCAAGAACGCACCGGGTCTCAGGCGTCCAGGGACTCCGCCCAGTCGCGGAGATTCTCCGCGCCCTTTGTGGACAGCGACGCGGCGTTTCGGGGAAGAATCCGGCTCAGATGCTTCAGGGGGCGGCGCACCCAGCGGAAAGCATTGTCCTCCTTGGCGCGCGGAAGCCGGGCGATCAGCTTCATGCTGATCTGCGACATCACCCGCCTCGATGCGGGAACGGCGGAGGTGGGAACCGAGCGGCTCAACCCCTGACGGGCCAGCCGCTTTCCCGAAAGGAGGAGAACGAGACATCCCCATTCACCCAGTGTCATATCATGACAGTATTGCGCGGTAGTCTATAAACATGGAAAGGATGAGAAACATGAAACTGAGTCGAAAAGCTTTTACCCTGATTGAACTCCTGATTGTGGTCGCCATCATCGCCATTCTCGCCGCTATTGCGGTTCCGAACTTCCTTGAAGCCCAGATGCGCTCCAAGGTCGCGAGGGTGAAGACCGACATGCGGACCATGGCCACGGCCATCGAGACCTACGCGGTGGACTACAATAATCCCCCGCCCGGGCAGGATGACTGGTGGGCGCAATACCCGGATTTCCCGACGGCCAACGGCAAGGCGCTGAGTCTCCTCACCACGCCGGTGGCGTATCTGACGTCGCTTCCAACCGACCCGTTTTTCTCCATGGTGGGCGTGGATTTTCGCGGACGCCAGAGCTATACCTACATGAGGTTCGATGAGTCGGACGTGGGAGAGTACCGGGCCGCATTCGGCCTTGGCTACAGGTGGGGGCTGCAAACGAAGGGGCCGTCCATGCAACCGGCCTATATGTCCTACGGCATGGACGACATCGTCGCCCGCCCGGAGGGCATCCTGTGCATCTATGACGCCACCAACGGCACCAAGTCCTCGGGCGTGATCATCCGCACAAACAAGGGCGAGCTGACTGGGGCCGAGAAGTAGTGGCTCCTTGCGCAAGCCCCGGGTCCTTTGGCTGCGGGAATGCGGAAGATTTCACAAGTGCGCGGACGGGAGATGGCGCGCGCGTTCTGGAAATGACGGCGGGCGCTGTCTCCTGTCCCCAGTATTCTCTCGTCCGACCACGGAGAAGGGTTCAGTCCCGCCCACCCGGCCGGCAGGAAAGGAAGGAGAAGTAATGAAAAGACGCTGCTTTCTGAAACTGGCGGGCCTGGGGGCCTTAGCCGCGGCTTTGCCCGGCTGTCTTGCCCGCAGGGACATCGCCGCCCCCAACCAACTGCCCAACATCGTTTTCATCCTGGCCGACGATTTGGGCTACGGGGACCTGGGATGCTACAATCCCCAGTCCAAGATTCCCACCCCCAACCTGGACCGCCTGGCCGCCCAGGGTCTGCGTTTCACCGACGCCCATGCCCCCACCGCCGTCTGCACTCCCACCCGCTACAGCATCCTGACGGGCCGCTACTGCTGGCGATCCCCCCTCAAGACGATCGTTCTCTGGTGCTGGGACAAGCCGCTGATTGATTCGCAGCGCCAAACCGTCGCCAAACTCCTGAAGAAGCACGGCTACGACACCGCGTGTATCGGGAAATGGCACCTCGGATGGGACTGGCCGACCACGGATGGGAATCCCCCGGTCGGCATCGGCAAAACGAACAATCCCGACAGCGGCGCCAACGTGGATTTCACCAAGCCGATCACAAACGGCCCGACGGCGCGGGGCTTTGACTACTACTTCGGCACCGCCGTCCCCAACTTCCCCCCGTACTGTTTCATTGAGAACGACCGGACCGTCGGCATTCCCACCGAACGCAAGCCGCTGGAGATGTTCGGGGCGCCCGGACCCATGCTCAAAGGGTGGAACCTGGAGGAGATCCTTCCCGGACTCGAAAGAAAAGCTGTCGAATACATTGACGCCAAAGTCGGGAAGCTGCGGAACGATGCGTTCCGCCAGACGCAGGGGAAACCGTTCTTCCTTTACTTCCCCCTGACGGCGCCGCACACGCCGGTCGCGCCCGCGCCCGAATATGTGGGCAAGAGCCAGGCCGGCCCCTACGGCGACTTCGTCCACCAGGTGGACCACGTGGTGGGGGAGGTAATGAAGGCTCTCGAGCGCAATGGTCTCGAAAAGGACACCCTTGTCATCTTCACCAGCGACAACGGGCCGGAGGTGGGGGCGGCGGCGAAGCCGGGGGCCTATGCCGGCATCCCGCAGTATGGGCACTATAGCATGGACGGCTTGCGCGGTGTGAAACGCGACGCCTGGGAAGGCGGCCATCGCGTACCGTTTATCGCGCGCTGGCCGGGAAAGACCAAACCCGGCGCGACGAGCGATGAGATCATCTGCCACGTGGACCTCATGGCCACGTGCGCCGCGCTGGTGGGGGAGAAACTTCCCGACAACGCCGGCGAGGATAGCTACAACATTCTGCCCGCGCTGCTGGGCCGGAAACTCAACGGACCCATCCGCAAGGCGACGGTCCTGCACAGCTGCCACGGCAAGTTCGCTCTTCGGCAGGGGGATTGGGTGCTCATAGACGCGCGGAGCGGAGACGACAATCGCGAGCCGGACTGGTTCAAGCAGGAGCGAGGCTACACGGCCCACACGCAGCCGGGCGAACTCTACAACCTGCGCGAGGATCTGACGGAACGCCGGAACCTTTACGGAGAGCGGCCCGAAATCGTTCAGCGGCTCAAGGCGCTGCTGGAGAAATACAAGTCCGAGGGACGCAGCACCCCGGGCGCTCCCCAGAAGAACGAATAAGGCAACAACGGCCACGCGGCTCGATATCTTGCGCGGCGCGGGCAAGCTCGTCATGCCGCCCCCCCCGCGGCACGCGGCCGGCGTTACTCCTTCAGCGCGTTTTCGATCCGGGAAGAAAGCGGATAAGAAGACTGCAAAACAGGTTTTGGCTCGCGCCGGCTCCGTCCAGATTGGGGCGCATTTTGACAACGCTACGCAGGCAAAGCAAAGTGGGGCGGACAAAGTAGGGCGGGCGTCTCGCCTGCCACATTTCCAGACCTGGCACGCGACGGCGATTCGCGACGGTGGGATGCTCGCCTCGCAAGACAGGCTAAAGCCCGCACTACGAACAGGTTCGCAGGCGAGACGCCCGCGCTACTTTATCCAGCGCTTGGATTTGGTAGCTGCATCAAGATGCGCCAGCCAGATCGCCGGATTGCCCTCTTGCCGAAAGATATTGACATCCCATCCTGGATCGGGTTTACTGGTTGCTCCACGGTCCATATCTTGTGCCCCCAGGCCGCATGAGGCACAAGATATACCGTTTTCCAGACATAAGAGGAAAGCGGAAAGTGAGGAACTCCCGCGGATGATCGTTGTTCTCGATTTCGGCTCCCAATACAGCCAACTTATCGCGCGTAAGATCCGGCAACTCAACGTTTACACCGAGATCGTCCCCTTCAACATTCCGATTGAGAAGCTCCGGGGCATGAAGCCGGAAGGCATCGTCCTGTCGGGCGGGCCGGCCAGCGTTTACGCGGAGGGCTCGCCGCAGCTCGATAAGCGCGTTCTGGAACTCGGCGTGCCCGTCCTCGGCATCTGTTACGGCCTCCAGTCCATCGCACACGTCCTCGGCGGCAAGGTAGACCCCTCCGGCAAGAGGGAGTTCGGCCACGCCGTGCTGGACTGCCAGAGCGACGATCCGATCTGGCACGGGCTCGACAAGCAGCAACAGGTGTGGATGAGCCACGGCGACCGCGTGGTGAAGCTGCCTCGCAACTTCCGCGTGATCGGCCGAACCGAGGCCTGCCCCGCGGCGATCCGCCACGCCACCAAGCCCATCTACGGCGTTCAGTTCCATCCCGAGGTGCACCACACCACCCACGGCGAGCACATCCTGGACAATTTCGCCGTTCGCATCTGCGGCTGCAAGACCGACTGGGTGATGAAGAACTTCGCGGAGCGCACGATCGAGGAAGTGAAGCGACACGTGGCGGGCCGCCCCGTGGTGTGCGCCGTGAGCGGCGGGGTGGATTCGACCGTGATGGCCACCCTCCTTCACCGGGCCGTCGGCGATCAGCTCGTGTGCGTGTTCGTTGACAACGGCGTGCTGCGCCTGAACGAAGCGAAGGAAGTGATGGAGACCTTCGGCCGCATCGGGATCAAGGTCACGTTTTCGCCTTCCGGCGCGCGCTTCCTCAAGAAACTGAAAGGCGTTTCGCATCCCGAGCAGAAACGCAAGATCATCGGCCGCACCTTCATCGAGGTCTTCCTCGACCATCTCCGCGAGGGCGACCTCCTGGCGCAGGGCACGCTCTATCCCGACGTGATCGAGAGCGTTTCGACCAAGGGCCCCTCCGCCACGATCAAGACGCACCACAACCGCGTGAAGGAGGTTCTGAGCCTGATCCGCCAGGGGCGCGTCCTGGAGCCGCTCAAGGAGCTTTTCAAGGATGAGGTGCGGGAGGTGGGCAAGGAACTGGGGCTTCCGAAGGAAATCCTTTGGCGCCACCCGTTCCCGGGGCCGGGGCTGGCCGTGCGCATCCTGGGTGAAGTCACGCCCAGGCGCCTGGCCCTTCTGCGCCAGGCCGACGCGATCTACATCGAGGAACTGAAAAAAGCGGACGTGTACTACGACGTCTGGCAGGCGTTCGCCGTTTTGCTGCCCGTCAAGGCCGTGGGCGTGATGGGCGACGAGCGCACCTACGAGAACGTGATTGCGTTGCGCGCCGTCGAGAGCGTGGACGGCATGACGGCCGACTGGAGCAGGATCCCGCCCGAGGTCCTGGGGCGGGTTTCAAACCGCATCATCAACGAGATTCGCGGGATCAACCGGGTGGTGTATGACGTGTCGAGCAAGCCGCCCAGCACCATCGAGTGGGAGTGAGAGCCCCAAGGCGCAAGGCAAGCAATATCTCTTGGAGCAGCGGAGAACAACCAAACAGAAAACGGGCATACCACCGAGACCCAGAGAACAAAGAGAAACCAGAAAGAGCGCGAAGGACGCGAGGGGGGAATAAATAAGGGGGAATGAATCCCGAAGGGATTCCATATCACAGCCCAGGGTTGCGAAGCTACCCTGGGAAAAAGACGCGCTCTCTGAAAATTCCAACCCTGTAAGGGTTGCATAAAATTGGTGAACATAGGGTATCAAATGACTTGTGAGGAACGTTACAAGAACTTCTTGGTTAAAAAAACAAGGAAATCAGGGATAGAAGTATGAATGACTCGATCCAATCCATCTCTTGCAGAATCCGCCAGGAGGGAGAGGCCTCCTGGAAGTGGAATCTGTTCGAGTTCGTGGATGCTTTCCGGCTGCAACCCAGCGCCACCCTGGTCCAGCCGGCTCCGGACAACGAATTGACGGATCGTATGCGGGCGTTGTTGGCCTCTTGTGTGGAAACCCTGTGTGAGGAGCGCGGGATAGATAGTCCCGCTTGGTGCCGGGAAACCGCCCCTCTGGCACTCCCCTGGTTTGTTTCGGGCATTGAGAACCTGAAGGCCATGGCTTTGGTGGAGTCGCCCGTTCATTTCCGAAAGCGCAATATTTTCGTATTGGCGAATTTTCTTGACCGGGTGTGAGCATGCTGGACGCAACGCGCATAAGATCCTTGTTTGAGGCCCTGAACGAACGCCTGAAGGAAAAAGGCGCGCGCGGAGAGATCGGAATCTGCGGCGGCGCGGTCATGTGTCTGGTTTTTCAATCGCGCCGCGCCACGAAAGACATTGACGGGATATTCCAACCCACCGCCGAGATTCGGGAAGCGGCCCGCTTGGTCGCTGGGGATTTCGATCTTCCCGAAAACTGGCTCAACGACGGCGCGAAGAGTTTCTTTCACTCCGATCCGCCCAAACAGGAAGTGTTGGAACTCTCGAATCTCACGGTGTGGGCGCCAAGCGCCACCTATATGCTGGCCATGAAATGTGTGTCGGCCCGGTTCGATTCAAGCGACCGGGAAGACGTTGAATTCCTGTTGCGATGGTTGAAGATCAGGAAGATTGAGCAAGCCTTTGAGATCATCTGTGAGTATTATCCCAGAAAGATGATCCCCGCCAAGACACAGTTCCTCCTGGAGGAGATTCTGGCGACGGACGAATCTCAGGGGAAAACGGAATAGGCAAATCCTATGGTTAACACTAACAATGAAGCTTTTTTCGATCATTTCAAGCACACCGGCCTGACCTATGACGACGTGACGCTGGTCACCCAGTACGCGGATTTTCTCCCCGCCGACACCGATCTGACGGCGAATCTCACTCGCCGTGTCTCCCTCAACGTCCCCTTCGTGTCCGCGGCCATGGACACCGTGACCGAGTCCTCGATGGCGATTGCGATGGCGCTCAACGGCGGGATCGGCATCATCCACAAGAACATGGACCCCGTCACGCAGCGCACCCACGTCAAGCGCGTCAAGTTCTATCTCAACGGTTTTCTGAAGAAGGCCCGCACCATGGGACCCACCGACACGGTGGAGGACCTTTACCGCGCCCGCGACGAGAAGGGCTGGTCGTTCCATTCCTTCCCGATCCTGGACGCCGACCGCAAGCTCCTGGGCATGGTCACGCGCCGCGAGCTGAAGTACTGCGACAACCCGGCGACCCCCCTCCGCGAGATCATGATCCCGGACCTGATGACCGCGCCCGTCGGCACCACCATTGACCAGGCCTATGCCTTCATGAAGAAACACAAGATCTCGATCCTGCCGGTGGTGGACGAGAACGGCATCCTTGATGGTATGTATTGCTACTCGGACGTGGAGGACATCCTCAAGGGCCACCATCCCCTCTACAACCGCGACGATCAGCACCAGCTGCGCTGCGGCGCCGCCGTCAGCCCCAACGGCTACGACCGCGTCGAATGCCTGATGGAGGCGCGGCTGGACGTGGTGGTGATAGACACGGCCCACGGCCACACCAAGGGCGTGATCGAGATGGTCCGGTGGATCAAGAAGAATTACCCCGCGGTGGACGTGGTGGCGGGCAACGTCGCGGCCGCCGAAGGGGCCAAGGCGCTGGTGGAGGCGGGCGCTGACGGGATCAAGGTGGGCGTGGGCCCGGGTTCGATCTGCACGACTCGGGTGGTGGCGGGCGTGGGCATTCCCCAGATCACGGCGATCTACGAGTGCGCGCGCGTGGCGGCGCAGGCGGGCGTTCCAGTGATCGCCGACGGCGGCATCCGGCACAGCGGAGACGTGGCCAAGGCCATCGCGGCGGGGGCCGGCTCGGTGATGATGGGGCGGACGCTGGCGGCCACGGACGAAGGCCCCGGCGAGCGCGTCCTCTTCCAGGGCCGGCAGTACGTGACCTACCGCGGCATGGGGTCGCTCTCGGCGATGACGCAACGCTTCGGCAGCGCCGACCGCTATGGCCAGGCCGGCGTGGCGGCGGAGAAAATGGTGCCGGAGGGCGTCGAGGGCATGGTGCCCTATGCCGGCTCGGTGAACGAAGTGCTGGACCAGTACATCGGCGGGTTGCGCCAGTCGCTGGGCTACAACGGCTGCCGGACAATCCCGGAGCTGCAGGAACGCGCCCGGTTCAAGCGCATCACGGCCGCGGGCGTGCGCGAGAGCCACCCGCACGACGTCACCCTCACCAAGGACGCGCCCAACTACAAAGCAAGCGATATGCGGTGACCCGATGGGCGTGGTATCCGATGCTGGGACAGAAACGTTGACGAGGAGACTGTATTGTGAGATTCCCGCTAGGCAACGTTCACACGGGTCAGGCCGGCTTTCAGAAAATCGTAGACCTCTTTCTCGCAATGGAGAGTGCAAGCGACGTCACCTGTGAGGTCGACATGTCGAATCTGTCCTGGATCGATGCGAATATGTGTTCTCCTCTGGGAGCCATCCTTTCCAGGAAGAAGAAGCGCGGAGCCAGGATTCATCTGATTAATCCTCAGGATCGTCTGAAAAAACTGTTGATCAAGAACCGATTTCTCTCTCAGTTTCAGGGAGTAAGCGATGTGTATGAAACGACGATCGAATACCATCAGTTTGATTGTTCTCCTCAGAGTTCAAGCGTCTTTCAGGGGCACGTGACCGAGAATTTTCGACCTGGGAGCAAGGGGCTTCCGACCATGTCGGATCAGCTTCTTCGAAAGTTTCGCGAGAGTCTGTATGAGATATTCCAGAACGCTCGCGAGCACTCCGAATCCACAGATGGTGTATTCAGTTGTGGTCAGCACTATCCCGCCAAGAATCGGCTGGATTTCACCATTACGGACTTGGGTATTGGGATTGACGGGAGCATTAAGAAGAAGCTAAACGTAAGCATTTCCGCTGACAAAGCCATTGAATGGGCGGTTAGTGGGAAGACCACTCGTGGCAGGACAGGTGGTCTTGGACTCCAATTGCTCATGGAGTTCATCAGGCAGAACAATGGGCGGTTGATAATCGTGTCAGGAGCAGCTTATTGGCAGATTGCCAGGAGAGAAATTTCGGGTTGCTTGCTGCAGGTTCCGTTTCCAGGAACATCGGTGACCATCGAGGTGGACACGGCGGATCGCTCGTCTTATTGCTTGAAATCAGAGATTAACCCTGCAAGTATCTTCTGATCCGGGAGAAGGGAGAAACACCGTGACAGAATCCATCACTGTAAAGATTGTTTCCATTGTCGAAAGCGGTATCTGCGTTGCCGCTGAGGATGGGGAAAAAGTATACCACGTCGTCTATGAAGCTCTTAAGAACGGTAAGAGCGTCACCCTTTCATTCAAAGGGATCGAGGATCTCACGTCTGTGTTTCTGAACGCGGCAATCGGGCCGTTGTACGGCGAGTTCTCCGAGGAGTTTCTAAAAACGCACATGAATCCCCCACAGGACGCGTCCCAACAGGACCTGGATACGCTCAAACGATGCGTGGAAAGAGCAAAGGAATACTACAGAGATCCGGAACGCTTTCGATCCGTGGAAGCGGAGGTATTCGGCGATGACTAGAAATGCGGCTCAAGATATCCGTTCACACACGTTTACCGGTAGCGACAGTTTGTTTCTCGATGCGAACGTATGGTTGTCCGTTTACGGCCCACAAGTGTCCCAGCGCCCGGCGAGCCAAGCCTACTCAAAGGCTTGGCGCGACATTCGCATGGCCGGAAGCAATGTTTACATTGATTTCCTTGTACTTTCTGAGTTCATCAACCGGTTTGCGAGGATAGTCATGGGGCAATCAGCCGCCGGCGAGAAGAATTTCAAGAGGTTTCGGCAAAGTCCGCGTTTCGGTGATGTGGCCAAGGAAATCGCGTTAAACGTGAAATCCATCCTGCAGCGCAGCAATCCCCTTGGGATCACCTTTGACCACGTGGACGTGGATGCCCTTCTCCTTGAATTTGAGGCGGGACAAAGCGATTTCAATGATGAGGTGTTCGCGGCATTCTGCAAAGAGAAGGGGTTCACCCTGGTCACTCATGATGGCGACTTTCGAGGAAAGGGAATACCTATCCTGACGGCGAACCAACATCTTCTGCAGCCCGGTCCATAGCCGCCCAGGAATACGTCTCCCCTTTCTGGCAGGAATAATCCATGTCCCACAGCCAAGCCGAATTCCGCGCCAAATTGGAGGAACTCGTTGAAAAGTTCAAGGTCAACGCTGGCGAGTATCTTTCAATCAGTTTTGCGGAAGCACAGGTTCGCCATCAGTTCATTGACCCTCTGTTCGCTGCGCTAGGATGGGACTTGGAGGGCAAGACCGGCCTCGGCCCCGCGCGTTGCGAAGTCTTGACCGAAAAAGACGGCACGCCAGGAAAGCCCGATTACAACTTCCGCCTCCACGGCAAGACCCAGTTCTTCGTCGAAGCCAAAGCGCCCCACGTCAAACTGGGCGCGCAACACGTCTTGCAGGCCAAACGCCATGCTTGGAACCACGCGACCGTCTCCATCGCCGTTCTCACGGATTTCGAGGAGTTCCGTGTTTATGACGCCTCGCTCAAGCCTGACGAGAAACATCCCGACCTGGGCCTGCTCTTTGCCTACCGCTATGAGGAATACCTTACCGACGCGGCAGTGAGCGATTTCTGGAAACTCTCGCGTGAGCAAGTGGCCGCAGGTTCCTTGGGACGCCTCCTCCGGCAAGACCCCGCCTCGCGCCGCGCCCGCGTGCCGGTGGACAAGGCTTTCCTGGCCGACCTCACGGAGTGGCGCGAGACACTGGCCAAAGACGCCTACAAAAACGATCCCGAGTTGAGCCTTGCCGAGCTCAACGAAGCCGTCCAGGTGCTCCTCGACCGGCTCATCTTCACCCGCATCGCCGAGGACCGGCGAATCATCGAGGCGGACACGCTGAAGAAACTCGTGGACCGATGGAGCGAGGGCAGGCGCCGCTCGTTGCGCGCCATGCTCGATTCGCTCTTCACGGCGGTCAATGAAGACCTCAACGGCGAAGTGTTCAAAACCAACGCCGCGCTCGATGCGGCCAGGTTCGACGACGCGCTCGTAGCCGGCATCATCCGCGCGCTGTACGAAGGTCCTTATGATTTCGCCATCATCGGCGTGGAACTGCTCGGCTCCATCTATGAGCGTTACCTGGGCAAGACGATCCGCGTGACCGCCAAGCGCGCCGTCGTCGAGGAGAAACCTGAAGTGCGCAAAGCGGGCGGTGTCTATTACACACCGCGCGACATCGTGGACTATATCGTCGAGCAAACCGTGGGCAAGATGATCGAGGGCAAAACGCCGGCGCAGATCGCCAAACTGCGCATTCTGGATCCCGCGTGCGGCGCCGGCTCATTCCTGCTGGCCGCGTACCAGAAGCTCATAGACTACCACGTTGCATATTATGCGGAGCATCCCAAAGAGGCGCGCCCGGGCGAGATGTTCCCCGCCCTGATGGACGAAGGCGGGCAAAAACGCCTCTCGATCTTGGAGAAGGGTAGGATCCTCACCAACAACATCTTCGGCGTGGACATTGACCCGCAAGCCATCGAAGTCACCATGATGAGCCTCTACATCAAGGCGCTCGAGGGCGAAACAACGCTGCCCCGCAAGCAGGCGCTGCTCCCATCGCTCAAAAACAATATCAAGTGCGGCAACAGTCTGATCGGCATGGACTACTTCAACGGGCAACTCCTGCCCGACGAAGAAGAGATGCGGCGCGTGAGACCGTTCGATTGGCGGGAGCAGTTCCCCCAGGCGTTTGACGGCAAGGACGGAAAAGCGTTTGATTGCGTGATCGGCAATCCGCCGTACATCCGCATCCAGACGATGAAGGAATGGGCGCCGCTGGAAGCGGGGCTCTACAAAAAGCGCTATGCCGCCGCCGGCAAGGGCAATTATGACGTCTACGTGGTGTTTGTCGAGCGCGGCCTGAGCCTCTTGAACAAATGCGGGCGCTTGGGTTTCATTCTGCCGCACAAATTCTTCAACGCGCAATACGGCGAGCCGCTACGCGGCCTTCTGGCGGAAGGTCAACACCTGACAAAAGTGGTTCATTTTGGCGCTCAACAGGTCTTTGCCGGGTCCACAACCTACACCTGCCTCCTGTTCCTGGACAAAGCCGGTAGCGAGCAATGCCGATTCCTGAAAGTGGAGGATCTGGAGGCGTGGCGCGAATCCCGCCAGGCAGTCGAGGGTTTGATACCGGCTAGGAGCGTCACGAGCGCCGAATGGAACTTTTCCGTCGGAAACGGTTCCGAATTGCGCCGGAAACTGGGCCAGATGCGCGTCAAGCTGGGTGATGCAGCGGATGTTTTTGTCGGGCTGCAAACAAGCGCCGATAATGTGTTCATTCTGGGCCTGGTCAAAGAGACAGCAAAAACCTTGCGGCTGAATTCCAAAGCCATCAACGCTGAGTGGACGTTCGAGAAAGGGCTATTGTTCCCTTTGGTCAGCGGCACGGACGTTAACCGCTACCAAGCTTTACCCGAACGCCAATACATTCTGTTTCCTTACGTCGTTGAGAGCGGTTCGGCGGAGTTGATTAGCTGGGCGGAGATCTCGCAACGCTACCCTAAGACAGCCGCCTATCTGCTAGAAACCAAGAAGCGGCTGGAAGGACGAGAGAAAGGGAGGTTCAAAGGCCGGGGGTGGTACCGTTTTGGACGCAGCCAGAACATCGGCATTCAAGGGCAGATCAAGCTCTGTGTGCCGCGCCTGG
>Ga0315285_10005921_pt1 | contig 12582 bp, 15 predicted proteins | sample YL17G09_36_MG_FD_203698 | JGI IMG/M metagenome (GOLD analysis project Ga0315285, IMG submission 203698) | Sediment microbial communities from Yellowstone Lake, YNP, Wyoming, USA - YL17G09_36 | ecosystem: Environmental > Aquatic > Freshwater > Lake > Sediment | place: USA: Wyoming | collected... | reverse complement strand
ACAAGCGACGGCCAATCATTCTCAGATCAAACTACATTAGGAACAAATGAATCTGCTTATGCATCTAAACTAATAAATTACACTACTGACGGCAGTAAGACTATTATAGTCAACATCAGCTCAGGCAGTATGCTCGATACTTATAACGATTCATTCAATTTGAATGCCATAAGAATAGAAGATTTCTATAGCCGCAATCTGACTGGATCAAACAGACTTTTCACTTTCGATATTAAGAATTACTGGCCAGGAAACATGAGTGCCAACTGGAATGTTTCCGATCCAATAGTTTCAAGCAATTATCCCATCAATTTATCTCAAAATGAATCAGCCATTGTTTTGATTGAAAACAATTACACAGCACAAGGAAAAAGAATACCAAAAATTATGACTTATAATAATTCGTTCACAGACTCATTTACTGATCTGTTTGTCACCAAAATGATTGGTATGATTAATTATTTGATATTGTCAGAAAGTCAGAACAGTACTATTGCTGAAATAGTCGCAAGAAACGTCATAGGACCTCTAAATATCTCATGGATTTTGAATACCGGGCAAAATAATATCACATCTACACAGCCGATACCGCTCAACACTTCTGAAGAGGCTTTGATTATAATTCAGTCCAACTATACAACTGCTGATATATACCCAACTAATGCTTCTATCAATTCAACTCAGTTTAACGATACTGCATCAAGTGGTGCAATAACATGAAAAGAAAATACTTCTGGGGTTCTTATTTATAGCGGTAAGTTTAAATTAAAAATCTGCCAGCGACATCTGCGCTCTATTTCTTATGGTGAAGGCAGGAATCTTCAACCTCTCTTTTATCTCTTTCGTCAACTTCTTTTCATACCCATGCACGCAAAAAACTTTTTTCGGGTTTACTTGTTTTATATATTCCATTAATTGATTGAAATCGCAGTGATCGGATAGAGGAATTGCATCGCAACCATAATTTCTGGACATAGCCCAACCTGTCAACGCGCAGTTCTTCCTTCCTCTGTCTGAAAAGAGTAAATGCATAGGTTTAACAGCCACCTCTCCCACTTCGCCGTTTCTCAAAAAATCCAATTTCACACCAAACTTTTTGTAAACTTCGCTGAATTTTCTCACTGCATCTGAAACTTGAGGAATAATCCCATTCTCGTTCAAAAGTTTTATCACCTCTTGAGCCTTGCCAACAGAATATGCTCCCAGATTCACAGAACTTTTCTTAGTTTCCTTCTTCACCCAATCAATTATATTTTTCCTCACAATTCCTATCTCAGGCAGGACATAGCTTGGATGCCCGTAGGTAGCTTCGGTTATCAGTATATCCGCCTGTTGGATTTTTATCTTGTCGCATGTCAATCCCTTCCACAACTTGAAATCTCCCGTATACAGAATACTCTTCCCATCAGTCTCTATCAGTGTCTGTGTCGAGCCAAGAATGTGGCCAGCGTTCAAAAGTTTTACAGAAAAATTATCAAAGTTTATTTTCTTCCCTTCTTTCACGACATTTGCTTCAAAATCCAGATTTCTCAGTTTCACCAGTTCAGCTGTTTCTTCCGTGCAGTAAGGTTTCTTTATTACTTTGGTAGGAAGATGGTCCCCATGAGCATGAGAAACGAAGGAGACGAAATCAGAAATTTTTGGATCTAGGAGAACAATCTGTTTTCCAAATTTGACTCCTATGCCATTTCCATGAGAAAATTGCAAAACCATCTAATCCAATAATAAATTATCTGCACTTGTTTATTAAACTAAGATTTTTTCATGAAATTTTCCATTTTTTCAAAAGCCTTCTCCATCATCTCGATTGGAGGAAGAATCACTGATCTGAAATGATCCTTTCCATACACGGGGTCGAAGCCAGAGCCATAAGGAAAAACAATCCCAGTATTCTTCAAAACGTCCAAACAAAACTCTTCATCTGTCTTCCATCTCCCTTTCAAATCGACCTTCGGAAAGATGTAGAATGCTCCTTTCGGTTTCACTGCAGATATCCTCTCCATCTCATTAAATCTCTTGAAAGCAAACTCCGCCCTTTCTTTCAACTTCTTGTTCAACTCTTTTATGTGATCTTTAGATTTGTATGCTTTCGCACAGGCTTTCATTATCGGCGTGCATGCAGACAATCTTTGTGTGGCTTCGGCTTTCACAGCAGTTTTCAGTTCATTCAACTCGCCGTTCGGATTGTGGAAATAAATATAACCCAATCTCCATCCAGGGATCAGATAAGCCTTGGAAAATCCATTCAATCCGATCAAAGGAACATCTTTTGTCAAGGAAGACAAACCAACATGCTCGATATCGCCAAAAATCAACTGGTCGTAAATCTCGTCAGAGACTAGAGGAACATTGAATTCTCCAGCGACATCAACAATTTCTTTCAATGTTTTCTTCTCATAAACAGCTCCGGTAGGATTGTTCGGATTAATCACAACCAACAGTTCTGTTTTATCAGTAATTTTCTTTCTTATATCATCTACATCTGGCTGCCAGCCATTCCCTTCGTCAGTCTTGTATCCAACCGCTGTTCCTCCAAAAAATCCGATCCATTGCAGATAGGGCGGGTAAGCTGGGCCAGGCAAAAGAATTTCCCCTCCCTTTCCTTCTAAAATTGTTCCGAAAAGAAATATCAACCCTTCGCTGATCCCATTAGTTATAACTACATCATCTTTAGTCAGGCTAGTTTTATTTTTTTCATTCTCTCTTTTAACTATAGAATCAATCAATTCTTCATCCCCGACCGACGTGGAATAATAGCCAGATTTTTCCTTGGCCACTTTTGCCAGTTCATCCTTCAAATATTTCGGAGTGTCGAAATCAAACTTGTTCGGGTCACCTATATTGAAATAAAAAATTTTCTTACCTTTAGCTTCCAATTCTTTGGCAACTTTTATCATATCCCTTATAGGAGAACGAAATTTTTTCGCGTTAGAACTTATTTTCAACATATTCCTTATTAGGTATTTTTAATTCATTTACCTTTCTTCAGGTTAGTAACTTCAATTGCCTTTCCGCATTTAGAACATTCGAATTCTGGCCTTTTGAATTTCTTCTTCCCTTTCTCCATAGGAACGGTTTTTATTTCATAGAATTTACAAAAAGGACAGATGTATTCAACTTCCGCATCCTTTCCAGGAAGTTTTCCGACTACAACATCCGGCCTGTTGGTAAAAAATTCGAAATTACCCGGCCTCGAACCTTCGGCCATCCATTTTTTTATCAGTTTGCTATCCATAGAATTCACAAAGGTCTTTTCTTCGGTCGCATAGCTGTCGATCCGCATCTTCTGCATTTCACTTTACCCTCTTTCACCTTCGCCGGATCGGCCCTTCTTTTGGTCTTACACACTCTACACACATATACTCTGAAAAAGATTCTTTGCATAGCCTCTGGAAAAGTTTTCTTTACCATTTTCCCACTCCATTATTTTAAATTCAATTAGATTTAAATACTCTTAAAACCTACCTTTTTCTTTGAATAAGATGTTGAAATCTGAGATAAGAATCCTCGGATTTGATGATGGGGCTTTTCAACCGCATAGTAATGATGAAGTTCCGGTGATTGGAGTAATTTTTAGAGGAGGAAAATTTCTAGACGGAGCACTAAAAACTGAGATTACTGTAGATGGAACAGACGCCACAGAGAAAATAGTTAAACTTATTAACTCTACAAGACATAAAAAACAGTTAAAAGTGTTGATGTTCGATGGCATCACTTTGGGTGGATTTAACATAGTCGACATAAAAAAAGTCCACGAGGAAACAAGAATACCGGTGATTGTGATAAACAGGAAAAATCCAGACCTGAAGAAAGTGAAAGAAGCGTTGAAGAATTTTGAAGATTTCGAGGAAAGATGGAAAATGATTTTGGATGCGGGAGAAATAAAAAAGATGAGAATTAAAGGAACGAAAGATATTTTTTACCAGTCTCACGGCCTTGAAGATAAACAGGCTCAAGAGATTATTGAGCTGAGCACGACGAGAAGTTTCATTCCCGAACCTTTGAGAGTGGCTCATTTGATTGTAACCGCAGTGGTTAGAGGTGAAAGTTACGGCAGGGCTTAGAAAAATAAAAAGAAAATTTGAAGAAATTACAGACGGACCATTGGGTTATGTTGTTTATGCATTACTGGGAATTTTTATCGCCTACATGGTGAACATAAGTTTGGCTTTTGCTTTATCTACTGATCTACCCGTAGTGGCTGTGGTCAGTGATTCTATGACGCATGACATCAACACAGAAATAAACTATTACCAATGGCTGGAAAAAAACATAGGCTATAACAGAAGTTACATAGGCTCTTGGCCTGTGGAAGACGGATTCCTCAGAGGAGATCTACCGATAATTCAGGGCGACGTTAATTATACAGTTGGAGATGTGGTTGTATATTCCATTCCAGAAGGAAATGTTCCCATCATCCACAGGATAATCAAAATAAATCCTGATGGAACATATATGACAAAAGGAGATCACAATTCCGGGCTGCTGGGATTTGAATATAAAGTCAAAACTTCCCAAGTCCACGGAAAGGTAATCTTTATTATCCCGAAACTCGGATACTTTAAGGTTATAATTACTGATATTTTGGGGGTGAGGTAATGAAATTTTGTGAAAAGTGCGGAAATGTATTGGTAGTAGAGAAGAAGAAAAAACCTATTTTAGTTTGTAGAAAATGCCACAAGAAATATAAAATAGCGCACGACAAGGTAATGATTACTGAAGAGATACACGAACCAAAAAAACAAATTGTTATTATGGAAAAAGATGAGGGAGTGGCCGAGTTTCCGAAGACAAAAATCCTGTGTCCTCAATGCGAGAATGGAGAAGCATATTGGTGGATGCAGCAGACTAGGGCTGCCGATGAGCCACCGACTTTATTCTATCGATGTACGAAATGTTCGTATTCCTGGCGAATCTACGGATGAATTTTGACTAGGAATATAAAAGCTTTTTTAACTATTCTTTATTCATGGATGGCCTTCATTACAAACCAAAGAATGTTTCTGAGTTGAATGTAAAAACTGACAGTAGAATAGCTGTAATTGGCAAGGTTGTAGATATGGGCGACAATACTTTTGTTTTGGAAGACAAGACTGGTAAAGTGGAGATTGCTTTTGACGGAATGATTGAAAATAATCAACTGGTCAGAATTTTCTGTTCGATAGTCGATGAAAAGCTGAAAGCGGATGTCGTTCAGGATTTGAAAAATTTTGATGTTGAATTGTTTTTTAAAGTTAAAGAATTATATAATAAAACAGGTGTATAGATGTTCAAGGCGACGCTCAAGGATATCAGACTGTTTATCGACCCTATTTCTTCTATCGCCGAATTGATTGACGAAGGAATATTCAAGATAGACAAAGAGGGAATAAGTTTGATTGCTGCTGACAGGGCGATGGTGGCAGTAGTGGATTTTAAAATTCAATCCTCCGCTTTTGAGAAATTTGACGTGGACTCTGAGCAAAACATGGGAATGAACATCACTAATCTTCTTTCTGTTCTGAAGAGAACTGGAGCAGGGGAAAAAATTACTTTCAACCTCCTGGATTCAAAGCTTGAACTGATTTTGGAAAATGGATCGAGGAGAAGATTCACTATCCCAATTTTAGACCTTTCGAAGGAAGAAGTCCCGCCGATAGATCAATTGGAATTCACAACAAAAGTTGAAATCAAACCAGACATTTTGCATTCCGGAGTGGACGATGCTGAGGTTGTGGCAGATTCCATTCTGATCGAAGCTACCAGCAGCAGATTTGCTATGAGAGCTGAAGGGGATATAAGCAAGGCAGAACTGGAGCTGGAAAAAGGAAACAAGAATTTGATTGAATTGAAAGCCGACGGAGAAGTTAAATCCCGTTATCCATTGGATTATCTGAAGAAAATGATTAAAGGTTCTAAAATTGCCGACTCTGTTTCTATTGAATGGGGGCAGGATTATCCCATGAGAATCAGTTTCAAGTCTGGAGATAAAGTCAGTTTGACATATATCCTAGCTCCGCGTGTGAGTGATGAATGAGATTAACTATATACCACTAATAGATTATTCTCCTATATTTTCTACCCCAGCTATACCACAAAATATTGAGAACTCATCTTCAATTTGTTTCAAATAAATTTTTACTAATTTGTTTTCGTGAAGTATCGGTTGGTCCTCTACCACCACACATGTTAGCTCTACACATCCGCCAGGTGTTATAATTGTCAATATATTGGAATCAAGATTTCCTTTCTCAAACTTTTCTATAAAGATACTCGAATATGTATAGATTTGACCTTCTTCTTGTTCGGTCTCGATTTTCTCCACATTGCCCATCAAGATTACATCTGCATTGTCGTGAATGTAAGATTTGTTTGCGCATTCGGCAACCAACATGGCAGAACCCCCACTATTTTTTACAATTGTTTCTAAATTACCTCGAGGAACGTTGACATTTTTCAAATAAGCGAATAGAACATAGGAAAAAGTCCCCAAAATTACTATCAGAACTATGAAAATCAAGATCAAGTTTGGGATTCTCATATAATTTAATTTTATTTTTTGTAAACTTATAGCAGTCATCTAAACCAGAAGAGGAACTACTTGAGTGAACAGAAAAATATTCATGGCAAGATTTGTGCCGCTCCATAATAGTTCTCCAGCAATATGTCCACTGGAGAGCGTGCCTAGAGTTGTTGTCATTGCATTATACACCAAAGAAATGCCAATACCTAGAAAAACTATATTCACTCCCGGAAACATTCCAGCCAAAAATCCCATCGCCCCAAAGATTGGGACAGAATAAAAAATATACGGGCCAAAACTTTGCGAGAGCAGGTAATGGAAAATCGAAAGGATTATACCGATGCTGAGGCCTGTAGTCGGGCCGTAGACAACTCCTCCCAACACAGCCGTCACAGTAACCAGTTCGAATCCAAACTTGTTCAAATGGAAGAATCCTAATACCAAAGCCAGAACAATTTCAGAGACTATGAGGAATAAGAAAATTGCCGATTGGACGGAAACAAATAAAAATACTGCCACTAATATCAGTCCAAATATTCCTGAGATGAAAAGCTTAGGATTTTTTTTGAAAATGTTGTAAAGAGTTAGGCGTTTCATTATTTCAACCTTCTATGGTTATAGATTGAGTCTTCGCTCCAAGTTTCTTCAAAACGTTTTTGATGTCTTTGACAAAAGGAGGCGGGCCGCAGATATAAAAATTCTGGGAAAAATCTTTTATCTTTTCTTTTAAAAACTGCTCGTCTATCCTTCTATTTTCATATCCTTTCTTATTTTCTCTAGTCAGAGTCAATATCAGATTTTCCTTGTCCTTGAACATCCCTTCGAATTCCTTTTCGAGAATGACATCTTCGGAAGTTTTATTGGAAAACATCAGCACATTCCCGTTCAGTTGATTGTCTTTTTCCAGTCTTCTCAAAATCGCTATGAATGGAGTGATTCCTGCTCCTCCCGCTATGAAAACTCCCGGACCTTTGTATTTAATCGCCCCAAAAGGTTCTGTTAAAATGAGTTCATCTCCCGGTTTCAATTTGTGCAGTTGTTCTGTCACCCCGTGATGTTGCGGGTATTCTTTGATTATGAACTCCAGGTTGGGATCTTCGGCCAGGGATGTGAAAGTGAACGGTCTCTGTTCGTCTTTCCAGCCAGGTTTGTTGATCGAAACGTCTGTAGCCTGTCCAGGAATAAAACTATAGTTTTTTGGTTTTTCAACTGTGAAGCTCTTCACATCATGTGTCACAAATCCGATATGTAATATTTTAACTGCCCATTTCATAATCAATTCTAAAGTATTTCTTCGTTAAAAAGTTATTCCTTCCCTTCCGCTTATATGGAAACTCCGAAAAACCAAAGTAAGATGGTCAGTGTCGTGTGTATTGCCGCAAGCCCTATCGTAAGAAAAGCAAAAAGCTTGTGATATCTGAAGACGGGCTTTTTGAAGCGATGAAAGGCAATTCCAAAATAGAAAGTCATGAATAGTGAGATTACTGTAAAAATTCCGAACCAGATTGCCAATGGTATGTTTAACAGCATATTTAAAATACAGGATGTTTCCATATAAAACTGTATCTCATCGGCATGAACGCTTCTAGGTCACTCTCATATCCGCAACTCGTACAATGATATCCTACAACGATATTCCTGTTCAAAAGGTTTTTCACTTCCAGCGGCTCGATCTTGCTTTCGCATATCGGACATTTATCAATCTTCTTCATCTTCAGAGTCTTCTTGGTCTTGGCCTTCACTTCTATTTCTCTAATTTTCAACGCTGTCCTCTTTGCTCTGGTCGGAGTTAGAGTGTAATTTTTATTTTCTATCCTCAATCTCCTCAAAACCAGGGAAGCCAGTTCTTCCTGCGACTCGACTTTCATCCTTGTTCTAAGAATGTTCTTCACTTCTTCTGCAATCCTGCTTTCGGAAGGTATTTTTCTATTTGCCATCAATTAAATCTAATCCTTATAAATAAATTTACTTGTCTATTTTTTAGTATGGAACTCTATAGGACAACCGCATCAGTCTGCCCTGATTGTGTGGAAGAGGGGGATTGGCGTCAAATAGGAGCCAATCTTTGGATTGATGAGGAGCAAAACCAAGTTCTGATGAAAAAAAGATGCGAAATTCACGGTGATTTTGAAGATCGACTTTCTAGCAACATAGGAGAATATATGCGAGCAGAGCAATTTGCACAAAGAGGAACGGGCATACAACATTCAATAACTTCTGCAGATGGAGAATGTCCTACTAGATGTGGATTGTGCCCTGAGCACGAAAGCAAAACTGTTTTGGCAATTATTGATGTAACAAACAGATGTAACATGGAATGTCCGGTTTGTTTTGCCAATGCTGGAGCTTCTGGTCATGTTTATGAACCAACCATAGAGCAACTCGATCGCATGCTTGAAGCTGCAATGAAACCGAACTTTCCTAAAAAAATTCATGCTGTCCAGCTGTCGGGGGGAGAACCTACCGTAAGAGAAGATCTACCAGACATAGTCAGGCTAGTGAAAGGATATGGAATTAATCACATAGAACTCAACACCAACGCTCTTCGTATAGGTGATCCTAACAAAGGAGCTGAATATTTAGCAATGTTAAAAAATGATGGGGTTAGTACTTTATATCTACAATTCGATGGCCTCAATTATGAATCAAGACTCGAATCAAGAGTTCCGACTGTTAAAAATGGGAGAGAAATTCCTAAAGAAAAAAGAATTGAACTCGCGCAATTGTACACTAAAAGACAGCTGAATGTTGTGAATAATGCTAGGAAGGCTGGTTTTGATAGCATAGTTTACGTTGTTACTGTATCTAGAGGAAGAAACCTTCACATGTTAGGAGATATAATTAGAAATGCTGCAGAGAATTCTGATGTAGTAAGATGTGTGAACATTCAGCCAATTTCTTTAGCGGGAAGGATGGACAAAAGTAAAATCAGAGAAGTAAGAGTTACTAATGATGATGTTACAGCTGAAATAGAAGAGCAAACTGATGGGCAAATAAGAGCTAAAGATTTCTACCCCATACCAGTCGAAGTTCCTTTTGTTCAATTTTTAGAATTTGTTAAAGGGAGACCAGATCAGTTAGATAGATTTTCTACTCATACTCAATGTGGAAGAACTACTCTTCTATACGTGGAAAAGGAAGATGGCGAAATCAGATTTAATCCTATCACAAGGCACATGAATCCAGAAAAACTTTATAGTTCTTTGACTGAGGCCAGTGAAGGAAATAGAGTTGTCGGAACATTAAAAGGGATGTGGGCACTTTTAAGATATACTGACTTTAAATTGAAAAAAGATATTTTCCCTGTGGTATACAAAGGGAGTCATGAGGGTGCAGGTGATTTCATGAGAAAAGTTTTGATGATAGGTGACATGCATTTCATGGATTCTTACAATTTCGATTTCAGCAGAGTCAGCAAATGCGTGATTCATTATCTGGTTCCAGATGAAAGATATGGCGCAAGAATAATTCCTTTCTGCACTATGAACAGCTTTCACAGACCACATATAGAAAGAGCAATGTCTGTCCCAGTTGGCCAATACATAAAATCAAGGTAATGGACATTCTATTTTTTGAAATACCAAGCCGCCAGAATCAGGATCACTGCGACTAGAACCAGCCAAGAGTAGACGTTCCAGTTTATCATGGCAGAGAAGAGCAGAATCATGATTGAGACAGTTGTCAGTGCCTGGTCTTTTTTCAATTTCTTCATACATGAATTAAACTCGGGCCATTATTTAAGTCAAAAAATATATGGGTGAAATACGGGTGACTTATGGATGTGTCCATATCACGCCCAAATATCACCCAAATAATTATTGGGATTCAGGCGGAATAGACGGCGATTAGGCCAGGATTTAAGATATGGGTGAATATGGGTGAAATATGGGTGATAGAGAAACTACTTGAAACGCCTGAGAATTTTTAAAGATAAAGAGTTTAAATCTCTTAAATCTACTTTTTAACTGATTAATGATGAGCGAATTAGAGAAAATTAACAGTGAATCATACACACCTTATCTGGGAATACATAATTTTGATTTGTACATAACCACTGGATGCAACCTGCATTGTGGAGACTGCATGGCAGGAGACGTAAGGGACAGAGGGGAATATCATGCTGAGACGAGATTTGTTTTAGAAACATTGGAAAAATTGAGAGGAATAAATTCTGTCCACATCGCCGGCCAAGGCGAACCTTTTTACCATCCCGACGCAATTCAAATACTGAACTATGCTGGGCAAATAGTCAGAGATGAGGTTAGGGTGAACACCAATGCGACTTGTATGCCTTTGGACGACAGTTCGGCTGAAAGATTCATCGCGTCACTTCCTGAAAAATTGAGTGTGTTCATCTCTTTGGACAGATTCCATGATACGCAAGATCCGTACGCAAAAAAAAGGGTAGACAATTTTAAAAAATGGTGCGGGGCTTATGACATGCCGCTTACTTTCAGCTTGAGAGTTTTTGACAAGAAAGGAGAAGCCCAAGATATCGCCAAACACTACAGGCTTTCAAGGAGAACCACAGTTGTCAACAGGGTTTTGAGAATGGGTTGGGCCAAAGACATGAGAGAAGCGCGATACGTAGATCTTACAAAATTGTTCGATCATCTGACCAACAACAGGGGTTATGGCATTCTTCCTGACGGGACTGTAGTTGCAGATTTCGTTCCTGCATATTTGGCAGAAGATGCAAGGCCGGCAATTTCGGTAGTGGGCAATGCAAAAGGCGAGTCATTGGTCTCGATGTTTGCCAGGCGCAAAAAGTGGGAGGACAAAGCGGGGAAAAAAAGGAACGAGCATCTCGCGTCGATGATAAAGGACATGGGATCCCATCCGTTCTGCATAAGCAATTGGCGCGAATACTCTTCCGATTCTCCTCCGTTGAAAGAATTTTTTGATAGGGCTGAATCCGGTACGGCAAAAGTTTTGGGCGATAAAATCTTCAAATCTTCTTTGACAAGGACCGGAGAAGTGATTTCTGAAAACGGTGTCGTTCATTATGGCCATGAGGAATTGCAAGGAAGAGAAGATGAGCTGAATTGGGGATTTTGGAAGAATCTTTACAATGACGAGTTCACAGAAGGTGACAGGGAAAATGTCCTTCAGCTGCAGAGGTTGTGGAATGGTGGAGACTTTGGCTATGGAGAAAGTTTCTGGAGAACTCTTATCGAGATGAGAGGTGAAAGGTTTGATGGCGGAGACGCATTCCGTGAATTTTTAAAGATTTTTGCAGACACTGAGGACAAAAGGAAGATAGTCGGTTATTTGAACAGCCAGAAAAATCTGCTCGGCAGGACCAGGAACATGCCAATGCCATTGAGATTTTTGCACAGTTATGCTACCTGGCCTTATAATTTTGGCAAGAACGAAAAGAGAGAAAAAATTTTGCAAGATGTGGCTAGGGAAATCGGATATAAAGGGTATTATTTCCCGGCTGTTCCTTTGGGGAAAGGGTCGATTGCACTTTCCGGTTTGGTCGGCTTTATGGAAGGGATGATCTCTTCATTGCCCCTCGGTTTTGGCAGTTGGTTAGAAACCTCTGTCCCTATAGCCGCTTTCACCATTTTCAGAGGACTGAGTTTTTATGCAGGATATAATCATAAATTCAGAGGCAAAGTAAAGCTTTGATAAAGGATCGATTCATCTAAGGTATATTAGTTGAACTAATTTCTAAAAGAAAAAATAATAAATATTGATCTCAAAAACTCTGTTAATTTTTTTACCAAATTTTCAAGATAATTCATTCTTTCATTCAGTTTTTCATACTCGGTTTTCAATTTCTCAATTTCTGCGTTAGAACTATTAGTTGTATTGGTTTGATCTGTGGGGATAACTTGAGTTGTTGCGCTGGTTGCTGTGTTTTGAGTGATAGTTGTGGTTGTAGATGTATTCCCACCAAAACCAGTTACACCCCCACCCGTAGATGCAGGAACGCTAGTTACAGATGTAGTTGTGACCATGGATATAATTTTTGGAATAACGCATCTGGTTGCTGTAGGTTCGATTATCAAGTCTGCACCAACTACAGTACCATCCCACATTGCAGCAATGTCTGTTGCTGTAATTGTAAGACC
>Ga0315285_10005919_pt1 | contig 12583 bp, 14 predicted proteins | sample YL17G09_36_MG_FD_203698 | JGI IMG/M metagenome (GOLD analysis project Ga0315285, IMG submission 203698) | Sediment microbial communities from Yellowstone Lake, YNP, Wyoming, USA - YL17G09_36 | ecosystem: Environmental > Aquatic > Freshwater > Lake > Sediment | place: USA: Wyoming | collected... | reverse complement strand
GGGGCCCAGCGACGCGATGAAGTACCGGCTCTCGCCCGGCTCCAGGCCACACGCGAAGTAGCCGGGGCTGTACTGGTCCTCGATGTAGTCCAGCCCGCGGGCGGCCTCCTCGGCGTACTCGAAGGCTCGGTACCAATAGCCATAGGGCTCGAAGTAAGCTCCCTCGAGCTGGAGGTGAAGAGGCGGGACACCTGGATAGGGCTGCATCAAGAGGCGATCGCGAGCGCCGGAAATCTCTGCCCTCGTCTCGAACGACGCGTTCTCCCGCATCAGATGGTGATGGTCGCGGCAATTTACGATCGGCCTGATGACCAGGCTGACCGTGCCTGGCGCCTCCAACACGCGGTACCGAACAATCACCGCGTTCAAACCGCGGCACATCGCCACCGTCTTCTCCAGCCTCACCGCCGGAGTAGTCGGCGTCTCGTAGACGAATACCGGGAACGGATCGAGACGGAACTCGGTGAGATACCGATACCCCTGGGGATAGACAGTGCCCGGGTACTGGTTGCAGGACAGGTCGTACTCTGTATCGCCAACAACGAGCGTGTCCTCGAGCTTCGAGAGCAGGAGTGTCCGCTGACTGGGTGGCCTTAGGGGCGCGATCAGCAGGCCGTGGTAGCGCCTCGTGTTCGCCCCTATGATGGTCGAGGAGGCATACCCACCGAGGCCGTTGGTCTCCAGCCACTCCTTGGAGGTGGCGCCCTGCCAGTCCTGACAGACCTCGGGTCCGAAAGCGATCACGATGGCTCGCCGCAGAGACGTAAAGCGGATGAGGATTCCTAATCCGTTCTCTCTCTGCGTCTCCGCGCCTCTGCGGTTCTTATCCCCTAGTCGGCCAACCCGTACTTCCTGATGCTAGCGTCGGCCAGCTCCTGGATCTTAGCGATCTGGGCCTTGCCCCCCTCGCCGCGGAACAGATGGCGGAAGCGCCGCTGCGGCTTCAGGTAGTCCTCCACCGGGATAGGCTTGATCTTCCGCACCCGCACCACCTCGCCGTTCTCCCATTCGACCAGCGGGTAGAGCCCGCAGTCCACCGCCAGCTTTCCGATCTCGACGCTGTTCTTCTCATCATAGCCCCAGCCGGGAGGACACGGCACGTGGACCTGCACATACTTGGGGCCGCGCGTCTCCAGCGCTTTCTTCGCTTTTCGCCGCAGGTCAGCGAAGAGCGACATGGAGGCGGTCGCGACATAGGGAATGCCATGGGCGGCGGCGATAGCCGGCAGGTCCTTCTTCGGGCGGTCCTCGCCAAAGGAGCGGCGCCCGGCCGGGCTGGTCGTGGTGGCGGCGGCGAACGGTGTGGAGCCCGAGCGCTGGACGCCCGTGTTCATGTAGGCTTCGTTGTCCATGCAGAAGTAGGCGACATCGTGGCCGCGCTCGAACATCCCCGACAGCGCGCCGAACCCGATATCGAGCGTCGCGCCGTCGCCCCCGAAGCACAGCACGCGCACGTCATCGCTCTTCCCCTGCACCTTCAGCGCGGCCTCGATGCCCGAGGCGACCGCAGGGTGGTTCTCGAAGAGCGAATGGATCCACGGCACGCCCCACGCCGACTCCGGGTGAGGTGTGCTGAACACCTCCAGGCAGCCCGTCGCATTGGCCACGATCACGTTCGTGCCCGCAACTTCCATCACAATGCGAACGGCCGCGGCCTGCCCGCACCCCGCGCAAGCGCGATGGCCTGGCAGGAAGCCCTGTTTGATCTCATAGGTGAATGCAGGTGCTGTCATGTCACATTGCCTCCAGCAGTTCCCGCCGCAGCCCGGCGAAGAAGTCGGCCTCGCCCGCGTCCGCTCGTTGTCGGACCTCATCCAGTGTCTCGAAGGTGATGTCGCGCCCGCCCAGGCCCACCACCGCGCAATGTACCGGCGGCGTCTTCGCTTGCCCATAGAGCGCAGCGCGAATCTCGGCGGCGAGGATGCCGTACGCCCCCACGCTGACCGCCTTCTCCAGCACGACCACCCGCCTTGCCTGCGCCAGCGCGGTGCGAATCTCATCGAGCGGGAAGGGACGGAAGCAGCGGAGCTTAAGCACGCCGATCTTGTCGCCCTGCTCCCGCCGCATGTCAGCCCAATCCTTCAGAGTGCCGATCACGCTGCCCATCGCGACGAAGACCGTCTCCGCGTCATCGCAGCGGTAGGTTTCAAGCAAGTCGCCGTACCAGCGCCCAAAAGCGGCCTGGAAGTCGCGGGCGACCTCTTTGACCACCTCTTTGGCGCCGAGCGCCTCCTGCTGAAGCTGGTAGCGCATTTCCTGGTACATTTCCGGCCCGGCGAACGCGCCCAGCGTGTATGGGTCCTGAGGATCGAGCTTGTACAACGGGTCGTATGCAGGAAGGAAAGCGTCAACTTGCTCCTGCGTCGGCATGTCAACGGTCTCATAGGTATGGGTGAGAACGAAGCCGTCCATGCACACCATCACCGGCAGCAACACCCGGTCGTTCTCGGAGATCTTGTAGGCCTGGATGTGCATGTCAAGGGCTTCCTGGTTGTCCTCCGCGTAGAGCTGGATCCAGCCGGAATCCCGTATCGCCATCGTGTCCTGCTGGTCGTTCCAGATGCTGAGGGGGGCAGAGAGCGCCCGGTTTACGCCGGTGATGACCATCGGCATCCGCATCCCGGCGATGTTGTAGAGCACCTCTGCCATCAGCATCATGCCCTGTGACGTGGTTGCCGAGTAGGCGCGACTTCCGGCCGCCACCGCGCCGAGGCAGACTGAAGCAGCAGAGTGCTCGCTCTCCACTAGGACGTACTCCGCGTCGATGTCGCCGTCGGCGACCAGCTGCGAGAGCTCCTCGACGATGTGCGTCTGAGGTGTGATCGGGTAGGCGGAGATAACCCCGGGGCGGCAGAGGCCGACCGCTTCCGCGACGGCCCGCGAACCTTCTATCATCTTGCGCATCAGCGGCGCTCCTCTTTCATGGCGATGGCGTCGAACGGGCAGGCCGCCGCGCACATCCCACACCCCTTGCAGTACTCGTAATCCGCCTCGTACTGCTTCTTCTCGAGGTGGCGAATGCAGCCCTCGGGGCAGATGGACTCGCAAGTGTTGCAGCCCGTGCACTTCTCCCAGTCGAACGCCGGGCGCAGGATGCCCCACGGGCCGGTCTTGTTGCGGAGCGATGAGCCGGGCCGGGTAACGATGCCGAGCGGCGGCTTGCGTCGCGGCTTCTTTCCGGTTGCGGTCATTTCGCCTGCTCCTTCGTCAGATCATACGCGCGTCGCGCCGCCTTCACGTTCGGCTCGGCGAGGTCGCCGGGGAAGCGGTGTCGGATGCTGCGCTCGATCGCATCGAAGCTGATCATGCCGGAGATGCCGGCGAACGCGCCCATGAGGGCGGTGTTCATGATGGGGCGCTTCAGCTCCTCCAGCGCGATCTGGGTTGCGGGAACGGTGACGACCATCGCCTTCGCGTTCACCTTGAAGTCGGCGGGCGGGTGCTCGCTGTTGATGAGCACGGTGCCGCCGGGCTTGAGCCCGGAGTAGACGTCAACCGTGTCCATGAGGGTCGGGTCCTGGACGATCACGTAATCGGGCGACACGATCTGGTTGCGGCGCCGGATGGGCTTCTCGCCGATGCGGCAGAAGGCCTGCACCGGCGCGCCGCGGCGCTCGACTCCGAACGCCGGAAACGCCTGTGCCTCCCTCCCATCATCGAAGGCGGCGACGGCGAGCAGCTCGGCCGCCGTCACCGACCCCTGCCCGCCCCGGCCGTGTATCCGTATCTCGATCATGTGCCTATCCTCAGCAGCTATGGACCGCAGAGACGCAAGGAACGCAGAGCAAGGACGCGGAGTGCCCCCATCGGTTTCCGGCGGGCCAGATCATCTCTTCGCGCCCTTTGCGGCTTTGCGGTGCGGCCGTTGTGTTCCCCGCGAGGCGCGAAAAGCCCCCTGTGGGAACTAGCCCCGTCGCGGAACAAGGGCATTATACCCCTGTTGGCGGAGGAGTGGAAGGCCTTGCGGGTATTGCGGATGGAGCGGAGCGGGGACTGGCTGCGCATTTCCCCGCGTATCCCCCACACGGTGCCTGCGCCCGTGACCCCGTCAGGGAGCCGCGTCGGTCGGAGGTATACTCAGAGATGCGTTGCCTGTCCCCGTTCGTGTGGTCAGGTATGTGTGGATCGCGCGTGCCGCGCGTTTCGCGTTTCCCATAGCCGCGATGACGGTGCCGGCGTCGTTGGCGATGTCGCCCCCGGCAGAGACACCGGGGATGGTCTGCTCGCGCTCAGTCATCACTCGGGGCAAGGGGTGCGAGGACCGCGAGCAGTTTCGGCAACGCTTCGGTCACGAGTCGCCACATGCGCTCCTGCTTGATCTCCCCGTACTCGTGCGCCAGGACGTGCCGCTGCGCGATGATGCTTCGCCAGGGCACCTCCGGGTGGGCCTGTCGAAAACCCTCGGACACCCGCCTCGCCGCCTCGCCGATGATCTCTACCAGGCGCTCAATCGCGAGCTGCATCACGCGATCCCCAAGGTAGCGCGGCAGGTCATAGGCTCCAGCCAACTCCAGGGCGGTTCGCGCCGCGTCCGCCATGTCCCACAGGTAGGCGGCGTCGCGGTCGTCAGACCGCATGGATGACCTCGCGGCTGGACAGGATGGCGCGCCGTCTGATCGGGTTGCGCAGTCCGGCGCTCTCGACGAGGTCCACCTTCCTCCCCAACATCGCTTCCAGTTCGTCCACCATGCCCACAAGGTCGAAGAGACTCCACGGCGCCTCAGGCGCGAAGGTTACGAGCACGTCCACGTCGCTTTCAGGGCCGAAGTCGTCCCGCAACACTGAGCCGAAGAGCGCCAGTTCGGTCACCTGCCACTTGCGGCAAAACTCGGCGATCTGCTCCTGATCTATCGCGACACGGGCGGCCATCTTCCTGTCTCCCGCGCCATTATACCACGGTCGTCTGCGGAGGCTTCACGAAGCCTCCGCCCAAGGGCTCACCTTTCGGCGCAGGGGCCAATCCTTGCGCTCCCTGTTTTGTCCGGTCCCCTCCGCTCCAGATACTCGCGTATCGCCTTCGCCGCCCGTTTCGCATCCCCCATCGCGGCGATGACCGTGCCGGCGTCGTTGGCGATGTCGCCGCCGGCGAAGACGCCCTGCATGGTCGTCTCCCCGGTCTCCGGGTTCACGACGAGCCGGCCGTCCTCGCGCGTCTGAAGCCGCGGTTCGGTCTTCACCAACAGTGGATTCGGCGACGCGCTGACGGCGATGATGACGGTGTCGGCCTCGATCTCGAACTCGCTGCCCTCGATCGGAACCGGCCGGCGGCGGCCGCTCGCATCTGGTTCGCCAAGGCGTGACCGCTGGCAGCGGATGGCGCGGACGTGCCCCTGCCCATCGCCGAGCATCTCCAGGGGGATGACCAGCTCTTCGAGCTTGACCCCTTCTTCGAGCGCGTTCTCGACTTCCTCGGCGCGGGCGGGTAGCTCGGCGCGCGTGCGCCGGTAGATGATCGTCACATCCGACCCAAGGCGCAACGCGCTGCGGGCCGCGTCCATGGCGGTGTTGCCGCCCCCGATGACGACGGTCTGCTTCCCGACGCGGATGGGAGTGCGGTACTCAGGGAACCGGTGGGCGCGCATGAGGTTGACGCGGGTGAGGAACTCGTTCGCCGAGTAAACGCCCGCCAGGTTCTCGCCGGGGATATGGAGGAACCAAGGCAGCCCCGCTCCTGTCGCGATGAAGACTGCCTCGAAGCCCTCCTCCTGCATCAGCTCCGGGAGCGTCACGGTCTTGCCGACGAGAACATCGGTCTCGATCTCGACCCCGAGGTTCTTCACATACTCGACCTCGCGATCCAGTATGTCGCGCGGCAGCCGGAACTCGGGGATGCCGTAGCGCAGCACCCCGCCGGGCGCGTGGAGCGACTCGAAGACGGTGACGCGATAGCCGTATCGCGCCAGGTCGGCGGCGGCCGTCAGTCCGCCCGGCCCGGAGCCGATCACCGCGACCTTCGGCGCGCTGGGGTCGGGCTCGCGCTGAAGGCGGAACTGCACATTGGCCCGCTCCCAGTCGGCGACGAAGCGCTCCAGCGCCCCGATCGCCACCGGCTCGCTTCGCTTGCCGACCACGCAGGCCTGCTCGCACTGGGTCTCCTGCGGGCAGACGCGCCCACAGATGCCGGGCAGGTTGTTGCGATCCTTGAGGATGCGAACCGCGTCGCCGAACCGCTTTTCCTCAACCGCCTTGATGAAGCCCGGTATGTCTATGCCGACCGGGCAGCCGGGCACGCAGCTCGGCCGCTTGCATTGCAGGCAGCGCTTCGCTTCCGCAAGGGCCATCTGGAGATCGAAACCGAGCGCCACCTCGCCGAAGTCGCAGGCGCGTTCTCGCGGCGGCCGGTGGGGTAGGGGAGTACGGGGAGCTTTCCGGCCCTTCCTGGCGGTCGCGTCGCTCACGCTTCCGCTCCGCCCGCGGTGCGCTCCGCCTCCAGCTTGTCCGCTGCCTCTTGCAGGCGGCAGCGGTCTTCCTCTGCCGCGAACGCCCGCTTGCGTTTCGCGAGTTCGTCGAAGTCAACCAGGTGCCCATCGAAATCCGGGCCGTCCACGCAGGCGAACTTCACCTCGCCGCCCACAGTCACTCGGCACGCCCCGCACATACCGGTGCCGTCAACCATGATCGGGTCGAGGCTGACCAGCGTCGGCAGGTTCCACTGCTTCGTCAGCGCCACCGTCGCCTTCATCATCGGCAGTGGGCCGGTGGCGATGCAGTAGTCGTAATGCTCGCTCTTCTCCAGCAGCTCGCGCAGCACATCGGTGACCAGGCCATGACGCCCGGCCGAGCCATCATCGGTGCAGACGTGGGACTCGGCGCTCAGCGCGCGAATCTCGTCGAGGTAGAAGAGCAGCTCCTCGCTTCGCGCGCCTAGGATGGCGATGATCTCGTTCCCCGCCTCCGCAAACCCCACGATCTCCGGGTACATGAACGCGATCCCAAGCCCGCCGGCTACGCAGACGACACGACCGTATCGCTTGATCTCGGTCGGTCGGCCCAGCGGGCCGAGCACATCGGCGAGCGAGTCACCTATCTGCATTCCCGCCATCTGCCGCGTCGAATAGCCGACCGCCTGGAACACGATGGCTATCGTCCCCCGCGCGGGGTGACGCTCGGCGATCGTCAGCGGGACGCGCTCGCCCTCTTCGTCCACTCTGACGATAGCGAACTGACCCGGCCTCGCCCGGCGCGCGATGCGCGGCGCTTCGACCTCGAAGCGCGTGATGCCCGGGGCCAATAGCGACTTCGCGGCTATCCGAAATCTGCGCTCAACGGCCAGTGGAAGAACCCTCCGCTGCTAAGGATACCCAGGCGGCACCTGCAAGGCAATGCAAGGGCGAGGCCTAGCCCCACCGGGCGAGAAGACTCAGGCCATAGAGCGCCTGTGCCTCCGTCTCGTCGCCGGTCTCGACCTCGACGCGCTCGCCGGCCATATTACGGCCGGCCGCTTCGCCCTGGCGCATCGCCCGAAGCCAGCCGTACCCCAACGGATGACGCTTGCCCTCTATCTCGATCTGCGCCACATCGCCCGCCGCGTAGACGTTCTCATCGGTGCTCCGCAGTTGCCCGTTCACAACTACCCCGTCGGCGAGCGAGATGCCGGAGCCGACGAGGAACTCCGTGCAGGCGCGCTGATCGAGGGCGAAACCTACCACGTCGGCCGGAAACTCCCTGCCCTCGCGCGTTCTTACCGCAGCGACCCGCCCGTCCTTCTCCACCAGCTCCGTCGGCTGGTCGAGCGGGACCACCTCAACGCCTCGCTCCCGCAGCGCCTGCTCTATCAGCTCCCCCTTCACCTGGAATAGCGCGGGGAACCAGGGGCTTTCATCCGGCACAATCATCGTCACGGCGAGCCCGCACAGCCGCAGCGCGCGGGTCAGCTCCACCCCCTGTAGGCCACGCCCGATGACTACCGCGTTCCGCGCGTCCCCAACCCACCGGACCATCTGCAGCGCGTCCACATAGGAGCTGAAGGCAGCCACTCGATCGAGACCGACGCCCGGAATGTCAGGCGGCTGCGGCTTGACGCCGGTGGCCACAAGCAGCTTGTCGTACCGGAGTGTCGTCCCATCATGGAGCAGCACGGCTTGCTGCCCGCGGTCTATCCCGGTCGCCTTCCTGCCGGTCACGAGCCTGATATTGTTCGCAGCAGCGGTCGCTTCGAAGTTGCGCCAGAGACGCTCCTCCTGGATGCGGCGCGCGACGAAGTCCGCGAGCAGCGGCCGCAGGTAGAAGGGCCGTTCTTCCTCCGCCACCAGGGCAACGGTATCTGTCTTGGTCAGCTTGCGGATGGTCTCCGCCGCCTGCGTGGCAGCAATGCCTCCGCCCACCACAACGTGTTCCGCCATTCGTCACGCCTCCTTCGCGCTAAGCGCAGCCCCACAGTGGGATTCCCGCCCGGCCGGAGCCCTTCCTGCCCGTCGCTTGGCACAGGCGATTGGGTGCCACACCCCTCAGCCTTTGGTCGGCGGGCCAAAGCCCCGCGCCACCCAATGCAGGTTTGCACTGGACGCTGGTTGGGTACCAGCTTGGTGGGCAGTCCACAGGAGGGGCGTTATGTCGCGTCTCAAGCGCTGCTCGCCCCTTTTTCTCGCCATCGTCTTGCTGCTCGGCTATGTCCTGTGTGCGCGTGCCGGCCAGGCGGGTTACGCGGTCGAGCGGGCGGAGATGGTGGAGAAGCTGCGGCAGAGCGGCATCAGCCAGGATGTCCTCGCGGCGATGAGCAGGGTGCCGCGCCACGAGTTCGTGGCGCCGGGCGATGAAGCGCGCGCCTACCAGGATGTGAGCGTCCCGGTGACTGGAGGGCAGGCTCTTCCCCCGCCCAGTGCAGTGGCAGCGGCACTGCACAAACTCGATCCCAGGCCGGGAGAGAAGATCCTTCAGGTCGGCACAGAATGCGCCTACTGCACCGCGCTGCTCTGCGAGATCACGAGGAAAGTGTATGTCGCCGACTACCGTCCGAAGGCGTTGGCGCTGGCGAAGGCCCGCATCGCCGTTCTCGGCTACAGTTGGGCGAAGTGGCTGAAGTGCGACGCCTGCAAGGGATGGCCTGAGCAGGGGCCATACGATGCCATCCTCGTGATGTGCGCGGCCGACCAGGTGCCCGATGCCCTCATGCAACAGCTCAAGGTCGGTGGACACATGGTCATCCCGATAGGCCAGGGACCCGAGCAGACGCTCCAGTGTCTGACGAAGATGCCCGACGGCAGGCAGCGGGCCGAAATCGTGAAGCTCCCCAAACCCATGCGTCTTGACCCGATGGTATGCCAGAAGCGGCCCTCGGGTGAGCCTTTCCCAAGGCAGTGACAGAATGACAGCTGGAATAGGGGGGGTGGCGCGCAGCCGCTAGCAGCACGCGCCGACCGCGACATGACATGAACCAGGTGGACTTCCTGATAGTCGTGATCGTGGCTGCGAGCGCGCTTTCCGGGGCTCGACGCGGTGTGATCCGCTCGGCTGGGGATGTTGTTTCCCTCCTGCTTGGGCTTATCGTCGGCGCGGTCGCGTATCCATTGGGCGCTGCTCCCATTCGATGGATCACTGGCGCCTCAGACCCGATGGCCGGCGCGCTCGGGTTCATAGTGGTTTCCGTCCTGACAGTCGCCTTGAGCGGTTGGGGATTCTCCGTCCTGTCGGCGCGCTTCGAGGTGGGAAGACGTCTGAGCAGGATCGGGGGCGCGGCTTTTGGCGCGGCCTTTGGCATCTTCTTCGCGGCGGTCGCGGTCATGGGGTCGGCGCTACTGCCGGGCACAGGCCAGCCGGTGAGCCAATCGCGACTGGCCTCCGCCATCACCTTCCTCGTGCCGCGGCTGCACGAGAACCTCGAATCCGTCGGCATTCCGCTGCCGAAGCTCGTCCGGCTGCCGACCGACTACCGGGAAGAGCTGCATGGCGTCAACCAGGGCCGGCAGTTCCTGCGCGTCAACTTCACCCGCCTCGACGGCGCTATGTGCATCAACTGCCGCACGCCCACAGTGTTCGAGGGCTATCGGTTCTCCCGCGGCACCCTCATGTCACCCCGCTTTCGGTGCCCGAAGTGCGACCGCACCAGCGACGGGTGCCAGACCTTCGAGGGCTTTCATGCGATCTACGGAGCCTGTCCGGCGGAGCTGGCGAAGGAGGGCCTGCAGTTCGACTGCGGGGTGTGGACCAATGGCTGGTGGGTGGTCCCGCATGGCCCATGTCCGGTCTGCGGCAAAGAGTACAGAACAGCGAGGAGTCGCCAGTCGGAAGCTGTTGCGCCGCAGGCGGATGAATCCTGTTCATCTGCGTTCATCTGCGGATGACTCGCCGTTCCCCGCCGCCTCTTCGTCTCGGCGAAGGGAACTCGACTTCCCGACAACGTCGAACAGCCCCTCCTCCGTGCACCACTCCGGGAAAGTTGCGCGCCGCCCGCGCGTGTAGACGCGCAGCAAGCCGATGCCATCCCGGAGCAGAGGCAATGGCTTCTCGAGTGGGCATGGCAGCCACTCGACCCGGCCAAACATCCGGCAGATCAGCGGCCGCGCCGGGTAGACGATGCAGCGGTGCTTTGGCACGTCGTAAAACAGGCAGTGCTCCGTCTCCACGTCCTCGAACCAGGGGACGTGCTTCTCCTGCTCGAGCACGCGCTTAACCTGCCACGGGTCCTGCTCGCGCAGGCAGGCGACGATCTGCTGGAACTCCTGCCTCGTCATCTGGATGCCCGAGGTGCAGCGCAGGCCGCACTCGTGGCACCCGTCGCAGGGATTGCTCGGCCCGCTGTCGCCTGGTCCGGCCTCATTGCGGATGAGATCTCTCATTCGCCGATCACCACCGTATCTTATACCCTTAGCTCTCCGCCCTCAAGAACGTTTGACAACCCCTTGGCCGATTGGTAGAATCACCAAACTCCCCGGGACGGGCTTGTCCCGAGTGAAGCCGACAGGCAACTCGGACCGGCCCGCCCCTCTCGCATCTCCGAGGCGGTTGTCCTGGTTACCGTAGCCATTTCGGCAGGCGGGGCCGGGGTAGATTGGAGGGTCGTCCCTAGTGGTGGAGATCGGTCGCGGACGCAGTGCTCGCCAGACCTTCGGATTTGACGACATCGCCCTGGTGCCGGGCGCGGTCACGCTCGACCCGGAGATGGTTGAGCTGAGCTGTGATCTCGCCGGCATCAGGCTCCAACTCCCGGTGCTCGCCTCTGCGATGGACGCAGTGGTTGATGTCAGGTCCGCGGCTGTGCTGAGCCAACTGGGCGGCCTTGCGGTCCTCCACCTCGAGGGCCTTCAGTGTCGGTACGAAGACGCCGCGCCCGTGCTCGACCGCATTGCCGCCGCACCGGCGGAGGAGGCGGTTGCGGTCATCCGAGAAGCCTACCAGGAGCCCGTGAAGGATGAACTCGTGCTCCGACGCATCGCAGAGCTGCGCGAGGCGGGGGCGAAGGTGGCGGTGTCACCCACCCCCATGACCGCCAGACACGCAGCCGACGTGATCGGAGCCGGGAAGATAGATGCTCTTGTCGTGCAGTCCACCGTCACCACCGCGCGCCATCTCTCCGATCGGTACACCTCGCCTGACTTCCGCGCGCTCGCCAAGATAGTGCAGGCTCCGGTGTTCGTGGGCAACTGCGTCAGCTATGAGGCCGCTCTCGACCTGATGGGAGCGGGAGCGGACGCCATCCTGGTTGGGGTGGGGCCGGGCGCCGCCTGCACCACCAGGCGAGTGCTCGGCATCGGTGTGCCCCAGGTGACTGCCGCCGCGGACTGCGCGGCTGCTCGGGACGAATACCTTCGAGATACCGGGAAACGAGTCCCGGTCATTCTCGATGGCGGTATGCGGGTGGGAGGCGACATCGCGAAGGCGATCGCCGCCGGCGCAGACGCGGTGATGATCGGCTCCCCGCTGGCAGGGGCGGAAGAGGCGCCCGGCCGCGGCTACCACTGGGGGATGGCCACCTCAGCGGCAGGGCTGCCCCGCGGCACCCGTATCAAGGTCGGAATCGTTGGCCCCATGAAGGAGATACTGCTCGGTCCGGCCCGCAAGGACGACGGCACCATGAACCTCTTCGGCGCGCTGCGCCTCTCCATGGCCTCGTGCGGAGCGCGGACCCTCGCCGAGATGCAGCAGGCCGAGATCGTCGTCGCTCCCGCGCTGTCCACCGAGGGCAAGGCCGTGCAGCGGGCGCAGGGCGTCGGGGGCACGAGGTAGAAAGACAGGAGCTAGGGGCGGGCTTGCGGTCTACGGTTGACGATATGCGGTTGACAGCGGAGGCCGGCCTAGAATCCGCAAACCGTAAACTGTAAACCGTAAACTGCCGTTGCGGCATCCCCAGCCCCTGGCGTTGGTGCGATGGCTAGAAACACATCAACCGATCCGCAGGAACTCGTCCTCGTTCTGGACTTCGGCGCGCAGTATGGGCAGTTGATTGCCCGCCGCATCCGCGAGTGTCACGTCTACTGCGAGATCCTGCCCTACGACACCCCAACCGAGCGGATCCTGGCGCGCCGCCCCAAGGGCATCGTCTTCTCCGGTGGGCCGAGCAGCGTCTACGACCAAGGCGCTCCTCTGTGCGATCCCGCTCTCTTCGAGTCAGGCATCCCAATCCTGGGCATCTGCTATGGGATGCAGC
>Ga0315285_10005916_pt1 | contig 12585 bp, 13 predicted proteins | sample YL17G09_36_MG_FD_203698 | JGI IMG/M metagenome (GOLD analysis project Ga0315285, IMG submission 203698) | Sediment microbial communities from Yellowstone Lake, YNP, Wyoming, USA - YL17G09_36 | ecosystem: Environmental > Aquatic > Freshwater > Lake > Sediment | place: USA: Wyoming | collected... | reverse complement strand
CAGGGTTCTTGGCGGCCTGGGGATTATTTCGGTTGTAGTGTCCATCCTTGCGATGAAGATTCTGCGGCTCAAAATGATCTATTATGAGGTCACGCCGGAGAGGATCGAGTGGAGCAGGGGTATTCTCGACCGACGAGTTGACAATCTGGATATGTTCCGGGTCATCGACTTGAAGCTTCGCAGGAGCCCGCTGGACTGCATTTTGGGGGTGGGGACGGTCGGTTTGGTAACGACGGACAAGACGGACCCGAAGTTCAAATTCGAGAAGGTGCGGGATTGCCGGCTGCTCTACGACGCCATCAAGAAGGCCAGCCTCGATGCCGACAGACGCACGGGAGTGGTCCACCTCGAATAACGAACTGCCGATGCCGCCTCGGCGCTCCAATGCTTGATGTCCCGGAAAGCAGCGTTGCAGGAATACATCCTCTTTTGTTCGCGGTGCAGCGGCGGAGCTCAGGTTACGTGCCGTTCATGTCTGAGCAGTCTGGCCTTCAACTCTGTTCCTCCGGGCGCTGAGAATCCGCCGAGTTTGCCGTTGGCGCACAGGACCCTGTGGCAGGGGATTATCAACGGCAGAGGGTTTCGTGCGAGGGCATTTGCGACGGCGCGGGCGGCTGCAGGTCGGCCGAGCTTCTTTGCCAATTGGCTATAGGTCGTTGTGCGGCCGAATTGCAGTTGTCGGCAGCCTGTCAGGACTGCCGCCCGGAAGGGTGTCAATCCAGTCAGGTCGAGGGGGATATCGGGGCCGAATTCGGTGGTCTCGGCGTCGAAATACGCGCATATTCTTTTCTGAACCGGTTTGAAGAGTGTTCTATCAAGCCGGGCGGCGGGAAGGTCGTTTAGCAGGCGGGCCTTGATTTCTTCGTATCCCGGGCCGGGCAGACAGGTGCGCAAAAGGGCTTTGGGGGTGGCGGCAAGGCCGGAATAGCCCCATTTGGTTGGGAAAATCGCGTATTTTATAGGTCCTTGCATTTTTTCCAGAAATATGTGCCGTCAAATCACTTCTAACGAGCCAAATTCGTTGACGCAAGGGCAAAATTCTGTTAGATATATTGGTTTTGGCAAAAATCGAGCGCAGGCTGCCCGCAGCGAAGGAATTGAAGCGAATGAGTGCGAAGCCGCAGCGAAGTATTCGAAACTCAGTCAGGTGGTTCGTGAGTTTTGCAGCGGTAGTGTACGCATGAGTTCGGGTTTTGGGCTGATTTGATTATGTCTGTTGAAGAGTTGAGAAAGAAGATAGACGACCTTGACAACCAGCTTGTGGAGCTACTTAACGAGCGCGCGCGGGTGGTCGTTGAGATAGGTAAGCTAAAGAGCAAGACTGCCAGACCGGTTTATTCGCCTGACCGGGAGAAGCAGGTTTTCGAGAGGATAGCGCGAGCCAACAAGGGTCCGCTCCCGGATAAGTGTCTGGTGGCGATTTGGCGGGAGCTGATGAGCGGGTCGTTTGTGCTTGAGAGGCCCCTGCGCATCGGATATCTGGGTCCGCAGGGCAGTTTCAGCCACACTGCGGCCATGCTCAAGTTCGGTCAGAGTGTTGAATATGAGCCGGTTGCGGACATTACGAGCATCTTCGAGGAGGTGAGCAAGGGTCACTGCGATTTGGGTCTTGCGCCGGTGGAAAACACTATGGGCGGGGGTGTTATAGAGACGCTTGACGCCCTGATAGACTCGGATGTCAAGGTCTGCGCCGAGGTGTTGATGGCGATACATCACAATCTTATGGCCAACTGCCCGCTTGAGGAGATTGAGAAGATATATTCCAAGCCTGAGGTCTTTGCGCAGTGCCGAAGCTGGCTGAGCGCGACTTTCAAAGGGACTCAGACTGTGCCCGTTGCCTCGACGGCCAAGGCGGCGCAAATGGCCGCCGGCGAGCCCAGGGCCGCCGCCATTGGTTCAACGGCGGCCGCAGAGCTGTACGGGCTCAGGATTGTCTGCGAGAATATCGAGGACATAACGAACAACATAACGCGGTTCCTCGTAATCGGGCGGGAGGACGCCAAGCCGACCGGCGAAGACAAGACCGCGATACTTTTCAGCACCGCCCACAAGGCAGGCGCGCTGGCGGACGTGCTGAACGTCTTCAAGCAGCACAATATCAATCTGACCAATATCGAGTCCAGGCCAAGCAGGAAGAGGCAGTGGGAATACTATTTCTTTATGGATTTCCTGGGCCACAGGACGGATGAACACGTCAGGAAGGGACTGGAAGAGGCCGGCAAGCACTGCCTGCAGTTGTCGATATTAGGCAGTTTCCCGAGGGCGATAGAACTGCTTTGATTGAGGTGATTGCCCGCTGTCTCCAGGATGGCGGTGGCCATTTTCGGTTTGTGAGTTTACAGGTTTGGTTTATGTGCGAGGCAACGTAATCAGGGGATTCTTATGAGAAAACCGTTTGTGGCGGGCAACTGGAAAATGAATACTGACAGCCGCAGCAGTTTAGGGCTGGCTAAGGGGATAGCTGACGGTTCAGCCGAGTTGGCTGGTCAAGGTGTCGATGTGGCGGTCTGTCCGCCTTATGTCTATCTTCAGGCTGTGGCCCGTGCGGTCAGCTCGTCGAGCGTCGCGATCGGCGCCCAGGATGTCTATTACCAGGCCAAGGGCGCTTTTACCGGTGAGATCAGCGCCTCGATGCTCAAAGACATCGGCTGCACTTACGCCTTGTGCGGCCATTCGGAGCGTCGGCACGTCATTGGCGAGACGGACGAGCTGATAAACAGGAAGGTTACGGCTGCTATAGTGGGCGGCCTTTTGCCGATATTGTGTGTAGGCGAATTGCAGTCCGAGCGCGAGGCCGGACAAACCGAGGAGGTGGTGACTCGGCACATAAGGAAAGGTCTGGCCGGCCTGAGCGCCGAGAAGGCCTCCGCGGTGACGGTTGCATACGAGCCGGTATGGGCAATCGGGACCGGTCTGACGGCCACGCCGCAGCAGGCCCAGGAGGTGCACGAGTTCATACGAGGGCTTCTTGCCGAGATTTACGACGGGCAGTTGGCCGATGAGATTCGCATTCTGTACGGCGGCTCGGTGAAGGCGGACAACGCTGCGGATCTGATGGGTCGGGCGGATATCGACGGGGTGCTCGTCGGCGGGGCAAGTTTGAAGGTTGATGATTTTGTTGCGATAATTGAGGCGGCGGTGTAGTTTCGGTCGGGTCCGGCGCTTTATTGAGAGTTGAGACAATTTACGGGGAACTGATATGATAGCTCTTCCATTTTTGTCGGTAAGTTTCATTATGAGCATCGTGGCGGTGCTGTTCATTGTCGGCTGCCTGATTCTGATCCTGGTGATTCTGATTCAGAAAGGCCGGGGCGGCGGCTTGAGTGCGGCGTTTGGCGGCGGCGGAGCCAGCTCGATCTTAGGGTCGAAAACGGGCGACTTTCTGACCTGGCTGACAATAGTGCTTGTGGGGGTCTTTCTGACGCTCGCGGTTGTTATGGCCAAATTCTACAAGCCGGAAGTAAGCGATTTCGGCGGCGGGCCGGCCCAGCAAAACCAGCCTGCAGGCACGGGACAAGGCGCCCCGGTTGAGGGTGAGGCCACAACGACCGGCGATACAAACTCCGCCAGCGGCGCATCTTCCTCCGGCGGCTGATGACGATGCCACGGGGCGGAACGGAACGGCCGGGCGCAGGCTGAGGATTTAGGCTGAGAGTACAACGATATGTTAAACAGTATGACTGGGTATGGCGAGGCGCAGGGCGAGACCGACGGCATCAACTATGCCGTTGAGGTCAAAGCCGTCAATAATCGCTACCTCAAGACCATCGTGAAGCTGCCGGACATCCTGGCGTTTCTCGAAGAGAATATCGAGCGGCTGCTGAGGGACAATCTCGCGCGCGGAACGGTGAATTACGTGCTTCGGTGCAAGGATGTCTCGGCCAATACGCTGTTCGACATTGACGAGTCCGCGCTGCAGGCGATAGTGGAGAAGCTCGGGCGCATCAAGCCCTCGGCAGAGATGGCCATGTTCATTGATATCGGCAGCCTGTTGAATCTGCCCGGGATTATTCGTCCGATGCAGCCGGATGAAGAGGCAGCCGAGCGAATGAAGCTGGCAATCCTGAAAACCAGCGAGGAGGCGATAGACCGGCTCAAGGAGATGCGGGCCGCCGAAGGGGCCGCGCTTGAAGCTGATTTGAACGAGAACTGCAGCCAGATACAGGAAAGTCTCGGTCATATACGCGGGCGCAGCAGTGTTGTTGTGCAGGAATATGCGAGGAAACTAAAGAAACGAGTCGATGACCTGCTGGCGCACGCCGAGTTGAAACTGGACGAGGAAGCCCTTGCCCGAGAGGTGGCGATTCTCGCCGACCGGTCGGACATATCCGAGGAGATAGCCCGCCTGGATTCGCATCTGCAGCAGTTCGCCACGGCCTGCGGGGGCGATGACCAGGCCGGGCGCAGGCTCGACTTCATCAGCCAGGAGATGCTCAGAGAGGCGAACACGATTGCGAGCAAGTCCTCGGATGCGGAAATCACTCGCACGGTGGTCGATATAAAGTGCCGGGTGGACCGGATAAAAGAACAAGTTCAAAACATAGAGTGAACGGGCGTCGGACGGAAAGTGATGAGTTTCGTATTCGTTGAGAGACGGCTGGAATGAACCGGAGAAGCAATGCACAGGGCGGGATAGTGATAATCAGCGGCCCATCGGGCGTGGGCAAGAGCACTATCTGCAGGAAGCTGGTCGAGCGCTTGGATAACGCTTACCTTAGCGTCTCGGTTACGACGCGGCTGAAAAGCGACCGCGAGGTGGACGGCAAAGATTACCGGTTTGTCTCGGAAGAGGAGTTTCGCCGGCGCATCGACAAGGGGCTGCTTCTTGAACATGCCGAGGTGTTCGGAAATATGTACGGCACTCCGGCAGACAAGGTCGAAGAGGCGCTCGAGGCGGGCAAGACGGTAATTCTCGAGATCGACGTGCAGGGCGGCAAGCAGGTAAAGGCTCGCTTCCACGATGCGGTGATGATTTTTATTCTGCCGCCCAGCGCCAGGGTTCTGGCCGAGCGGCTCAACAACAGGGGCAGGGACGACGGAGAAGTCGCCGAACTGAGACTCGACGGGGCAAGCGGCGAGATAGCCGCGGCCTGGCAGCAGTACAAACACATGGTCATAAATGATGATTTGCACCAGGCGGTGGATGAGTGCGTGCAAATTATCGAAAACGCCAAGAGCAATTCATAGAAAAAAGAAGATAAGAAAGACGAGATACGAAAGATGATAGACGAACTCAAGAGCGATCGATTAGTCAAGAAGATTGGCGGCAGGTTCAGGTTGACGGCTTTGGTGCAAAAACGCCTGGGTGAGCTGTTGCAGGGTGCCCGGCCTCTGATCGACGACGTCCAGAACAAAACGATGCTTGAAATCGTTGTCCAGGAGATTCTGCAGGATAAGATCACGGCCGAAGGGTCTCCGCTCGACAATAAGCCGCGAAGCGGTTATGTGGAATCAGGCGGCAGGGACTGAAAGGAACAGGAAAAACCAAAGCAGGTAGCGTGGAGAGCCTGATGTGCGGGCCTAGTTGGCCCTGTGCCGTCGGCTGCGTTTTGAGCTGTCTGGTTTGCGTTTTTCTGATTTGCTTGAATCGGCAATGCCCAAGAAAAAGATAAATCCCGACGGCGTGAAAGACAGCAGCCGGTCCACGATTCGAGGGGCGAAGCCCAACATCCTGTTGGGCGTCAGCGGCGGCGTGGCCGCGTACAAGGCGGTCGATCTTGCCAGTAAGCTGGCCGCGCTTGGGGCGGCCGTCAAGACGGTAATGACGCAGAACGCCTGCCGGTTCGTGGGGCCGAAGAGCTTTGAGGCGGTGACGTGCTCAGCCGTTTTTACGAGCTTGTGGGGCCCGCCCGAAGACCACAGGAGCACGCACATTGCCCTTGTCGATTGGGCGCAAGTAATTGTGGTGGCGCCCGCGACGGCCAACATCATCGGCAAGGCGGCAAACGGCATCTGCGACGACTTGCTCAGCACGACCCTCTGTGCATCCTCGGCAAGGCCCGTATTGCTGGCCCCGGCGATGAACCTCAATATGTGGAACAGCCCTGCCGTGCGGAGGAACGTCCAGTTTTTGAGAGAGGCGGGCTTTGAGCTGATAGGTCCGGTCGAGGGCAGGCTGGCGGACGGGACGGTGGGCGTGGGCAGGATGGCCGAGCCGCAGGAAATCCTCGTGGCGATTGAAAAGATGTTGTTGCAGAAGCGACGCGACAGAGAATAAGAATCCGGCAAGAAAATGCACTTCCTTATCACAGCAGGCGGGACGCGGGAATATATTGACCCTGTGCGTTTTATCTCCAATGCGAGCAGCGGCAAGATGGGTTACGCGCTCGCCCGTGCTGCGCTGAAGGCGGGCCACAAAGTGACGTTGGTGACGGCGCCGACGGCCCTGCGTGAGCCGAGTGGCGCCGAAGTGGTCGAAGTCGAAACCGCCGGCGAGATGTTTGAGGCGGTCAAGGAGTGTTTTGCCCGGTGCGATTGCCTGATTATGGCCGCAGCCGTGGCCGACTACACACCTGCCCGGCCCGCCAAAACGAAAATCAAAAAGAGCGGCAAGGCCCTGACCCTCAGACTGAAACCCACAACGGACATCCTAAGATGGGCGGGAAGGCACAAAGCGAAGGGCCAAATCGTCGTGGGCTTTGCCTTAGAGGATAAGGCCCTGCGCCCCCGCGCCGAAAGGAAGATGCGGGAGAAGAACCTCGATATGATAGTCGCCAACGCCCCCGCCGCTATCGGTTCGGACAAGTCCACTGTCGAGACGTATCTTCCGACCTGCGGCTGGACCAAGGTCCAAAATGCGAGCAAAAATACAATAGCCGCAAAGATTATCACTCTGATAGTTATGTATCTTTGATGCCGAGGTCGTCTTTTGTCAGTATGCTCTCGAATTTGTAGCCGGCCTGCGTGATGTTCTCTTCGGCGCCTTGCTTGCGGTCTATTACGGCGACAATCTTTTTGACCTTTGCGCCGGCCTCGGTGATGACTTTGGCCGCCTCGATGACCTGTCCGCCGGTGGTGGCGATATCCTCGACGAGCAGCACCACGTCGCCCTTTTTCAGCGCGCCCTCGACCATTTTGCCCGTGCCGTAGCCCTTTTTGCTGTTGCGAATGATTACCCAGTTCTTGCCCGTCTCCATCGCCGTAGCCGCCGCCAGCGCCACCCCGCCCAGTTCGGCCCCGGCGATGAGGGTGACATCGCCGCCGATGTGCTTGGCGAATTCGACGCCCAGCGCCTTTAGTATGTCCGGGCAGGTCTCGAAAAGGTACTTGTCGAGGTAATACTTGCTCCGCTTGCCGCTGCGAAGAACAAAATCGCCCTCCAGATACGCCGTCTGCTTTATACGCTTTATCAGCTCTTCTCTGGTCATTTTCATTTTCCTTTTCGCCACAAAGACACTAAGTCGCCAAGATTATGAGGTGTTTGTTCCGTATAGTGTGCAACAGGACACCGGTCGCCTGCCGGGCAAATCCATTTCTTTCAGTTTCTTTGTGCCTTCGTGCCTTGGCGGCTGTTTTTTAGACGTTGAGATCCACCTTTCTGGTTAGTTCCTTGCGGTATTTTTTGCGGATGGGCGTCACGATGTCCCTTACGAATTCATCGACCTGCTGCGGCGCCCTGCCGACGTAGCTTTTCGAGTCAAGGACCTTGTCGAAACCGACTTTGGCAAAGGCCATATCCGCTTTGAGCCGACCGATCAAATCGTTGGGTCTGCCGAACCTTTTGACCTGCGCCGCCGCGGCGTGCGAGTGGAGGCGTATTCTCTCGTGCAGTTCCTGGCGGTTTCCGCCGGCCCTTACCGCCGCCATAAGGATATTCTCGGTGGCCATAAAGGGCAGCTCGGCGGCGACGTGGGCCGCTATCACGTTGGGATAGACAACTATGCCGTCTGTGACGTTGATGAGTATCTCCAAAATGCCGTCAACCGCCAGGAACGCCTCCGGGATCACGATTCTCCTGTTGGCCGAGTCGTCGAGCGTCCGCTCGAACCACTGCTCGGATGCCGTCATAGCCGGGCTCGACGCCAGGCTAAGCACAAATCTGCTAAGCGCGGTTGTCCTTTCGCAGCGCATCGGGTTTCTTTTGTAGGCCATTGCCGATGATCCGATCTGCGATTCTTCAAAAGGCTCCTCCATCTCCTTGAGATTCGCCAGCAGGCGAATGTCGTTGCAGAGCTTGTGCGCGGATTGCGCGACCGAGGCCAGGGCGTTTACTACAAGGGTGTCGATCTTTCGCTGGTACGTCTGGCCGGTGACTACGCAGGTCTGTTTGAAGCCGAACGCCGCCGCCACCGCCTTGTCCAATTGCTTGACTTTGCTGTGGCTGCCGTCGAAGAGCGCCAGGAACGAGGCCTGCGTGCCGGTCGTGCCCTTGACGCCTCTAAAAGGCAGCGTCTCGAGGCGGTGCTCGATTTCGGCAAGGTCCATCGCAAATTCGTAGCACCACAGCGTCGCCCTCTTGCCGACGGTGGTCAACTGGGCAGGCTGAAAGTGCGTGAAGCCCAGGGTCGGCAGGTCGCGGTGCTTCTTGGCGAATTTGGCCAGCAGGTTTATCACTGCCGCAAGTTTGGCCGCAATGATCTCGAGCGCCTCGCGCATAATTATCAGATCGGCGTTGTCGCCGACGTAGCAGCTTGTAGCGCCGAGGTGGATTATCGGTGCGGCCTTGGGCGCGACGGCGGCAAAGGCGTGGATGTGCGCCATAACATCGTGCCGGAATTCCTTCTCAAAGCGCGCCGCCTTCTTGAAATCGATATCGTCAAGATGCCTTGCCATTTGCTTTATCTGGCCCTGTGTTATATCCAGGCCGAGCTTCATCTGCGCCTTGGCCAGCTCCAGCCAGAGCCTTCGCCACGTGCTGAACTTCTTCTGCGCGCCGAAAAGCTCAGCCATTTCCCGTGAAGCATTCCGCTCAACAAGCGGACTTTGATAGACTATGCACCCGTTTGCAAGGTCCTTTGCCATATTGAAATCCCACACCGATGCTATTTCAGTTTTGCCTGCCTTTTGTACGCTGCCACAACGGCTTTCCTGATATCAGGCTCTCCAGCGATGCCTTGAAGTCGTCGGTATTTTCCAGATTCTGCGCCAGTTTCTCAAGTTGGGCTTTGAGCTTCTCCATATAGCTGTCTTCTTATCTCTGTGCCGGTAAGTAATCGAACAGGTTGTCGGACGCCGGCTTCGCGTTCTGCGCCGTGCCTGTCCGGCTCCGGCTCTCTTGGTCCCATTCGACGTCAACTTCAGGGAATGGGCTGTTGAATTGCCACCCAGTCTTGCCTGTCCGCCTGTAGCGCTCCAGCCTTCGTATGCTGATCTCGGCGAAGACAGGATCGACATCCGACGTAAAGCACCTTCGACCCAGCCTCTCACAGGCCAGCAGCGTAGTCCCCGAATGGGCGAAAAAGTCCACAACCAGATCGTCAGATCCCGAACTGGCTGAGACGATTCTCTCGGTTGCTTTGAGAGGTTTCTGCGCGTAACATCCGGGAACGTTCTCCTCCATCCTGTAAAATACCTGCTGAACGTCCACCCATACGTTTCCCGCCCTGATGTTTCTTGATTTACTTCGCTCCGAGTTCTCGGTCATCTGCCCGTTGACTTCCTTATAATATCCTCTCAAGATCTTTGGTATGTCGGTGTATTCGGCTTCGACGTTGAATGTTGGCTCACCCTTGACATAGTACAGAAGTTCTTGTCTGACCGCCATCCAGTTCTTCTGCGTGCCGTAGCCTCTCTGATTTCGCATTGTAATAAAGCTGCGAGTCTTCAGTTCTGTGAATTCTCTCATCATAACCATAAAGTCGGCAAGCGGTTGAAATCCCGCGTTCTGATCGGCGCCGAGCCAGACGTAGAAGCTCGCGTCGTCCTTTAACACATTACAGGTAGCGCCAACCCACTTCCTGCTCCACTCTAAATAGTCTTTGACCGACGTCTGGCCCAGGTTGACGCTGTTCGTATTGCCGACCACCAGATTATATGGCGGATCCTGAACCGCCAGGGATGAATCTTCGGCAGCCATTAGCTCTGCAATCGCATCTTTGTCTGCTGCGTCAAGACAGGCGATCCGATGTCCTCTCACCGTGTCCTGCCAAATCTGACCTTCTCTCAGGCGACAATGAGGAAGCAATGCAGACCTGATGTCTTCGCAGCCGTCGATTCGTTTGAGCTTTTCTTTTGCCATAGCGTGCCCCTGTGATTAGTTGCTATGTAATTCTTGCCTGGCGTTCGGCCAGGAGTATCTCAATTTCTTTAATGTCTTCTTCGCTAAGGCTCCAGTCTCCGGCCGGCGCCGTCTCTTCGATTTGGGCCGGTCTGCGGGCGCCGACTATGGCGGCGGTGATTTCGCTTCGACGAAGCACCCAGCTTATCGCCAATTGCGCGCAGGTTCGGCCGTTCCGCCCGGCGATCACTTTCAATTCCTCGACAAGCTCCATCGTCGTGCTGAACTGTGGCTCCTGGAAATCAGGATTTCTCCTTCGATGGTCGTCCACAGCCAGCTCCGCGAGGCGCTCAGTGCTGAACTTGCCGGTCAGAAGGCCTCTTTGCATGGGGCTGTACGCGACGACGCCGATATTGTTGGCGGCGCAATAGCCGAGCAGTTCGTCCTCCGCTTCCCGATGGAGCATGCTATAGGGCGGCTGAAGCGAGACCGGCTCGTGAATCCTGCGGATTCGGTCGAGGTGTTCGACTGCAAAGTTGGAGACGCCCAGATACCGAACCTTGCCCTGTTCCTTGAGCCTGACCATTTCATCCCAGGCCTCCTCGACGTCCTCATCCGGGTCGGGCCAGTGCATCTGGTAGAGGTCTATTACGTCGATGCCGAGCCTTCTAAGGCTCTCGTGGCATTCCTTGCGGATGCTTTCTTTCTTGAGGCAGGTTACTTTTTCTTTCCTTTCATTCCAGAGAATTCCGCATTTCGTCGCTATGAGCGGCTTTGCGCCGGTCCGCCTGAGGGCCTGGCCGATAAGCTCTTCGGAATGGCCCAGCCCGTATGCCGGGGCCGTGTCTATCCAGTTTATGCCCATATCGAGGGCCTTGATGATCGCGGCGATTGCTTCATCGTCGTCCTGCGGCCCCCACCCGAACTGCCAGGGCCCGCCCATCGCCCAGGTGCCCAAGCCGACGGTCGTCAACTCCAGTTCCGTATTGCCCAGCTTCCTTGTCTGCATGATCTTCGCTCCGGGAAAATCAATCTCGGCAATAGGATATTACGATCGCGAAGGTTTTTCAATAGACAATACTTTTGTGCTTCTACCCGAACCGGCATTTTGCTATATATAGGCGAGCTTAACACCTGGTTCGAGCAAATATGAAGAAAAGCGGCTTAACTCAGAGGGTTCTTCTTGGCCTGTTGCTGGTATTGCTGTCGGTCTTTTTCTACACCCTGCACTACGCGCTTTTTAGAGATGCTCATCACATCTTCCTTTACCTGGTTGGCGATATTGCATTTGTATTCGTAGAGGTGCTGCTCGTTACGCTGATTATTCAACATCTATTGAGCGAGAGAGAAAAGCGGTCGATGCTGCGCAAGCTCAATATGGTCATTGGGGCCTTTTTCAGCGAGGTCGGCACGCCTTTGTTGGAGTATTTCCGGGCCTTCGACGCGAATGCCGGCGAGCTTTCCAGCCTTATGATTGTTGATGATAGCTGGTCGCCGGAGCACTTCGACCAGATGAAAAAGTCGCTCAAAAATCACAATTTCAAGATCGACGCCCGCGCCGGCAACCTCGAGGGGCTGGCGAAGTTCATCGTCGGCAAAAGAGTCTTTCTGCTGGGCCTGCTTGAGAACCCGAATCTATTGGAGCACGAGTCATTTACGGAGCTTCTCTGGGCGGTTTTTCATTTGTCGGACGAGCTGTCGCACAGGAAGGACGTCAAGAACCTCCCCGAAAGTGATTTCAGCCACCTCGCCGGCGATATCAAGAGGGCGCATCATCTCCTCGTGCGCGAATGGCTGGCGCACATGGAGCACCTCAAAAACGAGTATCCATACCCGTTTTCCCTTGCCGTGCGAACGAACCTCTTCGATCCGAACGCTTCTGCCGAGGTGCGGTAGTCGTCAGTGATAGCCGGCGCCGGGATAGAGCAGGTTCACCGCACGGAGCCACACGGGGTCCAGGACAAAGCCCACAACGTTCCAGGCGACAATCAGGCCGACGATCCTGAAGCCCGGCTGGTGAACAACCTCACAGTATCGATCGGCGGCGCTGTCGCTGAGGAAGAGCACCAGAACGCCACTGCCGTCGAGCGGCGGCAGCGGCATCAGGTTGAAAACGAAAAGGATCAGATTTAGTGAAAACCAGATACTCACCACCGTTGCGGCGGCGTTTATCCAGCCGGGCGATTCGCCTACTGTGACCTGCACAAATTCCACTGTCTCGGGCTGGTGAAAGACGCCCAGAAGCATCCCGCCGCGGATTGCCAACGCCGCTATCGCCGCGAGAATCAGGTTGGCTGCCGGCCCCGCCAACGCCATCCAGGCGGCCTTGCGCCGGTTGTGCTGCGCCCAGTATGGATCGACCGGCGCACTGGCCCAGCCGAGCATCCATCCAAAAACGGCGTAGGACAGTATCGGCAGGATTATCGTGC
>Ga0315285_10005913_pt1 | contig 12588 bp, 2 predicted proteins | sample YL17G09_36_MG_FD_203698 | JGI IMG/M metagenome (GOLD analysis project Ga0315285, IMG submission 203698) | Sediment microbial communities from Yellowstone Lake, YNP, Wyoming, USA - YL17G09_36 | ecosystem: Environmental > Aquatic > Freshwater > Lake > Sediment | place: USA: Wyoming | collected... | reverse complement strand
CGTTGAGACCGGTGGCAGGTAGGTTGCCTCCGAATTTGAAGTTGGGAGTGCGGGCCCCCACGTTCACGAGAATCGGGATCGTAATCTCGTGCTTGTTCGTCGAGTCGTAGACATAGACCGCACCCTCATAGGATCCCATCGCCATGTCTGCGGGCGTCTGGATAGATGCGGTGACTGTCGTGCTGCCTCCCACGTTCAGGCTGATGCTCGTCTTGTCCAGCGACAGGATGCTCCACGGCACCCTTTGGAAGAAGTCGACGTTGAACGTCCACTCCAGGTTCGATCTCCCGCAAGCATCGTTCTCAAGGTGGCGTTTCAGCTGGATCACCAGCGCGTCGTGCAGCTCAGTACCGGGCCTGTGCACCCGCGCCTCGAGTACATTGGCGGTGTGATCCAACATGTCTATGGTATTCAGTTCGTTCACCCAAGTCAGGCTGGGATGCCCGTAACCGAACGGATCCATCGTCCAATCCATGAGGGTCATATCGTAGCAGTACAGATTCGTGAAGCCATCGACGCCGGAGGGCACTATGAGATTGTTGAAGGGTCCGTACGCCGTGACCTGGACGTTCTCGGAGTCGTCCCAAATTTGCTGGGGCAGCGGCGGCGCGATCATCGTGAAGCCTGGCGGGAAAGTGCTCAAGTCTTCGACAAAAACGCCAGACCTATTCACCCACAAGAAGATGTCATTCAAGTTCCTCAACGTGGTCTTGTTGGTGAAGACATATCCATCCCACTTCGTGAGCATCTCTCCGCTGAGGCTGAGACTGACAATCTTAGTGTCTCTGTTCTCAACCGTGAAGGTGGTCTGGTCGCCATCGCCGGGGAACAGGAGCTTCGTGAACGAGTCCGGCTTGGACGACTTGTAGCGCCCTGGGACCCAACTTGGCGGGGAAACGAACACACTCGCCTTATCCTTGCTGCCAAGCAGCAGTTGCATGGATCTGCTCGCGTTGAGGAAACCTGCGCCCTGGAGCAGGATGTCATAACCCAGATTCTCAGCGCCGGACATCAAATAGTTCCTGATGTCGCTCGCCGTCAGATTGCGGCCGATTCTCTCAGCGGCGTCCATCAATAGGACCGCCACGCCCGCCGCAACTGCCGCGGATATCTCGGATCCTGAGTTACCTCTATCGGTCAGCGCTTCCGTGCCGTCAGAGCGGAATATTATGGGCTCGTCATAAGCGGTATTGCCTATCGCCACGAAGTCAGGTTTCGGAAAACCCGAGACAGTCGGGCCACGTGAAGATCTGAAAGCGATGTTGTTGTAGTGAATGCTGGTGCCTTCAACGGTCGTCATCGAGCCGTCGACGGTTCTTCCGACGGTGATGATCCCTGGACTCGCTGCTGGTGATGCGACCGATCCGTAGCCGAAGCCCTCCTCGCCGGCAGGACCGAAGAAGACTGTCCGACCCTGTGCGTAGCTGGTCGAGAGGTAGTCCGCAGTCCTCGAGTAGACGTCGTATCCGTCGTCCTTCGTTCTGGGATACTCGAATGGATTGAGGACTATCTGAGCCTCGTCGCCGGTTGCGGGCGACTTGTCGTATCCTTCAACTGCAAAGTACCAGGAGGAGATGATGTCATCGAGGGCGTTCACGATGGGTATGAGTTTCACTCCGGGCGCAATCCCTTTCATTCTAGCGGAATCGATCCGGCCTCTGGAAGCGATTATCGAGGCGATTTCGGTGCCATGAGTCAGCGGGTAGTTCGTGTCGGGATCCATCCTGAACTCGCCGGCGAAAGCAACGAGTTCGCCGTTCCCCGGTTTCTTGAGATTCGTAATGCCATTCAGCTCCCTGAATCGTTCGGAGTACGGGATATTATTGACGCCGTCTGAAACAAAGTAGATCATGCCCGCAGAGATGTCGGGCGTGGAATCGATTGTGCCTGCTTGATTGCACGTCGCAACCGGGTGACTCTTGTCAACCCAGACATCCCGGGAATCGAAGATATGGTTGGATTCACAAGTGTTCCTATCCATGTCCAGATAGACTCGCTCGTAGGTGCCGTTCTGATTGGGATCAACCACGAGCAAGCCCAGAGAACCGAACAGCTGAGCGAGTTTCTGGGATGGATGATAGCCGAAATGGTAGTCGCTGCTGTTAGAATGAATAGCGGCGGTATCGACCTTGTAGTACGTCACAGGAACATACTGGAAAGCGCTGAGAGGCGTCTCAACGGGAGTGAAGTCTATGGCCGGACGCGAAGGATCGGCGGTCCCCCCGTCGGTCTTCCCATTCCCGTCGATGTCGAATACCGTGCCATCTTGAGGGACCGAGTCTTGGGCATGGCTTTTATTCACAACGGTCTTATTCGCCACTGAGAACAACTCTACGGAAATGCCAGATGGGTTTCCCAGGATGGAAGTTGGCACGCCGAGCTCGACGAATAGCTCGTCCACACCGAAGAACGCTTGAGTGCCGTTTATCGGCGGCTTGGTGACCTCGTTGCCCTGACTCCAACTCGAGGTCGTGTCATTCCACGAGTAGAATGTGCCGTTGTGGACGACCTTAACATACTTCAGGTCCTTCATGCTGTAGTTCAGACCCGCGTCAATCATTACCGCGAAATCAGGCTTGTTGGCGACCAGAACTTTCTTGACGTTCCCCGATGTGCCAAGGATTCTGGCGGAGAGGTCTAGGGAGGCCGTGACCAAATCGCCTGAATCTGTCCAGTCGACGGCGTAGGTCGACCGATTTAGGTCGAAGTATCCTAGTGAGGTTCCATTGTAATCCCAGATTCTCACTGAAGCTTTGGGTGGTTGTCCGATAGACCTCGAGACTGTCGCGAACTTCCAAGGCGCGGTTTTCGTCCAAGCCGATGCATAGACCCAGTAGCCGTGAGCCGTCGAGATATTCAGAGGCGTTGTGCTTGGCGGTTCCCATAACCTGACGCTGTTATCCTTGGATGTCGAGACTATCCGCTTCCCGTCGGGCGACCATGTGACGCTCAGAATGGGTTGGGTGTGCGTGCCCGGTGCACTTGTCGTGCTATTCCAGAGTGCGATTGCGTTTGGCGGAGGAGGGCCCGGCGTCACCAGATTAGTCGCGTTCAGTCTGTAGATTCTCACCGTGGGGTATAAGCTGGCACCAAAATTGTCAGCGTTCACAACCACTTCAGGCGGTGACGGATTGGTCGGGTTGTAAGCAATGCTCCTGATTATCCCCCCGGTCGCCGCACCCATGTTACCAACAAGGGTGCCCGTCGACGAATCATAGACGTTGACCCGTGTATTGGCGGCCACGGCTATCCTCGTCCCATCAGGCGAAAAGGCAATCGACGATGAATAACGCTCGTCTGGCGGTGCGATATTCATCGTCTGCGGGATGACGGCGGGAGGCCAAGCTTGTTTGCCGGTCTGCGTGTCCCACAGGTACAGCTTGAGCGAATCCCTGCTGGCAAGATACCTACTGTTGGGAGACCATGCAAGGCTGTAGGGGTACGCGGAATGGCCGGTGAAGTCGAAAAGGCGGGTCCCATCCAGTCTCCAAATCTTCGCGTGGCCGTCACTGGATGTTGTTGCTATCATCGTGCCATCGGGACTGACGCAGACATCCGATACTGCAATGTCGTCCGTTCCGAAGCCGGAGTGTGTTGTGTTCGTGTTGACCAGCTTCCCTTCTGGAACTGTCGTCGTCCCACTCGTCTCATTGTCCACGTCAATCATCAAACCATAGGTTATGTTGGTATTCAGATTCTGAGTGATCGGCCATCCGAAATACCAGAATTTCTCGTCATGAGTGACGTACAGGTTCGTGAGATCATATTCCATCTTGGGGCCGTCCACAGTACCCGTGCCTATGCCTGGAGGATCTGTCTTCAACAGCTCGGAATCACCAAAGTCCCTGCGACCGTCCACAAGAATGTAGTGGGTCACTTCGAACGGCGGCTGACCCTTCCTCGTAGTGTTCGCGTACCATGTCCCCTCGTACTTCTCGTCCCTGAGCCAAGTGCCCATGGACATCGGGTCGAAAGCCACGGGCCATCCTGCATACGGGCCGGAGGGTTGCACGAACTGCGACCCGTTCAGGTCAGGTTGGCCCATGTCCAGGCCATAGTCGAGGACCGAGACCCGCACGTTCGAGCCATCGTATGCGGGAGTCCCCATAGCCTGGGCTTCCGCAATGTGATGATAGTCGAAGATCGTCGGGCTGTTCGTGTCCGGCAACGGCTCGGAGTTCGGCTGTGGCCATCCGATGCTGGAGCTCGGGTATACGGCAGTCGGCATCGATGAATCCGACATGCCCAAGTCGACTTGCTTTTCAGCATCCGTGCCCGTGTTTCCGCTCGAGGGCGCGGGCGCCGTTACCGCAATTGCGGGCTGGCCTGGCGCGGACGCTGGAGTCGAGACATATATGGTAGACGACAGCATGACTAGCAGCAGCAATACACAGAGAGACTGCCTCCTCCCGGTCAATTCAGTAGTCCCCTATCCGATGAGTGGACAGAGTTTTGAATCGATACCCCGCTATTTATATGTTGTTGGGGTGCAACTCCGTCGCCAGGATAATCATTCTCTGGAAAGGATTCGCTGTGCAATCAAGTCAGACATATTTCCTTTCTCGATCCAGACGCAGTCCTTCCTAGCCGAGAGCTCTCCCTTTCGCATCGCGAAAATGGATGAAATGCATTAATCAGAACTGCATTCTCCGATTCTCACGCCGGTTCGGACCGCCACGCATTTTGCTTCAACGCGGTGGGGCAACCCGCCAAAATCCACATGAAAGCCCTCACCCCACCAAGGCATGAAATTCCTCAGGCAAACCGCAAGCCCTATACCACAGTAAAAGGACCCTACCGCAAAACCTATACCGCAAGGCGCTGATTCGCCTTCAATCAGCGCGCGGCTCCATTCTCTCCGCCCGCTCTGGTTCCTCTGTTAACGGAGGAGGAATGGTCAAATGTGGGCAAAGGCGAAAGTGGCGACGCTAATATTGGTCATGTCGTGGTCTATGCTGCCGATGAGCATCCTGGGTGGCAGCGATGCTTTTCCGGATGATGTCGGCCCCCAGAGTATCTACCTGCTCAGCTTCGAATCTCCCGAATCGAAGTCCTTCCTGACGGACTTGGGCATAGGTTTGGTCGATGACTACAACAACGATTACTATTTGGCGGAAGGACCAATCTATGAAAACTCGTTCCTCGCGGATTTCGGAATCAAGATGAACGAGCTACCTGACCGGGACACGCTGAGGTTCCCTGCGGCGGGAATCACCTTCGACACCAGCATGGCGGCTCCCACTACGCCGCCATACCTCACCGCCACCGATTCCACCGAGAGGGTAGTCCAGTTCCTCGGTCCGATCAAGTCCGAGTGGATTGCTGCGGTAGAGAGCACCGGAGTGGCGCTCCGCGACTATGTCGAGAATTACGCATACATCGGGAAGATGAATGACGAGCAGGTCGCCACCATCAGCGAGCTGCCGTTCGTCGGCTGGATCGGGCAGTACCAACCCGCGTACAAGATCGAGTCGCGGCTCCTGCAGATGAGCGGAGCGGTCGAGATCAGCGTAACCGCCTACGAGGACGTCGATGAAGCGCAACTCATCTCGACTCTCGGACAACTTGGAGCGTATGTCCTGCTAACTTGGCCCGGCCCGACAACGGCTGTTGCTCTGGTCGACACGTCTCTCATTCCCGCCATCGCGAAGTCCTCGGCGGTCAGTCAGATCTTCCTATATCAGGAAATGAAGACGCTCGACTGGGAGGCGGGCGAGATCCACAAATTCCACCAGGCTTGGACACCCGCGCGAAGCGGACTGCCGACAAACCTGACTGGCCATTCTCCCGGACCTGACGGAATTCAAGGCAACGCTGATGATGTCTTCGAGATCGTCGGGATCCAGGACACAGGACTGGACCTCCAGCGAGCCGATGCGGGTCATCACGATTTCTTCAAGGGGCCACTCGGCGACAGGGTAATTGCGGTGAGGAAGAGAACCGCGCCGTGTAGCCAGTACGATGGGAGGGTGAGAGGAACGGCGCACGGCACGCACGTTTCTGGCACCGTCATCTCCAACGGATGGGCGTGGGAGCAGCAGTTCGGGATCCCCAACGATGACTTCGTATGGGACCAGTCCGAAGCGGGCGTCGTCCCGGAGGGCAAGCTCTCATTCGACTGCGTCATAACCGCGAGCGGGACGCTGCAGTCTAGCCCGACATATTGGGACGATGAATACGCGGACGGCGCGAAGACCATGAGCAACAGCTACGGTAGCTCGCCGGGACCATATGGGCCGACAGCCGTCGCGGTCGACACAAGGATCGAAGCATCAAACGATAAGATGATACTCTTCGCTGCGGGCAATGACGGACCGGACCCCGCAACGACGAGCACCGAGGCGAAAGCGAAGAACGGCCTCACGATAGGCGCGTCGGAGAACTATAGGCCCGAGTGGTTCGACTCTGACAACTCAAACCTGATAGCCGACTTCAGCTCCCGCAGCGACCCAGCCGAGAGGTTCAAGCCGGACCTATTGGCAATAGGCACGTCGGTCATCGCACCGCTCGGATGCGGCGAGTGGGGATACTGGAGCCAAGCAGTGCAGCCCGACTGGATACAGAAAGTAGATGTCTACAGCTGCAACAACCCCGGCGCGATACAGGCCGACGGCATGGGCGACTACAGGTACATGCCGGGCACTTCGGCGGCCACTCCCATGGCGGCGGGACTCTACATGCTCACGAGAGAATATTTCCGGGAGGTCTGGGGCATCGACAACGTCAACTCGCAGCTCGCGAAGGCGATGTTGATTAACGGCGCTGTGAGGATGGACCCGAACCTCTACCAGTATCCTGGCATTGACCAAGGGTGGGGCAGGATAGACCTGGAGCAGTCGCTCTTCCCGCCTGCGCCACGGACGAACCAGTTCGAGGAAGGCGTCCTCACGACGACAGGCACATGGCAACCTGCGACGATCAACAAGAACGTGGAGACCGCCGACGTCCCGCTGAAAATCACTCTGGTCTGGGTCGACCCGCCTGCGGTCGGCGGGGCTCTGGTGAGGAACCTGGACCTCATAGTCCGCGATCCATCCGGCACGATCGAGTATCATGGGAACCAGTACGGGACATCTGGAGCTCTGAAGGGCTGGACCGACTCGGGCGACCCCGGGTTCGACAACATCAACAATGTTGAGCAGGTCGAGGTGCAGTATCCCGCGACAGGGCTCTGGACTGTCATCGTGCGCGGAACACAGGTGCCATCCACCGCCAAGTTTGCCGTGATATTCTCGGCGGATGTGGGCCCCAAGAAGACCTACCAGGTCCACATGGAGACGAGGTACCCAACCGTCTTGAGCGTCTCCCCTGACGGAGCTGCGAGCCTCCCCTTCAGTGTGAGGAACTACGGGACGGAGACAGACATCATCTCCATATCTCACGGCTCCTCGACCATAGGGGTCACGATGGACTGGATGGTCAACACCTTCACCACAGGTCAGATGATGGACAACATGGCGATAATGTACGCGCCGCCCGGGACAACACCGGGCATGTATTCTTTCTGCATCAAGGCGGAGTCGGGCAACGACCCGAACGTGCCGAAGGCCTCCGACACGCTGTGCGTGCAAGTCGAGGTGCTGGCGCAACGCCTTCCGTACTGGTGGAAGGTGACGACCGAGAGCGTCGATGAACTGGACCCGTCGGTGGTGACGTTCAACCTGAGCGACCTTTCGCACAACGGAACCAATGTCTGGGTGGCGCACAACACGCTCACAGTCAACCATCAACTCGCTGGACCGTGGACGCACATGGTCGTGAGCGATTGGAACGACTACCCCAATGACCTCAGGTTCCAGTACATCGATTGGGGTCTGTTCACGGGGAGGGTCATACTTACCTGGACTGGGAAAGATCCGCTCGAGCCCGACGACAACAAGGTACCGTGGGGCCGCGTGGCGTTCTCAGACTCGCCGTACGATACCTGGAATATCAGAACCATGGAGAAGAACTACGGTAGCAATGTCTGCAACAGCGGCAGGGTCAGCTTCCCGATCTTCCGCCATGCTGGCGGCCCGAACGGCACGCTGGCTTGGATCTGGGAACATCTGGACTCGACGAGCTACGATGCTCCGCAGATAAGCGCCGTGCAGGTCCATGCCACCTTCTCTTTCGATGGCGGTGACACCTGGAGCGATTGCGTAGCCGGGCAGTGCAAGAAGATTGCTCCCCCGACGTCCTCCACCAACTTCTACTTCTTCCCGAACGGCGGGGTGGATCAGAACGACGTGCTCTGGGTCTTCTTCTACTGGAGGACTGCCACCGGTAGCGCCGGCAGGAAACTCGCCCTGTCTCTGTGGGACGGGCCGACTTGGGACACGGGCTGGCTGGCGCCGATCAACATCTGGGACGACGGCACTTTGAACAACATCCAGTATCCGGCCGTGGTGTCCACGCCAGAGGGAGGGAACAGGGTCTATGTTGCGGCCACCAACGACAAGGGCAGGCTGGACAAGCAGCTCTTCGCGTTGTACGCGGAGGGCAACTACGGTTCCGGTCTGGTGTACCCGGCTCCTTTAGCCGCGCCATCGCCGGGCTTGAGCCCAAGCTTCGCGTCGCCCAGGGGACCTTTCGGCGTGGCGGTGTCGGATGCGAACTACAACAGGCGGCCGGTGCTCAACATCGTCTACACCGACGACGGAATAGTGTGGATACCGTACATGGAGCTCGGCAACCCCTACGGAGTCCCGAACATGTGGACCTGGTCGTCCAGGGACGGGTTCGCGACAGCCCCGAACAGGACGCTTGTCTCCGCCGACGCGTTCGCGAAGGGGCATCAGATGTCCGATACGTTGACCACGCCGGTGAGCAGCTGCGTCTACGAGGTCTGGCACGAGAACATCGCGCCGAGCGGCGAGGTCAACTACGACGTGTATCTCGCAATCTACTGCGCGGGCTGGGACACCACGCCTGACAACCTCGGGCCTTCGGCGCTCAACCTTGCGACGCTACCTAACCCCGTCAACAGGACATTCCCCTCGCCCACGTTCAAGATAAAGGCGGACATCAGCGACATCAACACGGGATACAACAACATCATCGCAGCACAGCTCCTGATGACCGACCTGACAGTGACTGACCCGTCGACCCTCGACTGGTCGAACGCGTGGTCCATGAACCTCACCGGAGTGGACAGGAGCCCGACGGAGACCGCTTGGCTCTACGCCAACTGGCTGCCATCCCTGTGGAGCCTGGGTGAGTGCAGGCGCTTCTGGATCCGCGGGGAGGACAACAAGAGCATGTGGGGGCAGGGCGAGATGGTCGATGTATGCGTCACGCAGGCCCCGGACAAGCCGCCGCCTCCGCCGGTCATGCAGAAGGCCGAGCTGACGGGCACCAACAACAAGGACGTCACCCTCACCTGGTCTAGATCGCTCGACGATGGCGCGGGTGCGAATGACGTCTCGATCTACAAGGTCTGGAAATCAGACGCCGCGCGCGGCACCTACTTCATCGTCTACAACGTGACTGCGACCGGCGCCTCGGCCTATTCATGGACGGACATCAACGCGGGCCATGGCAACATGCAGTTCTTCTTCTACTACGTGCAGGCCAACGACAGCGTGTTCGACAGTCTGCCGACGAAGCTTGCCGCGAAGTTCTTCAGGACTTTGACCGACGGCGACAGCAACCTCCTCTCCGTCCCGCTCTACCAGGCAAACTACCATCCCAATCAAGTTCTGAAGACAATCGGGTTCACCTCCGTCAGGACCTACTATTCGCTCGGAGGCGACCCGTGGAGGAGCTACAAGCCGGGAAGAGCAATCAACGACATCAGCGCGATGGATGTCAAGTCGGGCTACTGGGTCAAACTCACCGCGCCGGGTACGATGACTGTTGCGGGTCTGGTCCCAGACCTCACCACGATGACCCTCCCCGCCGGATGGAACCTCATCGGCTTCCCGTCATTCAGGACCAACTACACCCTTGGGGACTTCGCTGCGGCTGCCGGCGGCAGCGTGCGCGCGGTCGAGACCTATGATTCGTCAGCGGGACCCTACTACCTCCAGAGGTTAGCGCAGTCGGAATGGTCGACGACGTACATGCAGGCTGGCCAGGCGTACTGGATCCTGCTCTCGTCGGCTGTCACATGGTACGTCCCGGGAACGTAGATTCGGAGATGCCCGCCCGAAAGCGCCGGGACCGGCATGTCTGCAGGCGGCGCCCTAGCCTAGCGCTTGAGCGGCACCTGGACTCTCGCGCCCGGATACGTTGATATAGCAGTAAAAACGGCGTACAACAATCTACTTCACCGCAAAGCCACCTTGTTCCTCTCCTGTCGCAGAGGCGCGTCACGATGTGGGCAGAGGCGAAGGCGGCATTGCCGTTCCAGGCGGGGCCCGGAGCGGCGCCTTTCGCAAAGCCCCAGAATGCGGCGCAGACGAGATGCCAGCCTCCAGAGACTTCGATTTCAAAACCAGAAAAGCTATTTATAGATGGCATCATTAGTCGAACGACCAGCAGTTTGCAAGGTTTTTCTTGTTTCTCTGGTTCCTCTGCAATCGGAGGAGGAAAGACGACATGTGGGCAAAACAGAAGGCGCTAGCGCTAGTGTTGTTGATGGCCTTGACCATATTGCCCCTCGCCACGCTGGGTGGTAGCAGCCCCCAGGTGCCTGCGGGGACCGGGTCTCAGAATGTCTACCTTCTGAGCTTTGCGAGCACTGCTTCATTGCGGGTCTTGCCAGCTCTCGGAATGAAGGTTGTCACGGACTACAACAATGGATACTATCTCGTGAAGGGACCTGAATACGAAACCCAGTACCTGGGCGAATTGGGCATCCACGTGAGGGATATGCCGGAGAGGACGGCGGTCAAGTTCGAAGCTGCCGGCTACGAGTTCGATACGGCGATGGGAGAGCCTTCCCTGCCGTGGTACCTCACCTCGACCACATCCGACGAGAGGATTGTGCAGTTCATCGGGCCGATCAAGTCGGAATGGGTCGATGCGGCCGAAAGCACCGGCGTCACACTCCGCGACTACGCGGAGAACTACGCCTATATCGGGAAGATGAGCGACGAACAGGTCGCCGCTGTCAAGGAACTCCCGTTCGTGGGCTGGGTCGGGCAATACCAGCCGGCATACAAGATTCAATCTGAACTTCGCACGATGACGGGAATCGTACCGATTAGCGTGGTCGCATATGACGGAGTCACGGAGGAACAGTTGATATCTATCCTCCAGGGCAGAGGAGCCGAAGTGACTCAGACGTCAAACCTACCAACCACGGCAGAGGCGTTTGCCCCCTCTTCTCTGATTCCCTACATAGCGGCGTCATCGGACATTTCACAGATATTCTGGTCTCCCGAGAAGGTCACCCTCGACTGGCAGGCGGGGGAGGTCCACAAGTTCCACCAGGCTTGGAGTCCTGCCAAGAGCGGCCTCACGTCCAACCTCACAGGCCACTCACCTGGGCCTGACGGGATCATGGGGAATGCGGACGATATCTTCGAGGTGGTTGGGATACAGGACAGCGGATTCGACCTCAACACCCCCAACAACGGATGGATCGATACTTTCAAGGGCCCCCTCGGTGACAGGGTTGTGGGCCTGAGGAGGAGGACCGCGCAGTGCAGCCAGCCAGACGGTAGGACCAACGGCGTCGCGCACGGCACGCACGTTGCGGGAATAATAATCTCCAATGGCTATGGGTGGGAGAAGCAGTACGGCCTCCCGACCGACGACATGGAATGGGATCAATCCGAGGCAGGCAGCGTTCCAGAGGGCAAGATGTCGTTCGACTGCGTAGGACAGGGCGGAGGAATAGCGTCTAGCCCAGTGTATTGGGACGATGAGTACGCGGACGGCGCGAAGACGATGACCAACAGCTATGGCAACTCGAACAGGTTGTATGACGCCACCGCCATCGCGGTCGATACGAGGATGGATGCCTCAAACGACAAGATGATCCTTTTCGCAGTCGGGAACGACGGGCCCGACCCCAACACCGTGAGCGGCATGGCGAAGGCCAAGAACGGGCTGGGCATCGGCGCCTCGCAGAACTTCAGGCCTGACCAGTTCGAGGCGGACAACCCGAACCTCATGGCTGACTTCAGCTCGCGAGGGAATCCGGGAGAGAGGTACAAGCCCGACCTCGTCGCGATAGGCACCGCGGTCGTCTCAGGCCTCGGCGTGGGCGAGTGGCTCTACAACGCTGGCCCCGGCGGTGCCGGCGTTCCGCAACCCAGCTACATCCTCGGGGTCGACCAGTACGACTACAGGATTCCGGGCATCGGCCAGGACGGCATCACCGATTACCAGTACATGCAAGGGACCTCCATGGCCTCTCCTCAGGCCGCGGGGCTCTATATGCTCACGAGAGAATACTTCCGCGAGATCTGGGGCATTAATAATGTCAACTCACAACTCGCGAAGGCCATGCTGATCAACGGCGCTGTCAGGATGGACCAGAACCTGTACGAGTACCCAGGGATAGACCAAGGATGGGGCAGGATCGATCTCCAACAGTCGCTGTTCCCTCCGGCCCCGAGGAGCAACCAATTCGAAGAAGGACTGCTCACGACGACCGGAACTTGGAGACCGTCGACGATCAACATGAACATCCAGACGCCCGACGTGCCATTGAAG